>Ga0247842_10000265_pt1 | contig 116261 bp, 94 predicted proteins | sample LaCruzMarch2015__3_FD_192411 | JGI IMG/M metagenome (GOLD analysis project Ga0247842, IMG submission 192411) | Freshwater microbial communities from meromictic Lake La Cruz, Castile-La Mancha, Spain - LaCruzMarch2015_19m | ecosystem: Environmental > Aquatic > Freshwater > Lake | place: Spain... | reverse complement strand
TTGGCCGTCTCCTCCGGCTGATCGAGGTAGCCCAGCATCACCGCGGGGCCGCTCACGCAGATCTCCCCTTCCTCGCCGACGGGCGCCTCCTCGGTCGTCCCTGTGCTCACGATCTTGGCCAGCATGTCGGGAAAGGGAAGCCCCACGCTCCCTTCGCGGTACCCATTGAGCGGCGTCGCCATGATCGCCGTCACCGCCTCCGTAAGGCCATAGCCCTCCAGGAGCTGGGTGTTTCCGCCCCGCTCCCTGACGACCGCCTCAAACCTCTCCTTGACCGGCCGGGGAAGCGTATCGGCGCCGCTGAAGGTGGCCCTAAGACAGCTCAGATCGGCCTTTTGAAAGACGGGGTTGCTGCTCAGCGCCTCGAAGAGGGTGGGCACACCGACGACGAAATTCGGCCGCTTCTTTTTGATCAGGTCGGCCACGATCTCCGGCGTGAACTGGGGGACGAGGATGCTCTTCCCTCCGCCCATGAAGGCGGCGTTGATGCAGACCCCCAGGCCAAAGCCATGGAAAATGGGGAGAATTGCGAGGATCGCATCCCCTCCCCCCAGGCTCCCCCAGACGGAGACCTGCATCCCTTCACTGATGAAGTTGTAATTGGAGAGCATGATTCCCTTCGGAACACCCGTTGTCCCGCCGCTGAAGAGGATGACGGCCATCTCGTCCGTTCCCATATCCGATTTCGGCGCCTTCGGATAGCTCACCCGCATCAGGTCGCTCCACCACGCAACCAGCTTGTCCTCCGGGACCGGCGGGATCTTCCGCCCCTTGGTCAGGTTGAAGCCGATCTTCTTGATCAGGGGGAGGTAATCGGGGATCCGGCAGAGGATCAGCGTTTGGAGCTCCGTCTTGTCCTGGACCGCCTTGAATTTCCCGTAGAAGGCGTCGAGGGTCAGCGCAAAGCGGCTCTTGGCGGTGTTCAGATAAAACTCGATCTCCTTCGCGGGCGAGAGCGGATGGATCATGCTCGCCACCGCGCCCAACTTGTTGGCCGCATAGAAACAGATGATCCCCTGGGGGCAGGTGGGCATGGAGATCGTGATCCGGTCGCGCTGCTTCAGGCCGAGGGCGGCGAGGGCGTCCGCACAGCGGTCGATCTCCGCTCCGAACTGCCGGTAGGTGGCGGTGTAGCCGAAGAAGTCGTAGGCGAGGGCATCCGGATTCCGGGAGACCGTCTGCATCAGCGCCTCGTACATCGTCACCCGCGGATAGTCGATGTGCTCCGGGATATCGCCGTAAAACTTCAACCAGGGCTTCTGTTCAACCATAGGGCATTCCTCCTTCAGGGATGAAGACTACCCCGTCCGCCCTGAGAAAACGCAGGCGTGCGACAGGGTATTTCATGCTTCCCGGCGCCCGGCCGTCATGCATGGCGCCGGAAGAATGAAAGCAGGTTTCTGTGGGCCGATCAACAACAGCCGGGAGCGATCCCGGCTGTTATCGTTGTGCGACGCCGGTTTGCCGGGTTATTTCTTGTCGCGGATCTTGGTGTGACACTCGCCGCACTTGGCCTTGATCTCGCCCAGTTTGGTCTTGGCGGCATCGCCATCCTTCCGGCCGGCGGCAGCGGAGAGGTCCGTCGCAAGGGATGAAATGGCCAGGGTGATCTCCTTGCCAAGGGGGTTGGGAATGTTTTCGCCCACCCTCTTGGTCTCGGCCGCGAGCTCGCCGGCGTCCTTGGCAACGGCTTCAAACATCTTTGCACCCAGGTTTTTGTTCATCGCGGCCATCCAGGCGGCACGCGCCTGCATCAGCTTCTGGGCAGGGCGCAGCTCCGGCTTCGCATCATCGGCTGCAAAGGCAAAAACAGCGGTGGCAAAGATTGCAACGAACAGCAGGGTCATGATCTTTTTCATCGGGCGCTCCTTTTTACATGTGGTGTGACGGTTCGGTGTTGTAAGCCGGATACGGACGGACAATAACTTGTTTTTATGAAGGTATACGATATGAAAAACGACCTTCCCTGTCAAGAAGTTTCTGCCGGAAGGACATTTCTATTGAGGCTGGAGATTCTGTTAGAAGGTGCTTGACACTCACTGCCCTTTTCTCTATTGTTCCTGCAAAAAGGACTCCCCCGGGGGAAATTTCAGACATCATGAACCTGCAGGGCATCGTCGGAATCATCTTCTTGACGGGCCTCGCCTGGCTGATCAGCGAGAACAGGCGCGCCGTCCGCTATCAGATCATCTTTACCGGTCTGGTCCTCCAGTTCGCCCTGGCAGTGATCCTGCTCAAAATCCCCCTCTTCGGGGATTTCTTTACCCTGCTCAACAGGGGGGTCGTCGCCCTCGAACGGGCCACGACCGCAGGCACGACCTTCGCCTTCGGCTATCTGGGAGGCGGAACGCTGCCCTTTGCGGAAACCTATCCCGGATCGACCTTTATATTTGCCTTCAAGGCCATGCCCATCCTGCTGGTCGTGAGCGCACTCTCCTCGCTCCTCTTCTACTGGAAGATCCTGCCGCTCGTGGTCCGCGCCTTTTCCTGGCTGCTCCAGAAGACCATGCGCGTCGGCGGCGCCGTCGGCGTCGGCGCGGCGGCCAATGTTTTCCTCGGCATGGTGGAGGCGCCGCTGCTGATCCGACCCTACCTCGGCCGGCTCACGCGCAGTGAACTGTTCATTACCATGAGTTGCGGCATGGCCAATATCGCGGGCACCGTGATGGTCCTTTATGTGACCATCCTCGGTCCGCAGATCCCCGAGGCGATGGGACACATCCTCATCGCCTCGATCATCAGCACGCCGGCGGCCATCATGATCTCCCTGCTGATGGTTCCGGAGACCGGTGAAATCACGCTGGGGAAATACACCCCCCCCGTGCAGGCATCGAGCGCCATGGACGCGATCACGCAAGGCACCGCCGATGGCCTCATGATGTATCTGAACATCATTGCCCTGCTGATCGTCCTGGTCGCCCTGGTGGCTCTGACCAATGAGATCCTCAGTCTGTTCCCCGAAATTCAGGGAAAGCCCTTCACGCTGCAGCGTCTCCTGGGCTACGTCATGGCGCCCGTGGCCTGGATGATCGGCATCCCCTGGTCGGAATGCCCGACGGCGGGCTTTCTGTTGGGGGAAAAGACCATTCTCAACGAACTCATCGCCTATCTGGATCTCTCCCGGCTGCCGGCTGGGGCTCTCAACGCCCGCAGCCAGGTCATCATCGTCTATGCGCTCTGCGGTTTTGCCAACCTGGGCAGCCTGGGCATTCTGATCGGCGGCATGGCAGCCATGAGCCCGGAGCGGAGAAGCGAGATCGTCTCTCTGGGGTTCAAATCGATCCTCTGCGGCACGATGGCGACCTGCATGGTCGGCGCCATCGTCGGCCTGCTGCTTTAGGGACCGTTCAAGACCTCCCGTATCTTTTTAGAAAGGATCTCCAGGGTGAACGGCTTCTGGAGAAAACCCCGGCAACCCCGATCCAGGATCTCCTGCGCCTGGCCGTTGACGCTGTACCCGCTCGAAAGAAGGACCACGATCCCGGGACAGATCTCCCGGAGACGGTCGAAGGTCTCTCCCCCCGATATTCCCGGCATGATCATGTCCAGAATGACCAGATCAATCCGACCTTTTTTCTCCATGTAAACGGCGATCGCCTCCTGACCGCTCCCGGCCGCAAAGACCCGGTAACCCAGGGACTCCAGCATGTCTCTGCTCACTTCAAGAACCATCTGCTCATCATCCACCAGCAGGATCGTCTCCGTCCCCTTAAAGATTTTACCGGAAACCGCCTTCTCTTCGGCGATCGACTTCTCCGAAGCCGGAAGACGGATATGGAAAGTCGTCCCCTGACCGGGCTCACTGTAAACCTGGATTCCCCCTCCATGACCCTTGATGATCCCATAGACCATCGCCAGCCCCAGGCCGGTCCCCCTTCCGATCCCCTTCGTCGTGAAAAAGGGATCAAATATCCGCTCCCTCGTCTTCTCGTCCATCCCCATCCCGGTATCGCTTACCGATATCTTCACATACCTTCCCGGCTTGTTCAGTTCCGGAAGAGAATCAAACCCATCCAAAACGACGTTTTGCGTTTCGAGATAGATGGAACCGCCCCCCGGCATGGCCTGCCCGGCGTTCACGTAAAGATTCAGGAACACCTGTTCCATCTGCCCCTGATCCACCTCCAACGTCCAGATCTCCTTTTCATACTTCCGGTGGATGGCGATTTCCTTCCTCGTTCTGCCGAACATGGAGGAGCTCTTGTTGATGATCTCATTGATGTTCGTCGGCTTCACCTCGTATCTGCCGCCCCGGGCAAACCCGAGCAGTTGCCGCGTTAAATCCGCCCCGCGCTTCACCTGGTCCTCGATCAGCTTCAGCCGCTCGTGCTGGGGCTGGGCGGGATCGAAATCCAACATCATCAGAGAAGCAACTCCCTGAATCCCCATCAGAATATTGTTGAAATCATGAGCAATTCCCCCGGCGAGGGTCCCGATGGCTTCCATCTTCTGGGCCTGGAGCAGTTGAGACGCAAGGCGTTTGCCCTCCGTCATGTCGATGAAGCTCTCCAAAAGATAATCCCGCTCCGCAATCCTGACCGGCACCGCGGTCTTCATCACCGGGATCTCTCTTCCGTCCGTCGTGAGCAGAACCCGTTCCGCCCTGTCGATTAACTGCCCGCAGTCGGTGATCGGACAGTTGCCCGCGGCCGCCGGGCAGATGCATTTGTGGCAGGCTTTACCGACCAGCTCCTCCTTCGTGGCGCCGCACATCTCCACCGCCATCCGATTGGCGTTGACAATGGTGTGGGTGGCTGCATCGATCAGGAAGATCCCGGCCTGAACATGCTCGAAGATGGCGGAAACAAGCTCCGTACTCTCCCTCAGCCGCTCCTCCTCCTGCCTGCGATCGGTGATGTCCCGGGTGATGCTGAGGATATGGGTTGTGCCCTGGAGGTCGATCATGGCAGCGGACATCAGTCCGTATCGGATCTGACCGTTTTTCATCCGAAAAGCGGCATCGAGATTATTCACTTCCCCCGCGTTTTTCAGTCCCGCCACCAGTATCTGCCTGTCTTCCGGATTTGCCCAGATATTCAATTCTGCGGACGTCCTGCCGATTGCTTCCATCTCCGAATATCCGGTCATCCGGGAAAATCCTTCGTTGATTGATACGTACATGCCATCTGCCAGGCGATTGATGTTGATGGAATCCGGGCTGGTATGAAATGCCTTGCGGAACGTCTCTTCGCTCTCCCGCAGAGCCTGATCCATCTGTTTGCGACGGGTGATGTCGCGGGCGAAGGTCAACGCGGCATCTTGATGATTGTACCGGATGGGTACCGCACTGGCTTCGGCGGAAACCACCGAGCCGTCCAGACGGACAAAGACCTGTTCGATGATGGACACACTGCTGCGCTCCTCGTAGAGAATCCGGAGACGCTCGTTGGCCATTTCGTGTAAGATGGGGGGCAATCGTTCCATCAGGGAGCAGCCGATCAATTGCTCCGTATCTTTCGCCCCAAATAGGTTTGCGGCCGATTGATTCATGTAAATGAATTTCTTATCGGCATGGACGTAAATCGCCTCCGGCGCATTCTCGATCAGGGAACGAAAACTCGCCTCGCTTTCTTTAAGTTCCGTTTCGGCCCTCCGGCGTTTCGCCTCCTCCTTGATGATGAACCGGGCCTTCAGGCTGTAGTAGGAAAACAGCGCAGCACCCAGCAGGAACAACGCCATGACCAGGATGAGCCGGTTCCGGAAATCCGCCAGCGACACGAGGACATCGTCTTCCGAGGTGGCGACGACGATCGACCAGAAGGTGTTCCCGAGGTTGATCGGCATGTAGACGGCGTGCTTTTTGACGCTTTTCACCGCCTCCCCGCCGATCTGATCGAAGGTGTAGGTGGTGACCCCCTGATGCCCTTTAAGCATCTCCTCGGCCATGGCGAGAATGGATGGAAACCCCTTGCAGGTTTCAAAGACCGACTTTCCGGTATGCCCGGGGACGGGACAGTAGAGTTCCGTTCCGTCGCGGCTGGTCACCCAGGCATAGCCCGTCTTGCGGATCTTGATCACTTCGAGGTATCGCCTGGCCAGGGATTGAAAATCGACCGTGACGGCAATCGTTCCCTGGTAGATCCCATTCCCGAAGACGGGCACGTGGAGCGCAACCGTTCTGTAACCCTGGACGGCGGTGAAGACATCGCTGACAACGGTCTTGCGAATGCGCATCACCTCCCGGACATGGTTCTGATCAGAGATATCCCTCCCGATCAACCTGCGGTCATAGGGGATCGTGTAAATGATCCTGCCTGCGGCATCGATGCGGGTGATCCCCCGGATCTGCTCACGGTTTGCCTGATAAAAGTTCTCGATGGTTTCCGTGCCGGCCTGATCCAGATCGATGATATGTCGCGATTTCGCAAAGATGGTCAGGATGCCCGTCCAGTGGGTGAAGAAGTCTTCGATTCCCCGGGCGGCCTGCCTGGCAAGAAGCGACTGCTGGATATTGAGGTTATCAATCGCCTCCCGCTTGGCCTCCTGATAAAAGAAGGTAAAAAGAAAGGCGCATAAACCCAGCAGAGAAACGAGCAATAGAAGCAACCGTTTATTTTTCATCTTCACCTTGCCTGTCTGAATCAGCCACCCGATTCGGATTGCCCCGACCAAAGTTCCGTGAGACCGGCGGAGAGCTCTTTCTCCCTGCCGAAATAGAAATGGTCGGCGCCCGGGAGGATTTTGACGGGCGCCTGGATCCGGCGGGCAATTTCTAACAATCGCGTTATGTTACAGTAAGGGTCCTGGTCGCCGGCGAGGATCAGACGAATTTTTCCGCCAAGGTCGGAAAAATCGAAATTCATAAGATCGATGGGCGGGGAGACGAGTATTCCGCCGCTCAGGGACGGACGGCGCTGCAGGACCTGCACATTCACCCAGGCCCCGAAGGAATAGCCGGCCGGAATGATCTCCCGGACGCCTTTGTGCTGCAGAAAATCCACCGCGGCCAGGAGATCCTCCTGTTCCCCGAAGCCTTCATCGTAGCGCCCCCCGCTGCGGCCGACACCCCGGAAATTGAAACGCAGCGTGGCGCATCCCTGATGGAAGAAAGTCTTCACAAGCGTTTCCACCACATTGTTCTCGAGGCTGCCGCCCATGAGCGGATGGGGATGGGTGACGACCACTCCCCGCCCGGACCCGGCCGGGGCATAACAACCCTCCAACTGGAGGGATCCGGCCGGGAAAATGATATTCTCCTCTTTCATCTTTTGACTCGCATGGGATTTCCCTCATGAGAAGCAGGGTGAAAAAAGCGGTCGAACACATCTGGAATCAGACGCACTTTGTTCGGTCAATACACCATAAGCATTTCCGCTTGTCAATAGCAGACCCTTTGTTTTTTATATTCTTGACATGGGGACGCATTGTTACTATAGATCCATGAAATTATGGCTTTCCTGATGCCGGAACGATAAAGGAGCTGTCTTATGCCCAGACGGATGCGGGAGGAGAGAAACCAGGGGTTTTATGACGAAAGGGCCGAGCGGATGGACAGGGCCGACCGCACCGCTTTCAAGGAAAAGGAGGCGCTCCGGGTTCTCCGCTACGCCTATGAAAACGCGCCCGGTTACCGAACGTTTCTGGATGAAAGGGGCGCCCGTCCGGAGGCCGTTCGGAGTATCGGCGATTTTTCCACCATTCCCGTCCTGAAAAAGAACCGGATGCCGGAACTGCACCACAACAACCCACCGTTCGGGGGCTTTCTGGCGGTATCCGTTGAAAAGCTCAAACGGATCTATGTCTCCCCGGGCCCCCTCTACGATCCGGAAGGACGGAAAGAGGATTACTGGGGACTGCGGAAGTGCCTGTATAACGCGGGGTTCAGGCCGGGGGACCTGGTCATGAACACCTTTTCCCACCACCTGACACCCGCGGGGATTTTTCTGGATGAGGCCTGTACCGGCATCGGATGCACCACGGTGCCCACCGGCGTCGGGAACACCGAGATCCAGGTCCGGACCATGGTGGAACTGAAGATCAACGGCTATCTCGGCACCGCCTCCTTCCTGCTGGCCCTGATCGCCAAGATGGAGGAACTGGGGCATACCCCCGCAGCGGATCTCGCGATCGAGATCGCCCTCGTCGGGGGGGAGGTCCTGACCCCGGGCTTAAGAAAAGCGCTCAACGACCATGGCGTCATCGTGCGTCAGGCATACATCACGGCCGATCTGGGAACGCTGGCCTATGAATGCCCGCAGGAAGACGGCATGCACATCTCGGATGATCTCTATCTGGAAATCTGTGATCCGGTGACCGGAGAACCATTGCCTGCCGGAAGTGTCGGGGAAGTGGTGGTCACCAACTTCAGCAACGAATGCTATCCCCTGGTCCGCTACGGCACCGGGGACCTCTCCGCCGTGGATGAGGATCCCTGCGCCTGCGGCAGAACCTCCTGCAAACTCAAGGGGATCATGGGCAGGGCGGATGAGGTGACAAAGATCAAGGGAATGTTCGTCCATCCCCGCCAGGTGGATGAAGCCGTATCCAGGTTTTCCGGGGAAGTGGACAAGGTGAGGGTCGTTGTCACGCGGGAGGGTGAGATCGATGTGATGACCGTGGAAATCCAGCTTAAAGAAGGGGTCGCGGGAACGGACGGCCTGAAGGCCTCCTGCGAGGAAAGGATACGGGAGACCACAAAGCTCAGGGGAAGCGTGGTTTTTGTCCCCGAAATCCCAGAGGGCAGTAAAAAAATCGATGACCGAAGAAAGTGGTAATAGGCAACGGACGGACAGGGCTTTTTCCCCTCTGTATCCTCCTTGATGCTCTCGTAAAATAATCGGGATAAAGAGGCGAGGCGACAGGAAATCCGCCCCGCTTTCGTATCGCTGTTACTGGGATTCCACACATCTGCGAAACGGCGCGATTCGGACCGTGCGGTTTGGCATTGCCGGCAGCGCCCTTCAGCCGTTCACCACCTCCGGCGCCGCGGGCACGTCGTACAGGATATCGTCAACCGGATGCCGGTAGAGCGGGGCTTTCAGCCGCTTCTGGTCAAAATAATGGCCCATGAAGCCGATCGAGCGCCCCAAGACGAATAGGGCGTTGAATAGGCCCATCTCGGCCATTTTCTGAATCTCGTCGTCTCCATAGCCGATACTGGTCAGCAGATCGACGAACAGTACAGCGATGCAGCCATCCACGTTCAAGATGAGATTGCTCTTCTTGCGGGACGTGACCTCAGCAACGGCCAGGCCGTAATCCAGCGTCTTGGTGGTCGCAAAGTGCTTCCGGGCAAAGGCAATCATGATCTCCACACGGGCGTCCGGGTTGTCCACGCTGTGTGTCCGATGACCGATCCCTTCGATCATGATCTTCTGATTCTTCATGTAATCGACAAAATCTCGGGGAGACATCTCCTTGTTCAACCCCAGGCGAAACAGCTTCGCCGCCCCATCGATCGCCCCGCCGAACCGCGGACCGATGGTCATGAGTCCGGCCACCAGCGAAGATATCAGGTCCTTTCCGGCACGCGCGGTGACGATGGTATTGTGAGCCCCCGATACCGCCGGCCCATGGTCGGCGATCATCTGGATGACCAGTTCGATGAACTCGCAAGCATACTTGGGCATGACCTTCTTGAACCACAGAAGGCCAAGTACGCCGCCGATCCCGTACCCCTCCTGGATTACCTTGTCGATCGGAACCCCGCAGTAGTTGTGAATCTCTCCCCGCTCGTCGCAAATCGTGGAGATGAAGCCCGTGGGTTTGCGCACCAATCCCTTTCGGAGCGCCTCTGCGTAATCAACCGGCACTGGCGGCGGATCGAATTCTGCCACCGGCTCGATTTTTCCCTCCGCACGGAGGCGCTCGAAGGTCTCCCGGATCTTCTGATCGTAATCATCGAACGAGTCGGGAACAATGGCCCCGGCCTTTTTCAAGGCGGCGTTCTTCGCCGCCGCTCCCTCGGCCGCACTGTCCGCCTTGGCACCTGCATGACCGAATTGTACATTCCCCGGAAGCATAGGCGCGCAGGTGCCCGTCACCCACATCACCAATGGCTTGGTCAGCCTCTTTTCCTCCAGCGCCCGAACGATCTCGTATTCCTCTGACCCGCCCAGTTCGCCCAGCGACACCATCATCTTGACCTCGGGGATCTGATCGTAACGCAGCAGGTGATCCAACAGCCCCGAACCAGGGTAGGCGTCGCCGCCGATCGCGATCCCCTCATATAGGCCGTCTGTATTGCGTGAGATGATGTTGAAGGCCTCATTCGACAAACCGCCCGATTTGGCAACGAAACCCACCGATCCCGGGCGGTATAGCTTGCATTCCAGGATGTTCTCCAGCTTTCCAGCAGTATTCCCGATGCGGAACGCACCCGCTTTGACACCGCCGACCGTTGCCGGACCGATGATCCACTGACCCTTCTGCCGGGCGATCTCTCTGAGTTCCCGGGCGTGTCTCTCGGGAACCCCCTCCGCGATGATCGCCACCACGCGCAGGCTGTCAATGGCCAGCGCCTCCAGGGTCACCGCATAGGCCGAGCGTTCCGAGGCGAAGTTCACCAACACGTCCGCCTCCGGGTGCGCCTTTGCGGCGGCAGGCAAACTCTGATAACGGTGAATGATGATCTCACGAGTGCCCCAGAAAAACTTTTCGAAGCCTTCGCTATCGGGCGTGATGACGCCTACAACCGAGGGGACTTCTCTGCGACAGAGATAGTCGAAATCCAGCATGCGCTGAACAGCCCGGTACTGCGCGCCGTAAACAAATGCTTGGGTATCCCGGCTGAATAATTCGTAAGTTGACATGATTTAACCCTCCAGAACCATTCGAACGATCTTGCTCATGTGTGTTTCCGGACCATAAACTTTGATGGGCAGATCCAGCTTCTCACCCAGCCTGCGGAAGTCGGCCAGACCCGCCTCGTAGTTCGGCCCGCCTCGACGCACGTAAATCCGCGTGTGAACGGCCCGCAGCCGCTCGTGGTATTCTTCGATCGCCCGAATGATTCCTTTGAATGTCTCAGCCACGTCGGTAAAATTGGCAATACCGCCGCCCACCAGCAGGAACTTGGGCTTCTTCGCAGGATCCTCCTCGCGCGTCATCAAATCCAACACCACCTTGGTGTATTCGTAGGTGTCCTCCGTGTTGGGATCGCCGGAATACTCGCCGTAGTTGGCCAGCTCCTTCTCCAGGCCCAAATCCACCACCGTGTCGGCATAGATCACCGACGCGCCGCCCCCTGCCACCAGATTCCAGATCCGACCCTTGGGGTTGAGCAAGATGAACTTCAGCGAGGCCCCAGTCCGCTGATCAATCTGCTCCACACGCTTTTCCTCGGGCGTAGTCGCCATCCCGAACGCCTTGGGAAACTCCAGATGCCCCCACTTCTCTGCACAGGCAAAAGAAGCGTAACTGTCGACGCGCGCCACCGTATCCAGAGGAACCACTTTATCGTCCTCCAAGGCAAACGGATTGATCTCCAGATAAGTGAAGTGATAATCATGAAAGAATTGGTAGAGTGCCTTGATAAAGGCCTCGATCGTCTCCCGGTTTCCCAGGTTGGGGGGAAGATTCAACTTCACATCGTCGATCTTCTCCAGGATGCCGGCCTGCGTCTCCAGAACCGTCTCCCAAACCGCCTCGATGTCCACGCCCCCTTGCGTTGAAAAATAAACGACATCGTGGTCCTTGGCCGTAGTGAAAGCCAAATAATATTCCTTGCCATGCGGTACAAACGGTTCGATCAAAAAATGCGTCAGTATCCCCGTCGTTTGACCAGTGGTCTGGCGAATGGTGACCTCTTTATTCATCCGTTCCCCGATCCACCGCTTGGCAGACTCCCAGTCGGCGTTCAGCAGAAGCAGGTTGTTCTTACCCCGCTTGCCGAACAACTGGTCCGGTTTCACAACCAGCTTTTCCCTCAGCAGCCACGGCTCCTTATCGGGCAGCTTCCCAAGGTCCGTCTCCGGCGATACCAGCGCCAGTTGCGCTTCATAGACAAACCGCCCTCCGGAAACCTCCTGCAGCCCCCGGCTCATCATGCGCTTGGCGTCATATTCGCGTATTGCTTTCTTTGCCATAGGTCCTTATCTCCATTTTCACCAATAAATAAAAATCCCGTCTTCCCGCGATTCAACGAAATACCCCGTCTCCTGCAACCGTCCATCGGCCGTCTTCTGGCCTCAAACCGCAATCACGCTTCATCGGGGGGAGCAAATATTTCCTGCAAAATATCCAATTCGATTCTTTAGCTTCACCGGGCGTAGTAATTGATCAGACAACCGGCCAGGAGGATCTCCCGGTCTTCCCAGGAGAGGCCTTCCAACTTCAATGCCAGGGGTGTTCGAACCCCGTTGCAAATCAAGAAGGCGGCGATTCTCTCCACGCCGTCCTGGACTGCCCGGCGAATCCCGGGAATATAGATGAGACAGCCCACAGCCATATCCGCCGCCGCCACCGACTCGACGGTGAACGGCAGCATTCCCCAGTTGATCAGGTTGCTCCGGTAGCGCTTCGTGGCATACTCATGGGCGATGTTCGCCTGGCCCCCCAGAACCTTCTGGCAGGAGGCCGCCTGCTCACGGGCAGAACCGTCCCCCGGCTTGACCACAAAGATCACGCTGCCCAGACTGGTCCGGGCCATCCACTGCTGAAGGGCCTCCGCCGTCGGTTTCTCATTCAACCCGAGGGAAGACAGGAGTTCCATCAGTTCGGCCGCCGGGCCGCCTTCCGACAGAAAACTTTGACGCCGTGATTCTAACTTCTGAAAGGCCTTGGCCCGGGCCAGGTAGCCGGGATCCTTCCGCGACAGGGTGAACTCCGCCAGCCTCAACGGATCGGATCGATAGGACGATGTCTCTCCCGACGGGATCAGCTCGTCCGTCGTCGTGACCGGGTCGCGGATCACTGAAGCCACCGTCAGAAGCAGGTCTTCCGCCAGCGGTGGCATCTTTGGCCAATCGGCGATGTTCGGCCCGAATTGCAGCGGCTCCTCGCGGTGGGCGTTTCCGAATCCCCGGTAGACCCGCTTTTCGTAGATCCCTTCATCGAAGACATAGTCCGCCAAGACCGAGGGACAATCCATCTCCGTCGCCGGGGTCAAAAGTCCGCCGCTGATCGCCGTGGCGGCGATCGACCGGGCGTCCATCAGGGCCACCGAGGAAAGCTGGCCGCTGGATGGCTTCGACCCCTCCCGGTTCGGAAAGTTCCGGGTCGTATGCCGGATGCACAGGGCATCGTTGGCCGGGGTATCCCCCGCACCGAAACAGGGGCCGCAGAAGGCCGTCCGGATTATCACTCCCGCACTCATCAGTTTTTCGATCGACTTGTTTCGGGTCAAGGCCAGGATAACCGGCTGACTCGCCGGATAGGCGCTCAGCGAAAAGGCCCCATCACCGATCGACTTTCCCGCCATGATTCCCGCCATTGCCGCCAGGTTGTCGAAGGTCCCCCCGGCGCACCCGGCAACCACCCCCTGGTCCATCCTGAGACGACCCCCTACGAGCTTCTCCGTCAGGCGCAGTTTCAGCTTGGGATTCTCCAGAAGCTTGTTACCCGCCTCTTCCACCTCCCGCAGGATCTCAGCGGCATTGTGGTTGAGTTCCGTGATCGGCCAGGCATTGCTGGGGTGGAACGGCAGCGCGATCATCGGCGCCACCCGCCCGAGGTCCACCTCGACGATCCCGTCATACCAGCACAGATCCGCGGGCTCCAGCCGGCGGTAATCCTCAGGACGCCCGTGGTTCCTGTACCACACCTCCACCTGTGCATCCGTCTGCCAGATCGACGAGAGGCACGTCGTCTCGGTCGTCATCACATCGACCCCATTACGGAAGTCGATCGGCAGATTCGCCACCCCGGGGCCGATGAATTCCAGGACCTTGTTCTTCACCCGTCCTCCGGGAAACACGGCCCGGATGATCGCCAGGGCGACGTCCTGGGGACCCACCCCGGGAATGGGCTGCCCATTCAAGCAGACAGCCACCACCTCGGGACGGGGCAGGTCATAGGTCTTTGAAAGGAGCTGTTTGACGATCTCCGGTCCCCCTTCGCCAATCCCCATCGTCCCCAAGGCCCCGTAGCGGGTATGGCTGTCCGAGGCCATAATCATCCGGCCGCAGCCGGTCATCATCTCCCGGATGTACTGATGGATCACCGCCTGGTGGGCCGGAACGAAGATACCACCGTATTTGCGAGCCGCCGACAGGCCGAAGAGATGGTCGTCCCGGTTGATCGTCCCCCCGACGGCGCACAAGCTGTTGTGGCAGTTCGTCAGCACGTATGGAACGGGAAAGATCTCCATACCGCTGGCCTTGGCCGACTGGATGATCCCCACATACGTGATGTCGTGCGACGCCAGCGAATCGAACCGGATCTTCAGGAGTTGCGGATCTTTCGAATGGTTGTGCGCAGCAAGAACCTGATAGGCCAAGGTCCCCCTCCTGGCCATTTCCCGATTGATACTCCCCCCCGACCAGGGTTCAAGCCCCGCCTCCATCAGGCGTCGATTGAGCTTCTCCGGGCCGCACACATCCGCGTCCTCCACGATCAAACGACCCCGAAATACAAAGGCTCCCCTGTCCGATACTCTGACCATTGCACAGCTCCTATCCCATGGCAGCAGAAATGACCTTTTCATCAGCGGCAACGAACGATCAACATCGCCGGTGTTTCCCTCATGCTTTGCCGCAACGCCCGATGCACCTTTATGCCAGAGCCTATAAATTGGAATCAGACCTCATCCACTTTGTGACCGTGTCTTCTGGCAATCGTATCCACGACCAGGATCAGAACGGTCAGCACGATGAAAGTGAGGCTGATGGGCTTGGTGAAAAAGGTCATGAACCCGTCCGGCGCAATTGCCAGTGCCTGGCGCAGGGACTGTTCGATCCTCTCCCCCAGCACCATCCCCAGAACGATGGATATCGTCGGGAATCCCGTCCAGCGCATGGCGACGCCGAGAACCCCGAAAGCAAGAACGAGGGCGACATCCGTAAGTATATTGTTCAGGGCCAGCGCGCCGACACAGGCGAAGACAAGAATGCCGGGCATCAGAAAGGTCAAGGGGACTTCCAGAATCCGGATAAACAGCCCTACCAGCGGGAGGTTCAGAATCAACAGGAGGACATTGGCGATATACATGGAGGCAATGACGGTCCACATCAGGACGGCCTGCTCTGTCATTAGATTCGGACCGGGCCGCAGGCCGAACATCAGAAGGACGGTCAGCAGAACCGTCGTCGTGCCGGAGGTCGGAATGCCAAGGGTTAAAAGCGGGATCAGGGCGCCACCCGTGGAGGAGTTGTTGGCCGTTTCGCAGGATGCCACAGCTTCAATGGCCCCCTTTCCGAATCTCTCCGGTGTCTTGGAAATCCGCTTTTCCAGACCGTAGGCCAGGAAGGATCCCAAGGTCGCACCCGCCGCCAGAACACCGGTAAAAAAACCGACAAACGTGCCCCGAACAACCGGCCAAGCAGAATCCAGCCATTCCCGGACATTGGGATTCCATCGGCCCGCGTGTAACATCTCATCACCCGTTGCCCTGGAGAAGTTCGTACCGAGATACCAGATGACCTCGTTCACGCCGAAGATTCCGATGATCACGATCACATCATCGATGCTGTCCATCAGCTCCGGGATCCCAAAGGTGAAACGGGGGATGCCGGTCTGCAGGTCCGTGCCAATCGTCGCCAGCAACAAACCCACCACCACGCCGATAATCCCCCGGAGCGGGGATTCGCTGACCATCGTCGAGGAGAGAACCAGCGCAAAGACCATCAGGGAGAAATATTCCGCCGGGCCGAATCTCAAGCCGAATTCGGAAAGGGGTTTGGCGACCAGCATCAGCCCCAAGATCGAGATCGTTCCGCCGATGAACGAACCCACCTGGGCGATCACCAGGGCTACCCCGCCCCTGCCCTGCTTGGCCATCTGATAGCCATCCACAGCCGTCATCACCGAGGAGGCCTCTCCCGGGATGTTGACCAAAATCGAGGTCAGGGCGCCACCGTACATGGCGCCCGCATAGACGCCGAGCATCAGAATCAGCGCAGAGGTGGGGTTGATGACAAACGCCACGGGGATCAGCAGGGCCACCGTCGCCGACGGCCCGATTCCTGGGAGGATGCCGATGATCGTTCCCAGGACGCAGCCGGTGAGACAGGCAAACAGATTGGCCAAGCTCATACACTGGGCAAACCCGTTGAAAAGTAAACTTATCATTTCCATTTCACGACCTCATAGGGTTCTCATCAATCCGGATAGGAACGATGGCATCAGTTGAAGCGGGACATTGAGCAGGGTTGAAAACAACAGATATATTCCGACGGTCAGACCGACGGCGATAACCAGATTTAACCACCACTTTCGTTCACCCTTCAGCCAGAAGCAAGTCAGCATCATGCCGATGGTGCACAGTATAAAACCCAATATTGGCAGCAGAATCACGTACAGAATGCATATCCCGATGATCTGCGGAAAGCCCTTGGCCAACGCCTTCTCACTGAGCTTCACCCCTCCACCCTTTGCATTGGCAACCATGAGGATGATGGAAAGGACGGCCAGAACAGCGGCAAGCCCCACCGGATAGAGCTTGGCGCCCATACCTTCATCCCCGGCAACTTCCGGAAGGCGCCAGGCGCCGATGGCGAAAGCGATCGCCATCAGCAGCAAAATGATCCCGATGACACGGTCTCTGCTTATCTCCATAATGATTCCCCAATCTTTGCGCGATAATCCGTTCCGGTATCTTGAAGGCGGGCTTCCCCACAGAGGGAAACCCGCCTTCGAACATTGATAAAAAACGTCTCGGTTTACTTCAGCATGCCCAGGGTACCCAGCAGTTCCTTATACAAAACGCCGTCTTTTTCCAACTCTGCTTTGAACTTGTCTCCGGTCAGAAAAGCGTTCTGGAGATCGTTTTTGGCCAGAATATCTTTCCATGCTTGGCTCTGGGACATCTGTGCGAACTTCTTGTTCCAGTAGTCGTAGGCTTCCTTCGGCATATCCGGGGTCCCGAAAATCCCCCGCCAGTGTGCGAGGACCACATCGAGTCCCGACTCTTTCCACGTGGGAACGTTCGGGAGCTTGTCCATTCTCTGCGGCGATGAAACGACCAGAGGTCTCAGTCTTCCCGCTTCAACCAGCGCCACGAGCTCGGAAAGGGAGGTGGAACCGATGGGAATATGACCGCCGAGAATCTGCGTCCCCACATCGGTGCCTCCGCGGAAGGCGACAATCTTCAAACCCTTGACGTCCACACCCGCCGCCTTGGCAGGGATCAAGACATTCAACTGATCCGTACAGGGCGGTGCCGTTCCGATGCCGAAGGGCAGACTCTTGGGATCTTTTTTGAGATCCGCGATCACGTCCTGGACCGTCTTGTATTTGGAGTCGCCCCGGACCACCCAGATTTCATATTCCGCCGTCAGACGGACAACGGGGGTCATGTCCTTGAGCGTATGCTTGGTCGTGCCGTTTAGCGGATTGAGCAGCACCCGGTTGGTATTGACCTGGAGGCTATAGGGGCTCCCCTTCTGTGTGACCATATAGGCCGTGGCGACATTGCCGCCGCCGGCGCCCTTGTTGACGATAGTGAAAGGTTTATCGGCCAGTTTGGCCTGCTGGAAGGCCATATCAATGATGCGCGCGTGGAGGTCGAGGCCTCCGCCGGGATCACCCGCGGCCACCAGTTCAACGGGCTGCTTGGGATAGTCCGCCGTCCAGCCCTGCAAAGGGAAGGCAAAAACACCGGCCAGTAACAGGGTTAAGCAAAAAGTTCTCGATTTCATCATGCTCATCATGTCCTCCTTTTTTATAAGGGTTTAGCACCATTTCCTCCACTCTTCGCAGCCCCGATACGGACGCGAAACCTCCGGTGATCGTATCCACACTGTTAACGGTCACCCGGATGATCCTGATACGAATAACCTGGCATGAACGATAAAAACGGTCAAGCCTGCGAAGGTGAACAGGGTTACCGTTATATAAGATCCTGCAAAAAAGGGAGTCCATCACGCACAGCCCCGAGAATGCACTTATATTAAGAGAGCACGTTTCGTGCCAGAGGAATCATCCCCCCGCCAAGTCATATGAAGGCAATGGCGGCAACGGATGACAAAGCGCCGGGCGGCAACAGATATAATAAAGAATCGTCGATAATGTTTTATAAACTTGACAAACTGTAACAAATATATAACACATTGATTCACCATTGACAGGCAGATTTCCTGGGGAGGGGACCATGCAAGACAGACCTTTTCAAATTGGCGTAATCATCTCCAGTCTATCCCTGATTGAGAAAATCCAGAAGATGGCTGAAGATGAGGGACACAACATCTACATTTCCCGAGCCACCTTTACCGAAGCCGTCCCCCCCGGTAAGAAAATGGAGGCAAGCGGTGTGGAAGTGGTCATCAGTCGTCGGGGAGTTGCCCAGACGCTTCGCGCCAATCTTCAGATACCCGTGCTATCGATCCCCTATGCCTCTGTCGATATCCTGAGAAGTCTGAAGATGGCCTCCCAGCAGGGAAACAGAATCATACTGACGTCCTTTATGGGAAAAATTGGCGGTCTTGAAATCCTGGAGGAGCTCCTCCATGTCGAAATCAATCAGATCGTTTATACAGATATACCCTCCTTGGAAAATGCATTACAGTCCGCTAAACGCCAAGGCTACGAGGTGGTTGTGGGAGGTGGCTGGACCATGCGCATTGCTGAGAAACTGGCCATGAGGTATGTTGAAATGGGAACCAGCGATGAAAACATCATGGCTGCCTTTGAAAACGCAAAATCGGTTGTCCGGGCCAACCGGGAAGAGAAGAAGAGGGCATATCGGTACCGGTGCATTATCGATGCAACCACGGAAGGAATTATCGCGATCGACAATGACGGCCGGATCAACGCCATCAACAAAGCAGCCAGGACTTTCATGAATATCTCGACCCAGGACGTCATGGATCAACCGGTCGCACTGTTCGTAAACAACCCCTCCGTGCTACAAGTTCTCAATGCGAAAGTGCCCGTCTGGAATAAGCTTGAAAAGATCGACGAAGATCTGTTCGTGTTCAACCACCTTCCCGTTGAGATGAACAACGAAATCATCGGAGGCGTTTCGACCTTCAAGGATGTCACCAACGTCATGGGGGCGGAAAACGTCGTCAGACAATCCCTGACCAAAGGATTGGTCGCAAAGTACTCCATCGGAGACCTGATTCATGCCGACACGGTTATGCGGAACATCATCGTCAAGGCTGAACAATTTGCAAAAACAGATTCAACCATTCTGTTGGTCGGGGCTACGGGCACCGGGAAGGAAATCCTGGCACAGAGCATCCACAACCTCAGCAAAAGGTCGGAAAATCCGTTCGTCACCGTCCACTGCGGAGCCCTGCCCGAAACGCTGATCGAGAGCGAGTTGTTTGGATACGATGAGGGCGCTTTTACCGGCACCAAGAAGGGAGGCAGCCCGGGCCGGTTTGAAATGGCCCACAAGGGGACCATTTTCCTTGACGAAATCAATACGACACCGCTCAATGTCCAAACCCGACTCCTCAGGATCCTGCAGGAAAGGGAAGTCATGAGGCTGGGTGGGAAACGCAAGATTCCTATTGATGTCCGGATCATTGCGGCAGCCGGCAGGGATTTGGAATCCGCTGTTCAGGACGGGCTTTTCCGAGAAGACCTTTTCTTCCGGTTGAATGTTCTCCGCATCAACATTCCGCCTCTGAAAGACCGGGTTAAGGACATTCCGATTCTTCTTGAACATTACATCGGCCGGTTATCCGCAAAACACGGATTTGATCCGATCTCCCTTCCCTATGCCTACGTGGAAAAGCTGATGGCGTATTCCTGGCCAGGAAATGTCCGACAACTTCGGAATTTTGTGGAGCGACTGGTACTCAATTCCAACCTGCGTTTCAGCACCGACCCACTGGAGGAACTGTATGATGAACTGATCCAATACCCTCCCGTTCAAAAACACGTTGAACCCCTCTGTGAAGTGAAATCGTTCAAGCAAGAAGTCAAGGAAAAGAAATGGGATCAGGAATCGGTAATGATCCGGGAAGCTCTGGAGAATGCGAAATTCAACAAAACCAGAGCAGCCAAGGCATTGGGAATCACAAGAACCACCCTTTGGCGTAAAATGAAAGAGGCCGGACTATAGGGTATCATAATGATTTTAATCTCTCAGGGTAAATTCCCCGCCGCTTGCGGCGGGGGGCTTCATTCAATTCGGTTCTTCCCGAGGAAACCGGCATCATCCCCTGAATCAATTCGTTATATATATGTTACAGTTTGTCCTGCAGACGGAACAGGAGCAGCACTTCCAAGTTTCATAAATTTCTGTCACGGTCTCTCTTATCCATTGCCATTATGGCTTCAAGTGATCTCGGTGAGAGAGATAGTTTCCATGGCATGAAATGTGCTGCCTCTTTCTCCAGCTAAAAATTGTTAAGATATTGCTTATTCGCGGCAGGATACAGATCCAGGAATCGCCTTGACATGCAGGACCGCTTCCTCTATACTGAATATCAATGAATACCGATCACGAAATGTACTCAGAACAGGGAAGTTTTGAAAAATAACGGAGGCCGGGCGATGGTCTTCGCCCGCATGCGTTCACGGGGTTTTTCCGGAAACTTGAGCGGTTGCAGGACGCGGAAGCGCCCCTTGAGGGGGTTTTAAAAAACACCCCGATGGGCAGACAGGGAAGCATATGGCGAAGTTGAAGCTGAAGGGTCATGTAATCAACCGGGACTGGTGCAAGGGATGCGGAATCTGCGTGCATTTCTGTCCCAAGCAGGTGCTGGAACTGGACGAATTCGACAAGGTGGTGGCGGCGAGGCCGCAGGATTGCGTTTGCTGCAAACTCTGCGAGTTGCGGTGCCCGGATTTGGCGATCGAGGTACAGACGGAGCAGGATTGATATGGGCGGCCAATTGAAATTTGTTCAGGGGAATGAGGCCTGTGTGGAGGCGGCGCTGTACGCCGGGCTGGATTTTTTTGCCGGTTATCCGATCACCCCCTCGACGGAGATCGCGGAGCTGATGGCGTCGCGCCTGCCCCTGAAGGGCGGGAAGTTCCTGCAGATGGAGGATGAGATCGCCTCAATCTGCGCGATCATCGGGGCGTCGCTGACGGGAAGCAAGGTGATGACGGCGACGAGCGGACCGGGTTTCTCGCTGATGCAGGAGGGTCTGGGGTACGCGATCATGGCGGAGATCCCCTGCGTGATCGTCGATGTGCAGCGGGGAGGCCCCTCAACGGGTCTGCCGACCAAGGTGAGCCAGGGGGATGTGAACCAGGCCCGGTGGGGAGCCCACGGGGATCACTCGATCATCGCGCTGACGGCCTCGAACCACCAGGATGTTTTTGCAATCACCGTGGACGCCTTCAATTTTTCGGAAACCTACCGGACACCGGTGATCCTGCTGTTTGACGAGGTGATCGGCCACATGCGGGAGGGGCTTCAAGTGCCGGCGCCGGGGGAGGTCCCGCTGGTGAAACGGCTGAAGACCTCGGTTCGGGACGGGGTGGACTACCATCCCTACCTGCCCCGGGAGGACGGCCGGTTGCCGATGTCGGATTTCGGAGGGGTTCACCGGTACAACGTGACGGGGCTGTTCCACGACATGTGGGGCTTTCCCTCCGAAAATCCGCAGGTGGTGCACGGACTGATGCGCCACCTGGTGGACAAGATCGAGAGCCATGTGGACAATGTGACGCGTTACCGGGAATACCACGTGGAAGACGCGGAGACGCTGCTGATTTCGTATGGTTCGTCCGCCCGTTCCGCGCTGCATGTGGTGATGAACCGCCGCCAGCGGGGCGAGAAGCTGGGGCTGCTCGAGCTGCAGACGCTGTGGCCGTTTCCTGCGGCACTGGTGCGGGAGAAGGCCCGAAACGCACATTTCGTGGTGGTCGTGGAGATGAACATGGGGCAGGTGCTTCAGTCCGTGAAGGCGGCGGTGGAGCGGCCGGACCATGTTTTTCTGGCCAACCGGGTGGACGGGGTGATGATCAACCCGACGGATATCCGGAACATCCTGAGGCTGATCCAGGGCAAAGGAGTCTGATATGGCCGTAAAGGACTATATCCGCGGGAGGTTTTTCCCGCACATCTGGTGTCCGGGCTGCGGGCACGGGATCGTTCTCAACGGCCTCGTACGGGCGATCGAGAACACAGGGTTGAATAAGAACGACATCGTGATGGTGTCGGGAATCGGGTGTTCATCGCGGATTGCCGGGTACATGGACTTTCACACGCTGCACACGATCCACGGACGGGCCCTGGCGTTCGCCATCGGCGTGAAGATGGCCCGTCCGGATTTGACGCTTCTGGTGCCAATGGGGGACGGGGACGCGCTGTCGATCGGGGGAAACCACTTCATCCACGCTTGCCGGAGGAACATCGATATGACGGCGATTGTGATGAACAACCGGGTTTACGGGATGACTGGCGGGCAGTTTTCGCCGCTGTCGGGACACGGCACCATGGCGACGACGGCCCCGTATACGAATATCGACCAGGAATTCGACGTGGTCAGCATGGCCACGGCCGCGGGAGCCACATTTGTTGCGCGCGCCACGGCGTATCACGTCCAGCAGCTTCCCGACATCCTGGAGGAGGCGATCCGGCACAAGGGGTTTTCGGTGGTGGAGGTGATGTCGCCCTGCCCGACCTACTTCGGACGGAAGAACAAGGAGGGGAGCGCGGTGAACATGATGGATAACCTGAAGACCAGAACCACTCCGATCGGTTCGAAGGCGAAACAGGAGAATCCTTCGTTGATCGAACGGGGGGTTTTCGTAAAGAAGGAGATGCCGGAGTACTGTGCCGAGTATCAGAGGATCGTCGAGCGGGCGATGAAGAAGAGCTCGTAAAAAAATCGCAAAAGCCTTGACTCCGGGACGGCTTCGTAAAAAGTTCCGCAGGCAAGGCGTGCGAACCCTGAGAAGTGAGGCGTACTTTGGCGTACGCCGCAACGACGAAGGGTGAAGCGCAACGCAGCATCCGGACTTTTTACGTAGCCGTTAATGAAGGGGAAGTGACCATGGAAAGATGCAGGATGGTGTTTTCCGGTTCGGGCGGGCAGGGGGTGATCACGGCTGCGATCATTCTGGCCGAGGCTGCCGTGCTGCATGAAAACCTCATTGCCGTTCAATCCCAGTCGTACGGCCCGGAGGCGAGGGGAGGTGCGACCCGCACCGACGTCATCATCGCCGATTCGCCGATTCTCTTTCCGAAGGTCGTTCAACCCAACGTGCTGGTCTGCCTGACACAGCAGTCGTATGCGAACTTTTTTTCCATCCTCCGGCCGGGCGGTCTTCTGATCACCGACACCCGATACGTCACGCTGGGAAAGAAGGTGGACGCCCGCCAGGTGGAACTGCCGATGTACGATACGGTGATGGAGAAAGTCGGCCGGCCGATCGTGTTCAACATCTGCATGCTCGGGGTCGTCATCGGACTGACGAAGCTGGTCCGGCCCGAATCGATCATGAAGGTTCTGGAGACGCAGATTCCCCAAAGCTTTCTCGACATGAACCGGCAGGCCCTCGATCTCGGACTGAAACTGAGCGAAGGAATCGGCGATTGAATCCGCTTGTTCAAACCCATTTTGACGGCTACGAAAAAAATCCATTCCCCTGTCATTACAATTCCATACGCCCGAATCCCTGGAGGTAAGAGATGAAGATCCATGAGTATCAGGCAAAGGAACTGCTGCGCGGCTACGGAATTCCGGCACCCCGCGGGAAGGCGGCTTCGACCCCGGAAGAGGCGCAGAGCGCGGCCGAAGAGCTCCAGGGAAAAACCGTCGTCAAGGCGCAGATCCACGCCGGAGGCCGGGGAAAGGGAGGCGGCATCAAACCGGCGGCGTCTCCGGACGAGGCTTTTGCGGCGGCCCGGGCGATCCTCGGAATGCAGCTTGTAACCCACCAGACGGGCCCGGAAGGGAAAAAGGTTCGCAAGGTTCTCGTCGAGGAGGCCTCCGCCGTCCGGAAGGAACTCTATCTGAGCCTGGTCGTGGACCGGTCACAGGGCAAAGAGTGCGTGGTATTCATGGCCTCGGAGGCGGGCGGCATGGATATCGAGCAGGTGGCGGCAACGGCGCCGGAAAAGATCGTCCGATGCGCGATCCATCCCGCCGTGGGGTTCAGTCCGTTCCAGGCGCGCAAGCTCTCCGCCACGCTCGGGCTTACCGCGGAGCAGCGCAAACCGTTTGCGGAGATCGTCCGGAACCTCTACCGGCTGTTTCTGGAGAAGGACTGCTCGCTTCTGGAGATCAACCCGCTGGCAGTGACCGAAGACGGCCGGCTGCTCGCCCTCGACACGAAGATCAATTTCGACGACGACGGATTGTACCGCCATCCCGAGATCCGGGAGATGCGGGATCCGGACGAGGAGGATCCGCTGGAGGTTGCAGCCAAAAACGCGTCGGTGAACTACATCAAGCTGGATGGAAACGTCGGCTGCATGGTCAACGGGGCGGGGCTCGCAATGACGACGATGGATCTGATCCAGATGGCGGGAGGGGAGCCGGCGAATTTCCTCGATGTGGGGGGCGGCGCCTCGGCGGAGCAGATCGAGAAGGCGTTCCGCATCCTGACCTCCGATCCGAACGTGAAATGCATCCTGGTCAACATTTTCGGCGGGATCCTCCGCTGCGACCGCGTCTCCGCCGGATTGATCCAGGCGGCAACAAACATCGAAATGAAGCTGCCGATGGTGGTCCGGCTCCAGGGAACCAATGTGGAGGAGGGACGGCAGATGTTGCAGGCCTCCGGGCTCCGGTTCACGGTGGCCGACGGCCTGTATGAAGCGGCCCAAAAGGCCGTCTCCCTGGTCCGATAACCAAAGTCCGCAAAGAGGAGAAGTTCCGATGGCCATACTGTTCAATGAAGAATCACGCGTCGTCGTTCAGGGGATCACGGGGTCGGAGGGGAGCTTTCACACCCGGGAGTCGGTGAAGCTGGGAACGAGGGTCGTCGCCGGGGTCACGCCCGGCAAGGGGGGAACGGAGTTGGACGGCATTCCCGTCTACGACCGGGTCGGTGACGCCGTTGAAAAACAGCAGGCCAATGTCTCCGGAATCTACACGCCGGCGGCGTTCACGCCGGATGCGATCTTCGAGGCAATCGAAGCGGGGATCGGACTGATCGTCTGCATGACCGAGGGGATTCCGGTCGCGGAGATGATCCGGGTGAAGCAGGCGTTGAAGGGATCGGGTACATGGATGATCGGGCCGAACTGTCCGGGGATCACGACCCCCGGCGCGGGCAAGGTCGGCTTCATGCCCAACTTCATCCACAAACAGGGAAATGTCGGCGTTATCTCGCGTAGCGGGACCCTCACCTATGAGATGATCTGGCAGTTGACCGGCCTCGGGATCGGCCAGTCCACCTCCATCGGAATCGGCGGGGACCCGATCGTGGGTTCGGGATTCATCGATATGCTGGAGCGTTTCGAGGCGGATCCGCAGACAGAGGCGATCGTGATGATCGGCGAAATCGGGGGGACCGCGGAAGAGGAGGCGGCAGAGTTCATCCGGGGGAATGTAACGAAACCGGTTGTCTCCTTCATCGCCGGACGAACGGCCCCCCCGGGACGGCGGATGGGTCACGCCGGCGCGATCATCTCCGGGGGAAAGGGGACGGCCGCAGAGAAGTTCCAGGCCCTCGAACGGGCGGGCGTCCTGGTGGAAAAGAATCCCGCCGAAATCGGCCGGCGCGTCCAGGAGATCCTGCAGGCAAAATAGCGCCCGGGCTTGCATATAGGGCAGGAACTTCCACAGGCCTTTTGTGGTCGGTTCATCCCCATGAACCCCGAGCGTAACCGTCGGCCGGAGACGATCCGGTTCATTGCCGCCGCCGAATGAATCCCTGATCGAGACCTTTGAAAAACGCGCTGTTTGTCATTGCGAGCGAAGCGAAGCAATCCCATAACCTGTATTGATGGGATTGCTTCGGGCTGAAGCCCTCGCAACGACTGCGTCGGATTGCCGCGGCGCTGTGCGCCTCGCAATGACAGGAAAAGTAGAAATTCAAAGGTCTCTGATCATCATCAGCAGCTTACCGGGAGATAAACATGGATCTGGATTTGTCCGGGAAAGTGGTATTGATCACGGGCGGCAGCAAAGGCATAGGCTATGCCTGCGCCGAGGCCTTCGCCGCCGAAGGCGCGCGGGTGGCCGTGGTGTCGAGGAGCGAAGCGAACCTTGCGGCCGCCGCCGCGCGGCTGGCGGCGCGGGGCCACCAGGCGTTTTGCGTGAGCGCCGATCTCAGCCGGCGCGATGCCGGGGAGAGGATCGTGGCCGAGGTGGAGCGCGCGCTCGGCGCGGTGGACGTGCTGGTCAATTCGGCCGGAGCGGCCAAGCGCTATCCGCCTGAGGAACTCGATGTTGCCGCCTGGCACGACGCCATGGACGCGAAATATTTCTCCTACGTGCACGCCATGCAGGCGGTACTGCCGGGCATGTTATCGCGCGCCCGCGGCGTCATCATCAATATCATCGGTGGCGGCGGCAAGGTGGCCGGTCCCGTTCATCTTCCGGGAGGCGCCGCCAATGCGGCGCTGATGCTGGTTTCCACCGGGTTAGCCAACGTGTATGGCAGAAAGGGAATCCGTGTGAACGCGATCAATCCCGGCCTGACTTTGACCGGGCGCGTGGAAGAGGGAGTGGCGGCGGAATCACGCCGCAGCGGGGTCGCACCGGCGGAGCTGCTCGCCAGGGGCGCCGAGCGCATTCCGCTCGGCCGCTATGCCCGGCCGGAAGAAATAGCCAGTGTCGCGGTCTTCCTTGCATCCGGCCGGGCGAGCTACGTGACCGGTGTGATTCTACCCATGGATGGCGGGGCGAATCCGATTATTTAGAACAGCGGAAGGAATCAATCGCTCATACACAATCTCGCAATGACGATCGTTTAGAGGAGGTAAAAACTGCAATGGATTACACGAGAATCACCATTGAAACCCGCGGCCATGTATTTCTCATGGGACTCAACCGTCCGGAGAAACGTAACGCCTTTGACCTGGAGATGTACGAAGAGCTCGCGCGCGCATATGGAGAGCTGGACAGAAATCCGGAGCTTCGCTGCGGTGTCCTTTTTGCCCACGGCGACCATTTTACCTCGGGGCTGGAGCTCGACAAATGGGCTTCGGTGCTGTCGAAGGGCAAGTGGGGCATTCCGGAGGGTTGTATCCATCCTCTCGGCCTCGACTCGGGTGCAAGATGCAGCAAGCCCGTTGTTATGGCGATTCGAGGCCGATGCTATACCATCGGTTTTGAGCTCTTGCTCGCACAGGACATTCGTGTAGCATCAACCGATGCACGCATCGCGTTATTGGAGGTAAAGCGCGGTATTTACCCGGTTGGCGGCGGCACCGTGCGACTCTTCCAGGAGATCGGTTGGGGCAATGCGATGCGATATCTTCTCACCGGCGACGAAATGAGCGGCCCTGAGGCCTACCGTCTCGGCCTGGTTCAGGAACTCACCGAGCCCGGGAACGAACTTGATCGCGCCATAGAGATCGCCACGGATATATCGAAACGCGCACCGCTCGGTGTGATGGCGGCACTCAAATCGGCACGGATTGCCAGGGTCGAGGGACCAAATGCCGCCTTCGCACGGCTCTTGCCGGATCTCATGCCGATCATCGGCAGTGAAGACGCGATGGAGGGGGTTATGTCGTTTATCGAACGGCGCGAGGCGAATTTTAAGGGGAAATAATCGCCATTCGAATGGAAACATGTTTTACCCATGCAGCGAAAACGAATCATATCATCCCGAATTCCACCCTTGAAATCAGTGGAGTATCTTGATGTCTATTGCGCCGGCCGCTTCACTTATCTGACACAGGATCAATGGAGAGAAGAGATTCTTGACGGAAAGGTGTCGATCGATGGCGTGATTGTTCCAAATTTCGCGACTACGCTGCAAGGCGGCGAGATGCTTGCCTGGGACGGAAGCGGGATCATTGAACCCACGGTCGATGGATCGATAACCATACTCTACGAGGACGAATGGTTTGTTGCCGTCAATAAACCGGGGAATTTACCGGTCCACCCCTCGGGACGGTATTTCAACAATACACTCGTTGCAATGCTTGCGGACCGTTACGGGCGCAAGGTCTATCCGGTGCATCGCATCGACCGCGAAACATCGGGGGTTATACTTCTCGCCTTCGATGGCAAAAGCGCAGGGAGTCTGTCCGAATCCAAGGGTTCAAATGAGTATCTTGCCCTTGTGCACGGGATCTTCCCCGATGAAGAAGTGCTTGCGGATTTGCCCCTCGGACGTGATTTTGAATCGGCCGTGAGAAAGAAACGCAAGGCATGGTCCGGCGGAACGGAACGGGCCGCAACACGATTCCGGAAAGTCCTTACAGCCGGTGATATTTCCCTGGTACGGTGTTTCCCCGAAACAGGGAGGCTTCATCAGATACGCGCCCATTTGCTTTCCATTGGCTATCCGATCGTCGGCGACAAACTCTACGGGAGGGACGAGACCGCTTTTCTCACATTTATCGAGCACGGGCTGACCACCGAACTTGAAAAACGGCTTGCGCTGCCGCGCTGCGCTTTGCACGCCGCCAAGCTTGTTTTTTTGCACCCGCTCAGCAAGAGAGAGATGATCATCCGGGCGCCCCTTCCAAAGATGTTTTCCGAATGTATCATTTCCGGAAGAGCCCATCAGGGGATACCGAAAAAAATATTTTAGATTTCGGCTTGATCTTCCGATATGGAATCAGCAATAATCATGTGCAAGTCTGTTGTCGGTCATGGTCGCCACCGAGGAGGAAAAAGATGAACAAGACGCTTTGCATGGTCCTGCTGCTCTCCATCGTCACCCTGGGACATTCGGTTGGGTGGTCGAAAACTTCTCCCCCGCCGCCGGAACCGGTGCGACTGACGGCCGCGGGGTCCGGGGTCAATCTGGGAATCACCCGACTCCTGGCCGAGGCCTTTATGAAAAAACACCCGGGGATCTCAATCTCCATTCCCGGGAGCATCGGCACCAGGGGTGCGATCAAGGCAACCCTCGACGGCGCCATAACCCTGGGCCTCATCTCGAGACCCCTGGAAAAGGAGGAAGCGGCACAGGGATTAACGGCCATCCCCTATGGTCGCGTGCCGATCGTCGTCGCCGCCCATGCGGCGGTAAAGGATGATGCGATCACATTTCAGGAACTGATCGAGATCTATCAGGGAAAAAGAACAAGCTGGAAGGACGGCCGGCAGATCATTGTCCAGGCGAGAGAGAAGTCGGACAGCGGCTTTCTGGTGCTTCAGAAAAAGATCCCCGGTTTCAGGGAGGCTTATACGGAGAGTCAGGAGGCCAAACGGTGGGTGCTTTATTTTACCGATCAGGAGGCCAACGAGGCCATCATGAAGACACCGCACAGCATCGGCGTCTCGGACCTCGGCATGATCAAGACGGAACGCTTGAACATCAAGGCTTTAAAACTCAACGGCGTCCTGCCGACCCCTGAGAATCTTCTCAACGGCACCTATCCGCTGGAACGGGAACTCCTCTTTATCCATCAGGCGAAAAGCCTGCCGAAAGAGGCAAAGGCCTTCTTGGATTTCGTCGGCTCCGCGGCAGGGGGTAAGATTCTGAAATCAAATGGGTACCTTCCGGTAAATTAGGGGCATTTTGTGACCAGAAACGACAATCGGAATGCCCTTTCCGCGCAGCTTGCCCGGAAGTTGTTGCCCTTGGCGCTGGCCATCGGCATCATCATATCCCTCATAATTCCGGCGATCTATTATCTGACTGAAACCGCCCGCGCCAGGGATGAGGCAAGCACCTATGCAAAAATGCTTGCCGAAAATATCCGAAAACTGGCTTCCGCAGCGCCGGAGCTCTGGAAATATCAGGCTACGAAGTACTCGCAGATGATCAGCGATTTCGTTCCTCACAAGGATATTCTGAAGATCATGCTCGTTGACGAGCAGAAAAACACGATCAATCAATACATTCATGTCGTGCAAAAGACCGATCGCTGGGGCCTATTTTCGATTGTCGGGGAGCCGGCCCCGGTCGTTTTCAATAACCGTAAAATCGGAGAAGCGACGATTTCCGTCTCTGGCCGTTCGATCCTCCTGTCAACGATTCTTGCGCTGTTGATCTGCTCGGTCATCGGGACAGGCCTTGCCTTCTTCGCCTATCGCGTTCCGATGAAAGAGATTTCCAGACTCGAGCGGGACATCCTGGCCTATCAAGAGTCCCTCGAAGAGAAGGTGGAGAAGCGCACCGTCGAGCTTCAAGCGACCACCGAAAGGGCCCTTTCCTTGGCGGAACAGGCCAAAACCGCAAGTCGGAGCAAGTCGGAATTTCTGGCCAACATGAGCCATGAATTGCGGACCCCCTTGAATCACATCATCGGATTCACCGAGATTGTGGTGGATCGGAATTTCGGTCCCTTAAACGCCCAGCAGGAGGAGTTTCTGGGCGACGTACTCTCCAGCGGCCGACACCTTCTGGCCCTGATCAACGAGATCCTGGACCTCTCCAAGGTCGAGGCCGGCAAGATGGAGCTGGAATCGTCCATGGTCTACCTGCGCCCCCTGATGGAAAACAGCCTCTCCATGATCAGGGAAAAGGCGATGAAGCACCGAATCAAGCTCACGACCGAGATTCCGGAGGCGTCAGGCGCATTTCTGGCCGACGAACGCAAACTGAAGCAGATCCTGTACAACCTGCTGTCCAATGCCTTGAAATTCACCCCCGATGGGGGATCGATACGGGTAGGGGTGGCTCCGGAAAAGGACGCCTCAGCACCGGGTCTGCGGTTCACCGTCGCCGACACGGGGGTGGGAATAAATGCCCCGGATCTGGAGCGGATCTTCCTCCCCTTTGAACAGGCGGACAGTTCGGCCAGCCGCAAGTTCCAGGGGACCGGGCTGGGGCTGGCGCTGACCCGGAAATTCGTCGAACTCCACGGGGGGACGATCTGGGCGGAGAGCGAGGGGGAAGGCAAAGGCAGCCGTTTTCATTTTATTCTCCCCCTGCAACGCAACGGTATCGAGGAGGGGAGCGATCCTCCTGAAAAACCTTTTCCGTAGGGGATGTGCCGATGGGTTCAATACGAACGCAGGGCAGGAGATCAATATGAGTGCCGCGACGATCCTGGTGATAGAAGACAACGCACTGAATTTAAAGCTGGTCCGCAGTCTGCTGACCCTGGGGGGCTATCGGGTGCTGGATGTGGAAGACGCCGAAGCGGGCATCGAAATCGCTTCGCAGCGTCTGCCCGACCTGATCCTGATGGATATCCAACTTCCCGGCATGGATGGACTGGAAGCGACCCGGATTCTCAAGAGCCAGGAGAAGACCCGGGACATCCCGGTCGTGGCCCTCACCGCCTACGCCATGACCGGCGACGATATCAAAGCCCGTGAAGCCGGTTGCGAAGGATACATCACCAAGCCGCTCAACACCCGCACCTTTCTGGAAACGATCAACAAGTATCTGACCCAGAAGTCCGCCGTGAATGGGCCGGCGGCCCACGGATCGCATCGTCATAAATGCCGTATCCTGGTTGTGGATGACGATCCCCTGAACGTCAAGCTGCTGTCGGCCAAACTCCCGGCGGATCAGTTTGAGGTCCTCCCGGCATTGAGCGGAAAGGAGGCGGTGCGTCTGACCATGGAGGAGAATCCCGACCTGATCCTGTTGGACATCATGATGCCGGAGATGGACGGGTACGAGGTGAGCCACCGGCTGAAAACCAACCCGGCCACGGAAAACATTCCCATCATCCTGGTCACCGCCCTGGACGATCCGCAGGATAAAATCCGGGGCTTCGAGGCCGGGGCGGACGAATTCCTCAACAAGCCGGTGAACGACATCGAATTGCTGACACGCATCAAATCCCTGCTGCGTCTGAAACAATATCGGGAGCAACTGCTTTCCCGAACACAATCCGATAAGGGGTTTTCCATCGAGCCAGCCTCGCCGGATCCTGTGGAGGCCGCGGTCTGCCGGGCGCGGATTTTACTGGTGGAGGATAACCCGAAAGACTCCCTGATGATCCGATCCATGCTTGCCGGAGAGCCCTATCTGATCGATACGGTCAGAACCGGCGAGGAGGCCCTGGAACAGGTTCAGCAGGAGCCGTTCGACCTGGTCCTGCTGGATGTTCTTTTGCCCGGGTGGGACGGCTTTGAGGTATGCCGGCAATTGAAGGGCCTCCATCAGACCAGGGACACGCAGATCGTTTTGATCACCTGCCTTTCGGACCTGGACAACAGGGTCCGGGGGGTGGAACTGGGGGCCGATGATTACCTGATCAAGCCCGTAGACAGCCGGGAACTGAAGGCCCGGATCAAGGTCCTGGTCAAGAAAAAGCGCTACCTGGACGAGCTCCGCAACAATTGCGAACGGGCGATCAATTCGGCGATCTGCGACGGGCTGACGGGCCTGCACAACCAAGCCTACTTCAAGAAATTCCTGGATCTGGAAATCAAACGGGCGGAACGTCAGAAGTATCCCATCGGTCTGCTCATCATCGATGTGGATGACTTTAAAATGATCAACGATCAGATGGGGCATCTGGCCGGGGACCTCGTACTGAAGGAAATCGCCCAACTGCTCGGAAACAACATCCGGGAAATTGATCTGTCCGCCCGCTACGGCGGGGACGAATTCGCAATCGTCCTCCCCTATACCGATCCCTCCACGGCAGGCAAAATTGTCGAGCGCGTCCAAGACGCCCTGGCTCAATGGGTGGCCATCGAGGAAAACCCCCTGGGCCGCAAGCCGGTCACCCTGAGCATCGGGGTTGCCTTCTACCCCGATCATGGGGTGAACGCGGAAGAGCTGATCCGGAAGGCCGATGAAGCCCTCTACCGGGCGAAAAAAGAGGGGAAAAACCGCTGCTGTTTCCTGACGGAGGTTCCCCGGTAACGCGGGTCGACACCCGCCGACCGGATCCGCCGCAATGGTGGTATGAGACCTTTGAAAAACGCGCCGTTGGTCATTGCGAGAAGGCCAAGGGCCTTCTTGTCATCGCGAGGCCCGCAGCGCCGTGGCGATCTCATGAGATTGCTTCGTCGCTCCGCTCCTCGCAATGACGGGAAGGGCAGAAATTCAAAGGTCTCGGTATCTGATGCTGCCGGTTACAGACCGAGTTGCCTGAAGAAGTCGTTCCCCTTGTCATCCACCAGGATGAAGGCCGGGAAGTTCTCAACCTCGATCTTCCAGACCGCTTCCATCCCCAGCTCGGGGAAATCGATGCACTCGACCTTCTTGATGTTCTCTTCGGCCAGGATGGCCGCCGGGCCGCCGATGGAGCCCAAGTAGAAGCCGCCGTACTTCCGGCAGGCATCGGTCACCTGCTGGGAGCGGTTCCCTTTGGCGATCATGATCAGGGAGCCGCCCCTGCTCTGCAGAAGCTCCACATAGGAGTCCATCCGGCCTGCCGTGGTGGGACCGAATGAGCCTGATGCCTTGCCTGCCGGGGTTTTGGCCGGACCGGCGTAGTAGATCGGATACCGGGTCAGGTATTCCGGCAGCGGCTTGCCGCTGTCCAGAATCTCCTTGAACTTGGCGTGGGCGATGTCGCGACCCACCACGATGGTGCCGTTGAGCAGCAGCGCGTCCCCCACCTTGAGGCCCGACAGCTCCTTCAGGGTTTCGCCAAGCGGTTTGCCGAGGTCAATCCTGCGGCCATGCTCATGCCTGGCCAAGCGGTACTGTTCAGGCAGCAGACGGCCCGGATCGCGGTCCAGTTGCTCGATGAAGAGACCGTCTCTGGTGATCTTGGCCTTCAGGTTACGGTCCGCCGAGCAGGAAACAGCCATGCCGATCGGGCAGGAGGCGCCGTGGCGGGGAAGACGAACGACCCGAACGTCATGGGCAAAGTGCTTGCCGCCGAACTGCGCGCCGATCCCCAGTTTCCGGGAAGCGGTCAGCAGCCTGTTCTCCAGCCCCACATCACGGAATGCCCGGCCGTGGGCGTTGCCCTCTGTGGGCAGGCCGTCCAGCTCGCGGGCAGTGGCCAGTTTGACGGTCTTCAGGCAGGCATCCGCAGAGGTGCCGCCGATCACGAAGGCGATATGATAGGGGGGGCAGGCAGCGGTACCCAGGTACTTCATCTTTTCGATCAGGTACTTCTCCAGCTTTTCCGGGGTCAGCAGGGCCTTGGTCTCTTGATAGAGCATGGTCTTGTTGGCGGAACCGCCGCCCTTGGCCATGAACAGGAACTTGTAGGAGTCGCCGCCGGCAGCCGTGATGTCGATCTGGGCCGGCAGGTTGGTGCCGGTGTTGACCTCATCGTACATATTGAGGGCCACGGTCTGGGAATAGCGCAGATTCTCTTCCGTGTAAGTTTGATAGACCCCTTTGGAGATGTACTCTTCATCGTTGCCGCCGGTCCAGACCTGCTGGCCCTTTTTGGCTACCACGGTGGCGGTGCCGGTGTCCTGGCAAAGGGGCAGTTCAAACCCGGCGGAGACCATGGCGTTGCGCAGGAAGGCCAGGGCAACCCCCTTATCGTTCATGGATGCCTCGGGGTCGGCCAGAATCATCGCAACCTGCTCGTTGTGGCCGGGGCGCAGCAGGAACGACAGGTCTTTCATCGCCTGATGGGTCAGAACGGTCAGCGCCTCCGGATCAACCTTGACCACATCCTGGCCGTCAAACCGGACAACGGAGACATATCTTTCCGAACCTTCGATCCGGTAGTAAACGGTTTCATCCTTGGCAAGGGGGAATGGCTCCTGGTAGACAAACGGTTCGGTCGACATTGCTGTTCTCCTTTCAGGATGCGGCTGAAGAACTGTCTTTTTTTGATTTGACGCGGCATTGCTCTTTGACGGGGGAAGTATAAGCGGAACGGACATGCATGTCAATGAGTCATGACCATTCATAAAATTAAAATCATAAAATTAAAATCTTGACAAAGCCCATAAAATAGGATTGAAAGCGGTGACAGTGTGAGGTGCTATTATGCGAATAGAGCTGAACCTGAAAAAGCTCCGAAGTGATTTTGTAAAAAAGATCGAGGAGTTGAGTGGTCAGAACCTCATGTCTTGTTACCAATGCGGCAAGTGCTCTGCCGGCTGCCCCATGGTGTCCGCCATGGATATTCTTCCCAATCAGGCCATCCGGCTGGTACAGCTCGGTTTGCAGGAGGATGTCCTCAAATCCGAAACGATCTGGCTGTGCGCCTCATGCGTGACGTGCGGCGCCCGGTGTCCGCGGGGGGTTGACCTGTCACGGATCATGGAAGCCCTGCGGCAAATCATGCTTCGAAAAAAACACGACGGGATTGATCTGGCGAAGATTCCGCGGGAAACGCTCGCCGATCTTCCCCCCATCGCGCTGGTCAGTTGCTTCAGGAAAAACACCGGTTAGCCTAAGGAGAACCTTTATGGACCTGAGCTACTATCCCGGGTGCACCCTGAAAACCCAAGGAAAGCATTACGAGCGCTCCGCCCTGGCTGCCATGGCCGCACTGGGCGTCACGATGAAAGAGCTTCCCCGCTGGAATTGCTGCGGGGCCTCTTACTGCCTTTCGGATGATGACCTGATTCATCAGGTGGCGCCGGTCAGAAACCTCTTGCGGGCGAAAGAACAGGGAGACGGAAAGCTTCTGACCCTCTGTTCGTTCTGCTACAACACGCTGAAGCGCGCCAACCTGATCATGAAAAACAACGCCGAAAAGAGAGACACCCTCAACCGCTTCATGGACGAGGAAATCGACTACGACGGGGGGATTGAGGCGGTCCACCTGCTGGAGGTTCTGCGGGATGACATCGGCTGGGAGGCCATTGCCGCGAAGGTCAAAAAGCCTTTGCAGGGCCTCACGGTCGCGTCTTATTACGGCTGCACCCTGGTCCGGCCCCGGGAGATCGCGCTGGATGACGGCGAAAGGCCGACGGTCCTCGAACGCCTGCTGGAATCCCTGGGGGCGTCGGTCATCGATTTCCCGTTCGCCACGGAGTGCTGCGGCTCATTCCAGGGGGTGAACAACCCCGAACATGCCGCCGAATGCGCCTGGAACATCATGGGCACCGCCGCCCGCAGGGGGGCGGATTTGATCGCCGTGACCTGCCCCATGTGCGAATACAATCTGGGACGGCGGCAACAGGATGTCCGGCGGGCGCACGGCGAATTCAAGGAAATGCCCGTTGTTTACTTTACGCAGCTTCTGGCCCTCGCCCTGGGGCTCGCGCCGGAAGATTGCGGTTTCGAGTTGGGGCATACGGATGCCCGCCCGCTTCTGGAAAGCAAGGGATTGATCGCATAACCAACCAAATATCCGGAGGGTGGGCGTCAGGCGTCAGAGATTACGAAAGGTTCTTCATCGGCCTATGGACTGTGACTGCGCAATAATGGACGAGATTCTCGCGACCTACAACGGCGAAAAAGAGATGCTCATCTCCATTCTTCAGGATGTCCAGACCCGGTACAACTACCTGCCGCGCGAGGCCCTGGAAAGGGTCAGCGCCAAGCTCGATATCCCCATCGGCCAGATTTTCGCCGTGGCCACCTTTTTTAAAGCCTTCAGTCTGACACCCCGGGGTCGGCATATCGTCAGCGTCTGTACCGGCACCGCCTGCCATGTCAAGGGGGCAGCGGAAATCCAGGGGAAGCTCAGCCGGCACCTGGGCGTTGAACCGGGGCAAACCACCCCGGATGGGCAATTTACGCTGGAGACGGTGCGTTGCGTCGGGTGCTGCAGCCTGGCGCCGGTTGTCGTGATCGGGGAAGACACCTTCGGAAACCTGACCCAGGATGAATTGACGAAGCTTCTAAATCGCTATCAAGCCGAGCCGTGATGAAGATAACCTCTGAAAAAGATCTGCAATCGGTTCGCGAAGAAGGGCTCAAGTCCCTGTGCCCCGGCAAGACGAAGATCAGCGTGGGAATGGCCACCTGCGGTCTGGCTACCGGCGCCGGGAAGGTATGGGACGCCCTTTCCGGTGAAATTGAAAAGGCGGGCCTGGAGATCGAACTCAACCAGACAGGCTGTATGGGCTTCTGTCAGGAGGAGCCGATCGTCAGTGTGCATGAGCCCGGGAAACCCCGCATATTCTATAAAAAAATGACGCCGGAAAAGGCCGGGGAGCTCATCGCGGGGTTGACGGACCACACCTTGAAAACGGACTGGATTCTGGGCCGGGACGAAGCGGAGCCGTCTTCCGAAGGCGATGCCGGGAAAAGGGACGACACCGGCCACCCCTCCGCCGTTTTGGCGGAGATTCCGCTGTGCAGGGATCTTGCGTTCTACCGCAAACAGCAAAAAATTGCGTTGCACAACTGCGGGTACATCGATCCGGGTAACATTGTCGAATACATTGCGCTGGGCGGCTACTCCGCACTCTGCAAGGCCCTCCGGGAGATGACGCCGGTTAAGATCATCGACGAGATCAAGCGTTCCGGTCTTAGGGGGCGCGGCGGGGCGGGCTTTCCCACCGGGACCAAATGGGAATCGTGCCGGAGGGCCCCGGGAACACCCAAATACGTGATCTGCAACGCCGACGAAGGCGATCCCGGCGCGTACATGGACCGCAGCGTTCTCGAAGGGGATCCCCACAGCGTTCTGGAGGGGATGATCATCGGGGCATACGCCATCGGCTCGCACCAGGGGTATGTCTATGTCCGGAACGAGTATCCGCTGGCGATCAAGCGGATGAGAAAGGCCATCGAGCAGGCCGAGGCCTACGGGCTCTTGGGAGAAAATATCCTCGGCTCGGGCTTTACCTTCAAGCTCAAAATCAACCGGGGCGGCGGCGCCTTTGTGTGCGGCGAATCCACCGCGTTGATGGCTTCCCTGGAGGGCAGGGTCGGCGAACCGCGGGCGAAATACATCCGGTCGGTTGCCCGGGGACTCTGGGACAGGCCAAGCAATCTGAACAATGTGGAAACCTGGGCCAACGTCCCTTTGATCATCAATCAGGGGGCCGACTGGTTTGCGGCCATCGGCACCGGGAAAAGCAAGGGGACCAAGATATTTTCTCTGGTGGGAAAGATCAGCAACACCGGCCTCGTGGAAGTCCCCATGGGGATGCCCCTGCGGGAGATCATCTACGATATCGGCGGCGGGATTCCCGGCGGCAAGAAATTCAAGGCGGTCCAGACGGGGGGGCCTTCGGGCGGGTGCATCCCCGCAGAGCTGCTGGATCTGCCGGTAGACTATGAGGCCCTCGCGAAAGCGGGCTCCATGATGGGGTCGGGCGGCATGATCGTCATGGATGAAGACACCTGCATGGTCGATGTGGCCAAGTATTTCCTCGATTTCCTGGAAGGGGAGTCCTGCGGAAAATGTGTCCCCTGCCGCGAGGGGGTGCGGCGAGCCCGGCAAATCCTCGTCCGGATCACGGAGGGAAAGGGCCGGGAAGAGGATATCGAGGTGCTCCAGGACCTGGCACTGACCCTTCAGGACGGGGCCCTCTGCGCGCTGGGTTCCAGCGCCGCCAATCCGGTGTTGAGCACGCTGCGGTATTTCCGCGACGAGTACGTGGCCCATATCAAGCATGGGCGTTGCCCGGCCCGCGTCTGCAAGGCCCTGATCCGCTATGCCATTGATCCTGAGGCCTGCAAGGGGTGCACCCGGTGCATCAAGGCGTGCCCCCAGGCCGCGATCACCGGAGAGGTGAAGCAACCTCACGTGATCGACGAGGGCAAATGCATCAAGTGCGGGGCCTGCATCGAAGCCTGCAAATTCGGGGCGATCGAGAAACTCTCGGAAGGCGTCCAATGATTAACCTGACCATTGACGGCAAGAAGCTGCAGGTGACGGATGGGGCGACCATTCTCGAAGCGGCGCGAATGTTCGGGATCGATATTCCCACGCTCTGTTATCACCCGACCCTGAGCGCCCACGGATCGTGCCGCCTCTGCAGCGTGGAGATCGTGCAGCGCGGCTGGTCGCGCATCGTGATCTCCTGCCTCTATCCCGCCGAAGAGGGACTCGAAGTCAAGACGCGCTCGCCGCGGGTGCTTAGGCTCCGGCGCGGCATTGTCGAGTTGCTGCTGGCGCGATGCCCCTCTTCCGAGCGGATACAGGTCCTGGCCAGGCAACTCGGCATCGGGAAACCACGATTCGAACCGGACGAGCGGGAGTGCATCCTGTGCGGTCTGTGCGTCCGGGTATGCCATGAGACATCGGAAAAGAAGCTTTTGAACTTCGTGGGGCGGGGTTTCGAAAAGGAGGTGGCGGCGCCATTTTACGAGACCCCCCAGGAATGCATTGCCTGCGGAGGCTGCGCCTATGTATGCCCGACCGGAACCATCCGGATGGTCGACGGCAAACCGGAATTTCTCTGGCAGCGGGCAAAGAAACCAGGGCAGGGGGAAGCGTGAGCCGTACCGGGGTTTTTATCTGTTATTGCGAAATGAAGGTGGGCGACGCGATCGACCGTGACGGGCTGGTGCAGACGGTCCGGGAATGGCCCGATGTCGGCTACGCGTCCATCGGCGAAGATATGTGCCTCGACCCCGGATTGGCCGGGTTGCGCCGGATCATTGCCGCGGAAAAAATCGACGCCGTGGTGGTGGCCACCTGTACATCCGCCATCCATGCCGCGGCGATCCGGGCCGCCCTGACGCTTTCGGGGCTGGAGCCGCACCGCATCCGGATCGTGGATCTGGAAACCCACCTCTCCTGGCCCCCGCGGGCGAACCTTGAGACGACCCGGAGCGGCATCATCGAGTCGATCCGGCAAGCCGTCGACGGGCTGCGGACCGCAACGCCCGAGACCCGCACCGCGCCGCCGATCGTCAAGAGGGCGCTGGTGATCGGGGGGGGCATCGCGGGCATCCAGACCTCCCTGGACATTGCCGATGCCGGGTACGAGGTGCTCCTGGTGGAAAAAACCTCCAGTATCGGCGGCCACATGCTCCAGTACGCCGAGGTCTTCCCCACGCTCGATTGCCCCCAGTGCATCGGCACGCCGAAGATGGTCGAGGTGGGGCAGCATGCGAAAATCAAGATTCTGGCCTGCAGCGAAGTGGAATCCGTCTCCGGATCCGTCGGGGATTTCACGGTGACGATCCGCCGGAAGGCGACCTATGTGGATTGGGCCAAATGCAACGGCTGCGGCATCTGCCAGCAGAAGTGCCTCACCCCGGTCCCCTCGGAATACAACCGCCGGCTGCCCTTTGCCCAGACCAGGGCCATCTCCACCCCCTTCGCGCAGGCCGTGCCCAACAAGCCTGTGATCAACCGCGACGTCTGCGGCCATTTCACGACCGAACTCTGCCAGGTCTGCGCCAAGATCTGCCCCCTCGGGGCCATCGATTTCGAACAGCAGGACACCCTGACGGAAGAAAAGGTCGGCGCCATCGTGGTGGCGGCCGGATTCGATCTGATGCCCAAATCGAAAATCGGGGAGTTTGCGAAGGACCCGGACATCGTCGACGGCATCGATTTCGAGCGCATCCTCTGCCCGTCCGGACCGACCGCCGGCGTGATCCGCAGACCCTCCGACGGACGGGAACCCCGTGAGGTGGTGTTCGTCTCCTGCGCCGGTTCCCGGGACCCGGAACTCGGCGTCCCCTACTGCTCGCGGGTGTGCTGCATGTACCTGGCCAAGCAGGCCCTGCTCTACAAGCATGTGGTTCACGACGGACAGGCCTATCTTTTCTACATGGATCAGCGCACCACCGGCAAGGGGTATGAGGAGTTCGCCAAACGCGCCGTCGAGGAATACGGGGTGGTTTACCTGCGGGGCAGGGTCTCCAAGATATTCCGGGACGGCGACCAACTCATGGTCCAGGGCGTCGATACCCTGAGCGGCGCCAAGGTCGAAATTCCCTGCGATCTGGTGGTGCTGGGCATGGCCATGGTACCATCGGAAGAGGCCAAGGGGCTGGCCCGCAAGCTGGGGATCGCCACGAATGAGCATGGTTTTATCGCCGAGGCGCACCCGAAGCTCCGGCCCCTGGAAACGACGGCGCCGGGAATTTTTGTGGCCGGGACGGCCCAGGGGCCGCGGGATATACCCGATTCGGTGGCGATGGGCAGCGGCGCGGCAAGCATGGTAATGGAGCTGTTTTCAGAGTCACCCCAAACGCGGTTGCGGCTATGACCATAAAGAAAACCCAGAAACGAATCGGCGTCTTCGTCTGCCACTGCGGGCTCAATATCGCCCAGTCCGTGGATGTGCTGAAGGTGGTCGACGTGATCCGCAAATACCCGGGTGTCGTGCATGCGGAAAATTACCTCTACATGTGTTCCGAGCCCGGCCAGGAGATCATCCGCAAGGCCATCCGGGAACACCGCCTCGATGCCGTCATCAACGCCAACTGCTCCCCTTCCCTGCATGAGAAGACCTTCCGCAATCTGGTGGCGGCCGAGGGGCTTAACCCCTTCCACCAGGAGGTGGCCAACATCCGGGAGCACTGCAGTTGGCCGCACGCCGGAAACAGGGAACTGGCAACCCAAAAGGCGATCGCGATCATCAAGGCCACCGTGGACCGGCTGCTTCTCAACCTGGCGCTGATCCCCGCGCGCATCAGCCTGAACCGGCGGGTGCTCATCATCGGCGCCGGTATCGCGGGAATGCAGGCGGCGCTCAGAATCGCCAACAGCGGTTACGATGCGGTGCTGGTGGAAAACACCCCCGCGATCGGCGGGCATGCGGCGCAGCTTTCCTGCACCTTCCCGACCATGGACCGGCCGCCCTGCCTGGTCGCACCGATGATGGACCAGGTTGCGTCCCACCCCCGGATCAAGCTCTATGCGTATGCCGAGGTGGAGAAGGTCTCCGGATATGTCGGCAATTTTACCGTCCAGATCCGGAAAAAGGCCACCTTCGTCGACGAAAAAAAGTGCACCGGCTGCGGCCGCTGCTTCGACGCCTGCCCCGTATCCGTGCCCGCGGAGTTTGAGCGCGGCCTGGCGCTGCGCAAGGCGATCTACCGGCCCTTTGCCCAGGCCGTACCCTTGAGGCCGGTGATCGACCAGAGCTCCTGCACCCACTTCACCGAGGCGGCCTGCACGGCCTGCGCGAAAGCCTGCCCCGAAAATGCCATCGATTACGGGCAGCAGGAAAGCTTTGCCGAGGAGGAGCTGGGCGCGGTGATCGTGGCCACCGGGTATGAGCTGATCAACAAGGACATCGCCGGCGAGTACGCCGCCGATCCGGATATCATCGACGGGCTCCAGTTCGAGCGGCTCCTGTCTCCCTCCGGCCCCACGGCCGGCCTCATGCGGCGGCCCTCGGACGGGAAAGTTCCGGAAGAGGTGGTGTTCATCCAGTGCGTCGGCTCCCGCGACCCGGAGCATGGCATGTCCTACTGCTCCCGGGTGTGCTGTCTGTATACGGCCAAGCAGTCCCTGCTGTACAAGCAAAACGTGCCCGACGGACAGGCCTACGTCTTTTACATGGATATCCGCTCCGACGTGAAGGGGACCGAGGAATTCGTCAAGGACGTGGTGGAGAAGGCCAGCACCCTCTATGTCCGGGGGCGGGTCTCCAAGGTCTATCGCGACAAGGACAAGATCAAGGTTCTGGGGGTCGATACGCTCTCCGGCAAAAGCATCGAGATCGCCGCGGACATGGTGGTCCTGGCCACGACCATGGTGCCCCGCCCGGACGCAAAGGCCCTGGCCAGAAAGCTGAACATCATCTCGGACCAGAACGGCTTCATGACGGAGGCGCATCTGAAGCTCCGGCCCGTGGATACCTTGACCTCCGGCATCTACCTTGCCGGCACCGCCCAATGGCCCAAGGATATCCCCGACACGATCACCTCGGCGAGCGGCGCGGCCAGCCGGATCCTCTCCCTTTTCTCCCGGCAGGAGCTCCTGCACGATCCCACGATCGCCTTCGTGGACGAGGAGCTCTGCGTCGGATGCGGCCAATGCGTCGAGGTGTGCGCGTACAAGGCTGTGACCCTCGACGAAAAGAAAAAAGTGGCCGGCGTCAACGAGGCGATCTGCGAGGGCTGCGGGGCCTGCGCCGCCACGTGCCCCTCCAAGGCGATGAAGCACAAGAACTGGACGCCGAAGCAGTTCTTCAATATGATCGACGTGTTTACGAAAGAGTACGGCGGGTGAAATGGTTGCCCGTAAAGGGATGCCCCATGGATGAGAAAAAATCAGACAGCGCACTGGTGATCGGTGCCGGAATTGCCGGCATCAAGGCCTCGCTGGACCTGGCGGAGCAGGGTTTCCGGGTGACCCTCTGCGATCGGAAGGCCTATGCCGGCGGCGCGCTGCTGCAACTGGACCAGTGGTTCCCCGATGATCACTGCGGGATGTGCAAGGTGCTTCCCGTTTTCTCCCGGGATGCGGTTTCGCAGTACTGCCTCCGGCGCGGCCTGGTTCACCCGAACATCACGGTGCTTGGCGGCGCCGATGTGGTCAAGGTGGATGGCAAGGCGGGCCGTTTTACGGCAACCCTGAAAACGGCATCCGCCGGGATCAAGGCCGACCTTTGCATCGGCTGCGGAAAGTGCGCGGAGGTGTGCCCGGTCGAGGCGGCCGCCGAATTCAACCGGGGCATGACGAAACGAAAAGCCGCCTATCTTCCCAACCCCCTGTCGCTTTCGAAAACGTACCGGATCGACCCGCGGATCTGCACCCGGTGCGGCGCCTGCGCCGAGGTGTGTCCCACCCGGGCGGTGGACCTCTCCCGGCAGGACGAAGAACAGCCGTTTGCGGCGGGCGCGATCATCCTGGCCACCGGGTTTGAGGAGTTCGACGCCGCCGCCGCATCCCAGTACGGATACGGACGGTTTCCCAATGTCATCACCGGTCTCGATCTCGAGAGGATGTTGAGCGGGAGCGGGCCTACCGGGGGGGAACTTGTCCGGCCTTCCGATCATCAGCGTCCGAAATCCGTCGCCTTCCTTCAGTGCGTCGGGTCCCGGACCCTTTCGCGCCATTACTGCTCCAGCGCCTGCTGCATGATCGCGCTGAAGGAAGCGATGATGGTGAAAAAGGCGTATCCGGATGCGGATGTGTGTATTTTCTTTATGGACCTGCGCGCCTTCGGCAAGGGATATCACCGGTATTATGACAAGGCGAGGGACGAGATGGGCATCCGCTTCATTCGCTGTCGCGTCCCCAGGGTCATGCAGAACTTCAAGACCAAAGAGGTGGCCTTCCATTCCGTCTCGGATCAAAGCGGAATCATCAACGAAAATTTTGATCTCGTGGTACTCTCCGCGGGCCAGAGTCCGTCCGGGCATCTCGGCACAGTCGCCGATCGATTGGGGCTGGAACTTACCCCATCGGGGTTTTGCCGCACCGGGAGTTTCTCGCCCGTTGAGTCCAATCGGGCGGGCATTTTCGTCTGCGGCACGGCATCGGGTCCGAAGGACATCGCCGAATCTCTGACCGAGGCCAGTGCGGCGGCGGCCCAGGCCGCACTTCTGCTATCGCCCGCACCGGAACCCGATATCGGCGCGCCGGTTTCGGAAGCAGGGGATGATGCAAAAACCGCCGTGATCGTCTGCAACTGCGGGGGCGAAATCGGCAACGTGATCGATACCGGAGAGCTGACCGCTTTTGGCCGAGACCTTCCCGGGGTGGTCCATGCGGCGGAGATTTCCGTTCTCTGCCGCGAAGATGTGCTGGAAAAGACGCGGGAAGATATCGCGCGCGCCGGGGCCGGTCGCGTCATCGTCGCCGGGTGCCCGGCGCCGGGGCCGCAAAATCTATTCGGCCATCGGCCCACAGAGATCGTCAATATCCGGGAGGGGCTGGCCTGGGTCCACCGGGAACAACCGGCTCAGGCTTTGCGGAAAGCGAAGGCAATGCTGGCCATGGCCGCGAGCAAGATGAGGCTTGCGGCACCATCCGTTCCTTCCGTGCCTTCACCCGTCAAGCCTGGGGCCCTCGTGATCGGCGGCGGACTGGCCGGATTGACATCGGCGCTGCTCATTGCAGGGCGCGGGCACGGCGTGGATTTGGTGGAGAAAACGGGCGATCTCGGGGGCAACCTGAGGCAAATCTCCGCCACCCTCGAAGGCGCAGATGTGCAGGCCCTGCTGCAAAACCTTGTCCAAAGGGTTGCCGAAACCCGGCAGATCACGCTGTGGAAGGAAACGGAAGTCGAAAAAATCACGGGACACGCCGGCGATTTCCGAATCACCTTGAAGGGGATGGATTCGCAGCCCCGGGAGATCGGCGCCGGAGCGGTGGTCATCGCCGCCGGGGCCGAGGCGTCGAAGCCTGCGGAATATCTCTACGGCCGGGATGAGAGCGTGATCACCCAGCGGGAGTTGGAGGAGCAAATCCACGGGGGCCGGATCGACCCCGGAAAATTGCGCTCGCTTACGATGATCCAGTGCGTGGGTTCGAGAAATGCGGAGAGACCCTACTGCAGCCGCATCTGCTGCGCAGAGGCCCTGAAGAACGCCTTGCGGTTGAAGCGGGATAATCCGGCCCTGGCGATCACGGTGCTTTACCGCGACCTGATGAGTTATGGCTTTATGGAAGAGTATTACACGCTGGCCAGGGAGAAGGGGGTGATTTTCGCCCGCTATGACCTGGACCACCTGCCGGAGGTGAGCCGCGTTGAGGGGCTGCTGACCGTAAAAACGCCGGATGCCGTCTTGGGTCAAACTCTGGAATTAACCCCGGATCTGCTGGTGCTCAGCACGGCAGTGGTTCCGGTTGGCGCCGCCGCACTGGCGGAGGCGATCGATACCGAGCTCACCGAAGACGGATTTTTCCGGGAGGCCGAGGCGAAATTCCGGCCGGTGGACCTGATCCGGGACGGGATCTTTGTCTGCGGCTTGGCGCATTCGCCCCGGAACATCCCCGAGACGATTGTTCAAGCCGCGGCCGCGGCGGGCAGGGCCAGCCTGATTCTCGGCAAATCCAGCCTCGCCTCCGGCCGGTCGGTATCCGCGGTGAACGAAACATGGTGCAGCGCCTGCGAGCTGTGCGTTTCCGCGTGTCCTTACGGCGCGCGGATGATGAATCCGGTGAAGAACGCGGCCATGGTGATCGAGGCCCTGTGCCAGGGGTGCGGCGCCTGCGTATCGGCCTGCCCCAACAAGGCGGCCATGCTCAGCGACCGCTCGGATCGGCAGATTTTTGCGGCGCTCGATGCGGCGATGTAAAGACTGTAATCCAGATGAGAATGAAGGTGTAGAGACATGGCAGATGACAACAAGGAGTTCGAGCCCATCCTGGTAGGGTTTTTCTGCAACTGGTGCACGTCCACCGCAGCCGACTTGGCCGGCGTGACCCGGTTGCAGTATCCCCCGAACATCCGGCCGATCCGCACCATGTGCAGCGGTTCGGTCGACGCGGTTTACGTCCTCCGGGCGCTTCTGGCCGGAGCGGACGGGGTGTTCATCGGCGGCTGCAACCCGGGCGATTGCCATTACGTTTCGGGTAACTTCAAGGCCCGTCGGCGCATTGCGGCCCTCAAGACCATCCTGGAAACGCTGGGCCTGGAGAACGACCGGGTCTGGCTCCGATGGATCAGCGCCGCCGAAGGGCAGAAGTTCGCGGTCACCATGCGGGAATTCACAGAAAAAATCAGGAAGCTGGGGCCGAGTCCGTTCCGCAGGAACTGGTCCATCTGATCACGGCTTTTCCGGCTTGGGGAGTAGTCAAGATGCCAAAAAATTTCATGTTGGAAGTGAAGGACGGGGATGTAACCGGTGCACTGCGGGGTTTCCTCAAAAGCCTGCTGGAAAAGGGGCTGCTGGATGCCCTGCTTACGCCGGCGGCGGTTCCCTCGGGGAAAAATGTGGTGCAGACCCTCGTGGAGGATATCGGCCGGATCGATCATGTGGATCCGCTGGCGCCCGTCATGCCGGTGAACAGCGCCAAGATCGTCAGCAGCCTGACCCGGACCGGAGCGCCGGGCAAAAAGATCGGGGTCGTGCTTCGCTCCTGCGAACTTCGGGCGCTCAATGAACTGGTGAAGCTCAAACAGGCGGACCTGACCAACCTGGTTCTGATCGGCGTGGACTGCTTCGGCACCTATTCCGTTCAAGATTACGCTGAGGCCGGGGTGTCCACCGACGCCTTCCTCAAGAACGCTTCCGGCGACGGCGACGCCAAAATCAGGCTTGCCTGCAGGGTTTGCCGGTATCCGGCGCCGTTGAACGCGGATCTGACCATCGGCCTGATCGGGATGGATCTCAACCGGGAGCTGCTGATTGGCGGCGAAACCCCCGAGGGCGAGCGGTTGCTTGAGGCGTTGGGAATCGAGGGAAATGCGGCAACGGCGAAACGCGACGACGCCGTTGCCAAACTCGCCGCGGCGCGGGAAAAAGAAAAAGGGGAATTCCTGAAGCAGGCGGCCGCCGAACTCGGCGGCCTGCCCAGCATGCTGGCCGCGCTCTCCTCCTGCGTCGCCTGCCACAACTGCCGCGTGGCCTGCCCGATCTGTTACTGCCGGGAGTGTCTGCTGGATTCACCCACCTTTACCCAGTGGGAGGCCGACAAGTACTTGGAATGGGCCGACCGAAAAGGGGCCTTGCGCCTGCCCGCCGATTCGCTCCTTTTTCACCTGGTCAGGCTCAACCACATGGGGGCATCCTGTGTGGCCTGCGGCCTTTGCGAGGACGCATGCCCGAACGGCATCGAGGTGTTCAAGCTGTTTGGTCTGGGGGGGGCGAAGGTTCAGCAGCTCTTCGATTACCTGCCCGGCCGAAGCCTGGAGGACGAACTTCCGTTAACGGCTTTTAAGGAAAAGGAATTCAAGAACTTCGAACTGTAACGGGTGTTGAATAACACCCGAATAGGACAGGCTGTTCAAAAATGCTTAGATGCAAGGCGCGCAAAAACCGAAGAGCGAGGCGTATACTGAATACGTTGAGCGATGAGGTTTGCAGCGCAACGCAGCAGATGAGCGTTTTTCAACAGTCTGTTCGGATGACCGGCGAAGGCTGATGAGCGACAATATGACCCCATCAAAAAATGACTGTGATCCGACCTTTGCCGAGAGGGTGCGGAGGGAAAGCGGTGTGGCGATCGACCGCTGCTACCAGTGCCTGACCTGTACGTTGGGCTGCGATGCGGCATACGCCATGGACTACCCGCCCAACCAGATCGTGCGCCTGTGCCAGATGGGGATGAAGGATAAGGTGTTTAGCAGCTCCTCCATCTGGGTCTGCACGGCCTGCGAGGCTTGCGTGACCCGATGCCCCAACGAGATCGACATCCCGCACCTGATGGACACCCTGCACCAGATGGCCCTGGCTGACGGGTCGCCGGTCAAGGTGCCGTCGGTTCCCGTTTTCCATAAGGTGTTCCTGGCCCCCATTAAACTGTTCGGACGGCAGTTCGAGGTGATGATGATGGGCCTTTTCATGCTCCGGGCCGGGAAGTTTTCGATCAGCGACATCAAGACCAACATTACCCTGGGTCTGGGGATGTTTCTCAGAAACAAACTGAAATTCATTCCCCATCGCATCCGTGACACAAAGGCCGTCAAGGAGATTTTTCGACAAACGCTGGAAGGTAGGGGAAAGTGAAATACGCTTTTTATCCGGGATGCACGCAAGAGGCAACGGCGGAGGAGTTCGGGCAATCGAGCAAGGCCATCTGCCGGGAACTCGGGATCGAGCTGGAGGAGATTCCGGACTGGAACTGCTGTGGCGCATCGTCGGGCCATTTCCTGGATGAAGCCCTGGCCGACGCGCTTCCGGCCAGGAACCTGGCCATCGCCGAGAAGATGGGGCTGGATACGGCTGTCGTGTGCGCGGCCTGCTATCTGAGGCTCAGGGCAACCCGGCATAAGGTGGCCGGATCCCCCGAATTCGGAAAGGCGCTGGCGGACCGGATCGGCATGCCTTATGAGGCCCAATACGGGGTCAAGAACCTGCTGGACATCATCGTCAACGATCTTGGGCTGGATGAGGTGCAAAAAAAGGTCCGGAAACCCCTGCAAGGGCTCCGGCTTGTCTCGTACTATGGCTGTTACATCGTCCGGCCGCCCGACATCGTGGGATTCGACGATCCGGAAAATCCGACCAGCATGGACCGGCTGCTCGAGGCGCTCGGAGCCGAAGCGGTCGATTGGGGGGCCAAGGTCGACTGCTGCGGCGGGAGCCTCATCCTGGGCCGGGACGACATCGCACTGAAGCTGCTGGGCGGCGTGATCGAGCGGGCTCGCGAAGTGGATGCGGATGCCATCGTGGTCGCCTGCCCCATGTGCCACGCGAATCTGGATATGCGGCAGAAGGGTCCCGGTCCCATGCCGATCCTGTACTTCACGGAGTTGGTCGGCCTGGCTCTGGGCCTCCCGGAGGCCGAAGGGTGGTTCAGGAAGCACCTGGTCGACCCGCTGAACCTGTTAAAGGGGAAGAAACTTCTTTAGATAAATCATGACCTATTTTTTTCCGGCTTCACCGGATCAGGAGGTTTGAGATGAACGGGCCAGAAAATGCGAAAACCGACGAGATCACCATGATTCCCGTGTACATCATGGGAAAGCGGTATGAGATTCCCAAGGGCCTTACCATCATGAAGGCCATGGAATACGCGGGCTACCAGCTTATCCGGGGATGCGGCTGTCGCGGCGGCATCTGCGGCGCCTGCGGCACGGTATACCGGAAGCCCGGGGACTACAAGATCTACACGGCGCTGGCGTGCCAGACCGCCGCCGAACCGGACATGTACCTGACGCAGCTCCCGTTTTATCCGGCAAACCGCGCCGAAATCGATTACAGCAAAGCCACGGCGGCGGCGGAAGAAATCCATCAACTGTATCCCGAGATGTTCCGCTGCGTGGCCTGCAACGCCTGCTCCAAGGTCTGCCCCATGGACGTCGAGGTGATGGATGTCATCGCCTACATCAAACGGGGGGATATCACCCGGGCGGCCCAAGAGTCCTTCAACTGCATCCAGTGCGGTCTCTGCACCAGCCGCTGTTTTGCCGAGATGCCCCAATATCATATCATGCAACTGGCACGCCGAATTTACGGCGGCAAGATCGTTCCCCGGTCCAGGCATACCGCGGAGGCGGTCAAATTGATCCGGGAGGGCAGATTCGAATCCATGATGCAGCAGGTCATGAACATGACTCCCGCGGAACTGAAGAAGGCCTATACGGAAAGAGAGATCGAGCCGGAGACCGCCGGCAACGACTGGAGGCCCAAGGACAACAAGTATTTGCTTAAGTAGTGCGCGGAATTTTCAGCACTGCAAGCTCACATTAGGCGCTTATTCTAAGGAGGCCCTATGCCATATCCGGAAAAATTAAAAGAGCTCATCAAGATCGTGGAAAAGACGCGGACCGAGCGCGTCGCTCGCAAAAAGGCCGGCCAAGAGGTGACGGCCATGACCCTGGATGAACGGGCGGCGATCCTGGAGCTGCACCACCCGGACTACATCCCGGGCACGCGGAGAAAACTCAAGATAGGCCCCAGCACAGGCTATGCCGTTGCCCATGAGTTCGCCGACATTCTGGAGGCCAAAAGCCGGGTAAATCCGGACCGCATCGATCTGAACCGCACCGATTATGAGACGGATGTCCTGGTGCTGGGCGGCGGCGGGGCCGGGACATCCGCAGCGCTCCTGGCCCAGGAAAACGGGGCCAGGGTCATCCTGACGACCAAGCTTCGCCACGGCGATGCCAACACCATGATGGCCGAGGGAGGAATCCAGGCGGCCGACAAGTTGATGAAGGACTCCCCCGTTTACCACTATATCGACACCATGGGGGGCGGTCATTTCACCAATGTCCCCGAGCTGTGCTATACGCTCTGCAATGATGCGCCCGATGTGATGCAATGGCTGGAAGGTCTGGGCATGATGTTCTGGAAGGACCCCGACGGCAGCATGCAGACCCTTCCGGCAGCCGGGTTCAGCCGGAGCCGGCTGCATTACGCCGGAGACATCAGCGGCGCCGAAATCATGCGCGTCGTCCGGGACGAGGCCAGAAACAGAAGAGACGACATCACGGTGCTCGAATTCTTCCCGGCCGTCGAGCTGATCCTGAACGAATACGGCCACTGCGCCGGGGCGGTGCTTTACAACCTTGAAACCAAGGCCTACGCCGTGGTCAAGGCAAAGGCGGTCGTCATGGCCACCGGCGGGTGCGGGCGGCTCCACATGCAGGGATTTGTCACCACCAACCACTACGGCGCCACCGCGGACGGGATTGTCATGGCCTATCGGGCCGGCGTCGAGCTCGCCTTCCTGCACACCGTTCAGTTCCACCCCACCGGCTGCATCTTCCCGGAACAGTTGGAGGGGTTGCTCATCACCGAAAAATTCCGGGCTGCCGGGGGCAATGTTCTCAACATTGACGGGGAGCAGTTTGTCTACGAACGCGAACCCCGCGACATCGAAGCCTCCGCCTTCATCCGCGAGTGCGTCGCCAAGGGAAAGGGCGTTCCCACGACCACCGGCAAACTGGGGGTCTGGATCGATTCGCCCATGCTGGATCTGCTGCATGGGGAAGGGTATGTGAAAGCGGAGTTCCCCGGCAAGTGCATGCAGTTCGGCCGGCACGGCATCGACATCTCCAAGGAGCCCCTGTTGGTCTATCCCACCCTGCATTATCAGAACGGCGGGATGGCATACCGAAACACGGGGGAAACGAGCGTGCCCGGGCTGTACATGGCAGGCGAAGTCGGCGGCGGGGTCCATGGTGAGAACCGGCTGATGGGTAACTCGCTCCTGGACATCCTGGTCTTCGGAAGGATTGCGGGCAAAAACGCCGCGATCTACGCCCGCGAGCAGGCCAAGGAGGGAAAGCCGACGCTCGAACACGTCAACGCCTATGCCGGGCAGCTCAAGGCGGCGGGCATCGAGACGAACCGGATGTCTCCCATCCTCCTGCCCGACTACACCGATCCGTCCGTCAAGGCCAGGCAGGTCATCCGTCCGAGGTACAGCACGGAGATGGAGTGAATCATCCTAACGCGCGCTCAGGGCCGTAGCCGAAGTCATCGAGGTCTCTGCCCCTCGGCCATACGACCGGACTGCGGCACGGTCCGGCTGAAATGCAAAATGATCCTCATGGAGGAGAGCCGGATGGGGTGAAAAATGAGGTTGCCGACACAGTGTCGGCAATTGTGGAAATATCAGGAGAATCGATAAGATTTCGCGAAAGAACCTGCTCACTTCTCAAACTTCCGAAAGAGATTCAAAATGCCATCCGGGAGAGGACGACGAGAAATCGAACCGTTGCGCATACTCTCCCCGAAACTCCTGTCTACGACTCTTTCTCATGCGCCTCAATGAATATTTCAATCGGAGCGCCAAGCAGCAAGGAAAGCTTCCTGGACATTTTCAAGCTGATGGATCTGCGACCGTGCTCCATCTTGGATATTTATGGCGTTTGGAATTTCTTCATCATCTCGTCATCGAACGTGACGAGCTCTGTTTCATATTCCCTGGCAGTCTGCATCACCAGTGCGTCCATGCCCCGAACACCTTTTTGAATAGCGATATCGGCGGCATCTTCGGCCGCCCTTTGATCCAGGATGACAAAGGAGACATTCTCGATCTTGAGCAGTTCTTCCTTTACCTCGGTCGCCAGCTCCTCGGAACCGGTTCTGCGCCGAATCGCCGCGACAACCTCTACGAAGACGGAATAAGGCATGATGGCAACATCCCCGCCCGCGATGACGGCGTCCCAAATCTTTATGGCCTCGCCGTGTCGTGATTCATTTTCAAGCAGGGATGCGATGATAACGGAACTGTCGATGGTAAGCCTTTTCATCATACCCTATCTCGCTGCTGCCTGATTTCATCAACGGCGGAAATATGATCCCACCTGATAGAGATCTTCTCGCCCAGCGATTTCCAGGCGTTGCTTTTCCCTGCGGCTCTGACAGTGGGCTGCAACTTCTGCAGAATCATCTCTTTTTTGATTTCATTCAGTTCATGGACAACCCTGTCCAATCGTTGTTCCATAGCGGTAGGCATCGCAAACCTCCTCTCCTGCATTCATCCTTCTGTTAAGAAATCGTCCTCCAGCGCCGAGTAAAGGAAGATATTTGTGTCAATGCCATTATAGCAGCACTGCTTTGCTATTTCATTATTAAAAAAGACCGCCGCGACATTCTCGGCCGGGTCGGTGGTCATGGAACCATCGCCTCAAGATAGGAGGTAGGGTAGCAGCTATGAAAGACCCTCTCGGTTCAGGAAAAGGACGGGGAGTTCGTGGCTTCATCGAGGATCGGGAGGTTATCAGAACCATTCTGAATCATCTTGGCCTCTGGCTCATCCGATCAAAACCTCCCGCAAAAGCCCATGCACCGCCCGCCCGCGAATACGCCGCGGATGGCTCCTGTCATATCGCCTTTCCCGACAACGTTTATGGTTCCAATAGTTTTGAAGTGTCTATTTGATACACGAACGCATAGCTATATAACCATGACCGCCATTGTAGACAACCAGATTCAGATAACGTCCAAAGTTTACCATTTTCATCGAAGCTTAAATCTTCAGAGCCAATTGGTATATTGTAATGTGGAGGGCTGGTGTTACTGCCTGGTATGATACACTCAGTTGCACTGCTTGCTTGACAACCTTTGTTTATATCGAGTTTGTATAAAATGCCATGCTGGCTGTTAGAGCCTGTTATCCACATGGCGCCATCGTTGTCAATCCCCATGCCATTTGCAAGAAGTGGAATTGGGATTGAGGTCTCAGCAACCGATTTATCTATAGTTGAACCGTTATATTGAGTAAATATATTGGGGTCTAATTTATAAGCTCTTGAGTTGTCGATGTCCTCTGTTGTAGCATTTGTCCCAAGCCAAATATACGTCTTATCAAAATCAATAAAAGACCCTTTCATGAGAGACCCTGTTCCTTCTTTTGACAATTTTACCGTAGCAAGCAAGGCTGCGGTTCCATCATCCGCACTCTTAAGCTCTAGTGCTTTGGCGACATCTATTTTATAAAGAGTATACGTATCTGCAACAATCAGTATATCTCTTCCAAGTTCCTGTCCTATCATTGTCAGTCCGCCAGCGTGATGACAGGAACTTGGCATATCAAAATAGCCTTCTGTAGCGCCTGTCACGGAATTAATCGCAAAAACTCGACATCCACCCTCAGCATTAGAGTTGTAAGCAGACACATAAATAACGCCCTTATTATATGCCAAACCCTGAGGGTCATATCCTTGGTCTAATTGAGGTACCCAAATATTCTTCGTTATTGCCGGTTTGTTTTTATGCGCCGGAGCAGTAGTCAGAATCCCAACAACATTTAGTTGTAGGTAAGTCGGCGCCGTTCCCAAAGGCTTCGGGGAAACGGAATCAACTATAGGAGTTTCTGTATCCGGGCGTGGGCTTGGGCTTGAACTTCCACCGCATCCTGATGACATAAAAACCAGCATGCTCAACAATATTGCAACGCAATACTTCATGTTTTGTAGGCCTTTCATTGGATCTCCTTATCTTTATAATTATCTGGCATCGAAACGGCGCGCCTCACAGCAGGAGGTTTCTTCTTAGCGAAAGAACCGACATTACTTGCTTACAGGTTATTTTGTACGCTTCCAGGTCCCCACTGCCACGACAGTATCGGTGGGACTTGAATGACGATAGATGATGTTGATCTTATCTTTGCTGCTGATCTGACCTTCCATGAAACCATCTTCATCGGCAAGGTAGAAGCTCTTGTTGTCCATGGTAATAACGGCAACGAATTTTTCCGTGGCTCGTGATGACTTAAATGTTCCATGCAGGACTCTTCCCTGTTGCTTGGTTACGACCGCCTCGGCCTTGAGCGTGCTGAAGTCACCGCTGTGGTGTGTCTCTTCTCTTGCTGCAGCGGCCTTGAGAAGGACAGCCCCTTCAGTCTGTACTGTCCATGTTCCTACCAGGTTGGGAATACCGGAATCTGCAAAGCAGATCCCCAGTCCAAACAGAACGACCAACAAAATAGCAGTGACGGTAATTTTCTTCATCGTGAGTCTCCTTTTCTTGGTAATGAGTTATGTTGCGTTAATGATCATTTCCTATCTACTCGTTTCACAGGCCCGACAGGTTGGTGTGCTCTGACGCTCAGAACTGAGGAGCCGTTTTCGGCAGCGTCGCGGAATTGATGCCTTCACACAACGCGTTATTCACCGTCAGGTTGCCCTGGGCGTCCAGCTTCACCGTCCAAATCGTGTCATAGTCGTCCTGCGGCCAGGGGAGCGCCGTGGGTGGGACGGTGACGCCATAGGTCTGGAGGAGATACGATATGAGCGGTGGATAATGTAAATGCTCCCAGGCCAGCAGGATGGTTTGATTGGAGAGATTGCCGCCGGTAAATAAATAGTCACTGGTGGCCTGAGCTACGCCCGGATCGGTCGCCTCTCCGATGTAGAAGCTCGCGACCAGATAATAGGGCAAATTATTGGCGATGACATAAGGAAGCACCGTTAATGAGGGCCTGACATAGGAAACACTGAAGTCAGCCGCCAAAACGAATGACTGCGCGGGGTCGATGGAATAAACCACGGTAGGACTGGGTTGGCCCCGCAGAGCGTGGGGCAAAAAGTTGGGAAGGGCCAGCGCGCGCCATTGCCCCGCCCCCACAAAGTTGCCGTCTTCAAAGCCCCTTGTCGGATGCGCCTCTGCGTGCCGGATCAGGTAAACCGTTTGGTTGGTGTTCATGCCCGCCGGAACGACGACGCCGTTTACCCCCCCGGTCAGTGTGTAGCTGAAATAGTCCTGCTGTGTGCAAGAAGCGCTGACTATCGGCGGCGGTGGCAGCGCCGGGTAGGTGGCGGGCGGATTCAGTTTGCTGTCAAAGGTCACCAGGCGCGCATTACCCGATAGCGGGATGGAGATCGCATAGACAATGTTTGGCCCCGCATAGCTTGCCGGAAGATTCAGCTTATAGCCCTGTTGATTGTTGATATCCGCCATCAGGGCGCTGATGGTTTCCCAGGGCGCTGAGAAGACATGAAAGCCCGGGACGCTTGAGCTGATGATACGGGTTACCAGAGCAACGTTGTTGCCGTTCGTATCGTGGAAGGCCAGCCCTTGGGCACCAGTGATGTATGGACTCGGCTCAACAACTCCGCCGGGCACGTCCCCTTGAGCATACGCTGTATTGATCGGGTAGCTGCTGGCGGTCGTACCTTGTATTGTGATCTGGTTGAGAAGGGCAAACTGCTGAATGAACCCGATGGCCGCCATGTCAGGATAATTATTTGCAGTTTGCAAATGCGTCATCGGAGCGAGCGCGTAAATACCGGTTACGTTGTTTGTCCCCACCTGCGTTTTCAGGTACGTGGCCATGAGCAGCGAACGCTGTAGTCCCTGATTGGTGAGGTTTGCCGTGTCCGGATTGATGTCACCTTGCGCGTGGTTGGCCAAATCCGGGCTGACCACGAAGATCAAATTGACATTGTCGGCGCTTAACGCAGTGCTTGGATTGGAACCGGAACCGCCATTGCATCCGGCGAGCAGCGTCAAGACAAGCGCCAGGTAAAACGACCATAAAATGGAAATTCTTTTCATATTCATGTCCCTCCTTGTTTGTGGACATTAATAGGTGTTCACACAATCGATTAAACCTTGTTCATCCATATGGCCTATGCCACACCAGTAAACCGGCCAGGTCTTATCGGTAATGGGATTAGAAGTACCGGTGACGGGAATCGTGTAATTATGTCCGGAAAAATAGTGTCCTCTGTAAAGCTGCTGTTTTGCATTTTCCGCGGCGAGCTCCGGATAAAGTTGCAACAAAGAATCGTTCAGAAAACCATGCATGAGATACGCCATCGAAAAGGTATAATAGCTATTGAATTGTTCGGGGTTAACAGCGAGGTCATAATTCATGATGCTATAATCAGTGGCTTTAAACGTATCTTGAGAAAACGTAAAAATCTTAAAAGCGGGGTTATTGCCAAAATAGGGAGCTATGCTGGGCGTTGTATCAGCCGGAATACCGGGTGACACGATGCGGTATTCGTCCATATGCGTATGTGCGGTAAGCATCTGGGTTATCAAGCCCGGATACCTGGAAAGTATTTTCAGAAAACTTGTTTGATAGTCCTGGTTCCACATCATTGTGGCTGTTGTAATGTGACCGTTGGCATCGACTTTTTTGGCGGTTTCAGATTTATCCGCGCCGGGAGGTATATGCATTAAGAGCCACACTTTTTTGCCGGCAGCTTTCGCTTGCGCGAGTTGTGCATCAAACCAGGTAAGTTCTGCGTCTACGGTGCTCTTCAAGGTATCACCAAAATCATAGTTAAACATGACCGAATTGAGTCCTATTACCGTTAAATTTGTTCCGGGCAGATCCGCGGAATAATATCCCCCGGTCGTGAAGGTATCCAGAAATGTCTGATGGTCTACAATGCCGTTCAAGAACTGTGTGTAATAAAGTTCCGCCGTATGGGAAAGAAAACCGGGCTCCGGTAGAGCGCCTATATAGGAATCGCTATTGCCAACAGCGAACATGACGGGAATATCTCCGACAGTCGACCTCACCTGCTCCATAAAAAAGGCAACCGTATTTTCGGCAAATGCCTTCATCGCTGCGACAGCTACTAAGTCGGTTTCAATGGTTGCATCGTCTGGAATTGGCACGCCGAGGTTCCCATAATACAGTTCGAAAAATGTTTTCGGAAAGTTATGCCCGATAATGTCGCCGGTAAAAATAATAAGCGGACTCGCTCCCAGGTTCTGCTTTATGCTGGAGAGTGTCAGAGCAAGCAAAGGATAGTTGGTATCCGCGCCCCATACTGAAGGCGCTGTTATCTTTGATGTCTGAAAAACACTCGCCCACTGGCCGGGAGCCGCCGTGACCAGCGCCGGGAAAAGTTTTGGATCATAAAAAGGATTAAAATGAACATCCGAAAGAACAACCACAGGAAAGTTGGTGGTGATATTGTTGTTACCATTGCCAGTACCAGTACCTGTACATCCTGTTAAAGAGAAAATCAGAATACCCATTAAAAAGACTAACCCGAACTTTTTATATTCATGACATGATTTCATAAAATACCTCCTTCATTTTATTCATCTTTAATATCTTTTTTTCATTTGTTGCCTGCCCTGTTCTATGCGTTAATGAGAACCATCACTATTTATTTAGTTTGCCTGGGCTTGCACCGGCGCCGATGCTCCGGAGATCAATTGCGCGATATTGTCGTGGAGTTTCCGGTTTTTAAGCACATAGAAAAGTCCGCCGCGTCCGTTCTGGCTGCTTGCGCAATTGGGGCCGGAGAGAGAGCCCTGCTGATTCATATCGCCGAAGATGACGTCAGGATCAATGCCGGAGGTGGCAACGCCGATCTTGGCATGGTTGAAGTCGGGACCAAAGCCGCCGGCAAGGCCGAGCGTCTGGCTCTTCCAATGCCCTGTCGTGGCGATTTCCACCGCACCCGGCTTGCCAAGCGATGCGTCCCAGCAGCCGACGATCGAGGAATCAGTGGTCGAGTTGATCTCCGGATCGGTCCACCAGGTGGCGGTGCGCAGGGAAGTTCCGCCAAGAACGGCGGATACCATCTGCCATGGCGGAACGTGCAGACTCGAGGGTTTCGAGATCAGCATGACGCCGCTGGAGAGCGCGGCGGTGATATAGGTGCGACTGGAGGATTGACGGCCTAGTGCACCGACCAGTTGCCGGATATCCGCCGGACCGCCGTTTCGCACGATTTGAGGATTCGTTGGATCGGTGACGATGCTTGCGTTGGCCAGAGCGATGAGGACCGAGACGACGTCATCCTTCGTGAGCCTGAGCGCGAAGAAATGCTGGCTTACCAGCAGATTGTTGTCCTTGACGCAGCCCAGGGTGTTGCCGTCGGTCTTTCGGGGCGAAGACTTGTTTCCGGCGGCCGGCCAGGAGGGGGTTGTAACCTGCATGACCATCCCTTCGCCATCGGCATTCCAGGCCAGCATGCCCTTCGAGTGGCCCCAGGGAGAGGAACAAGACGTGGTGCAGCCTTCGATCTGCGGGTCTTCGTAGAACTGGTCGTTCCAGACAACGTAGTTGAAGTCACCGTTGTACACCGCAGCGAAGGTGGCGCCGACGGGGTCTGTGGCGGTGTCGCCCAGACAACCGGAACCATCCTGGAGCGCTTCGTCTTCATTGCTGGCATAGACGAACTGCTGGCCGAATGACGGGGTGTATTGCTGCACCTCGCCACCGAACCGGCAGGAACGCGTGGCAGCCCCGCTGCATCCGGGAAAGTTGGCGGAGTTGAATTTGAAGACGAACCACCAGTCGACGGGGTGACCGTCAGCAAGAAGAGGCGTCGGTGCGGGTGGGGCGGACGTGGACGGGCCGCAGGCAGGATTGATGGAAACGAGCAGGAAAAGAGCAAAGGCAAGCGGGGCAATCCTCCGGAATATCCGCTGGAAGTTGCGGACGGTCTTGCCCATCGTGCCGCCGATCTTGTGCAGGCGAGCCACGCCGAAGATCAGGATGACGATGGCGAGAACAATACTCAACTCCATTATTCCGATTTCAATCATGCTAATCACCTCAATCATGGACAGATGTCCCGAATATTACATGGTCTGCCTAAACACGTAAAGCATGGCCAAAGAGGTTGAGTCTCCTAATCCCTATGCCCATTGTGATTCCGCAAACCAGGAGAATAAGCAGAGCCGGAACAAACCCGATTTTTAAACACAGAAGACTAAACCCTACCGCCGGAATAAGGAGTATTCTCACCACCGCTTTTGCTGCCTCATTGGTTTGCATCGCATTCGCGACGGGGGGCGATATTCTGTAGTACCAGGCCACAAAGGACCGTCCTGCGGCATGGGTGTTGAGATATTTGTCTCTGAATGAAGTGAGGACTTCCACATACGGATGGAGGTATGAGCCAAAGGCTGCTGTGGCAATAAAGCAGCCTGAAGATCCTGAAGATGAACCTCCGAAACTTACAGGACCTCCGGTGTCCCTAATGATTCCCAACCTCCGATCGCTATCGCCGGCTCCGTTGTCTGTAATCGTCAAAATGCCGTTCCCCTGAGAATTGACTTCAAAATATGGATATTCTTTAAGTGGCCCTGCCGTAGCGTCAAGCCTGTACCACTTTGTCCCCTGGGTAAACGGTTCGGGCGGAACAATCACTATTTTGGCGGTACTGCCTTCCGTCACATTCACGATGAAATCAAAGATTCCATAAGGCAGATACCCTCCGGATGGAATGTCAAACGTTGCAACCCGCTTCATCGTCCCTGAATTATCGCTTACGGTATACCCGGTATTGCCGATGGGCATAATGTTTCCGACGGTACCGGTACCACCGGCAACGATGGCGAAGGGCTGCCCGATTCCGCCCCGCGTCTTCACGAGACTGAATCCGGCTGGATTGATGGGAATCATATTTTCCGATAAATCAGTGACACTCCCCGCATATATGACCGCTGCAACAGCATCTATTTGGGGCATGGAGGCTCTGAAAGTGGTGTCCGCCTGGAGAGCCGTCACATTACTGCCATTGATAACGCCAATGGGCACGCCGGATTTATCATTGACTTGATTTGCCGTTACAGGGATTCCGTAAGCATTGGTGCCGCCCGTGTGGGCGGGAGTCTGGAAGGGTGTGAGGGTGGATGCCTGAGTGGTGTTCCCGCTGGAATCCTTGTACACAACCTGCCACTGGTAATGCTGACCGCATTTCAATGGGGGCGGGGTGTAACTGGTCAGATTCCGGGTATCAAAGCAGGAATAACTATTATGGGTACTCGCATCAATACAGCTTGTGACATGGACAATCTTGTTATCCGAAGCATCTCTCACGATCCACTGGCTGGCCTGGTGTGTTGCGCCATCCTGGCTCACAAAGGGAGATGCTTGCAGGGTCGGTGTGCAGCTTGATGTCGTCTGGTCGTTTGCGGGAGAGATATTGGTGGTGGGAGGTAATATTTTAAAGGTATCGATGACCGTATTGCCCGGCACGTCGATGACCGTTACAATCATTGCGTTGCCGGATATTTCAAACCGGGCATAGTGGTAAAGCTTTGCCGATTTTACAGTGTAGGGCGCTGACGCAGGGTCTTGGGGTATAATATCGCTGAGCGCAGCACCTCCTCCACCCAAGGTGAGGTAAGTGATGCCGTTCACCAGGAGTCGGGAATAAAAATGATCGTGGCCCTGTATCACAAGAGGAACATAGTTTGACTCAAAAACCGGCCCAAGAGCATCTCGAAGCTCCACTGCCTTTGTCGGGTCGATGGGATACCGGGCAGCCCACATGGGGGCATGAAAGACCGGGATATTCCATCTTGTTGATGATCTGATGTTGCCTGCAAGCCAGGTATACTGCGGGGAGCCGCTGGTAAATGGGGAAAAGAATGTGTCCAGCATGAGGAATCTCGCAGTCCCGTAATCGTTGAGGTAATAATAATCCTTGTATGCCCCCGGTCCTTTGGGTACGGGATAAAAGGAATAGGGGAAATATTTATTGAAGAGCTCTCCGTGATTTGTCGGTTCAATCACATGGCAGGCGTTGTCAGCGGTCATGCCGGTATAGGGATAGAGGCTCAGATGGCACACGCCTTGAGCATCTTTAATCCCCGCCCAGTATCGCTCGTGATTCCCTACGGGCGCAATCAGTGGAAGGTTGGCCATGAAATCCATTGAACCCGCGAGGGTTCTGTTGAAATACTGGCGATCCCAGTAGTGCTCATCCATGCCACAATTGACAAAGTCGGAGGCGTTAATGAGGACGGTCTGCCGTACCGGAGCATTGAGCCTCACATCGCTCATGATCCGTTCTTCGACAAGGCTGTGCTGGGTGAATTCGGTATCTGAAAAAAGCTCATTTCCCCGAATATCCCCGTATCCGTAAAAGGTTAGAGATGTGGATGCGGGCGCCGGAGGAGTCTTAAAAGAACCACTTGCCGATGTGCCGTCAACGGTGATCCGATAGTAATACATTGTCCCCTTGTTGAGCCCTGTAATGGTATATGAAAATTGATGCTCATCTTGGCCGCTCCCGTTTTCCGTTACCGTCACCGGGGCGCCGTAGCTACCCTGGCTCATTCCCCACTCAATCGTTGCGATAGCCGGCGTTGAATCGGTCTGCCACAAGACGGTCATGCCCGTGTTGTCAACGGTTTTATCGCCTGTAGCCGCAAGCAACAGATACGGCCCCTTTCTCAGATTGGCTGCGCCGTAAGAAAGTCCGGAAAAAACAAAGAAAACAAGAAGTACACAAAGCAACAATTGCACCGAAATGCCGCGAAGGCCGTCTTTCCCAAAACGTGTGTCCATCATAACAAATTCTCCTTTACACAATAGTTCCTGCCTGTCTTGCAAAACCCTTGTCGCACCGGTCAAGAGACCTTCTGTCTTGATGCTTATGGGTATAGTGACCGCATCTTTTTCTTCATTGCCGGACTTAATTTTTTAACCAGCTCCGCGTTGTATGACCCGGTCGGCATGGGCTTGACAGTCGGATCATTCGTCGGATTATTTTTTGTTGTAAGATCCCAGGCCCCGGTAATCTGCATGGCCGCAACGGCGTATTGACGCGATGTTGCAGCCGGCATTCCTTCTCCGACTGCAGGATTAACGTCGGTGGTCACGATGGAAATCGTATCGTCGCTGTTGAGGTAGATCTCGAATGTTCGCAACTGCTGAGGAAAGTCCCTAAGCGATGGCGTTTCCACCTGCCAGAAGCCTTTTTCCGGTCTGGCCGGATCAGGCGAAATAAAAGCTTTTACGGTATTTAAATGACGATGACCGGCCAGCCACATGATCAGGTTCGGATGGCTTTGAAGTTCCGCAATCAGATTCGGCAGGGTGACGGCATTTTGCGCATCCGTCCACCAGCCCAATTCGGAATTAGGCGCCGTCACTTCAACGTCAATGGGTATGTGTGCGGCAATGATCATGAGCTGCCCTGCCGCATCGCCATCGGCCAGTTCTTTTTTCAGCCACGCTAAGCGCGCCTGGTCCAGAAAGCCATGCCCGTGAATGTCGACGGAGCCGTCATCTTCCTTCTGGGTATTATCCAGGACAATCACTTTAAGCGGAATCTTCGACTTGGGTACAAAGCTATAACAGGCAAAGCCATTATTGGCGTCGGCCAGATTGAATCCGTGACCGGCCGGCGTGGAAGATGTTTTAAAAAATTCATTCATCCACTCGGTTCTTAAAAGTGAACGGCGATCCGGATCAGCCGCAACTTTGGGAGGGTTCAAGAAATTGCCGACGGGGCCTGCGTATTTGATGTCGCCATAGGGTGTCGAGCCGTCGAGCACGCCCATGTAGTAATCACGGCTGTTAATTTTTCTGGGGTCTCCGAGAACATCTCCCGTGGCGAAGACTTCATCAGTAATATAGGACTGCCGAAGATCCTTTCGCGAGCTGTAGTCCACTGGGATCGAGCCCATCCAGAAATGATCGTGGTTGCCCAGTGTCTGATACCAGGGGATGGTTTTATCCAGCCCTGCCGCCTTGTACGGTTTCTGATACTCGATAGTGTCGGCTCCCAGATGGGCGCCGGAGCTGGGGGTAATGACCTTGCCGTCCAGGACATCGATATACCAGCGTGTTTCGTTGAACTGTGTCGTGTTGCAGGTGTCGCCCAGAGAGAGGCCGAAGTCGATTGGATTTTGTTTGTGCAACGCGTTTACCGTCTGGACGGCTGCGTCGAGCACATGCGTTGTGTACAGCATAATCCCCGAATAGATAGAGGCCCCGACCGGTAATGTAGGATGCAAGCGTTGAATATAGATCAACTGGTTGGGAGATTCTTTGTCGGTAATATGGATATCGGAGATGGTAAAGAAATTCAGAAGTTTTGTTTTTTTAGTGACGGCGGAACCGCTGTAGCCTGCCGGCATGAGGTCGTGCCGCTTGTCGTAAGGAAGGCCCGGCCCGTATGTCCAGTTTCCATAGCCATATTGATCGTATTTGGAAATCTCCCAAAGATTGATTGCAGTCGCAGGGGTCGGCCCCGGCACGATCGTCCTTTGAGCGGTCGTTTGAACGTCGGATGCAATCGTGTAGCCAGTGGGATGATTTTGATTTTTCACGACGCAATTTGAACATCCTGATAAAGAAAAAATCAGCATGCCCGCTACAATAACTAAACAGAACTTTTTGAATTTACAAAATTGTTTCATGAGCCACCTCTTTTTTGATCAGAAATTATTTTTATATCTAAAAATATGATTCTTAGACGCATCTGTTGAGCTCTGAACCAACGGTGATCTGGTCGGCCAGCCATAAGCGTTATCGGCATCCTTCAGATGTGTGACATTCATTATTGTTTTGTTTTCTTCTGGTAGCTTGTGGGTCCGTCTTCATACCCGACCTGTTTGAGCCACCAGGCCGGATAAAAAACGGGGTGACCGATCTCCTTATCTGTATTGATGTAGCCGTCGTTGTATTTCACATAGAGAAATTCGGACAGTTTCCACCAATCTTTGAGCACCGCGGCGGCATTTTGATCGCTGTAACTTGTCAGCAGCTTGCGGGCGCCCATTTTGTCGCCCTGATTCCAGAGCGCCAATGCTTTGGCTTCTATTTCCTTTTGCCTGGCAAAGGCATTGGCTTCAAAGCGTTCCTGAACGGCGCTGATATCCTGGATCATAAACGAATATTTCAGCATGGAATAGTTGGCCACATAGTTGAAGGCCGTCCACATGCTGAGCCGGTCCAGTTTGAGAATATCCGCCCGCTGAACCGATGGCGGAAGGTCCAGTGCACCGGCGTAAAAAGGCATCAGGACACTTGTCGCCGGGCGGTCCGGTCCGAACCAGATCACGCCTCCGATAGCAGAAGGCAGCCATTTGCGCGCCTGGATCACATAGGAATAGACACAGCGGTAAATATTCAACGGACGTTCGAATTCACCGGCCAGCGGGGTCAGCTTTCCTTCCTTGTCGGCAACAGATTCGGCATTGCCTTCAAATCGATGGGGATTGCCGAACGGGCCAGCCGCCAAACCTTTCGTCAGGTCAAATTCCGTTCCTTCGTAGTTGTCCCGATGAATGGCAAATAAAGCGGATACGGTCATTTTTTTATCGGGCTTGACGGCAAACGGATACACTCGCGTGAAGTGCCCTTCCACCCACGCCGGAAGATTCAAAGAGGGGGCCAGCAGGGATTGGGCGCGCCAGACGCGACGCAACGAATAGTAAGGATGATGAAATTCGCCATCGCCATAGACGCTTGCAAAATCAAGCGGCCCCATAGACGGATTCCACCAGCCCTTTTGCCTTGCCACATCGAAGATATTTTTAGAAAACATCATGTCCTGGCTGTCCGGAATCACGTCGCGGATGCGAAATTGATTGGCCGCGGCAAAAACCTGGTCGTCCGGCACCCGCTGTGCCACCCAGACGCCGTCCGTGCCGTTCATGTCATAACCGGCCATTTCCATCACCCAGCCTTCATTCGGGTCGGCAACCAGCAGGGTTTCTCCCGTCCCGTAGTAGCCGTATTTCTCGATCAGCTGGCCCATCAGGTTGATGGCTTCCCGGGCGGTCCTTGTTCGCTCCAGTGCAACGCGTGACAGTTCAGCGGAGTAAAATATCCGCTTACCCGGTTCTGGTTCGGGGTGCACTTTTGCCTTGTCGGTGCATTCTCCGATGGAAAGCTGATGCTCATTCATCAGGCCATAGTTGGCATCAAAATAGGCATACGTATGGGCGACTTGAGGAATAAACCCCAGCGGCACGCTGGGCGCCACGCCTTTTTTATTATAGCCCGGGCCGCGGTCTTTGGTCACGATCCGGTGACTGACCGTCGCGCCCCACTGCGGTTTATAATCCAGGGCGCAATGTGAATAATAAACCGCCCGCCTTGAACCGGGTTTGTGATTCATGGCGGGCACATAGATAACGCTCCCGTCATTTAATCCGTCGTCGGAATGGGAGACCATTACCGATCCGTCAGCAGAGGCGCCCTTCCCAACAATCATGGTCGTACAGGCAAAGGCGGGCGGCAAGACACTCAGGCCCCAAAACAGAATCACCGCAAAAATACCCCTTTTCATGGCATAAACTCCTTTCGCGTTCATGGATTAACGTAAGACTGCCCCCTGCATAATTTAGAGGATTTCATAAAGTATCGTTTGAGTTCATGATTATTTCCTTTTGCTATTTATTTCTAATCGGGAGCACAAGTCTGGTCGGACAGTTCGGGACCCCGTGGATGCTGATTGTCGCCTTACGCGTTTCCAGTTTTTAATGGTCATACATTCCATAAGCGTGCGCTATTTGTACAGATCAAACAGCTCCTTGGCTACCCGGGTGCAAAATGGCGACTCATAAGTGCCATGATATGAACTCCAATAGAGTGTGGGATTACTTGCAAGCACGCTGCCATACTTCTGCTGAATTTCAGGATCAACATCCACCAGGGTAACATTGGTTCCCCCGCGGCTCCTGAAATCATCGTAGGCCGCCTGGGCATTAATTGGAAACTTGACGGTTGGGTCATTCAAACCACCGCACATTGTAGTCGGTGCCTGGGGATTCCAACCGAGCAAATCCTGCTTTTTCCCTGCGATGATCGTGGCATTATTCGGATTGGTGGCGAGGTCATTCAGGTAAGAAGCCACGAATATTGCATCCCGAGCCTCCGCAGGCGTGCCTCCCGGCAGCAGGTTAGCCAAGGCCGTTTGGGTGAGGAGTGTCGGGAAAAGCGTTTCGATATAACTGTCATACGGTGAATTAAATACCTCAGACGCCGTATCATATAAATTCCCGTAAACTTTTTGCCAGGAGGTAATCTCAAACGGCACGAAGATCTGCACGCCGTTGATCGGGTTCGTGACGCCGTCAATCAATGCGTTGGATATATAGTACGGACCGGCAAGGTGAGCTGCCGCAACCAGATCGAATTCTCCCGAATTTTCCCGCTCGATTGCACGTTGTGTCGCCATCGAAGAATGACCGCCCTGTGAATAACCGGAGAGCATTACCTTGCCGTTCAGGGTCAAGCCCAGTAAAGGAGCCGCCTTTCTCGCTGCACGGATCGAGTCAATGATGACACTTACTTCCGAGTCCGCATGCGCATAGGCGTGATAGGGATAGCCGGATAGCGCATAGCCAAGAAAATCGGTGGCAACCACCGCGTAGCCCTGGGCCGCAAAGAATGTCATTAAAAGAATGGTTTCAGGGTTTGCAGGATTAGCGAGAGCGTATGCCTTTGAGACGTTTGTGGCCCTGCCATAAACCACCAGCGGAAAGGAGCCCGGGCAACTGGCTCCGCCGGGAATCAGCACCACGCCGGACGCATTGGTCACCTCCCCTGCTTGAACTCCAATGGTCTGATAATTAATTTGCACCACCGTGACATCGCATTTGGCATTGCCTGTCAACGTCTGTAAACCTGCATTGGCGGTTATCACATCAAGCTGCGCTGCGGTCACCGTGCTTAAGACATTTGGGACTTCAATCAATTCCCCTCGATGTGAAATCGCATTTCCGCCTCCCGAAGAAGAGCATCCTGATAAAGAAAAAATTATCAGGCCAATTAAATAGACTAAACAGACCTTATTGAACGTGTACGATGGTTTCATGAAGCACCTCCATCATCAGTCTAAACATTCGTTTATTCCTCCAGCCTCTGCATTCATGGAGACCGGATCCCTCGTTCTTAAGGATTAGCGCAGGTATAACTTGCGGCGGCATTCACATCACCTGCGCCGTTATATCTTGGATACTGGGGATGCCGGCAGACCGGCAAGGTGCGCAGCACTGTCCCCGTTGTTTTATCGCGCTTGTTATAAGCCAATTGTTCGGGAGCGATATTCTTTTCTACCCAATTGGTGATGGCCGCATACCAGTTCACCTCCGTCAATTCCGCGCCGTCCGTGTGACTTCCTCCGGGCACGACAAAGAAACGGGTATGGGTTGAGGGATCGGTCAGGCCGAGCCCGATGGCCAGGTTACTCATTGTAGAATAATTTCTGACATGGTCATTAAACGATGTCAGGTTGTCGGAGCCGTCGTGCCAGGATATCAATTTCCGGCCCGAAGCAACAAAGGCCGCCACCCTGCTTTTATCGGGAGCCGCTCCGGCGATGCGGAAACCATATTGGAATATCGGGTAATCATGATCCAGATTGAATGATTGTTGTTTGGCCAATTCACTGAACCATGCCGGGTCTCCCGTCGCCAGCACGGCATTCCCACCGCCCAGCACACCGAAAATCACAACATGCGGATACCAGTCCGTCCAATTATAGCCCGAATAGACCGTCGTGCCCGCCGCGAGTTTTATATCGGAAGTTACGTCTTTTACGGTCTGCACCTGCAAAGCGGTCAAACAGACAGCAGGATCGGGATTCGCTGTCGGCCGACCACACTGCAACGTGGATACATCAAACTGACATGCGGCTTGATTGGCAATCATCCCGTCGGTGACACCGTCGAGCGCATCGCACGCTGTAATAGAAGAGGCAGTCACAGCTTGCCACTGCGTTGCGGAGGGCATAGCCGGTGTACCTAACCTTGAACCTAAATTCAGCCAGGCAACTGTCTGTCCCGTTACATCCATGCCCATGCAGCCGGACACGATGCCGTCATATTCTTCAGGCCAGCGATCGGCGGCAATGTAAGCGTTGCGGCCGCCGTTGGAACAGCCATTAAAGTAAGAATGACTTGGAGATGTCCCGTAGAATTTTTTGATGATGGCCTTGGCGAATTCACGGGTCGTGCTTAATGCCGCATAGGCATAGTCTTCGGCCGACGCGACACCCTCTTTTGTTCCATCCGCCCAGACCAGCGGCGCTGCCTCAGCCGGCACGGATGAACGATTCCCGCCATTCGATGCGGCATAGACCGAAAGCCCTTCTTTCAGGGCGATATTCATGCTGGTTATTGCGCCCGTCGTTGCATCCGTTGTAATGGCGGAAGTGATTTTCCCGTCGAGGCCGCCCCCGCCCTGCTGCCAGAGCCTGCCGGACCAGTTCTCCGGCACATCGATTTCCATGTCCAGATAGGGCGGCCGGGTTGCATTCACCTGGCAGAAAGCAGGGTTATCGCCTGATGCTTCGTACCATTTGGTTGATGTTATGGTAACATCGCCTATCGTTGTGCCCATCAAATTAGCACAGGTTGTCTTAAGCGGTATGGATGGCGCCGTAGAATCCCCTCCGCAGCCTGCAAGCAGCGTCAGGGCAAGAGCCGGGAACAACAACCATACAACGGAAATTCCTTTCCTACTCATAATTCTCCTTCTTCATTTTTGTTGTTTTGGCCGCCGAAAAACATGTGGATAAATTTATCTGGGCCGAGAACGCGGATCAGTTCCCGCATGGCGCAGAAGATCAGGAAGAGCACGGCCAGCCACATCTGCAGCAGCCAGAAGTGGGGCCAGACCACTTCCGCCCATAGATGCCGGTTAGCTTCCATGAGGCCTTCGTGCTTGCGAAGAAAGTGAACGAGCTGGTCCAGATAACAGACGACCAGCGCGGCCAGAAAATAAAGAAGACTTTTCCATAACGTATTATAGATCAGCGGCCGGTCGGGGAATTGGTTGACAAAGGGCAGTTTGTCCACCATCAACACCACTTTGCCGGCGAGTATGGCGCCGACAATCGCTGTGCCAAATCCTGCCCAGGAGATTTGATACTCGCTGAGAATCATTCGTTTGGTGGTCAGGATGAGGACGAAGGCAACGAAGAAATAAATCATCGGCGGGAGAATTTCAAAAAAATCGTTCTTGATGGCTTTGAACAGTTTCATGGATGACCTTTCTGATCGCCCGGATGTTTTATCCAGCATCACTTTTTGAACAGCGAAAAAAGGCTCAACTTGCAGTCTTTCTCTGCTTGTTGAACCTTTTTTCGTTCATAATTTCCGGTTGACCTCTTCACCAACTACGCAGACAGTGGCTTTGCTCATGGGAACAGGGTCTGCAAATAAGCCTTCATCGCCGGGCTCAATTGCTTGAACAGTTTGGCATTGTAGGATGCATTGTATGGGACACCCTTTGAGGTCAGATCCACAAACTGGATTGACGGGTCTGTAAATGCATCTCCTGAGCCCGGGACAAGTGGATCACCACCCCGTGGCCGGGTCGGGTCTGTGGGTCCCAAATCCATACCATACATCGTCTGATAGTTGGCAGGATTCGCCTTTAACGAATTCTGGAGGATCTGCTGCGTTGCAATGGCATACTTTCGCGATGTTGCAGCAGGCGTACCTTCTGCAACTGCCGTATCAACATTAACCGCCTCGATTGAAATGGTATAGTCGCTGTTGAGGTAGATTTCAAAAGTTCTGAACTGCTGCGGAAAATCACGCAACGATGAGCTTTCCACTTGCCAGAAGCCTTTTTCAGGTGCGTTGACATGATCAGGCGATTTAAAAGCCTTAACGGTATTGACATGACGATGCCCGGCGATCCACATCAGCAGGTTCGGCGCATTCTGAAGAGCAGCGACCAGTCCGGCCAGGTTTACAGCATTCGGTGTTGTCGTAGAGCGGTCACCGTGCGGATTCGTAACAGCATCATAGGCGCCAAGCCACCATTCGAGCTCCGCACCGGGGTTTACGACCGCAATCGGGATATGGGCCGCAATGATCATCAGTTGATTGGCAGCCTGACCATCTGCAAGTTCGGCTTGCAGCCAGGCCCAGCGCGTTGCGTCAAGAAAGCTGTGGCCATGGATATCAATTGAGCCGTCGTCTTCCCGCTGCGTATCGTCCAGCACGATTACCTTGAGCGGCACATTTGACTTGGGCATAAAACTGTAACAGGCAAACCCGGCTCTTTCACTTGCCGGAACCAGGTTATAATTCGGGTTGGATGAAACCAGATTAAAACCATGGCCAACCGGACCGGTCGTTGTGTTGAAAAATTCCTGAATCCATTCCGTTCTATGCAGTGAGCGGCGGTTGGGATCGGCAACAACCTTGGGAGGGGTGTTGTAATCGGCGATAGGTCCGGAGTGGATGATGGCGCCGTAAGGGGATGTGCCGTCGATCACGCCCTGGTAAAACCTTGAATCCGGATTATTCATGTTGTTCTTGTCGATATTGGCCGGGAAGTTACCGGTAACGGGGGTGAGCAGTGCATTCGACACCGACCAGACCGTATCGCTTACGTATGACTGGTCAAGGCCGGATTCATAGACAGCGAACGAACCGATCATGAAGTGGTCATGGTTGCCAAGGGTCTGATAGAACGGGATCGATCTGTCCAGACCCGCTGCCTTAAACGGCTTCTGAAAATCAATGGTGGAAGCGCCGCGATGGTCGCCGGAACTCGGGGTGATGACCTTACCGTCAATGATGTCCAGATACCACCGGAGTTCATTGTACATCGTCGTGTTGCAGACATCCCCCAGCGAGATGAAAAAATCAAAGGGATTTTTCCTGTGGAGGGCGTTTGCCGTCTGAATCGCGGCGTCAAGCACCTGGGGTGTGTACAGCATGACCCCCGAATAGATGGAGCTGTTTTGCCCGGCGTAACCCGGAAGACTTTGCTGGAGGCGGATCAACTGGTTTGGCGCTTCCTTATCGGTAAGATGGATATCGGTCATGGCAAAAAAGTTCATCAGCCTTTTTTTTGGGGTGACTGATGCAGCCGTGTAACCGGCCGGCATGATATCCGTGCGCTGAACGAGTGGGAGGGGCCAGTCGACATATATCCACTTGCCGTAGCCCAGTCTGTCATATTCCGGAACCTGGCATAATTGATCCCAGGTCAGTGCAGTCCCGCCATTGGGGCTGGAAGCCGGAAAAGCCGGATCTCCCGGCTGCGGCATATGTCCGGGCTGGGGAGCTGCTGAAGCCGCAATATACGGAAATGCAATCATCCGCTCGGTGGTTTTAACAACCGTGGAATCAATCGGGTATCCAGCGACCTGTGGTGCATCGTTACTGCTTCCGCATCCGTAGGGCAATGAACCCAAAGAAAGACAGGCGACGGTCCCGGCGGAATATTTCATGAAATCTCGCCGCGTCACCCCTCCGCACGGTTTTATTGACCGCTCCTCCATTTTTGATAAGGGATTGCCTGACTGTATTTTATACCTTCCTGCCTTCATGTTTGGATTCCTTTCTGCATTCATGTTTGGTCTTGGACTCGCCTGCCCGGTTAACGTGAGTTGATCCGGTTGCTTCAATCTTATCGGCATCCTTCCAGAAAAACATAAAGCTGGTCGAATGTACATGAGCATTTTCTGTGCCTGACGCCTGATATTTGTGATTATCTTTGTAAGCCAAAGTAACATTGATTAAATGTTCGGGATTTCCCACGCGGCCTTCTCAATTTTGAATGCCTAATTCATTTTTTCGTTTCCATTTTTGCCAAAAACCTCACCTTTAATTGGCGGTTCGTCAATTTATTGACGATGGAAGAAGGCGCTGATTCCTCTCATTATAGGCATGAGCCGGGCTTGTTCCGGTGAGTTCCCAACATCACTTGTCAAGAGATAACGGTATGGTATCCTTTGAATTCAGCGCGATCGGTCCCGGCGGACCGTTAGACAGAAACCACCGCACTGGAGGGGTGATCGCGCCGGACGCCGATATCGTACGGCTGGAGGTGGGAGAGCTGCCGTTCCCGGCGGAAAGCACCCGAAGCCGCGTTGCGTTGCGCAAAAATGAAAATGCCCCTCCCGAAAGGAAGGGGCATTTTCATTGAAACGGTCACTTCAGAGCCGCCCAGGGATCATTTTTTACGCAACGGGTTTGCCGCCGATGCGGTCGCCTTGGCGACAGACCCCGGATCCCCCAGGTAGTAGTGGTTGACGGCGTTGAGGCGGTCATCCAATTCATAGATAAGCGGGATACCCGTCGGGATGTTCAGCTCCGTGATCACCTCCGCGGGGACCATGTCCAGGTACTTCACCAGGGCGCGGATGCTGTTCCCGTGCGCCGCGATCAGGACCCTCTTCCCCTCCCGGAGGTCCGGCAGGATCGCCGCATGCCAGTACGGAAGAACCCGATTGAGGGTGTCCTTGAGCGACTCGCCCCGCGGCGCTTCCCCGGGTTTGAGAACGGCATAACGCGGATCCCTCCCCGGGAAACGTTCGTCCGTCTCAGCGAGACCGGGAGGAGGGGTATCGTAGCTCCGCCGCCAGCGATGGACCTGTTCCATTCCGTAAGTTTCGGCCGCTTCCCGCTTGTTGAGCCCCTGGAGGGCGCCGTAATGGCGCTCATTCAGCCGCCAGGAGCGGTAGACGGGGATCCACATCAGATCCATCTCATCGAGGGCAATCCAGAGGGTCCGAATCGCCCTTTTCAGGAACGAGGTGTGGGCCAGATCGAAGGTGTAGCCTCCGTCCCGCAGGAGCCGCCCCGCCTGATGCGCCTCACGGACCCCCTGTTCGGTAAGATCCACATCGGTCCAGCCGGTAAAACGGTTTTCGAGATTCCAGGCGCTCTCCCCGTGACGCAGCAAAACCAGCCTGATCATCGTGATGACCCCCTTTGAAAATGAATCCATCCAAAAGAAATCCGCTCCCTGACCGGAGAGGTAAAAGTATGGCACATCCAGGCGTCTCCGGCAAGAGGCTTTTCCGGCATGCCCGTCAGACAAGAACATTGACCAATCCATTGAATGGACATCGGTTACGCTTAACAACGGATATATTTTTTCGTTCGGCCTCAAGTTTCAGACAAGGAATGCCGATTGTGGAGAAAAGGTTGGTTAATATCGCCGGACGTTAAAAGATTACGGCCGAAACTGAAACCGCTTCCCGGAAAACGGGCGGATTGAATATCATCAAGACAAGGAGAAACGTCATGGAAACAGCAATCATGGACCAGGCCGTCAGGGCCGCAACGGACCGGGAGGGAAAGTACCTGACCTTCGCCCTGGCCGGGGAGGAGTACGGCATCGGCATCCTTAAGGTCAAGGAGATCATCGGCCTGATGGCGATTACCTCCGTTCCGCGGACGCCGGACTACGTCAAGGGGGTCATCAACCTCCGGGGAAAGGTGATCCCCGTGGCGGATCTCCGGCTGAAATTCGGCATGGAGAGCATGGCATACACCGATCGGACCTGCATCATCGTGGTGGAGATCAGCGGCGCGGAACGGACGATCCTCATGGGAATCGTCGTGGACTCCGTCTCGGAGGTCCTCAACATCAAGGCGGCCGACATTGAGGACACCCCCAGTTTCGGCAGCCACCTCAACACGGCCTTCATTCTCGGCATGGCCAAGATCAGCGGCGCCGTGAAGATCCTCCTCGATATCGACCGGATATTCCGCACCGAGGAACTCAGCAGCATGCCGTAGATATCATAAGGACCTTAAAAACAAAGCCATGCCAATCGGAAAGGAAAGGCTTACATAATGAAGTTTATGAATCTATCCCTGACGGGAAAAGTAATCGGATTGATCATCCTGACCACCCTGATTGTCGGCGGCGCCATATTCGGTTCCACCTTTTACTTTCTCTCAGGGGAATACAATGAGCGGGCCGAGGAGGGGATCGCCGCAACCTCAGGCCTGGCCCAGGCCAATCTGGACGGCCTCAAGGAAAAGCTGAAGGTCGCGGCCGTCTCCTTTTCCGGCCGGCCGGACGTTGTGAAGGCCGTGGAGAAGAAGGACACCGCCTACCTCCAGAAGATCGGCAAAGAACTTACCGTCAACGAAGGTTTGGACTTCATGACCATTGCCGACCAGGATGGCAAGGTGATCGCCCGCAGCCATTCGGATAAAACAGGCGACAGCGTCACAAATCAGATCAACGTAAAGAAGGCCCTGGCCGGCGAGGCCTCCGTAGGCATCGAGGAGGGAACCGTGGTGAAACTCTCCCTCCGGGCGGGGGCGCCCTTCAAGGTGGACGGGCGCATCGTGGGAACCGTCACCCCCGGTATCGACCTCACCGCGGCCAACACATTCGTTGACAATATCAAAAAGCAGTTCGGCGTGGAGTGCACGATTTTCAACCAGGACGAGCGGGTCTCGACGACCCTGGAGAAGGATGGCAAACGCCTCGTAGGGACGAAGATGGACAACCCGGAGGTGATTGAAACGGTCCTCCGAAACGGGAAGACCTTTCTCAACAGAAACCGAATCCAGGGCAAGGACTACAACACGGCCTACCGGCCGATCATCGGTGCCGACGGCAAGGTCGCGGGGATGTTTTTCGTCGGGAAAGACCGGACCGCCCTCGCAAAATCGATGCGGGGCGTCATCTGGGCGATCCTGATCTCACTCCTGATCGTCGGTTTCCTCATGGCGACGGCAGGCTGGTTCTTGGCCCGCTCCACCGTCCGGCCTGTTTTCAGGACCACGGACTTTCTAAACAGAACCGCCGAAGAGGTCACCGCCGCGGCAAACCAGATCGCCGTATCCAGCCAGGCCCTGGCGGAAGGTTCATCCGAGCAGGCCTCCTCGCTGGAGGAGACGTCCTCCTCCCTGGAGGAGATGTCCTCCATGACCAAGCAGAATGCCGAAAACGCCAATCAGGCCAAGGCGATGATGACGCAGACGCGGCAGATCGTGGAGAAGGTGGACAGCCACATGAACCAGATGGCCGGGGCGATCGCGGAGATCACCAAGACCAGCGAAGAGACCGGCAAGATCATCAAGACGATCGACGAGATCGCCTTCCAGACGAACCTGCTGGCGCTTAATGCGGCGGTGGAGGCGGCCCGCGCCGGCGAGGCGGGGGCGGGATTCGCCGTCGTGGCCAACGAGGTCCGGAACCTGGCGTTGCGGGCGGCGGAGGCGGCCCGCAACACCAACGATCTGATCGATAACACGATCAAGGCGGTGAAGCAGGGCAATGAACTGACCTCTGCCACCCGAGAGGCCTTCCGGGAGAATGTGGAGGTCGCCGGCAAGGTGGCGCAACTGATCGACGAGATCGCCTCGGCCTCCCAGGAGCAGGCCCAGGGGATCTCCCAGATCAACAGGGCCGTTTCCGAGATGGACAAGGTGACGCAGCAGACGGCCGCAAACGCGGAGGAATCCGCCTCGGCCTCGGAGGAACTGACCGCCCAGGCGGAACAGATGAAGGCCTCCATCAACGATCTGGCGATCGTGATCGGGGGCAGCGGCCAAGGTCGCCAACCTCATGCCGCAGGTGAGCGGAGCCGCGGGAAAACCGCTCTCCGGCCGAAACCCTCCCCGGCACGGGAGTCGCGCGGAAAGGGAAGGACAAAGCCGGCCCTGCCGGCCCCAAAACGGCCCACTCCCAAGCAGGTGATTCCCTTGGAGGATGGAGATTTCAAGGATTTCTAATGAGGGGAAAAATCAGCGGAAAAGAAGCGGGGCGACAGGAGGGGCCGCCCCGCTTTCTTGTCTCTGTTGCTTCGTGTCCGGGAATTACAGGGATTCCACGTTGAGGGAAACCTTTCCGTAGCCGGCCCTCTTGAGCCCCCAGCGGAAGATCGGGGTCAGGTAGGCCAGGATGGCCAGGGCCATGAACAGCAATGAGATCGGCCGGGTGAAAAAGATGGTCGGATCACCGCCCGAAATCATCAGCGACTGCCGCAGCGAGTTCTCGGCCAGGCGTCCCAGGACCAGCGCCAGCACCAGCGGCACGATCGGATATTTGAGCTTGGTCATGATGTAGCCCAGGATCCCGAAGCCCATCATCATCCAGATGTCGAAGAGGCTGTTGTTGGTCGTGAACGCGCCGATCGAGGCGAAGATCACGATGAACCCCATCAGGATCGTATAGGGCACCCGCAGCATCGAGACGAAGACCGGGATCAGGAAGATGTTCATGCAGACCAGCAGGAAATTGCCGATGAATTTGCTCGATATGAGCCCCCAGACCAGGTCGGCGTTGTTCTGGAAGAGCAACGGGCCGGGCCGGATGCCCCACATCATGAAGCCGGCCAGCATGATGGCCGTCGTCGGGGACCCCGGAACGCCCAGCGCGAGCAGCGGGGCGAAGCCGCTGATCGAGGCGGCGTTGTTCGCCGCTTCCGGGGAGGCAATCCCCTCGATCACCCCGGTGCCGAACTTTTCCGGGTGCTTGGAGACCCGCTTCTCGGCGAGATAGGCGAGGAACGAGGCGGTCGTGATCCCGCCGGCGGGGATCAAACCGATGAAGAAGCCGATCACGCCGCCCCGGAAGATCGCCCAGCGCGACGCGACCCAGTCATCCCAGTTGAGGAACATGTCCTTGAGCTTGATCTTTTGCTTGAGCAGTTCGGTCTCCTGCTCCTGTTCCAGGCTGTTGAACACCTCGGCCAGGCCGAAGATCCCGCAGATGATCACGATGAAGTCGATCCCGCCGAGCAGTTGGGGAATATCGAAGGCGAAGCGCGGGACGCCGCTCACGATGTCGAGCCCGATGATCGCCAGAAAGAGCCCGACCAGCGTGGAGATAATGATCTTGATCGGATCGCCCCCGCCAAAGACGGTGAGCATCCCGAAGGCCATCATCGCCAGGCCGAAGTATTCGGGCGGCCCGAAGCGGAGGGCGAACTTGGCCAGGGCCGGTGCAAAGGCCATCAGCAGCACGACGGAGAGGGTGCCGGCGATCCAGGAGCCGATCGCCGCCACGGAGAGGGCCGCCCCGGCCCGCCCCTGTTTGGCCATCTGGTAGCCGTCGAGGCAGGTCATGACCGACGAGGACTCCCCGGGGACATTGATCAGAACCGAGGTGATCGTACCGCCGTAGGCCACCCCGTAATAGATCCCGGCAAACAGGATGATCGCCGAGGTGGGGTTGACCGAGAAGGTCAGCGGGAGCAGCAGGGCGACCGCGGTGGGGGCCCCGATGCCCGGCAGGACCCCGACGAGTTGCCCGACGAAGCAGCCGGCCAGGCAGTACAGCAGGTTTTCCCAGGTCATGGAGATGGAAAATCCCATCATCAAATTGTTCCAGAGTTCCATACACTACAACCTTTCTACCAGCCGATCAGCCCCTTGGGCAGCGGAATGTCGAGCCACTGGCCGAAGACATAATGAATAAAGATGGCCGATCCCACGGCCGTCAGGCCGCACGTCAACACCTTGTGCTTCCCGATGACCTTCATCGCCGCCGCCGTGCAGAGGGAGAGACCGAACGAGATTCCCAGGACCGGGATCAGAAGGAAGCCGACGACGATCAGCCCCAGCATCTGGAATCCCAGTTTCGACCTCGGCGTCAGAAAAACCCCCTGTCCGGTCTTGTTTTTCGCCATGAAGGCCTTCACGACTTCGATCACGCCGCCGATCAGGATACCGATCCCGAGCAGCAGGGGCAGAAAGCCCGGCCCCGGTCCCAGTTCCGTATAATATTGGAGCGGTATCGAAAAAACGATGATGAAAAGGCCGAGCAGCAAGACCGCCCATGCCCCGATGAACTGAGCACGCCACATGCGTTTATTCTCCTTGCTTAACGCTTTACGATGGAGACCGCGGCGGGTCTCATTCCAGGGGGTCCCGGATGTCCCGCCACGGCTCCATAATCGACTTATTTCTGCTGGAACTCCTATTTAATGAGTCCGAGTTCCTTCAGGATATCCCCGAAAAGCTTCTCGTTTTTGGCAACGAACGGCGTCATCTCCTTGCTCCCCAGGTACAGGGGGCTGAGCATATATTTCTTCAGGTAGTTTTCTTTCCACGACGCCGAATCGCTCATCCGCTTCATTAGATTTTCATAGTAGGCGACGGTCTCCGGGGAAATCTTCGGGGGCGCGGCGATCCCGCGGAAAAAGTCGAATTCGAATTGATAGCCGCTCTCCATGAAGGTGGGAATGCTATTGAGGAGAGCGATGCGTTTATCGTTGGCCACGGCGAGGGCCCGGACCATCTTGGCTTCATACTGCGGGATGAATTCGCTCGGGTTGGCCCAGATCGCGCTGACATGGCCCCCCAGCAGCGCCGTGATACACTCGCCACCGCTGTTGAACGGAATGTAGCGTATCTTGATGTCCGCCGCCCTCTCGAAAAGGCGGTTGCACATCTGGTCCTCCTGGCCCGTCGCCGTTCCGGCGATCGTCACCGATCCCGGCATCTTTTTCGCCGCGGCGACGAGATCCTGAATCGTCTTGAAGGGGGAATCCGTCTTGACGACGATGAACTGCTCATCCTTGGCCAGGTTGGCAATCATCGTGAGCTCTCGGTAGGTTGCAGCGCTCTTTCCGACAACCAGCGGACCGCTGACCTGACCCGAGATGAAGGTCAGCAGCATATGGTCGTTGCCCGGCGAATGGGCAACCGAGGTCGTTCCGATGGTGGCGCTTCCGCCCGGTTTGTTCTCGATCACGAAACGTTCGGGGCAGAGTTTCTCGGTTTTGATGACGTTGTCGATGGCCCGGGCGTACACATCGCTGCCGCCGCCGGGGGCATAGGGAACGACAAAGTTGATCGGTTTGGACGGTTTGAATTCGGCGGCCTGGACCTGAACGGCCAGGAACAGGACGGCGAACAACGCAAGCACGGCCGTCCGGAACAACCTGCTTCCAAACAAACGGGTCTTCATCTCTCGAACCTCCTTCATATTTTCGGTTAATAAAGAACTGTTCTTACCAAACCACGCCACGCAACTTTCCAATGTTATATAATTTCAGCCGTCAGTTATCAAGGGCATTCGGGTGCGGAATCCGGGTTAAAGTTTCCCCAGCCTGGAAACGGCCCCGGGAAGGCCCCCTCACTGCATAAAAAAGGCCCCCTGCCCATAGGCGGGGAGCCGTAAATGTCTTGCGGGCGTCTTCCCGGGGGAAACGCCCGGGCAGTGAACAACAGAGACTAATCAATCTCTTGAAATATCAAATGGAACATTGCCCTCCTTGATCGGCGGGACGATCGGGGGCTGCCCGGTCTTCTTCAAAATCTGCCGCCCCTCTTCCGACAGCATGAACCGGATGAAGCTCTCCGCCGCGGCCGCATTCCCGGCCGTGGCCGGAATGGTCGCCACATTGCGGATATTTTCACTCAGGTTTACCTTTGCCGGGAAATAGAGGATATCGGCGTCACCGGCGACGGTCACCGCAGCCGACAGGTATGCGATGCCCGCATGGGCCTTGCCGCTTTTGACCGCCTTCAAAACGTCGGGGATGGTGTTTTCCTTCAGAGCCCCGTCGATGATCTTCTGCGCAACCTCCGGCTTTCCTTCGGCGGCAACCGCCCTTTTGATGAATTCAATCGTCCGGTTGGTGGCCATGTCCTTTTCGCCGGTGACCCGTGCCAACTGAACCCCACTCTTGGCCAGATCGGCCATCTTTTTTATCCCGAGTGGGTTGCCCTTGCCGGTGATGACCACCATTTCATTGGCTGAAAAAACGACATACCAGGATGCGGCGGCCTTGCCGCCGACCTGCTTTCCGAACATCTCCTTCGCCACCGCCGGGTCGGAGGGGGCGAAGACATCGCAGGCCTCCCCCTTGAGGATCCGTTCGGCCAGTTCCTTGGAGCGGCCGGAGGTGAGATTCACCGTTACGGCTGCGTTCCTGGCCTCGAAAGCCTTTTTCATTTCCTTCATCGGGCCGGCCAATGAATCGGCGTGCCATGTTTCGACCATCATTTTCACCCCTCCTGCAGCCTGGGTTGTCTTTTGGGTTGTGCAGCAACCCGCCACTGATAAAACGAATACCGACAAACCGAGAAAACCGAGAACCTTCGTAAATCCGGACATAACAAACCCTCCCTGACGTGATTGGACCTGCGTTAACTGAACACCCGCTTAGGCAGCCGCGGTCTGCCCCTCCTTGAGCCTGTAGGCCTTGGCGATCAGGGAGACCGGCGTGACCGCCTTTCGCTTGGTCCCCTGGAAGATCTGCATCGCACAGGCCCCGCAGCCGGTGACGAGCTGCCCGGCGCCGGAGGCCTCGATCTCCTTGAACAACCTCTCTCCGATCTTCATGGAGAGGTCGTAGTTCTTTTGCTTCAGGCCGAAGGTTCCCGAGATGCCGCAGCACTGATCCGAAAAGGCCTGAACCGAAACCCCGGGGATCAGAGAGAGCAGATCGACGGGCTCCTTCGTGATGCCCAGGGCGCGGAGGTGGCAGGGGTTGTGGTAGCCGAGGTTGAGATCCATCCGGCCGAAATCCAGGTTCAGCTCCCCTTTTTTGTGGAGCTTCATGAGAAAGTCGTGGATGTCCACGCAGCCCTTCGCCACTTTGACCGCCTCTTCGGAGTTGACGATTTTCGGGTACTCCAGCTTGACGGCCAGGGCGCAGCTCGACTCGGAAAAGACGATGGGAATCCCCTGGTCCGCGAATTCCGAGAGCTTCCGGAGGTTGTAGCGGATGTCCTCGCCGACCTGATCGATGGCCCCGGTGGAAAGGCGGGCGATGCCGCAGCAGCGCAGCTGGGGCAGGATCACCTCGTAACCGTTCTTTTCCAGGATCTCGATGGTGGCCAGGCCGTCATCCTCGGGCTCGTTGAAATTCGTGAAGCAGCCCACGAAAAAGGCCACCTTCCTGTCGCTCTTCTTGGCAGGGCGTCCCTCCACCATCTTGAGCAGGGTCCGGTTCGGAAATTTGGGCAGCCTGCGGCGGGCATCGAGGCCGACGAAGGCCTCCAGCCCTTTCCGGAAGGGCCCGACCGAGTTGGCAAGATTTGCCAGCGGGGCAAAGAGGCTCGAGGCCTGGCAGAGCCGGCGGGTGCTGGCCAGGACTCTCTGGCCGAAGGGCTCGCCTTCCCGTTCGACGACGTAGGACCGGCCCATGATCGCCAGCCACGGGATGTCGGCGCCGGAGGGGCATTCCGTCAGGCAGCGCTTGCAATTCACGCAGGCGTCGAGCACCTCCTTGAACCTGGGAGACTCCAGGACCTTCGCATCCACGGTGCCGTTCAGGACCCCGCGGATCAGCGTTGCCTTGGCCCGTCCCAGGGCCTGCTCGTCCAGGACTTTCATGGCAACGGGGCAGTAGGAGCGGCATTTCCCGCAGCCCGAGCAGACGCTGCTCGCCTCCTGCACCGCCTCCCGCGTCAGGATGGCGGAGAGGGCCGTTTTTTCGTCCCTGGATTTGAATTTGAGATCCCGGCCCAGGGGGTTGTCCTCCCCGCCGACGATGGAGCCGGGGTTGAAGATGTTGTCCGGGTCGAAGATCTTCTTGATCTCTTCGAAGGCGGCGTAGAGCTTCGGATACTGCCGCTTCGTGTAGTGGGTCCGGAGCCGTCCGTCCCCATGCTCGCCGCTGATGGTCCCCTTGAGCGACAGGACGAGATCGTAGACCTCGTCGGCGATGGCGAGCATCTTCCTGACCTCCTCTTCCTGACGCAGATCCAGAAAGACCATCAGGTGCATGTTGCCGTCACCGGCGTGTCCGTAGATCCCGGCCTCGACCCCGTGTTTGCCGAAGATCTCCCTGAGCCCCTGGATATACTGCGGGAGCCGGGTCGGGTGGACGGCGGCGTCTTCGATGAACGCCACGGGCCGCTTCGGCCCTTTGGTCTTGTTCAGGATCGGTCCGGAAATCTGCCGGACCTTCCCCAGCATGGCCATGTCCTTCTTGTCTTTGGCCACCTTCATGTCCAGGGCCAGGTTCTCGGCCTTCATCGCCTCCTCGACCGTGGCAAACTTCCCGCGCAGGCTCTCCTCGTCTTTTTCCTCGAATTCGATGAAGAGCATCGCCTCGACGTTCTCGGGCAGGTAGGGCCGCAGTTCGGCCTTCTGCTGCCGGGCCAGATCGAGAATCCGCCGTTCGATGATCTCGACCATGGTGGGCTTCAGTTCGAGGATCTTCTGGACGGCCCTGCCGACCTTCGCAAGGTCGTCGAAGTAGACCAGCCCTCCCAGGGTCTTTTCGGGCAGGGGCCAGAGCTTGACCTTCGCCTCGGTGATGATCCCGAGGGTCCCTTCGGAACCGACCAGAAGGGGCGTCAGGTCCATGCCGTTGTCTCCCAGGATGCGCCAGAGGCCATACCCCGAGGAATTCTTGATGGTGAAGGGCTTCTCGTCCTTCAGGGGCTGCTCATAGCGCGCCAGCACGTCGGCCACGCCCCGGTAAATCGCGCCGGCCTTGCCCGGGTCTTTGCCCCCGGGAACCGTTCCGGTGGTGATGACCTCGCCGTCGGGGAGCACGATCTCCAGAGCGAGGACATTGTCCCGCGTATCTCCGTATTTGATGGCGTGGGGGCCGCTGGAGTTGTTCGCAATCATCCCCCCGAAGGTGCAGTGCTCTTTCGTCGAGGGGTCGATGGGGAAGTGGAGCTTGCGGCCTTTGAGCAGATCGTTGAGCCCCCCCTGGGTCATGCCCGGCTGGACCCTGGCCCATCTTTCTCCCGCATTCTCTTCCACCATGCCGTTCATGTAGCGGGAGAAATCCAGGATGATCCCTTCGCCCAATTCATTGCCCACGCGACTTGTGCCGCCGCCCCGGGGAATCAACGGGATTTTGTTTTTGCCGGCGTACTTCACCACCCGGACCACATCATCCCTGTCCTTGGGCAGGACGATTCCCAGAGGCTTCACCTGAAAAAGGCAGGCTGCGCTGCTGTAAATCGTCCGGCTGAGGTCATCGCAGAGCACATCCCCCTTGATCATTTCCTTGATCTCCCGGAAGATCTTATCCGGATTTAAGGAGCTGTTCATCTCATCCTCCAATTTCCCTGATGGCCCCGTCAATGGTTCCTTGCGACAGATCCGGCTTGTCTTCGACCGCCGGTTTTACCGGGCGCACTGATAAAAAAAGCCGTATCCATAGTACGGATACGGCTCACCGTACCATAGCCCTCCGCCCGGACTACTTGGCTAAGACCTGGCGAAATTTACCCCACGAAAGCGAAATCGCCGGCCAGAACGCCAGGAGGAGTCCGGCGATCATCATCGCACTGACCAGCCAGTTCGAGAAGAAAATACTCAATGCACCCTGGGATCCCAATATGGCCTGGCGGAACGAGACCTCGGTCGCGTCTCCCAGCACCAGGGCCAGGATCAGGGGCGCCAGTGGATAATCCAGCTTTTTAAAGACATAGCCGACAACGCCGAATAGCAGCATGACCCAGATGTTGAACATGGCATTGTTCACGGTGTAGGCGCCGACCGCACACACGACGACAATGACCGGGGCGATGATCGAAAAGGGGATGCGAAGGATCGCCGCGAAGAGCGGCACGGTGGACAGAACGATGACCAGGCCGACGACGTTCGACAGGTACATGCTGGCGATCAGGCCCCAGACGAAATCCTTCTGCTCGACGAAGAGCAGCGGCCCCGGCTGCAGCCCCCAGATCATCAGGCCGCCCAGCAGCACCGCTGCAGTGGCCGAACCGGGAATGCCCAGCGCCATCATCGGCAGCAGCGCCGCGCAGCCGGAGCCATGGGCGGCGGTCTCAGGCGCAAGCACGCCTTCCAGTTCCCCGGTGCCGAACTTGTCGCCGTTCTTCGAGAAGCGCTTGGCAAGGCCGTAGCTCATGAAGGATGCGGCCGTTGCACCGCCCGGTTTGAAACCCATCCAGGCGCCGATGATCGCGCCGGAAAGCAGCGTCAGCCAGTACTTTGGCAGCTTTTTCCATGTCTGCCAAACGACCGTCACGTTCATCTTGGCCCGCACACCTTCGAATTTGAGACCCTCTTCCATGCTGACCAGGATTTCCGCGACGCCGAACAGGCCGATCACCACCACCAGGAAATCGACGCCCCGAAGCAGCTCGGACCAGCCAAAGGTGAGGCGGAGCGTGCCGCTGACGTTATCCATGCCGATTTGTGCCAGGCCAAAGCCCAGCATCAGGGCGATGACGGTCTTGAAGGGGTCCTTACCCGTGCCGATGAAACTGGCAAAGGTCAGAAAATAGACGGCAAAGAATTCAGGCGGACCGAAGTGCAGCGCAAAATTTGCCACCAGCGGCGCCAGAAAGGTGATCATCAAAACGGAAAAAAGGGCGCCGAAGAACGATCCGGTGAAGGAGGCCGTGAGCGCTTCGCCGGCCCTGCCCTGCTGGGCCATGGGGTAGCCGTCGAAGGTGGTGGCCACCGAATGCGACTCACCGGGGATATTGAACAGGATCGAGGTAATGGCCCCTGCAAACAGCGAGCCCCAGTAGATGCACGACAGCATGACGATGGCCGAGGTGGGAGACATGGTAAACGTGAGCGGCAGCAGGATAGCAACGCCGTTCGGCCCTCCCAGGCCGGGCAGCACGCCGACGAGTACTCCCAGTATAAGGCCGACTGCCATCATGCCGAGGTTATACCAGCTCAGTATAACCGAAAACCCATGGAATAGATTGAGCACGTTCTCCACTTGACAATCCTCCTAAGCGGTCATGCTTCAGTTTAAACAGCTCAGTAGCCGAACAGGGACTCCAGCGGCCCCTTGGGCAGCGGAACCATGAACTGCACTTCAAACATATAGAAAAGCACGGCAGTGATGCCGATGCTGACCAGGATGATTTTAAGCCAGCTGAATTTGGCCATCGTCCGCATGAAACCGCCGATGAACAGGGCGGATGCGACATAGATGCCGATGAACTGGGTGACCAAGACATAGAGAAAAGCAGGGATCAGCACGCAAAGCACCTGCTTGAAGCTGCCCCAGGAAACGAAGAGCTTATGATTGCGGTTTTTGCCGAAAAACGCCCTGAGAAAAACAACCACACTCGAAATACAGATGATGGCGCCGGTGCGGAACGGAAAGTATCCCGCCTGGGGCCCTTCAGGAGCCCAACCCATCCCGATTCTAAAGCTGTCCACGATCATCACAACGCCGACGAGGAAGATGGCAACGGCCACGATCGCCTCCGCTGCCTGATAGGTCAACCAGCCCGAACGAGGTCGTTCCTGCATTTGATTCTGTTCCATGAACACCCTCCCATGACGAACGGAGAAACCATAGCGCCGGTCCGGCGGATCGGGTTATAGGACCCGAACCCGCCGGAACCGGCTTGATTCTATGCTATTTCTTCGCTGCAAACCCGGCTTCGGTCATCAGCTCTACGTGTTTTGCCATATCCTTTTTCAGGAAGTCAACAAACTCGTCTCCGGTGGCATAGTGCCTGGTGAGCGCCATGTTCTCGGTGTAGTCTTTCCACTCCTGGGTGGCAACCACTTTCTTCAACATGTCGGCGTAGAAAGCAACCTGTTCCTTGGTGGCTCCGGGCGGCAGGAAGAAGGCGCGCAGCATCTGGTAGTGCACATCGATTCCCTGCGACTTGCAGGTGGGGATGTCGGACCATGCCATGTCCGCAACCTTTTTCTTATAGTCTATGGGAGCCTCGGAGAAGACGCACAGGGGGCGTGCCTTGCCGGCCCGCCACTGGGCAACGTTCTCGCTGGGGTTGTTGACATTGGAAGCGATATGGTTACCGGCCAGTTGGGTGGAAGCCTCGCCGCCGCTCTTGTAGGGGATATAGGTTATTTTTTTCCCAACCACTTTTTCGAAGGCGACGGTGATGATCTGATCTTCCCGCTTCGAGCCGGTGCCGCCCATCTTGAAGGACCCCTCCGGCGCCGCTTTCAGGGCAGCGACATAGTCCTTCACTGTCTTGTAGGGCGAATCGGAATTGACCCACAGGATAAAATCATCCTTGGCGATCATGGCCACGGGGGTGAAGTTTTCCCAACCGAGCGGCAGATTCTGCGCGATCGGCAGGGTATAGATGAGGGAGAACGCCACCAGGAGTTTGTGGGGATCAGCCTTGGCCTCTTTGACCTCCATGGCGCCCTCGGCGCCGCTCGCGCCGCCCTTATTGAAGATCATAACGGGCGGTTTCATCAATTTGTGCTTCATGATGATGCCCTGGATTGTGCGCGCCATCTGGTCTGATGCACCGCCCGCACCGGCGGGAACAATGAACTCCACCGGCTTGGTGGGTTCCCAGGCAGCGGCCGGTGTTGCGGTCGCAATGCCGATCAGTACTGCTGCGACGAGCATCAGTACTCCACACGATAATTTTCGGATCTGTCGTTTCATCATTTCCTCCTTGTTAATTACGGGCATGTTGCGGAACACCATGGTTCCGATTTCAACAGGCAGCAAGGTAATCCATCGCTGCCATGACACCGCCTTTTTTATGGGAAACGCCCGCGAGGGCGAATCCCATCTCAACACCACCGAGGGTCCCGATGAGCATCAGGTCGTTGAAATCCCCCAGATGGCCGATCCGGAAGACCCGGTCCTTCAGAATGCCCAGGCCGCTTCCCAGGGACATGTTGAACTTTTCGAGAACCGCCGCCCGGTAGGCATCCGCGTCCTTATCTCCCGGCATCACCACGGTCGTCAAAACCGGGCTGTACTCTTCCGGATTGAGGCAGAGGATGTCGAGCCCCCAGGCCCGGACCGCGCGCCGGGTGGCCTCCGCGTGGCGCAGGTGACGCGCAAACACGTTATCCAGCCCCTCCGCCATCAGCATGTGGAGGGATTCCCGGAGGCCGTAGAGCAAATTGGTGGCGGGTGATGAGGGAAAGAATCCCCCCTGGTTATCGGCGATCATCTCTTCCCAGCTCCAGTAAGACCTCGGGAGTTTCGCACTTTTCGACGCGGCGAGTGCCTTGTCGCTGATCGCATTGAAGCCGAGCCCGGGGGGTAGCATCAGCCCCTTCTGGGAACAGGCCACCGTGACATCGACGCCCCATTCATCATGGCGGTAATCGATGGAGCCGAGGGAGGAGATCGTATCCACCATGAAGAGCGCCGGATGGCCGGCACGGTCGATGGCCTTCCGGATCTCGGCGATGCGGCTCGTCACGCCGGTAGAGGTCTCATTGTGGACCACGTTCACCGATTTGATCCGGTGGTTCTTGTCCTCGGCCAGTTTGGCCTCGACCATGGCAGGGTCGACGCCGTGACGCCAATCTCCGGGGACAAAATCGACCTCCAGTCCCAGACGAACCGCCATATTCTTCCAGAGGGTCGCAAAATGACCCGTCTCGAACATCAGGACCTTGTCCCCGGGAGACAGGGTGTTGACCAGTCCCGCCTCCCAGGCGCCGGTTCCCGACGACGCAAAGATGACGACCGGACCGGCCGTCTTGAAAACCGGTTTGATGCCGCCAAGCACCTCCAGCCCCAGCGCCTTGAACTCAGGCCCCCGGTGGTCTATGGTCGGTTTGGCCATGGCCCGGAGCACCTGCTCGGGCACGTTCGTCGGCCCGGGAATCTGCAGAAAATGACGTCCGCTCGGATAGGACACGGCGTTCCTCCTTCTTCTTTGGGGGACAACCTGCCGGCTCGCGACCGGCAGGCTGTCCCTCGTTTACTTCTTCCAGTCGGTCCAGGGATGATCCTTGAGGCTCGGATCCTCCACGCGGTTGAATACCTTCAGAATCATCCTCGCCTTCGCCAGCGGCTCCATCTTCTTGTCCGTATGGACGATCAGCTTCGCGCCGAACTTCTCGCCGCAGAGCTTCGCAAGGGCCTCCATCGTCTTCGGGCTTCCCGTCACCGGCAGGCTGGGCCAGAAGAAGGTCGAGACGCCCATCGCCACCAGACAGAGCGCCTCGGCGACCTCGGCATTTCGGTTGGCCTCTGCGAAGCAGGCCAGAACCGGCATCTCCTTCACCGGCTTCTTGGCCGCTGCGGAAAGGGCCAACAGAAATTCGGCCACACCGCCGTTTTCGGCAACCCCGAAATCGAGGACGGCCGGGAGGTTCTTGCCTGCGGCCTTGAGAAGCTCCGCCACGCCCGGGCCGCAGTGCTTCCCGCACTGGCGCGGATTGAGGAATCCGTACTTCGCGAGACTCACGCTCGCATCGCCTTCGGAGATGCAGAGGATGTCGTCCTTCAGGAATTCCTGCGCCATCGACACGAAGGGCAGGTCCTGCGTGTATTTTACATTGTTCGTCCCCGCGAGAATTGCGATCCCCTTGATCTTTCCCCCGTTCAGGGCCTCGGCGATCTTCTTCACGTTGAGATCCGCCGCGGAAATCCCCATGAGGGCGGTTTCCTTCGCCGCGGGTATATCCCGCACGATCGAACGGCGGAACTCGAAGGCGTTGACGGCCTTCTCCACGATCGCCTTGGCAAAGGTTTCCGGATTCTGCGCCTTCAAGCCTTCCGTCGAAACGACCGCGACCTGGTACTCTGCGGCGATGGCCGCAAGCGACGGGTTGACGAACTGGTCGCCGACCACAATCAGATCGACGGCGCCGGTCATCAGCGGCAATTCCTGCGATCCGTAGCTCGTCACCGGGGAAAACGCATAGGGGGCCAGCAGCGGATCGGTGCAGACGCCCGCCACCGCAACGTTCTTCTTCGCCGCCGCGGCAGCGATCTTTGCCTTCAGGATCGGGGAGAAGCGTCCATAGAGAAGAATATTCGCGGCATCCTTTTTCAGAACACCCATGTTGACTTCAATTTCGGCTGGGGCCGCACCGAAGACGGCCTTTTTCAGCCCGCCCTGGAGCTTCTGGGCGAAGGCGCCCAGCAATGCGGCCTTGAAGGCCCAGAACAGCGTCTCCTCGACGCCGGCGATGCCGCCCTCCACCTTCTGGGAGGCCTTGAAGAGATCCTTGGCCACACCCTGCGGGTAAATCCCCGCATCCTCCCACGCGGCGAGCAGGGCCTTGGGGAAGGCCTTCTGCAACCCGCCGCCCTCTTTCAGAAGGGCCCCGATCCCGGCGATGATGGTCTTCGCTTCTTCGGCGTTCTTGGGTTTCACCGCGCCGGAGACAACCCCCTCCACGAAATCGCTGACCTGATCCAGGGAGGCCATGGTCCCCTTGATGACCAGTTTCAACAGGGTCTGGACGGCCAGGATATCCTTGTCTTTTCCGCAGATGCCTAACTTGTTGGCATCCCGGAAGGGGTGGCTGATGCACGGCCCCTGGAGGCAATCCCGGCAGCTTAATCCCGATTCACAGAAACCGCACTCGGGAAGCTGTCCCTCGAAACGGTCCCATGCCAATTTTACACCCTTGTCTGCCGCTTTCGGCAGGAAATACTCTACTGCGTTATCGGCGGTCTTCTTCTGGATGAACTCCATTGTAAATCTCCTTTCTGATCCCTATTGCCCGAATTGCCCGCGACCCGGACAGCCGTTCAATGGTGATTGAATCCTGTTTGTTGGTTAGAACTTCTTCTTCCGATAATCCTTCCGCTCCACGAGGGAAAGGGCCCCGGTGGGACAGACCTCCGCGCAGATTGGGTAGCCCATGTTCCGGCAGCGGTCGCATTTGATCGCGACCTTCATGGACGACGACGGGTTGATGATTCCAAAGGGGCACACCATCACGCACATCCAGCAGGCGATGCAGGTCTGTTCATTCACATAGATCAGTCCGGTTTCCGGATCGCGGCGCATGGTTCCGTTGGGACAGGCATCCAGGCAGGGGGCCTCTTCGCAATGCCTGCACTGGAGAGCAAAAGGCTGTCCCTCCACATAGACGCGGGGCACCGGATGAGGCTCCTCCTGGATTGCCCGGGAGAGCTCCTTGGATGTGGAGGCGATTTCCGTCCCGCACCAGAGCTCGCACTGATGGCACCCCGTACACTTTTCCTTGTCTACCATTAATACTTTCACGTTTTCCTCCTCACTTGCAACCTGTGCTCTTCATCTTAAAAGCAGGTCAAAGAATTACAGTCCGGTATCCATCAGTTCCTTGTACTCCGGCTCGCTGAACTGGTCGGCGTTCCTCCGGAGGATCGGCAGCAGATCCATGAAATTCAGCCGTTCGCTCATCAGAAGCGGGATGGAATCGGCGACATAAACCTGCTTTTTGAGCAGAATCGACATCAGACCGGCTTTCTGGGTCTGACCGACCAGGATTGCTCCGATGACCTTCCCGTTCCGGAGGACGAGTTTCTTGTAAATATCCTTCGTCCGCACCCGAACCTCCCTGAATTCATCCTCGTCGGATTGCATCACACAGGATTCGGCATGGGTCACCCCCATGGAAATGGCGGGAATCCCGATGAAATTTCCGATGGAGTTTCTGCGGTAGGAACCGGGATAGGGGGTTTTCTTGCCGGCCATGTTGAACCCGGCAAAGTGCCCCTGCTCAAAGGCGCAAGGCCAGATGGCGTTGAGGAACCAGGCATTCCGCGCGATATCGTGGGTCTCCGCGACGTCGCCGGCGGCGTAGATGTCCTGGGCGCTGGTCATCATGAACTCGTCGACCCGGATCCCCTTCAGTTCGCCGATGGTCAGTCCCGCCTGGACGGCAAGCTCGATCTGCGGACGGACGCCCACGGACAGTACGACCATGTCGCAGGGAAGCTCGCGGTTGTCGGTCACGACACCCGTGACGCGCTTGTCGCCTGTAAACTTCAGGGCCTTCTCGCCGGTGATCACCGTGATCCCGAGATCCTCGATCCGTTTGCGGACAATCTCCGCCGCTTCCGCATCGAAGACGGTCGGCATCACCTGCCCGAGCTGCTCCAGCAGCGTGGCCTTGATACCCCGCCGGGTCAGGCTGATGCAGGCCTCGACGCCGATAGAGCCCGCGCCGATGACCACGGCCCGGGCCCCCTTCATGTTGAAGATCTTCTCCGCATCGGCCATGGTCTTCAAGGTGGAGATCCCCTCCTTGTCGATTCCCGGGATGGGAGGAACGATCGCCCTGCCGCCCGTGGCGAGCAGCAGTTTGTCAAAGGCATATTCCTTGCCGTCCGCCGTCTTGATGGTCTTGCCGGCGGCATTGAGATCCGTGACCTTCACCCCCATATGGGGCGTCACCTTGTTCTCTTCAAAAAAATCGGCCGTTCGAAAATTGAGCAACGGCTTGGAAAGCTCCTCCGCAACGTAGTACGGCAGGAGAACTCTCGAAAAGAGGGGGGTTTCTTCATCGCTGAACAGGTCGATCCGGGAATCCTTATCCAGAGACCGGATGGACTCAACGGCGCTGATCGCTGCGGCGCTCCCTCCTACTATGATGTATTGCATCTTCTTCTCCTTCCTGATATCCAATAAAAAATGGGACCCCTCTAATACAGGCTGTTGAGCGTGTACAGAGGGAGCAGCTCCTTGAACAGCGCCCTGCCCCGCGTCACATTGTAGTTGCCGCAGGAACAGCACTCGGCAAGCTCGATACTGCACTCCTCGATCGTTCTGCGCCCCCGCTTCACATCCCGGACCATCTTGCGGACCAGGTCCGAGGCGATCATCCCGTGACCGCACATGGTGACCGTCTGGAGGATCTCGAAATCGGGCAGCCGCTCCGTGTTGCCCCAGGTGCCGAGGGAATACTCCAGGGAGTGGATCCGGCCCATCCCCGCCTCCGTCATGCACTGCTGAACGACGTCTGTCACCCCTGAAATGGTGATCGAGATGCCGGGACGATCATCCTTGAGTTCCTTGAGGAGAGAAACGATTTTTTCCCGGTTGTCGAAGGTGCACTCGACGATCGTCCCGTCCGTCACGCGGTTCAGGATGTCGTCCATCGTCGTGTTGTAGATGTTGCCGGTTTTCATATCGCCCAGGTTGATCGGGCCGTGTTTGTAACAGATGCTTAAAAATTTCTTGGTTTTGGGGGCGGACCCCTTCTTGTTGACGCCGGTCGCCGGACAGCCGAGGACGAGAAAATCGTTGCTCAGGCTCTCCCGGGTACCCCTGCGGTGCAAACTGTGTGTCATGACTCTCCTCCTTGATTACGGTTCGTCCTCGTAGAACTTGTAGTGCGGTTCACCCAAGCCCATGTTGTTCTTGCTGTTGATCGAATGCCAGAGGCCCATCTCCTTGAAGACGGGCACGATGGGAACCTCTCCCTCCGGCGGAACCTTCGTGATCACCTCCAGCGTAAAGACCGTATCGAGCGTCTTGGCCACCTCCTGGAGGACCCGGAGGGCCTCGGGCAGCCTCTCGATCTTGCACTTTCCCTCGATGATGGCCGATGTCGCCTTCTCGCCGAGGATGTCGTCGCGGAGCTTCCCGGTGGTCTTGTCGGACATGAAATGGGTCACGGGATTCTCCGCCGCCAGTTGGTAACCGATATCGGCCTTCATCAGGGCCATGGCCACGGTCTGGACATCCCGGAAATAGGCGCCGACCCCCGGCCGGCCCAATTCAACACCAACGCCCACCTCGCCGGGAAGGAAGGTCCCCTTCACGTCGTTGGTCTTCATCTCCTCGGTTCCGCGACCGGGCGTCTGCGACCCCATGAACTCGATCATGGGATTGCTCAGAACACCACGGACCTCGCGGGGCCAGGGTTCTTCCGGCTGGAAAAGGGCGTTCACCGGACAGATCTTCGCCCGCAGGCACATCCCGCAATCGGTGCAGGCGTCCTGGTCGATTTCGATATAAACCCGGCCGGGAATCTGGTCATGACGCTCGAACGTCTGAATCCTTCCCATCGGGCAATAGGGAAAACATCTCTTGCATGCTATGCACTTGTCCTTATCTGCCTTCATACAACCTCCTCATTCGTATTGCCTGTATCCCTATCCCTTTCCGAACATGCGGCGGGATTTCACGCGCCTATCTCAACACCCCTCACTTCGCCTCGCGGTTGGTCTGGAGCGCATCCTCCTTGGACTGCCGGATGTGGGTCCGCATCACCCGATCGCAGAGCTCCGGGTCTTTGAGTTTCAGGGCCAGCAGAATCTGTTGATGGCCCTCGCTGGCCCTCTTCCCCGCGCCAAGGTATTGAAGGGTGTCCTTTCGATATCTCAGCACGTATTTCCTCATATTCACGATCAGGCTGTGGAAACGACGCTTGTCCGCAACCATGCCGTGCAGGGTGTCGTGGAAAAGGGTATTCCACTGAAACACCTCATCGATCTTTTTTCGCCGGAGTGCGTCGTCCGCTTTCTCGAGGATCCCTTCCAGCGTCGCCATCTGTTCGTCGGTGATCCGCTCGCAGATGATTTTAAGGGTGTAACCTTCCAGAACCGTCCGGAGTTCGAAGAGGTCTTCGATCTCCTCCGGTGAATCGCTCGGAATGCAGAATCCCCGGGACTCCAGGGGCTCGATCAATCCATCCTGTTCGAGTTTGTGAAGGGCCTCCCGCACCGGGGTGCGGCTGACCCCCAACTCCTCGGCGAGATGTTCCTCCGCAAGGCGTTCACCCGGGCGGAACCGGCCGGAAAAGATCCCGGCCTTCAGATACTCATAGGTCTTCTCCCGGACGGAGATGCCGTTTTTCCGAGGTTTTCGGGATGGGTTTGAGATCATGATTGTATCCAATAAAACCGTCTTTATGAACTTTCGAGATTTATTATTATATCTAAAATTACTTGTCAAGCTGATTTATTATAAAATACGATGTTGATATTACACATATTAATTCTTTTGTCTCTTTTTCCGCCATTGCCGGCCTGGTTTCTGAAAATATCGGTGATGCGTCGTTATTGGATACATTTTTCGGCTTGAATCCCCCAACAACTTGTGTTAGAAAGTTTGAAATCCCGGGGGAGAATGACGATCTTCCCTGTGATGATTCAGGGAAAGGAGTTTTGCGACCCGATGGCTTTTAAGGTGACCGTGGACAGCAGGAGGTGCAACGGCTGCGAGGAATGTCTGGAGGCCTGCACGGCGGGACTGTTCCGGATGCACAACGGGAAGGCCGTGCCCCTGACGGACAGGGAATGCATGGGATGTGAGAGTTGCGCGGGCGTCTGCGATGAAAGCGCGATCGCCGTGACCGACACCCGGGTGGCGCTTTCGGACACCTGCCTGCATCTGTTGGGGGCGCTTGATGAGATGGAAAACGAAACGGAAGGCCGCCGGTCAGACGGTCGTTAAGCCAAGGAGGAGGATCATGCGTTCCGACCGAATGAAAAAAGGGCTGGAAAGGGCGCCGCACCGCTCCCTGTTCAAGGCGCTGGGGCTGACGGACCGGGAAATCGAACAGCCGATGATCGGCATCGCCAACTCGGCGAACGAGGTCATTCCCGGCCATCTGCATCTGCACCAGATCTCCGAGGCGGTCAAGGCGGGCGTCCGGATGGCCGGCGGAACGCCGATGGAGTTCTTCACGATCGGGGTCTGCGACGGGATCGTGATGGGCCACGAGGGGATGAAGTACTCGCTGAGCTCGCGCGAGTTGATCGCCGACTCCGTGGAGTCGATGGCGATGGCCTACCCCTTCGACGGCCTCATCCTGATCCCCAACTGCGACAAGATCGTCCCGGGAATGCTGATGGCCGCGGCGCGTCTGAACATCCCGACGATCGTGATCAGCGGCGGTCCGATGCTCTCCGGCGATTTCCAGGGGAAGAAGACCGACCTGATCAAGGTCTTCGAATATGTCGGCAAGGCCAAGGTGGGAACGATGACGATGCAGGAGCTCCGCGAGGCGGAAGGGTGCGCCTGTCCGGGCGTCGGCTCCTGCGCGGGGATGTTCACGGCCAATTCGATGAATTGCCTCACCGAGGCGCTCGGCATGGGACTCCCCGGAAACGGGACGATCCCCGCCGTCTGGGCGGAGCGGATCCGCCTGGCCAAGGAGGCGGGGATGCAGGTCATGGACCTGGTGAAGAGAGACATCAAACCGTCCGACATCCTGACGGCCGCGGCCTTTGAAAACGCGCTCCGCGTCGATCTCGCCTTCGGCGGGTCGACGAACACCTCGCTTCACCTGCCCGCGATCGCCAAGGAGGCGGGTATCCCGCTGACGCTCGAAACCTTCAACACCTTCAGCGACAAGACCCCGCACCTCTGTTTCATGTCGCCCGGCGGCCCGCACGACCTTCACCAACTCCATTTGGCGGGCGGCATCCAGGCCCTCATGCAGGAGCTCTCCCGCAACGGCATGATCCGCAAGGAGGCGATGACCGTCACCGGGAAAACGGTCGGCGAGAACCTGACGGGCAGGAAGGTCCTCGATCCCGAGATCATCCATCCCCTGGAGAAGCCCTACCACGCGACGGGCGGCCTCGCCGTGCTGTTCGGGAACCTCGCCCCGGAGGGGGCCGTGGTCAAAAGCTCCGCCGTGGACGACACGATGCTCCGCCACACCGGCCCGGCCCGAGTCTTCGATGCGGAGGAGCCGGCCATGAAGGCGATCATGGATGGAAAAATCAACAAGGGGGACGTCATCGTCATCCGCTACGAAGGACCCAAGGGCGGCCCCGGCATGCGGGAGATGCTCTCACCGACCTCCGCCATCGTCGGGATCGGCCGGGACCGGGATGTTGCGCTTCTCACCGACGGCCGTTTCTCGGGTGGCAGCAAGGGGGCGGCGATCGGACACATCTCCCCGGAAGCGGCGGAGGGGGGTCCCATCGCTGCGGTTCGGGAAGGCGACCGGATCGAAATCGACATCCCCGGAAAGAAACTGAGCCTGCTCATCTCCGACGAAGAACTGAAGGCCCGCCTGTCTGAATGGAAGCCGGTCAAGAGGGAACTGAAGGGCTACCTGAAGCGCTACGCGGCCCAGGTCCGTTCCGCCCACACCGGCGCGACGTTCGAATAGCGCGGCTTTTCGATCCTTCCGGGCGGTACCGGCAGCCGATCCGTATCGGCAAATCCGGCAGGAGGCGGGGTAACAGGCATCACCATGAAGACCCTGGCCGAGAATATGGATTGGCTTCTGAAGAAGCTGAATCCTTCGTCTGATGCATAGCACCGAGCTCAAATTTATCGTCGACCACAATGTGGGAAAAATGGCGAAGTGGCTGCGCATGGCAGGCTTTGATGCCTGCCTCTATACGGGCGCTGACGATGCCGCGATCGTCGCTACCGCCTTGGCCGAAAACCGCATCCTGCTGACCCGCGACCGGCGGATTATGAAACGCCGTGTTATCGTCGGCGGCCGTATGAAAGCCATCCTCATCGAGAGCGACTGCTTCAAGGCGCAGGTACGGCAGCTCCTCAGCACCCTGGGATTGGATAAAGGCCGCTTCCATCCTTTTACCATCTGCCTGGAGTGCAACAGGCGGCTCGAGGAAAGCGCCAAAGAAGCGATCAAGGACCGTGTCCCACCCTACGTGTACCTCACCCAGGAGCATTTTGCCGAATGCCCCGCCTGCCGCCGCATCTACTGGCAAGGCACCCATTGGCAATCCATGAACCGGGAAATAGATGATATACCGAGCGTTGAGAATCACCATCAAGATTAGCCAATATGCTATCGTAGAACGTGATCCGGACAGCAGCATTAATGATGGACTGTAAATCATGCCGAAACACAATCCTCGACAGGGTCGGGATCGTGTGATCCCTTCAGCCGTAAAGGTCTTCGATCCGGCCCCTGAACTTCTCCAGAACCACCCGCCGCTTCAACTTCATCTCTGAGACAGCATCCCATCGACGGACCGGCGGCCTTGCCTCCGTTCAGCGGGGGGCGAGCGTCTGCTCCGTCTTCGCATGGTTCGCGATCTCCTTGTCGCTGAACCACCAGTACCTTTTTTCGCCGTTCATGAAGGGTTCGACCTGATCCCGGAAGTGCCGGGTGAGCTGGCGGCCCGAGACGCCGCCGGGGAGGACCGCAACGACCTTGTCGCGGTCGCCGAGATCGGCGACCATCCGCAGCGAAGCGGAGACGTTGACCGCATACGGCCGATTGGGATCGTAGTTCGCCCGATAGAGTGTCTCCTGCGAACCATCCATCGGATGGGTTCCGCCCCCCAGAAACGCGCTTCCCATCCCCTCCCGGCGCAACGGCGAGACGAACGCGATCCGGTGATGATTCCCCCACCGCCACTTCGCCGGATCCCCTTCGCCGGCCTCCTTCGCCTCCGCCATCACACGAATAGCGGCGCGGTGAAAAAGGTCATCCCGTCCCTCTTTCGCAGGCGTCCCCTGATCGTCGAACCAGGGTGATTCCCCGTTCAGCACGAAACCCTGGAGGCGCTCCTCCCAGAAATACCAGTTGCCGAGCATCGCCCGGGCCAGCTCCTCCCCCAACTCGTCCCGGAAGACCTCCAGCGCGAAACGTTCGTAAACCCGGTGGAAGACGAGCGGCGCCGCCTGATCGGCCCGGTCCCGGAAGTCCCACCGTTCGAGGAGTTTTCCCAGGGGCTCGGTATCCGGGTGGCGAAGAAGCGCCTTCGCCATGACGGGCGCGATCCCCCGGGCCATGATGTTCGTGTCGTCCCGCTGGAGCGCCCAGTGGTCGTCGACCGTTTTTGGCCCCGGACGATCCAGCACCTCGGCAAGACGCCGGTAGCGGTAGGAGGGGGAGGCGTGCGAGGTGTAGTAGTACGGGTAATCGCTGCGGACGGTCATGTGGTTGCAGGTCCCCACCCACCCCCGCGGGGGATCGGTGATCCCGGGCATCTTTTCATTGGGGATCCACCCCGTCCAGTTGTCCTTCCCGTCCGTTACCGCGAAGGGAACCGTGCCGTCGCCGCGGGCGCGGATGGGGAGGCGTCCCGAGGTCTGCCAGCCGATCCGCCCGTCCGCGTCGGCGAAGACGAAATTCAGCATGATCGGCGTGATCTCCCCGATCGCCGCACGCACATCGCTTACGGACTTCGCCGTCATGAGCCGGTTCAGGCCGAGAAAGGGAGTCATCGTTTCGAAGGGCGACCAGCGGACGGTCATCACCCTCCGGCTCTTCAGGCCGGGGAGGATGTCCGTGATCACGGGACCCCGCCGGGTCAGGCGGATTGTGACGCCCTCTTCCCGGAAACCGCCGGGGGCCTTGCCGTCCTTGATCCGCAGCATCTCCCGGATGATCTCGAAGGGGATGGATGTACGCCCCTCGAGATAGCGTCCCGAATCGGCCGGATCGATGGTCTCCACATAGAGGTCCTGGGCGTCCGCGTAGGAATTGGTCACGCCGACGGCGATCCGCTCCGTCCTTCCCACGACCATCCCGGGAATTCCGGGAACGGTCACCCCGACCGCCCTCCCCTGCGGCGTGATCAGCCCGGTCGGATACCAGGGACCGGGGAGGATCCGGGCGTCCTGGTGTGGGTCGTTGGCGAGGACCGGTTTTCCGCTCGCGGAAAGGGCGCCGGACGTGACCCAATTGTTGCTCCCGACGCGCAGGGTCCCCTCGGTCTCGCGCAGCAGGGCCAGCAGCTCTCCGTTGCCGGCAAGATCGAAATGGGGCCGGTAGGCCGACTGCGCGGCCTGACGCACCGCGGGGCGGGGATCGTCGGGGTTGACGGTGACGGGGAAGATCTCCCGTGCCTTCGCCTCGCCCACCTTTTCAACCAGCATTTGGGCGACGACCTCCGTTTCCAGGTTTGCCGCGGAATTCCAGCCCATGTAATAGAGGATAGCCAGGGAATCGGCGACGGTCCAGGGTTCCGGCTTGATCCCGGCCAGGCGGAATTCGAGGGGCAGATCCTTGCCGCCCGCAACAAAGGCGTTCACCCCGTCGATGTAATTCTGAAAGAGCCGTCTCGTGCGCTCGTCGAGGATCTTCTCGTGCCTTTTCGCCTGACGCAAAAACCCGATGGTCCGCATGAGGGTATCGCTTCTCTTCCCCTTTTCGCCGACCAGCTCCGAGATCCGGCCCGAGGCGAAGAGCCGTGTGAGCTGCATCGAAAAGAGGCGGTCCTGGGCGGTGACGAATCCCTGCGCCCGGGCAAGGTCATCCTCGCCCGCCGCGCGGATGTAGGCCATCCCATTCTCGTCCCGGACGACTTTCACCTCTTTGAGCAGGCCGGGCAGGAGAAGGCGGCCGCCGCGATCAAAATCGTTCAGGCGGGGCATGAGCCAAACAACCGTCAGGGCCAGAACAACAACCGCCGCCGCGATCCATTTAAGCCATCTCATCGTTCCCCTCCTTTGCGGAAGCAACTTCCGCCGACAGATCCGCCGTTTCCGGCTCCTTTGCCGAAAGCATTTCTTCACATCTCCTTTTTCCCTGAGTCCTAAATTATCAAAAAACAACGTCAGATTCAAGAATTATACAACCCATTCCGTTCGATCCCGGGGACTTTCATCCGGGCAATTCGAATTTTTCCGGATATCACGGACATCCGTCGTCCGACCGGCCTTGCCGTCGGCAAGGCTGCCCGCGATCACCTGAAGTACTTACGTTTTCCGGTTCATCCGGTTGATGTGTACTCCCCCGAGGTAAACAAACAGGCAGAGTCAGGAAACTTTGCTGCTTTCAGACGGCAAGCATTATCCTGTTTTTATCTGTCAATTATGACAGATATGTCCATTATGACAGATATTGACACCCAGGATTTTTTATGTTTGGCTGACATCAAATTTGCATAATCTATGAATTGTCATTCGAGCCCTTAACCCAAAAACGTGAGGGTGCCATGGACGGATGATCTCAGACCCCGTGTCTCGAAAAGAGTGCGGGGTCTTGTGTTTATGACGTTCAAGCGGAAGAAGCCGGTATACTCAACTCGAATATCAAAGAAATATCAAGGAAAGGAGCATCATCATGTCCAATTGTATCTTGCGCATCAACATGACGGATCTGACCTATCGCGTTGAGGACGTCCCGGAAGCCTACAAGAATCTGGGCGGGCGCGGTATGACGTCGTCTCTTGTCGCCGACGAGGTTCCTCCGCTGTGCCATCCACTCGGCCCCAACAACAAGCTCGTCTTTTCGCCCGGCATGTTGACGGGCACCGCCGCGCCGTCATCGGCCCGGGTCTCGGCCGGGGCAAAGTCGCCGCTGACCGGCGGTATCAAGGAGTCCAATGCCGGCACCTCGTGGGCCTGCGACCTGGCGGCGATGCAGGTCAAGGCTATGGTGGTCGAAGGCCAGCCCAAGGCAAAGGGCAAGTTCTGGGGAATCAATCTCGCTTGGGACGCCGTGGCCGGCAAGCCCAAAGTAGAGTTCTTTGACGCGACTGAATATACAGGCAAAAGCCTGTACGAGGTATTTCCGAAGGTGTACGAACGGTTCGGGAACAAGGTTGCCATTGCCGGATGCGGTATGGCGGGCGAATATGGTTACTGCAACTCGGGCATTGCGTACAACGATGAGTTCAGGCGTCCCAGCCGCTATTCCGGGCGCGGTGGCCTGGGCACCGTCATGGCCAGCAAGGGACTAAAGTTCATCGTCGTCACCGATGATGGCGCTCCCGGCGTGCAGATTGCCGACAAGGCCCTGTTTGATCAGGGCCGCAAGAAGATGGCGGACGCCCTGCTGACCCACAACATCACCAAGCCCAAGGGCACGCTGAACAGTTATGGCACGGCGGCCTTGATCAATGTTCTCAACGAGGCCGGCGGCCTTCCGACCCGCAACTTTTCCAGCGGCCGTTTTGAAGGCGCCGGCAGCATCGCCGGTGAGGCCATCTTCGATGGGGTCAAGCAACGCACCGGCAAGGAAACGTACAATCATGCCTGCAGCCCCGGCTGCATCATCCAGTGTTCCAACACTTGGTACAAGCCTGATGGGTCAGAGCATACCTCCTGCGTGGAGTACGAGTCGGCCTGGGCGTTGGGCGCCGACTGCGGCATTGACAACCTGGACGATGTGGCGGAGATGATTCGCCTGTGCAATGCCTACGGCCTGGACACCATCGAGACCGGAACCGCTATTGCCGTGGTAATGGAAGCCGGTGTGATCAAGTTCGGCGACGGCAAGGGCGCAATCAACCTGGTCCACGAAATGGGCAAAGGGACACCGATTGGCCGCATCCTGGGCGGCGGCACCGAGTTGGCCGGCAAGATGTTTGGCGTGACCCACGTGCCCACGGTCAAGGGTCAGAGCATGCCCGCCTATGAGCCGCGCGCCGTCAAGGGCATCGGCATCACCTATGCCACCACCACCATGGGCGCCGACCACACCGCCGGCTACACCATCGCACCCGAAATCCTGGGCGTCATGGGCAAGCAAGACCCGCTCAGTCCTGAAGGCAAGGCGGGCCTGAGCCGTGCGTTCCAGGCGACTACGGCCTTCATTGACTCCAGCGGTCACTGCCTGTTCATCGCCTTCGCCATCCTGGACATTGCCAGCGGCTATGAGGGCATGGTCGAAGAGACCAACGGCGTCCTGGGGACCAACTGGAGCGCGGCTGACATCCTCGCGCTGGGCGGATCCATCTTGAAGAAAGAGCGCGCCTTCAACGAAGCGGCCGGTATCGGCAAGGCCGCCGACCGCGTGCCCGAGTTCATGAAATTGGAGCCGCTGCCGCCGCACAATCAGGTCTTTGACGTGCCGGACAGCGCATTGGATTCGGTCTACGCCGAGCTATAGCAGATCGCAGCAGCAAACGGGCAGGGCAACCGTTGCCCTGTCCGTTTGCTTTTGAGGCAAGATGCCCAAAATCATAACCGACGATCAGGGCCGGCTCGCGCTACCAGACGATTTTCTCCAGCGCCGACGACTGGCGCCCAACCTCGAATATTTTGTCGTAGACGGTCGGGACAAAGCGGAAGGAGGCTGGGGCTGGAATCCATCTTGCGCCGACTGCTTGTGGGCGCAGGATATTGTCCGATGCCCATGAGGCGACCATGCGTGTTCGTGTGAAACTCTTTGCTACCTTGCGTCACTTCGCTCCCAGCGGGGCGGTCGGGCTTCCTTTTGAAGTTGACCTGGCTGAGGGAGCTATCGTAGCGGACTTGATCCATCATCTTGGTTTACCTGGGGAAGAAGTGAAGATGGTCTACGTCAATGCCCGCGCCCGGCCTGAGGATTGGCGTCTGGAACCCGGCGATGAAATCGGTATCTTTCCGCTGATTGGAGGAGGATAGAGTGTCGGATATCACCGTAGATACGTGGCTGTATGGCGAGTTGGCGCGTTACGGAGGCCAGGCGGTCAAGGGCAGTTACGCCAACTTGCAGGTGCGCTTACAAGCAGGAAACACGGTGAATGATTTATTGGCCTATCTGAACATGCCGACTGAGGTGCGTGGGATTACGTTCATCAACGGTCAGTTGAGTGCCATGCCCGGTCTGCAGCCGGACCTGAGTCACATCTTGTGCGACGGCGACCGCGTGGCTTTTTTCGATCCCCGGAGCATGTGGCCGTTCCAGTACCGGCACGGCGTATCTATGGTTGGAGAGATGGCCGACGCGATGCAGGCCAGAGAGGATCATGGCTTGCATCACACGTACAAGGCCTAAGCGGATGTGGGAACCCTTTTGGCAAAAGTTTTCAAATCCCAATGGTTTGATTTTCTGAAGATTTTGAATTTACTCAACGAATCGTCCCTTCCGCAGCTCAGCCTGCATGTGTCCACGTTTCAGCTTTTTCATCAGGGCGGAATTCGCCAGGATCTCTTCCGTCTCAAACGTATCGGTAAAAATCTCTTCCGTAAGTTTTTGCATGGCCAAAGTTTCGACAAGATTGGCCATACTGCGGTTTTCTTCCCGGGCCATCTGAGAAAATTTTTGATAAACGTCGTCGCTTAAACGCAATGTCAAACTTCGGGGCATGATGAACACCTCCTTTCCGGAGCACCTTAAAAAAGATTCCTCAGTATTCTGGATGGTTCGATCATCCGCTATTGGGCTGTTTTTGTCAATCCTTCTCGATGATCCGGATTTCCTCCTCCGTCAGGTTGTAGAGGTCGTAGACCAGGCGGTCGATCCGGCAGTCGTAAACGGCGAACTCTTCGAAGTTCGTCAGGATGGAGAGGGGCAGCCCGGCGGACCAGGCGTAGCGGCGGAGCTGGTAGGCGGGGGCGGCGTCCTCGGCGATGCGGACGGCGGGCTTTTTCGCCTCCACGAAGAACTTCCGCGTCCCGCCGATGCGGAAGCAGTAATCCGGGGCCTTCATTGCACCGCCGATCCGGATCGCGTCCTCGTGGATCACGTCCTTGTAGGCCTCGGCGTGGCCGGCGACATTGTCCAGATCCCAGCCCAGAGCGCCGAAGAGAGGATCGATGAACTCCCGGCAGAGTTGTGTTTCGTTGTAGGCGCCGGATGCGTAGGCCGCGAGGTTTTCCGTGAAACGCGCGACAAGATCAAGAACTTCCTGGGGAGCAGGCATGATAAAACCCTCCGTTCATTTCCTGTCGTCTTCGGAAACGGTTGGTTACTTCCCCGCGTCGTACAACGGGATGACCGTGATTGTGATGTCCACCGCCCCATCCGGAACCGCAAAGGCCGAACGCTCGAAGATCAGGGCGATGTTTTCCTGTCATCCCTTCAGGCGTAGAGAGCGTCGATCCGGTCCTTGAACTTCTCCAGAACCACCCGCCGTTTGAGCTTCATCGTCTGGGTCAGCATCCCGTTCTCCAGCGTGAAACCCTCCGTCAGGTAGATGAATTTCTTCGGGATCTCATAGCCGCCGTAGCGCCCCTGCAGAACCTTGAGGATCTCGCCGGTGATCATTGCCTGGATCTCCTCGTTCCCCACGAGTTGCTGAATGTCGCCGGAGATCCCGTGCTTCTCCGCGTACCGTTCGACCATCGCAAAGTCGGGGACAACCAGACAGGTGGTGAAGGGGCGGTTTTCGCCGGTAATCAGCACATTCTGCACCCAGGGCACCAGGGAGATATCCTCCTCCAGCGCGGCAGGAAAGACGAATTTTCCGTTCTCTAACTTGAACTGCTCCTTGATCCGGCCGGTGATGTACAGATAGCCGTCCCCGTCGAAGCGCCCCCGGTCTCCCGTCCGCACGCCGCCGTCCGGGGTCATCACCTCCCGCGTCTTGTCCGGCTTGTTGTGGTAGCCCTTCATCACGTTCGGCCCGTAGACAACGATCTCCCCGTCCTTCGCCCCCTCCTCGACGACCGAGGAATCGATGACGATCCGCACCTTGTCAATCGCCCGTCCGACGCTGCCCAGGCGATAGGCGAAGGAGGCGTTCATCGCGATCGCGGGCGAGGTCTCGGTCATGCCGTAACAGTCGTAAATCGGGATGCCGACGTCAAAGAAAAAATGGGCGATATCGACATTCATCGCGGCGCTGCCGCTCATCGCCCCCATGAGCCGTCCACCCATCTTCTGCCGGATCTTCGCGAAGACGATCTTATCGGCCAGTTTGAATTTCAGCTCATTGACAAAATCGCTCCGGCCGGACGCCGCGAGTTCCCGCCGTCTCTTTGCCGCTTCGATCCCCATCACGAAAAGCTTGCGGGCCAGCCCGCCCTGTTCATTCATCTTCTCCCAGAGGCCGCTGTAGATCCGGTTGAAGACGCGGGGGACCGCGATCAGCCAGGTGGGCCGGACCAGGGCCATGTCCTGGACGACCGTTTTGACGCTTTCAATGAAGCCGATCGATCCGCCGAGATAGACCATGGCGTTGAGTTCCGCCGTCTGGCCGTAGGAGTGGGCCCAGGGGAGGATGGAGAGGCTGACGCCCTGTTCGTTCAGTTCCGGAAACATGCTCACCCCGGCCATGGAATTGCTCGTGCAGTTTCCATGGGAGAGGAGGACCCCTTTGGGTTCGCCGGTGGTTCCCGAGGTGTAGATCAGGACCGCGATCTCGTCGGCGCCGGGATGGATGGCCGGTATCGGGCGCTCACGACCCGCCGCTTCCAGGGCCGCCATGCTCTCCGGACCCTCGCCTTCGATGAGAATCATCTTTTCGAGGGTCGGAATCTTCTGCGGTAAATCCTTCACCTTCTCCAGGATTTCCGGACGGGAGACGAACAGGACCTTCACGGTGCTGTCGGTCACAATGTACTGCCAGGTCTTGGGAAGTTCCGCCTCGTACATCGGAACAAAACGGCCTCCCAGACCGTAGGTTGCATAGGCGGCGATCGCCCACTCCGTCCGGTTGTTGGCGATGATCCCCACGGCGTCGCCGCGGCCGACCCCCAGCCCGGCCAGGGCGCTCCGCAGGTCGTCCACCCTCCGGCCGATCTGACGGTAGGTCAGCCATTCGTAAACGCCCTGAGGGTTTTTCGTTCCGAACAGCGGGCGATCCGGATGCTTCGCCACACTGTTCTCCAGAAATTCAACGAGATTGTCCGGCTTGTGCAGTGTTTCCATGGTTCCTCCTTTTCTGCAAGAAAATGATGTTCAGGATATCCAGCGCTTCGTGAGAATAGCAGCTTGGGGAACAAACGTTCATCCTTTCGGGATGACGGGGAAGGCGGCGCTTCCCCGTTACGGCAAAGGGGCATCGCCATCCGGCGCCGCAGTCGGGAGCGCGGCCACGACCCGGTTGCGTCCGTGTCTTTTGGCTTCGTACATGGCGTCGTCCGCCCGTTTGAGCACCGAGTCCAATCCGGCGTCGTCCGGCGACAGCAAGGCCACCCCGATGCTGATGGTGATTTTGAGGATCCTGTGTCCCGCATCGATCTGGGTTTCGGCGATGGCCGTCCTGAGACGCTCCGCCGTCGCCCGGCCGCCGGCCAGGTCGGTCTCCGGCAGAAGGATCGCAAATTCCTCGCCGCCGAGACGCCCGAAGACGTCGATGTCGCGCAGGAGGTGGCGGAAGGTGTCCGTCATCGCCACGAGCACCTTGTCGCCGGCGGCATGCCCATGGGTGTCGTTGACCTTCTTGAAGTGGTCAAGATCGAGCATCAGCGCCACAAGGGTATGGCCGTACCGCCGCGCTCGCTGGATTTCCCGTTCACCGTCCTCGAAAAAGCGGCGGTTGTTGGCGATGCCGGTCAGAAAATCGGTTTCGGCCAGCCGCTGCAGTTCCACCTGCGCGTTTTTCAGGTCCACCTCCAGCCGTTCGCTGTTGAGCATGACAAAACCGAAGGTCCAGGCGATGCCCAACAGCAGGGAAATCAGGAAGGTCAGCGTCTGGATCAGGTTGGGTGCCAGAAGGTCGTGGGGACCCGGGTTCAGAAAGGTCAAGACGACCCGAAAAACCATGAAAAGGGCGTGCATCGCAAACAGGCTGCCCGTAAACCATAAGGAGAAGCGCTGCTCCAACCGGGCATTACGGAACAGCTCCCAGGCCACGAGACCCGCAATCACCGCGTAGAACGCCGAGTAAACCACGACGCGCATCGTGGTATCGTCGGTGACGAAGGTAAAGTAGGTGACCAGCAATACCGGCAAGACCACCAGGGAAATGGTGGAGATCGGGCGGCCGGAGATGCCGCGAAAGCGCCGGACGCCTTCGAGAAACAGGACCGCGGCGGAGAGGAGGAAGATATTGGCCAGGGTGATGCTCAGGATATTCGGGATCATCCCGCGCAGGGCGATCAGCATGAACCCTGCCGCATAGAGCCCGTTTCCCGCCGTCCAGAGGCCGAACCCGGGATAGGTCTTGCGCGATCGCCAGATCAAAAACAGGATAATGCTCAGAACGGCGGAAACAGACGTCAGGTCCACCGTGAGCGAACGTATGTCGAGCGACCATGACAGCATAACGATACCCGAATCATGAGCCGGCAGGCGCACCGGGAAAGGACTGGCCCTCCGCCTGCTTTAAGGTTGCCTTGCGCAACGAAGCGAGACTACTACCTTTGACCCTATTTTGCATCTTTTTTTCTTTTCACGGGGCCGCAAAGGCCGCAGCCTCCTCGCCCGCCACGAAGCCGGTGGAGAAGGCCGCCTGGAGGTTGTAGCCCCCCGTATCGGCGTCGATGTCCATCACCTCCCCGCAGAAGAAAAGGCCGGAAACGAGGCGCGAGGCCATCGTCTTGGGATCGATCTCCGGGAGCGCAACCCCGCCCGCCGTAACGATCGCCGCGGTCATCGGAAGCGCCCCCCGAATGTTGAACCGGAGGGCCTTGAGGAGACCGAGGAGTTTCTCCCGCTCCGCGGCGCTGATCTGATGGCCCGGCCGGTCCGCGGGGATGCCGGTCATTTCGAGGAAAGGCTCGATCATCTTGTGGGGAAGGAGCCCCGCCAGAAGGCTGCGGAAGCCCCGTTTGCCGAAGCTGTCGAAATCCCGCTGGAGGCGGGCCCGGAGCTCTTCCGCCGTGAGGGCGGGCTTCAGATCGATTGCGACGCCGACCGGACCTTCCGCAAGGGCGTCCACGATTGAAAGGCTCATCAGGAGCGTGATCGGCCCGCCGATCCCGAAATGGGTGAAGAGCATCTCGCCCATCCGGCTCTCGATGACCGGTCCTTTCCGGCGCCTCTGCATGAGCCCCCGGCCGATATCCTTTGCGGGGGTCAGCGAGGGATCGATCCCCACAGCCTCCCCGCGAAAGGCCGTGAGTCGGACGTTCTTGAGGCTCACCCCCTGCATCGCCTTCGCCCGCTCGACCTCCATCACGACGAGTGGAACGAGGGCGGGCCGGAGCTTCGTTACGGTATGGCCGAGGGCCGCCGCCATTTGGAAGCCGTCGCCGGTGGAACCCGTCGCGGGCCAGGTGGCGCCGCCCGTCGCCAGGATGACGGCACGGGCGGGAAAAATCCCCTTCTCTGTCCGGACCCCCTCGACGCGGCCATCGCGGACGGCGATTCCGGTCACGGGGACGCCGGTGCGGATCTTCACACCATAATCCTTCAGATAACGCCGGAAGGCCTTTACCACGTCCGCCGCATCGTCGGAGACGGGAAAGACCCGCCCGCCGCGTTCGACCTTCGTCTCTACGCCCTGCTGTTTCAGAAAGGCGAGGAGATCATCGCGGAAGAAGCGGTGGAAGGCGCCGTGGAGGAAGCGGCCGTTCGGGCCGTACATGGAGAGGAAATCATCGAGATCACGGGCGTTCGTCAGATTGCAGCGGCTCTTCCCGCTGACGAGAATCTTCTTCCCGGGACCGTCCGTCTTTTCCAGCAGCAGAACCTCGGCGCCTGTTTCCGCGGCCCTTCCGGCGGCCATCATCCCGCCGGCGCCGGCGCCGACCACGATCACACGGTCGGCTTCCATTCCCGGTTTCGGAGAAGCGGATGGGGTTGAATGCGGGAATGAACGCTCCATGTCAGACGCCTCCCGCCCCGTCCCGGATCATCCCCCGGAGCAGCTCCCAATCGATTTCGTTGTCCAGGCAATCGTACCGGGCCATCCGGATCACCTGCGGGATCACCTTTCTCTCCTTCAGACGGACACCCCGGGGGGTGATCGGGGTCGAACGGATTCCCTTTTCGATCTCGAAATCACAGGCGGCGCCGATCGCCGCGCGGATCCCCTTCCGCCGGACGAGACGTTTCGTGAAGTTCGTACTGGGGGAGATAAAAAACCGCCACCCCATCTCCTCGCAGAGGACGCGAATCTCCCCGCAGCGGCAGTGATTGCACTTCACGCAGAGGATTCCGTCCTCCTTGGAAAAATGCGCCTTGCATTTCTCCCCGATCAGGCAGTGGGGAAGGATGACCGCTTTGTCGGCCGCGGGGATCCGGTCGAACGCCTTCCGGTAGTAGGCATTGGCGATCCGGGAGATATCGTAACGCAGACCGACCCGCTCCAGCAGGGAACGCATCGGGAAAAAGAAAAAAGCGGAAACGAATTTAAGTCTGCTGCAATGCTGTGTCATGGAATCTATCCGCCATCCATCAGATCTTTTATGGGGAATGAAACGACCGCCCGCGGCACTTGAGAGGGATACCAAAAAGAGGTCGGGAAAGCAATTCTTTTGCGCCTTTTTGGGCTACCGGAATCGAAATATCTGTGATATACGTCTGCTGCTTTTCCAAACGAATCCTCACAATCTGCCATAAAGGGCGCGGGAGGTGGGACTTGTATTCCGGAAAAACCGTCTTTGTGGTGAATCCTCATGCGGCAAACGGGGCGACAGGCAAGGAGTGGCCCCGGATCTGCAAAATGGCCGAGGAGTTTCTGGGTTCCTTCAAAACCTGCCTGACCGAAGGGCCGGGCGACGCCACCCGGATGACCCGGGAACACCTCCTCAAGGGCGCCGACCGGATCATCTGTGTGGGCGGCGACGGTACGCTCAACGAGGTGGTCAACGGCTTTTTTGACGGGAAAGGACCTCTTCGGAAGGATGCCCTCCTCGGCTTCCTGCCCAACGGCACCGGTTGCGACTTCTGCCGGACCGTGCCCATCCCGTCCGGGATCCAGGCTTCCCTGGACACCATCCGGAAAGGACATGTCCGGACGATCGATCTCGGGCGCATCCACTTCCGGAACCATCAGGGCGGCATGAGCAGCCGATACTTCCACAACATTGCGAGCTTCGGCGTCGGCGGAGAGGTCGTGGCCCGGGTCAACCGGACGAGCAAGGCCTGCGGACCGTTCATCACCTTCATCTGGGGCACGATCGTCTCGCTGTTCACCTACGAGAAAAAAAAGATCCGCCTCAAGGTGGATGACGCGGACGAGCGGACGGTCGATGTGTTCAACATCGCCATCGCCAACGGGCGGTACCATGGCGGCGGCATGCTGGTCGCCCCAGACGCGCTGATCGACGACGGCATCTTCCATGTAACCGTGATCGGGGCCATGGTTCTCCCGCTGGTCTTCTGGCACCTCCCCAAACTCTACACCGGGAAGATCGGGAACATCCGGCAGGTCTCCATGACGACGGGAAGGAAGGTCTCCGCCCTTTCGGAGCAGCGGGTCCTCCTCGATATCGACGGGGAGCAGCCAGGCACCCTGCCGGCCGAATTGGAGATCGTTCCGGGAGCCATCAACATGATCATGAAGGCCTGACCCCGGCAGGCTGTTGACCGGGAGCGCATCCCGCAAGCCCCGCCTCTTTGGCGGGGATAAGGGGCGCAAGAAAAATTTGAACAGCCTGCCCACACCCATCTTCCCAGGGATCTGGTGAAAAATTCCCCAACCGTTGAGTAAGATTTCAACAATACTCCCTTCCGAAAGCACCGAAAGGCGCGGCCCGTCCAAAGGCGATTCAAGCCGTTTTTATGTCGTTTTATCCCATCACGGCCGGTTTTTTATCATTGGCACGCACATTGCTTATAAGGCGACGTCCGGAAAGACCGGACCGAAGGAAGGGTTCTCGGATGAAACGTTTTCTGACATTGGCGGCTGTTCTGATCCTGATCGGTTTCACGCTGGCACTTGCCGCGGAGACCCCCACATCCGCCCCGCCCCTTCCCCCCCGGATTCCGGAGATGAGCACCGCCGGAAAGGTGCTGGCAGTTTCCGACGCGATTCTGAAAATCGAACGCACATTGAAGGGGAAAGCGGAGATCATGGAATTCATCATGGAGAAGCCCTTTCCCAATATCGCGGCGGGCGATCAGATCAAGGTCAGCTACCTTGAAAGGGATGGGCGGAACGTGCTGATCCGGGTGGCGCCGGCGCAGAAGACAGCGGTCCGGAAGGCCGTCAAGAAGGATCTCCCGAAGGAGATGAAGCCGGTCGCCCCTCCGGCGCCGCCGATCACAAAATAGGCTTTACCCCTTCATCGATGATGAAGGTAATTCTGGGCAGATTTCCGAGATCGCCGATTGGCGGCGGATCAAAGGGAACTGACAAAAAAATGAAAAGAGGAGGTAGTAAAGATGAAGAAAGTTATGGTTTGGGCAATCGCATTGGTATTCCTGTTCTGCACGTCCGCTATTGCAGCCCCCGCTAAGGAAGCCGCCGCCCCGGCAGCCCCCGCCGCAGCGGCAGAGAAGAAGGCTGATGACAAGAAGGCCGTTGCCGACAAGAAGGCTGATGACAAGAAGGCCGCTGCCGACAAGAAGGCTGCCGACAAGAAGGCCGCTGCCGACAAGAAGGCCGCCGACAAGAAGGCCGCTGCCGACAAGAAGGCCGCCGACAAGAAGGCCACTGCCGACAAGAAGGCTGATGACAAGAAGGCCGTTGCTGACAAGAAGGCTGACGCTCCCGCAGCTCCTGCCGCCCCCGCCAAGAAGTAATTCTTTTTCGGGTATCGAACAGATGTACGGGGTTCGGGGATTCGTCTCCGCACCCCGTTTTTTTTCGCCGATTCCCTGTTTTGATTTTCATGCATTTGCGTGCATTTCCCCCCACGCTACACTATAATGACGGCCGAGGGGCAACCTGCTTTCCGTAAAACCATCACCGGGGAAGTGATTCATGACCGTCCGTACACGCCTGATGATCCTTACCGTGCTGGGGCTGGTCGTTACGATGGCCGTCTGGGGGTGGGTCCAGATCCGGGCACTGGATCGAATTCTGGTGGAACAACAGGGGAAACGCCTTTCCAGCGTTGCGGAAACGGTCAGCACCTACTACACCCATTTTCCGACCGGCCAGGGCCTCTCCACGCTGGACACCACACTCAAGGAGCAGATTCAGACCGATGTCCGACTTGCCCGCATCGATATTTTCACCGTCGTCAACTACGATATCGACTACATCGAATATATCGCGGGGGCAAGCCGCGTCGGTTACGAATGGCCGGAGAGCCTCGTCAGTTCCGTCGCGGCGTCGCGCAAGCCCCAGTATGTCCGGCTGAAGATGGAAGACGGGCCCGCTGTCGGGCTGCTCTATCCCGTCACATCCGAAAAATCGCTGAACACGCAGTTTGTCGTGGGGGTGATCACCTTCAGCCGGACCAATGCGGAAATCCTCTCCCGGGCGCAGCGCCTGCTCGTCATCAGTACGGCCGGGCTTCTGATCATCATTCTCCTGGTCCTTGCGGCAAGCTATCGCTGGCTCATCGGCCGGCCGCTCAGCATCATCATTCACGCAATCGACGCATTCCAGACCGGACAATATGTGAAGCGGATCCCGATCACCCATCGGGATGAGTGGGGGCACCTGGGTGAGCATTTCAATTCGATGGCCGATGAAATTGAACGGGTTCTGACGAGAAATCAGGAGCTGAACCGGAACCTCGAGGATCGCGTCCGGGAGGCGACCCAGAAGGTGGTCGAGCTCCAGAAGCAGGTCAACCAGCTCCAGCAGCTTACCGCGATGGGTTATCTGACCGCGACCCTCGCCCACGACCTCGGAACGCCGCTCCACTCCATCGCGGGCCTCGCCAACCTACTCCAGGAGAGAGGAAACTGGCCGCCGGATGTCGACCGCAAGCTGGAACTGATCGTTCAGCAGACCCAGCGTCTCAACACCGTCATCCAGAACGTCCGGCGCGCGACCCGCCCGCCCGAGGCCCATTTCGAGACCGTCATGGTCCGGGAATTGCTGAATGAAACCCTCTCCCTCGTGGAACCTCTCATGCAGAAGGCAGGGATCGAGCTCCGGGTGGATTTCGACGAAAAGCTGCCGGGAATTCCTGCGGATCGTTACCGCATCCAGACCGCCCTGTTCAACCTGATCCAGAACGCACTGGAGGCAATGCCGTCGGGAGGCCGGATCACTGTTTCCGCCGGGATGGCGCCGGATCGGCAGGAGGTGTCCATCACTGTCGCCGACACCGGCAGCGGCATCCCGCCGGAGCTGATGGAGAGGATCTGTGAACCCTTCTTCAGCACCCGCCAGGAGGAGGGCATGCGGGGGCTGGGACTGGCGATTGTTCAGGATATCGTCAAGATGCACGGGGGGCGCATGGAGATCCGCAGCGTACCGGACGAGGGAACGCAGATCGTCCTCGGCTTCCCCGCGGCAGGGAACACGGGGGACTTGAAATAGCGCAAACAGGTCTTCATAAATGGCCGTTCTTCGCGAGGCCATAACGAAGGACCTTGGTCCGCAGGGTCTTCCGGTCGATACCCAGTCGCTGGGCGGCCTGGCTCTGATTCCAGGCCGTACTTTCCAGGGCCCGGAGGATCTGCTGCCGTTCCGCCGTCTCCAGCGGCATCAAGACAGGCAGTTCCGTTGCGCGCGCGATTCGGAGTTTTTCAGGAAGATTCTCCGGCAGGATCACCGCAAAAGGTGAGAGAAGCAGGGTCTGCCGGAGAATATTCTCCAGCTCGCGGACGTTCCCCGGCCAGTCATAATCCAGGAAAAGCTCCATCGCCTCGTCGGAAATGCGGACCGTGGGATACCCCCATTTCTGCAGGAAGGATTCGATGAGCTGCGGGAGGTCTTCTCTGTGCGCCCGGAGCGGCGGCACCTGGAGGCGCACGACGAAGCGGTACAGGAGATCGGACCGGAACCGGCCGGATTTTGCCTCCTCGTCGATATTACGGTTCGCCGCCGCAACCACCCGGACCCCCACATGCCTCGCCTCATGGCCGCCCAGCCGCCGAACCTCTCCGCTCTGCATGAAGCGGAGCAGCTTTCCCTGAAGCGCGGGCGACATCTCGGTGATCTCGTCGAGGAAGATCGTTCCGTGCTGGGCCGCGTCGAGCAGCCCGACATGCATGTGATCGGCCCCGGTGAAAGCCCCCTTCTCGAATCCGAAGAGTTCCGATTCGAGAAGGGTCTCCGGAATGGCGCCGCAGTTCACCGCAACAAAGGGTTTCCCGCGCCGGCTGCTCAACTGGTGGAGGGAGCGGGCCGTCAGCTCCTTGCCCGTCCCGCTCTCCCCGCTGATCAGGACGCTCGCCGAGGCGTCGGCTACCCGAGCGATCTGTTTGTAGAAATCGACCATCACCGCGGACGACCCGATGAACTGGGGTTCCTGCTGATCCTCAGGCTGGCCCTGGATCCAATGCTGCTGGAGTTCCCGAACCTCGAGCGCCTTCCGGACCAGCGACCGGATCGCATCCGGCGAGAAGGGTTTGCTGATGTAATCGGATGCGCCGAACCGCAGCGCCTCCATCGTCGTCTCAAGCGAACCGAATGCCGTCATCAGGATGACGGGCAGCTCCGGCCGCCGTTCGTGAACCTTCCGGAGAAACTCGAGGCCATCCATATCCGGCATCCGGATATCGGACAGGAGGAGATCGAACTCCGTCAGGTCCTCCTTCAGGGCCTCCCTCGCCGAGGTGTAGGCATTCACCTCATACCCGGCACGGGAGAGCGCCTCCTGGAGAAACTCGCAGGCCACGGCGTCGTCGTCGATCACGAGGATACGGACCCGCCCGCCGTTTTTACCCAAGCCCCTTTTCCCCCATGTACTGCGCCAGATCGGCCACCCGGCAGGAATAACCCCATTCGTTGTCGTACCAGGCCACGACCTTCACCATGTTGTCTCGGAGCACCTGGGTGAATTCGATATCCACGATCGAGGAGTGGTCGTCCCCCTTGAAGTCCATGGAGACCAGACCGGCATCTTCGCAGGCCATGATCCCCTTGAGCTGCTTCCGGGCGGCATCGCGGAGGACCTTTCTCAGCTCCTCCGTCGTCGTCTTCGTCTTGAGCTCTGCCGTGAAATCGACGACGGAGACCGTCGGGGTCGGCACGCGGAGCGAGTAGCCGTCGAAACGGCCGGCCAGGTCCGGAATGACCAGGGCGAGGGCCTTCGCCGCGCCGGTCGTCGTCGGGATGATGTTCATCGCCGCCGCACGGGCGCGCCTGAGGTCCTTGTGGGGCAGGTCGAGGATCCGCTGGTCGTTCGTGTAGGAGTGGACCGTCGTCATCATCCCCTTCTCAATGCCGAACGCCTTGTGGACGACCATCACCGGCGGTGCCAGACAGTTCGTCGTGCAGGAGGCGTTGGAGACAATATGATGTTTATCCGCGCGGTAATGCTTGTGGTTAACCCCCATCACGACCGTCAGATCCTCCTCCTTGGCGGGGGCGCTGATGATCACCTTTTTCGCACCGGCCTGGAGGTGGGCGGCGGCCTTCGGACCGGTCAGGAACAGACCGGTGCTCTCGATCACGATATCCACCCCTTCGTCGTCCCAGGGGATGGACGCAGGATCACGGAAGGCCAGGCTCTTGATCGATTTCCCGTCGATGATAAAACGGTCCTTCTTGACGCCGACCTTCCCTGCATAGCGGCCGTAGTTCGTGTCGTACTTGAAAAGGTGGGCGTTCGTCTCCACATCGAAGAGATCATTGACCGCCACAACCTGAAGGGATTCGGGGTATCGGGTCAGGACAGCCTTCAGAACCTGCCGTCCGATCCGGCCAAAACCGTTGATGCCCAGGCGAATCATAACAACCTCCTTTTTCAGTTGCTTTTTCAGTTGTCGTCATTTCAGTTGTAATGCTCTCGTAAAAATCCATAACGTCTCGAAAATAGGACGGCTTCGTAAAAAGTTCCGCAGGCAAGGCGCGTGAGTCCCGAGGAATGAGGCGTACTTTTGCGTACGCCGCAATGACGAAGGATGAGGCGCAACGCAGCATCCGGACTTTTTACGTAGCCGTCAGTTGTCGTCGATGCGGTACTTGTGCTCCGCCATCAGATCGCAGCGGGTCTGGAGCGTCTCGTGCATGCGGGCTTTGTCGAGGGCAATCGCGCTCAGGTTGGCAACCGCTTTGAGGAATTTGATCTCTTCATCGCGGAATTTGCGAACCTTGTCCGCATAGACCCGCAGCACGCCGATCGCCTTCTTTTCCAGCAGAAGCGGCACAACGAGGACGGACTTGATCCCCTCCGCCTTCGCCTTCTCGCCGTATTGGAAATCCTTGGCCGTCTGGACGTTCTCGATCCAGATGGTCTTGCCTTTCAGCACCTTGCGGTCGAGGCCGCTCTCCTCGATGAGAATCGGCCCCTTGCGGACATACCCCTTGGACAGGCCGCTTGCCGCCCCGAGCACCAGCAACTTCTCCCGGGAATCGAGGAGCCGGATGCTGCCGGCCTTGACGCCCATGGCCTTGACTACGCACTGTACGATCTTCTCCAGGACCTTCGACGGATCCAGAGAGGCATTGATCACCTTCGCCACATCGTACAGGGCAACAAAATAATCTACATCCTTCCCTTTCATGGCCTCACCTCCTGAAATTATTTAATGCATGAAGCCCATCAGCATTATCCCGAGACCGACCAGCCAGCCGATCAGGGGCTTCATCTGCCGCGACGACTCGCGGCTCGCATAGAAGAGGATGTACCCGGGAACAATGGCGCACAAAAGCCCATCCCGGACGCTCCTCGGGAACGCCTTGACGGCCACAATGTCCTGGCAGATAAGCATCATCAGCAATCCCCCCAGGACCATATTTGAATTCATATCACCCAATGCCCTTGCCTCCTCATCAACCCTTCTGAACAGGGGCTTCGTGTTGCGGCGCTTTTTGTCGCATGATGGATTGAATTATACAGGAAAAATAAACAAATATCCAGTGACTGGTTTAGGCAGGAGTAAGCCGGGAGAAAGATGTGTTGGGAGCAAATGATATGTCCGGTTCTTAGCACATAAACTGTCCTGATTATCTTAGTCGCGGTTGGAGGTGACGGATGAGACGGACGGAGATGCTGCAGGAGATCCGGCGGATGCGATTTTCGGA
>Ga0247842_10000263_pt1 | contig 116764 bp, 141 predicted proteins | sample LaCruzMarch2015__3_FD_192411 | JGI IMG/M metagenome (GOLD analysis project Ga0247842, IMG submission 192411) | Freshwater microbial communities from meromictic Lake La Cruz, Castile-La Mancha, Spain - LaCruzMarch2015_19m | ecosystem: Environmental > Aquatic > Freshwater > Lake | place: Spain... | reverse complement strand
CCTTCGGCTGACCGTTGGTGTAAGTACCGCGATATAATTTTGGGCATTTTAAAGGGGTTAAGTGATTTAGAATCTTGAAGTTACAGCAAGATTGATTGTTACTGTAATTTTAACGCAATGTGCTATAATGATAAACAATAATAAGCAATGTAGCTGTCAGGAAGAGGTTAAAACAAGGTGAAGATTGATACTTACTTAACAGTCAGGCAGGTCGCGAGGCATCTTGGCCTGTCAGAGCATATGGTAAGGCAGCTTATCCGCGAGAAGCAGATTCGTGCCACTAAAATCAAGCAGTGGCGTATTTTACCTGGGGATTTGGAAGGTTTTGTTAAAGCAAGGACGAATAAATAAAGAGGTAGCGGTGAAGAGAGTAAATAATACTAATTTGAGAAATACAGGGATAAAAATAGTTGGCCAAATGCCTTGGGGGACGCATTTATGTCAGTTTTATCAGACAAAAAGAGATTTGTTGGAAATACTCATTCCCTATTTTAAGGCCGGATTAAAGAACAATGAATTCTGCATGTGGGTTACTTCTGAGCCCTTAAGCGCTAAAGAGGCAAAAGATGCGCTTAAGAAAGGGGTGAAGAGTCTGGATAGATTGCTTAAAAAAGGTCAGATAGAAATATTGGATTATAGCCAGTGGTATAAAAAAGGCGGCAGGTTCAATGCGAATAAGGTGTTGGCGGGCTGGATAGAGAAGGAACGCCATGCCCTGAGAAGAGGGTTTTCTGGACTGCGCCTTACAGGAAATACCTTTTGGTTGGAGAAAAAAGATTGGAAGAATTTTACCGAATATGAGGCAAAGGTTAACAATACTATCGGCGGACACCGGATGCTGGCTCTTTGCACTTACTCATTAGATAAATGCAACGCCGCCCAAGTTATAGACGTTGTCAATAATCATCAGTTTGCCCTGATAAAACGAGAAGGAAAATGGGTTTCTGTTGAAAGCTCTTCGTACAGAAAGGCGGCAGATAATTTAAAGGAAGTCAGCCATAAATATGAATTGCTTATTGAGAATATCCCATTGCATATTGCCGCCATAGATCGGACAGGAAAGTTTATTATATGGAACAAGTATTCAGAAGAGTTATTTGATTATAAGAAAGAAGAGTCCATCGGAAAACTTGAACCGAAAGATTTACATCCATCTCTCGCGGATGCAAAAAAGGTGATCCGCACGGCAAAAGAAAAGGGTATTTTTGATGGAGATCTTAAATTAAAACGCAAAGACGGTTCATTTGTAGATATGCGCCTTGTGGTAATCCCTTATAAAGATAACCACGGCAACATAATAAACTATTATGGTTTTGGGGAGAATATAACCGAACGCAAGCGCGCTGAAGAATCCTTGAAATTGGAGCGCAAAAAACTAGAAACTATCATAGAAAATTCTCCGGTGGCTATAGCAGTTACTGATGCCAAGGGTGGAACTATCCTATCCAACTCTTCGTTTGAGACTATTTGGGGGAAAAATCGTCCAACGGCAAGAAGCATAGACGATTACGTAAAGTATAAAGCATGGTGGGTTGATTCAGGTAGGGAGGTTTTACCGGAAGAATGGGCATCTGCCAAAGTTATCCGGACAGGGGAACCAGTTGTCAGTCAGTTGATGCGAATAGAACGGTTTGACGGAACAAAAGCATTTATTAACAATAGTGCAGCACCAATATATGATGTTGAAGGCAGGCTGATTGGAAGCGTGGTCGCCATTCTTGACGTTACTGAGCGCGAGAAGGCAGAAGAAAAAATAGCACACCTTGCAAGTTTTCCAGAACATAATCCTAATCCTGTCATGGAGATAACCTATTCCGGTAAAATCCGTTATGAAAACCCTGTTACAGCTAAGATTCTAAGAGAATTAGGCGTAAGTGATAAAAAACCACATCCCTTCATACCATTGGATTTGAGCGAAATTCTAAAAGACGCAAAAGAAAATGGCGTAACAGTGTTTGAGCGCGAAATGTCTGTCAAAGATAGGGTTTTCATTGAGAGCATCAGTATTCTGCCTCAGTTTGAAGCCGTGCGTATTTATGCCCGGGATATCACCAAGCGCAAACAAGCTGAGCAGCTTATTCAAAGATCCCACCAAGAATTAGAAAAACTGGTTAAGGAACGCACGCAAGAGCTAAGACGAGCAAATGAGGCATTGGAAGTAACCAGAGATAATCTTAACAGAGCGCAGGCAGTTGCTCATATTGGTAGCTGGTATCTTGGCATAGTTAATAATGTACTCGCATGGTCCGATGAGACCTATCGCATATTCGGCTTGGATATTGGATCTCCTCTAACATATGAGAAATTTATTGAAATCGTTCATCCTGATGACCGGGAATATGTCAATAAAAGTTGGCAAGGCGCGCTTCAAAAGGAACCATATGATATAGAGCATCGGATAATAGTTTACGGTAACGTAAAATGGGTAAGGGAAAAAGCTCAGGTAGAGTTTGATAAAAGGGGCAAGGCTATTAGTGGTATTGGCACAGTACAAGATATTACCGAGTATAAACAGCAAGAAGAAAATTTGCGTAAGCTTCAAGGGGACTTAACACATATGTCACGGGTAACAACAATGGGAGAGCTTACTGCGGCATTGGCACATGAATTAAATCAGCCTCTTATGGCAATTATAAGTAACGCCCAAGCAGCGCAAAGATTTATGGCGAAGGGAAATCCAGATCTTAACGAAATTAAAGATATTCTTTCCGACATAATTAAGGATGATAAGCGAGCAAGCGATGTAATCAATAAACTCAGGGCACTATTAAAAAAGTCTGAGATAGAATTCACAACTGTAAATATTAATGAAGTTATACGAGATGTGATTTCTCTTGTGCACAGCGATATAGTGATAAAGAATATATCTCTAAACAGCGAGCTCAATGATGAAATCCCTCTTGTGAGCGGCGACCGGGTACAATTACAACAGGTCATCTTAAATCTTATTCTCAACAGCTTTGAAGCAATGAAAGATATGGATTCAAAAAGGTTGTTTATTCGGTCATCGGAAAAGGATGATAAGTTTATCACTGTTACTATAGAGGATACTGGCGTCGGTATTGATGACAAAAATATGGGGCTTTTATTTAAGCCGTTCTTCACCACCAAGAAAGAGGGTTTGGGTATGGGTCTTGCGATTAATAAAGCGATTATTGAATCTCATGGCGGATCCCTTTGGGCAGAGAATAATTCCAATAAAGGAGCTACTTTTTATTTTACTTTGCCCATAGCTAAGGAGAATATTGGAGGCAAAAGTTGAAAGGTTCAACTCCACTGGTATTTATCGCCGACGATGATCCTTCAGTACGTAAAGGCTTAGAAAGGTTGATTAGATCCGCGGGATTTAAAGCGGAAACATTTGCCTCAGCAGAAGAATTTCTCCAACGTAAACCGTATAGGGGAGGTTCCTCTTGCTTAGTTCTTGACGTACGCATGTCGGGCATAAGCGGTATTGACCTTCAAGATACACTTATCCAAAAAGGTGTTTCATTACCTATTGTATTCATTACCGGCCATGGGAATATTCCCATGAGTGTTAAAGCTATGAAGGGCGGCGCTGTGGATTTCCTGCCTAAGCCTTTTGATGACAAAGAGCTCCTTTCTGCAATTGATCGAGCCATAGAAAAGTGCGTCCAAATGCGAAAAAATGATGCTGAGAAGACAAAAATCCAGCGTAGAGTTAACACCCTTACTCCACGAGAGTACGAGTGTTTACGTTGGGTAATCACGGGAATGCTCAACAAACAAATTGCGCCTAGATTAGGCGTTACTGAAAAGACTGTAAAAGTCCACCGCGGTCGTGTAATGCATAAAATGCAGGCTGCGTCAGTTGCCGACCTTGTCCGCTTTGCCCAAAAATGCGGAATCACCCCGCCTAAGAAGTAATCCTTTCTCTCTAAAAGTCCTTCACTTTTCCATATTGGACTAAGGTCCAATTTACAGCACCTCGGCATTTTGTTATCATCTGTCTTGATGATTAAAACACTCCCCAAAGTTTATATAGTTGACGACGACGAATCTGTGCGCAGAGCGCTGGGTCGCCTTTTGAAATCTGCCGGTTACGGAGCAGAAGCTTTTAGATCAGCTCAAAGCTTTTTAGATTCCGTTCCCGCAGAAACAAGAGGAATTTTGATTTTAGATGTTCGCATGCCAGATATGGATGGATTTCAACTTCAGGAAAAATTGAATTCCTTAGGCTCTCGTTTGCAGATTATTTTTATTACTGCACACGCACAGGCAGGAGAACGTGAGCGTGCAATGAATGCCGGCGCAAAGGGTTTTTTGCAGAAACCATTCAGCGATGAATCTCTGTTGGATTTGGTTAGTACGTTACCAGAGTAGGCGAAAGGCATATGACAAAAATACTCGATTTGGACAATAAAACCAAAGAGCTTATTTTGCTTGCATTAGCCATCACGTATAGAAGCGCTGATGATGCTAAACAGCACATTGTAAGAGCAGCCATAGCAGGCGCATCAAACGAAGAGATTACGCAGGCCCTGCTTATCGCCATAAGGAATCGTGAGATTGAAAGTTTATCGGGTTTGAGTGGGAAAGATGACTTTTGTATAGGTTCTGTGTTCACAGAACAGAGGAATGAAAGAATAACACAAAGGAGGTGATCATAATGGCAAGGACAAAGTCCGCTAAGGCAAATCCGTTATGTACTAAAGAACAGATTAACGAAGAAATCAGAAAAAAAGCGCAGGAGCTATTCGAAAAGAGCGGCCGTGTTCCTGGGAGAGATTTAGATAATTGGTTGGAGGCAGAGCGGCTTGTAGAGTGCGGGAAGAAAAGAATTAGGGAAGTTATTGAAGGCGAAAAATTAAGAAATTGTTGCGGATAACCGGTGAAGAAAAATAACAGAGGGAGGCATTAAATGAAAAAGAAAACGTGGCTACCGCAAAGATGGAGTCCGATACAATCTGAAATAGATACCTTTAGAAGGACTGTTGACGATGCGTTTAATAATTTATTTAAGACAGGGTTTCCCACAAAACTATTGTCGGGTTGGGAATCAAGACTTGGCAAAATATCTCCACAAACAGACATGTACGAGACCAGTAAAGATGTTGTAGTGGAGATGGTAGTACCCGGATGCGACAAGAAGGATCTAAAGATTAACGTAAATAATAACATATTAACCGTTTCCGGAGAAAAAAGAGAAGAAAAGGAGACTAAGAAGAAAAACTTCTATCAAAAAGAGCAACATTATGGGGCATTTCAAAGAAGCGTTAGCCTTCCTCATTACGCAGATATAGATAAATCAAAGGCGGACTGCAATAAAGGAATGCTCAAGATAACGTTTTCCAAAACTGCATCTGCGAGTAAGGAGACAAGAAGAATAGAAATAAAGTAAGCGCGGGGAGGTGAAATAATGAAAGCAATAGTAGATCAAGACACATGTACCGGTTGTTCGTTATGTACACAAACCTGTCCGGATATTTTTGAAATGGATGGCGATAAGGCAAAGGTGTTGGTAGATGTCGTTCCTAAAGGAAGCCTTGAGTGTGCCAAGAAAGCAGCGGACGAGTGTCCGGTTGAGGCTATATCTATAAAGGAATAACAATAAAGGAGGTGACAAGATGACCAAGTTCAAATGTAGTGCATGCAATTACGTAGTTGACGAAGATGATGCTCCGGATAAATGCCCTCGTTGTGGTGCGCCTAAAGAAAAATTTGTTAAACTTGCGGATGACAAGGCAAAACTTGTTGATAGGTCAAGATGCTCAAATCAGCTTCACGTTGGGCTCATGACGGTTCTCGATCAGGTTCATTCAATTGCCGAGGCAGGCATAAAGGATGCTTTGGATCCTGCGTGCGTATCCATATTTACAAGAGCAAGGGATGAAGCAAAACTTATTACGCAGTTCATTAAGGCTGAGATAGAAGTACATATAGGTAAAGGAAAATGGGGATAAATACACCTGGCGCTAATCGATAGTGCGTCAGAGTTGGGTTCTTAAACAAGGAGGAACTAAAATGGCAGATATAAAAAAAGAATTAATAGAGATGTTGAATAAAGCCTTGGAACTTGAGCATGCAGCTCGTATTCAGTATCTTGCTCACGCGGAATTGATCAAAGGCATTAATGCGGAACCGATAATCGCAAGGTTAAAAGAGATAGCATCGGATGAATTGAAACACGAGGAGTTGTTCCGCGAATTAATCGGGGCGTACCTCGGCGGAGAGCCGGTAATGAGTCTCGCCGAAACACACAAGGCCAAGGAAACGAAAAATATACTTGAGGTAAATCTTAAAGGCGAAAAGGACGCCATCGATTTCTATAAACAGATTTACCAAATGGTAAAAGATAACAAAAAGAGCTTTCAGTATGAATTTGAAGCGCTCGAGCATAACATTCGCCATGTAATCTTAGACGAACAGGAGCACGTAACCGAACTCTCTTTGTTGTTGGGAGTGTAACTTTTTTCTAAAGAGAAGGTGACCTTATGGTTTCAGTAAAGGTATACAGTAGCCCAGGATGCCCGCATTGTCAAAATGCAAAGAGATTTCTATACGAGAACAATATAGAATTCGAAGATTTCGACGTTGCAATTAATCGCGAAAAATTTGAAGAAATGAAGAAAAAATCAGGGCAAATGGGTGTTCCTGTAATTGATGTTAACGGGGAAATCATTATAGGTTTTGATGAAATAGAATTGAGAAAAACGTTAAATCTTTAGGAGGTGCAAAATGGCAAAAACAAAGCTGAAAAGAGGTTCAAAATTAGTGTGTGTTCCTTGTGGCAGGGAAGTCGTAGTTGATGATTGGGGAGCATCGGAGAAAACGATTTGGTGTTGCGGGGAGCCAATGAAAAATAGCAGCCGCAGTAAATCGAAATCAAAAAAGGCTGCCACAATGAAAGCAAAAGATGTAATGACTAAAGATATTGTGTGGATAACTCCACAAACCTCGCTTCGAGAAGCTGCAGATAAAATGAAGGCAAATGACACCGGGGCATTGCCCATATGTGATGGTGAAAAGTTAACAGGCATGATTACAGACAGGGATATCGTAATACGCTCAATAGCGCAAGGAAAAGACCCGAACAATACACCTGTCTCCGAAGCAATGAGTCCGGAAGTGGATTATTGTCTTGAGGACGAAAAAATAAGTAAAATTGCCCACATGATGGAGAACAAAAAAATTAGGCGTCTTCCGGTGGTCAATCAGGACAAAAAGTTAGTAGGGATGATTTCTTTGGGGGATTTAGCAACGCGCGGGGAATCTAACTTTGCCTGCGAGATATTAGAAAAAGTTTCTATACATAACAAATAATTAGGAGGTGTGACATGGCAAAGACAAAGCTGAAAAAAGGTTCAAGATTAGTGTGTGTTCCCTGTGGTAGAGAAGTAATAGTTGATTGCTGCGGAGCATCCTCAACGACAATCTGGTGTTGTGGAAAGCCGATGAGGAGAGGAACGCGCACCGGAGCAAAGAAAACGAATAAAAAGTAGAAACTCTGGCATAATCATGCCCAAGAGGTGCTGAATATGAAGAAATCGCAAGGAAGTATTATGCCTGCTGGTCCCTTAATGAAAGAGCATAGGTTGATAGAACGAATGATCGCTGTGCTTAAGCAAGAAGCAGAGAATTTAGAGTCAGGCCAAGAGCCTAATACGCTTTTTATTAAGGAAGCGGCAGATTTTATCAAGACGTACGCTGATGAGTGCCACCATGGCAAAGAAGAAGATATCCTTTTCAGGGATCTTGGCAAAAAAGAACTTTCAAGAGAGCACTACCAGATAATGATTCGGCTTATTAATGAGCATAAATACGGAAGGAAGACACTAAAGGAACTCGTAGAGGCTAATAATAGATATGAAACAGGTGATAAGAACGCAAAGGTTGAAGTTATAAACTGTATGAGAGCCTTAGTGGAATTTTATCCCAAGCACATTGAAAAGGAAGATAAACATTTTTTCCTTCCTTGTATGGACTATTTTTCAAGGAAAGAAAAGGATGAAATGCTTGAGGAATTCAAGGAGTTTGATAAGGAATTGATTCATAAAAAATATGGTGAGATTGTTACGCAAATGGAGAAGTGCAAATGTATGAAGTAATCATAGTAGGTGGTGGTATAGCTGGTTGTACCGCCGCTATTTATGCCTCAAGGAAAAGGATGAAGTTTCTTTTGATAACGAAAGAATTCGGCGGGCAGTTCCTTGAATCAGGAGAAATCCTAAATTACCCGGGCATTGTTAAAACAGATGGGGCTGAGTTTTATTCCATATTTGAAAAGCAGCTTGAATTTAACGGTGTATTGCCTAATATTGGGGAGAAAGTAGAGAAGATAGAAAAAAGAGATTTCGGGTTTAAGGTTACCAGCGATAAAAATAGCTATGAAACTAAAACCATAATTATCGCAACAGGCTCGAAGCCAAGAAAGTTAAATGTTTCCGGGGAAGACAAATACGCAAGGAAAGGCGTTACCTATTGCTCGATATGCGATGGCCCGCTTTTTTCGGGTAGGGATATAGCGATCATTGGTGGAGGCAATTCTGCCCTTGAAGGAGTAGATTTTACCAAAGATATCGCAAGAAAGATATACCTTGTAAATATCGAGAGAAACTTTAATGCCCACGAATACTTGATTGAGAAAGTTACCTCTTACAAGAATGTTGAGATAATAAATGAAGCCAGAACAACCGAAATCTTAGGAGACAGATTTGTAACAGGCCTCATTTATGAAAAGAACGGTAATAACAACCGTTTGGATGTAGGGGGCATAATCGTAGAAATTGGTAGAATCCCTGCCACAGAATTCTTAGAAGGGTTTCTGGAGATAGATGAACATAAACACATAACCATAGACTGCCAAGGGAGAACATCGGTCGAAGGAGTGTTTGCCGCCGGCGATTGCGCCTCTGGCCATGAATATCAGTATACTATTGCCGCAGGCCAGGGATGTATGGCCCTTTTAAAGGTAGCCAGATACATAGCAAACAAAGCGTAATAGAACAAAATGAACTCAAAAAATAGAAAAAGAAGTAATGAAGAAAAAACAGTTTTGTGTAGCCAATCCCTCAAAAAGGAGGATATTCTTGCTTATCTTCCGGATTCGTTTAAGCGGAAGTTATCGAAGAAAGAAATAGGCTACATTCAAGACGCATTTTATAAAGCCGCTCTTGTTTATCAAAAACAAGAAGAGCAGAATTACCTAGATAAGATGTTAAGCTAAAGGAGAGCAAATGGATGAGATATCTATACTAATAGGTGGGAAGGCGGGTTTTGGGATTGACCGTTCCGGTGCGGTGTTAGGCCGCCTCTTGAATAAGCTGGGGTACCACATTTATATCTACCGAGATTATCCTTCTATTATCAGGGGAGGCCACACTTTTTCAATCATTCGCGCATCAAGGGAGAGAATTGCTGCCTATCAAAATAGGGTAGATTTCATCTTGGCTTTAAACCATGAGACACTCGATTTACATAAGAGCAGATTAAAAAAGGATTGTATGTGTATTTATGATTCAGATCAAGCCAAGATCCCGCCGGATGGTTGTTGTCTCGGTCTTCCTTTAAGTAAATTGCTTAAAGAAGAAAATGCTCCAGAGATAATGCGTAATACCTGCATAATTGGAGCGTTAACAAAAGCTATGGGCATAGATTTTAATGCATTGGAAGATGTCCTGAAGAAAGAATTTACCAAGGAAATAGATTTGAATATAAAAGTAGCCAAACGAGGTTTCAACGAGGCTAAAGAATCGATAAGAATAGAACCCTTAAAACAAGAAAGTTTACCTTTACTTACAGGTAATCAGGCAATTGCACTGGGTCTTATCAAAGGCGGCCTTAATGCCTACATTTCCTATCCTATGACCCCAAGTTCTCCCATTCTACATTATCTTGCAAATATAGCGGATGATTTTGGTTTAGATGTTATTCATCCCGAGAGCGAAATAAGCGTGATATTAATGGCCTTAGGCTATACTTATGCGGGTAAACGCGCGGCAGTCGGTACTTCCGGGGGCGGATTTTGCCTGATGACTGAGGCCTTAAGCTTATCAGGAATGGCTGAGTTGCCGATAGTTATAGTTCTTGGGCAGAGGCCTGGCCCTTCAACCGGTCTACCTACTTATTCTGCGCAAACAGAATTACATTTTGCTTTAAATGCAGGACAAGGAGAATTTGTCCGTTTTATTGTCGCGCCAGGAGACGCAGAAGAATCTTATTACTGGTCGGCAATCGCCCTTGAATTGAGCTGGAAATACCAGATCCCCAGCATTATTCTTACAGATAAAGAGTTGGGCGAAAGCACTTTTAATTTTGATCTAAACATGGTTGGTGAAATAGTAGAAGAAAAAGTTCCGATGTGGGATAAGAAATCTTCTTATAAAAGATATTTGGTTACGGAAAATAGTGTTTCGCCTTTGGCTTTCCCTCCGGCTAAAGACGCAATAATTAAAGTAAACAGTTATGAACACGATGAGTCTGGGATAACCACAGAGGAGCCTAACGAGACTACGACTATGCAGGATAAACGCCTGCGTAAAGAAAAGTATTTAGCCGAAGAGCTTGAGAGTATTAAGGCAGTAAATGTATATAATGGCAAAAGGAATGATATTGCTCTTCTTTGTTGGGGTTCTAATAAGGGTGTGTGCGTTGAGGTCGGACAGAGATTGGGGCTAAAGGTAATCCAGCCGGTTGTAATGAATCCTTTTCCTGTTAAGCAGTTCAAAGAGGCGATAACGGGGACGAAAGAAGTTATTTGTGTAGAAAACAGCGCTACTGGGCAGTTACCAAGGCTTATTAAATTATATGGTTTTAATTCTTTCATTAAGATCCTCAAATATGACGGAAGACCGTTTAGTGTTGAAGAATTGGAAGAGAAAGTAAAGGCGGTGATATCATGACCACACAAGATTTAGGAACTTCTGCTAAGAATACCTGGTGTCCGGGATGCGGAAATTTCGCGATTCTTAATTCCATAAAGGCAGTTCTAAAGAGTATGCAGGACGAAGGAACGCCCTTAGAGAATGTGGTATTGGTTTCTGGAATCGGCTGCCATGCAAAAATCGTTGATTATATCAACGTGAATAGTTTCTATTCAATCCATGGAAGAGTAGTGCCTGTCGCCGAAGGGATAAAACTTGCCAATCCAAACCTAAAAGTAATTGGGTTCGCAGGCGACGGCGATGCCTATGGCGAAGGGATTGAGCATCTCATATTTGCCGCCAAAAGAAATATCGATATCACCATGATAATACACAATAACCGTGTCTATGGGCTTACGACAGGTCAATACACCCCTACTTCACCCCTTGGATTTAAAGGTCGTTCTACACCAAGGGGTACGATGGAGATGCCCATAAATCCTCTTGAACTCATGCTGGCCAGCGGCGCGACTTTTCTTGCCAGGGGTTTTTCACATGGGATAGAGCAGCTTAAAAGAATTTTTAAGGAAGCGATAAACCATAAAGGTTTTGCGTTAATAGATGTGCTTCAGGTCTGCGTTACTTTTTACAACATGTATGAATATTACGATAAAAGGACATATGAATTAAAAGAACATAACACACAAGATTATTCTGAAGCGCTTAATAAAATACGAGAATGGAATTATCATGATGACTCAAAGATTGCGCTCGGCGTGTTTTATAAGAAAGAAGCCGCTACTTTTGATGAAAGAATATCATCTTCTAAGAAAGAGATAATAGATGTCGGTTCAAATATAGGGCGAATATTGGCTAGTACTATATAGAAAAGGGGGTTACATGAGTGAACATATTTATAAAGTAATTGAATTAGTTGGTTCTTCCAAAACTACTATTGAAGATGCAGTCAAAAATGCACTCTCCCAAGTTTCTGAGCCTCTTCGCAATTCCCGTTGGTTTGAAGTTACTCAAATAAGGGGAGAGATAGAAAATAAGGTTATAGCATATTGGCAAATAGGGTTAAAAATAGGTTTTACTCTAGAAGAAAGCAAACAAAAAGAAAAAGCCTTTCCAGAGACAGAAAAAAAAGAAACAGCTAAAAAAGATAATGTTTTAAAGAAATATCACTGTAAGGTCTGCGGCTATGTCTATGATCCAGAAAAAGGGGATCCCGATAACGGTATAAAACCAGGGACGCCTTTTAGTGATTTACCTAGTGACTGGGTATGCCCGGAATGCGGTGTCAATAAGGACCAGTTTGAAGAAATGGGGGAATGATACCATGGATAGAAAAATCACATTTAAGTCTAAACCGCTTTCTTTGGTGGGTAGGAGAGTTAAGGAAGGAGACTCGGCGCCGCAATTTTTTGCAGTTGATATCAATTTCAAGGAAATTAAGCTCAGTGATTATAGAGATTCCATCAAGATAATTACTTCCTTTCTTTCCCTGGATACATCTACCTGTAATATGCAAGTCAAGGAATTCAATAAAAGGGCAGCTCAATTGTCAAAAGATATTGTTGTTATCGGTATCAGCCAGGATTTACCCTTTGCCCAAAAGCGCTTTTGTGAGGCGAATAAAATTGAGAAAGTGATAACTCTTTCCGATTACAAAACTAATTCTTTTGGTATTAATTACGGTCTTCTGATTAAAGAACTACGCTACTTGGCCCGCGCGGTTATTATCGCAGACAAAAACAATGTCATTCGATATATCCAGATTGTTCAAGAGGCTAGTAATGAGCCAGATTACGAGGCTGCGCTAAAGGCACTTGAAGAAGTGATACGAAGACCGTTTATTAAGGAATCCCAAGAGAGGCCTTCTCATTGTGTCCCCTGTGAAGCAGGCACACCACCTCTTAAAGAGGAACGCATAGTGCAGTTACTGAATACTGTTAAGGGTTGGGAGCTCATTGAAGGCAAAAAAATAAAAAAGACTTTTAAATTTAAAGATTTTATTGAGGCTAAGTATTTTGTGGACATGGTCAGTGTCGTTGCCGAAGAAGAGGGACATCACCCCACTATCACAATAATCTATAATAAAGTGACAATTGCACTTCATACTCACGCAATAAACGGCTTGAGTGATAATGACTTCATTATGGCTCAGTCTATTGATAACCTTGTTATTTAGCGTTTTCAAATTAGATAAAAGCTTTAATTTGAAATAAGGCGGGAGAGGGTGTTTTTAAAGTAAAGGAGGTGATACTATGATGACAGAGATGCCTAAGATAATGGGGTGCGATGCCGACATGTGCGGTTACAACAAAGAAGGAATGTGCCACACAATTGCTATTAACGTAGGAGGTTCCGGCCCGATTTGTGATGCATTCGTAGAATCTGTACCGAAATGCGGGGGGACCGAAAACATTGGTGGTGTGGGCGCCTGCAAAATAAAGAATTGTCAATTCAATGATTGCCTTATGTGCACAGCGTCGAGTATAGATGTTAAATGGCATGGCAGTCAGGCGATGTGCGAAACCTTTAAGAAAAGGTAGCGTTTGTCCAACAAGATATTACAGAAACCTTTTCCCGCTTTTTATATTATCAAGCACACTTTTAAAATTTGATCGGAGGTGGAAAGATGAAGGTGGCGGTTTTAGTAGAAGATCATTACCAGGTTTTAGAGGCATGGTATCCTTATTTGCGGCTAAGAGAGGAAGGGATAGAGACAATTTTTGTCGGCCCAGGACGAAAGAAGGAATATGCTAGCAAGGAGGGTTACCCTGCGCCGGAAGAAATTTTAGTAACAAAAGCTAAAGCCGATGATTTTGACGGTGTGATTGTTCCGGGTGGTTATGCTCCTGATATGCTGCGCAGGTCAAAAGAGATAATCGGTTTTGTAAAGAATATGTATAAGCAGAAAAAACTTGTTGCTGCAATTTGCCATGCAGGGTGGGTATTGGTTTCCGCTGATATATTGAGAGGCAAGAAGGCAACCTGTTTTTTTGCTATAAAAGATGATGTTGTCAATGCAGGCGCGGAATTTCTTGATAAGGAGGTTGTAGTTGACGGCAATTTAATAACCTCCCGCAACCCTTATGATTTACCTTACTTCTGCACTGAGATTATTCGTTTTCTAAAAGGTACTAAGCGATAGAAGGGGGAAAATGGCTGATCCATTAAATAGGACGATTAGCATTGAAGACGCATTTAACAAGTATAAAAATAAAATATACAGGTTAGCCCTCAGCATGACCAGAAACACAAAGGAAGCCGAAGATATTGTTCAGGATGCGTTTCTAAAGATTATTACAAAAATCAATACCTTTAGAGGTGAATCGAGTCTCTCTACGTGGATATATAGAATTGCCTATAATGAGACGCTTATGCATTTGCGCAAGATTAAGAAATTAAACAGAATAGATTATTCTGCTTCTAAGGAGTCTTGGATAACGAATAAAGATAAAGGATTGTTTATCAATTGGCCGCTTTTGCCAGATGAATTAAGTGAAGAAGATGAATTGAAGACAAATATTGACCAGGCTATAGCGCTCATGCCCATAAAATATAGATCGGTCCTTTTACTAAGAACCCTTGAAGGATTATCTGTTAAAGAAACAGCACAAATCTTGAAACTCAAAGAAAATTCAGTCAAGTCCCGCTTACACAGGGCAAGACTTATAATTCATAAGGAGCCTTCAGGCCATATAAAAACAAAAACCTTAAAAGCATCCATGGGAGATGGTCAGTTTTGCGGCATCGTCACTCGTTTTATGTATGACTACATAGATGGGCATTTAGACAATGCGAAAGAAAATGATTTCAAAAAGCACATAGCAGACTGCCGGGATTGTAATGTGTTCCTAGATAGCTATAAAGAAGCAATAACTATTACCAAAGCCTTACAGTGTTCTGATCTTCCCAAGAGCCTGCGAGATAAGATAAAAACCTTTCTTACTCTTTCAAGTTAATTAATATAACTCAAACTCTCTCCTTAGGTTAAGTCATAAATTTCCGGGAACCTTTCCGTGGCTACTGCATCTAAATATGAATAAGGAAAGAAAGGGGTGTTTAAAATGGTCAAAACAATTACCAGAGCAGAATTAATTGAATTAATAGGTTCAAAAACAAAATTCAAGCTTGTGGATGTGTTGGATAAGGAACATTACGGAAAAGAACACATCAAGAATGCTATCTCCTTGTCTTTTAATGAGATAGAAGAAGATGCCAAGAATCTTCTTGATAAAAAGGAGAAGATTGTAGTCTATTGTGCAAGCTTTGAATGCCAGGCTAGCACTAAGGCTGCTCAAAAATTGCAAGCATTAGGCTACGAAAACGTGTTGGTTTATAAAGGCGGCCTTAAAGATTACAAGGATGCCGGGTTTGCTTTGGCAGGCAGCCTTCACGAGACGACTGTCAGCAAATCAGCCTGTTGCAGTTGTTAGAGCATTTTAACAGGAGGTGATTACGATGACCAGACTGAAAAATATAAAGGAAAAGGTTAAGCGGGTAATTGAAAAAGCAAAAAGTAAAATGAAATGTAAATGTTGAAAGACATTAACTGTCAAGGGGGGTGAATGAGATGAAAAACAAAATGATAACATTGATGCCCGGAGTTTGTATTTACCATGACACCAAAAACGATCAGCTTCTTTTAGCCGAAATAGAACTTCCAGGAGTGAAAAAAGAAGACACTAAGCTGGATGTCAATGAGGATGGTTTCTGCGTAAGAGCGAAAAGGGACAATTATGTTTATGATTCCTGCTTCGAGACTGCACATCGAATAGAACCTGACAAAACTACAGCGAATTTCCAAGAGGGCTTGCTTAAATTAAGCATGCCCATAAGGTCTGATGCGGCTCATACGCGCACGATTGCCATTGAATAACCAGCTGGTATCGTAGCAAGAAAGACTCAAGATCCTCTGCTGTCTGTTTAAGTGAGGGTCTTGAGTTTATTTTTTCCCTTATTGGACTAAGGTCCAATTTACATCATTTTTTTATTTTGATAGTATCTATTTGTCAATTTAGGAATGCATATTATGGGGTAAAACCAATAAAGGAGGCGTATCTTATGAAGCCTAAAATAGGAGTTGTATATTACAGTATGACTGGTAACACATTTCGGATGGCGCAGGCAGTTTGCGAGGGCATAGAAGAAGCCGGAGGGCAGGCTGTATTACGGACTGTACCTGAATTATTGCCTAAAGGGGTGATTGATTCCGACGAACGAATTAAAAGAGCCAAAGCTCCTCAAGAAAAGGTGGCTATTGCGAAGGTAGATGAATTAGCAGAATTTGACGGCCTTATTTTAGGCTCACCTACACGATTTGGGAATATGTGTTCGCAGTTGAGGAACTTCTTAGATCAGACAGGAGGGCTTTGGTTAAAGGGGGCTTTAATTGGTAAGCCAGCAGGTGTATTTTGTTGCACGGCATCTTTGCACGGCGGCCAGGAGACAACCCTTGTTTCAATGATGTTTACCTTGTTACACCATGGGGCAATGATAGTCGGAGTTCCTTATAGCATAAAGGAGCTGATAGAAACCAAAAGCGGAGGGACTCCCTATGGGCCAACAGCCGTTGTGGGGGCTATGGCAGACCAGTCTCCAACAGAAGTTGATTTAAAAATTGCAAGGGAGTTAGGCAAAAGGGTAAGCCAGATTGCTCAAAAATTAATAAATTAACAATGCCTAATTTAAAATCCATCAAAACTCAGCTCATTATCTATTTGCTAGTTGTTGCATTAACTCTTGCAATAAAAGAAAGGGATTTTACTTTTCTGTGTGGCCTTGCAATTGCTACATTCACAGCAGTTCTAATTGAATCGTTTATTTTATATTTTACAACAAAGTCATTTAAGATTACTGAGAGTTCGATAATTACCGGTATGATTATCGGATATGTGCTTTCAAGCGATGAGGCCTGGTGGAAATTCGTGCTCGCTGCATTATTAGCTGTTTCATCCAAATACTTAGTTGTATTTAAAAAGAAGCATATTTTTAATCCAGCAGCTTTCGGCATATTTTTATCGACTCTGTTACTTGGCGTCTCTACTCAATGGAAAGTCACTTACATGTGGTATGTATTGGTGCCATTTGGGCTCTATTTCGCGCAAAGGATAAAGAAAATAGAGATCATCATTGGATACTCGATTATTTCTTTAGCCTTGTTTGGGGCACAGGCATTCTTTCAGGGCGTTTCCTTATCAAATATATTGGGTTATTTTAGTTACTTCTATATTTTTATTATGGTTATCGAACCCAAGACAACGCCATTTAAACCAATGGCGAAATACCTTTTTGGCGCAGGTACAGCAACTCTTATTTTTGCGTTTACTGAAGCCGGAGTCAGATTTGATGCTGAACTTTTTAGTTTGTTACTGATGAACATAACGGTACCGTTGCTAAATAAAATATCTTTAAACAAAGGGGGTGTAACGTGAAGCGAATATTAGTAGTCGTAGTTTTTTTGTCAGTTTTAGCCTTTACTTCAATAGCCTATGCCCATCCGCCGTCTGACATCAAGATAACCTTTGACCTAAAGACAAAGATGCTTGAGGCAGTGATTGTGCACAATACAAGCAATCCGATTAACCACTATATTAAAAAGGTAGACATAGGCCGCAATGGAAAAGAGATTATCGAACATATGCTCTCCCGGGAGGACAATAACCAGACTCAGACAGTTCGTTATCTTATCCCCGATGCTAAAGACGGAGACGTGATTTCGGTTGAGGGCTATTGCAGTATCAGTGGTAAGTTAAAAAAGGAAATTACAATAAAGGAAAACTAGAAAAACATAATTATGACTGGACTACAAGAAGTTGTTAAAGCTATTTCGCAATCTAAAAAAATAGTTATTGCCTGTCATGTAAATCCAGATGGTGATTGTATTGGTTCACTTCTGGCATTGGGTTTGGGCTTAGTCAGTATCGGCAAAAGTGTGTATCTGGTTTCACAAGACGGCGTTCCTAGAAGCTATCGGAAGCTTCCAGGGGCAGGTAAAGTGAGAAAAACGATAGAAAAAGTACCAGATATGGCTATCACCGTTGATTGCAACGCCAAAGAAATGGTTGGCAAGCCGTTTGAAGTCATAAAGAAGGCAAAATACATACTGGAGATAGACCATCATGAATTCAGAAAGCCGTTTGGTAATCTTTTTATTGTAGATACGAAAGCCGCAGCAGTGGGAGAGATAGTTTACCATTTGTTTAAATATCTAAAAATTGATATTACAAAAGATATAGCGCAGAACATATTGACATCAATTATAGTTGAGACGAATTCTTTCAGGCTTCCTGTTGTTAGAACGCTAACTTTTCGGGTATGTGCCGATTTATTGAAGACCGGAGTTGATTTTAGCAGGCTTTCTGAGATTGTATACTGGTCCAAAACAAAAGAAGGAGCTGTCCTTTCAGGCCGATGTATGGCAAACCTCAAAGTCATCCGAAAAGGCAAAATAGCTTGGACTATTGTTACAAGAAAAGATTTTATCAGAGCCAGAGGAAAAGATGAAGATGTAGATACCGTGGCTAATGACATCCTTTCGATAAATACTGTTAAAATTGCTATTTTCTTTAGAGAGCAGAACGCCAAATTTTTAAGAGTCAGCTTGAGGTCAAAGGGCAGGTTAAATGTCGCTTCACTTGCATATAAATACGGCGGCGGGGGCCACTTTGATTCCGCCGGTTGCTATATCGCTAATACTAAGAAAGATATAGCTGGGCTTATAGAAGCGGCGAAGGGGTTATTGAAATGAATCGAATTTCGCTTACTTTTTTATTAATGTTGGGGGTGTTAGCTATGTCATACAATAAGTTATATGGTGAAGAAAAACTGGAAACGGCCACATTTGCCGGAGGTTGTTTCTGGTGTATGGAATCACCTTTTGAGGAATTAGATGGCGTGAAGGAAGTTATTGCAGGATATACAGGAGGTCATAAGAAAAATCCAACATACGAAGAGGTATCTTCCGGCAAGACTGGACATAGGGAAGCTGTTCAGGTTATCTATGATCCGTCAAAAATAACGTACAAGGAACTGTTGGATGTGTTTTGGAGGCAGATAGACCCGACTGACCCAAGGGGGCAATTCGCTGATAAGGGCTCGCAATATAAGGCCGCTATTTTTTACCATACTGAAGAACAAAGACGCCTGGCTGAAGAGTCAGAGAAGGAGCTTGAAGGATCAGGAAGATTTGATAAGCCAATTGTTATCGAGATCCTAAAAGCATCCACATTTTATAAGGCAGAACCTTATCATCAGAATTATTATAAGACCTGTCCGATTGAATACGACGCTTATAAAAAAGGCTCCGGCAGAGCGGAATTCATAAAGGAGAAATGGAGTGATAAAAATTTTAAAAAGACCAAAAAGTATGAAAAGCCGCCAGAGGCGCAGATTAAGAAAGACCTTAGGCCCTTACAATATAATGTCACCCAGCAATGCGGGACAGAACCGGCGTTCAAAAACGAATACTGGGATAATAAAAGAGAAGGAATTTATGTTGATGTTGTTTCGGGAGAGCCTCTCTTTAGCTCACAGGATAAATTTGAATCTGGCACTGGGTGGCCGAGTTTTACTAAGCCTCTTGAGCAACAGAACATAAAACAAAAAGATGATAGTAGTCTAGGAATGAAAAGGACAGAGGTTAGAAGTAGCCACGGCGATTCTCATTTAGGGCATGTATTTGATGATGGCCCAAAGCCTACAGGATTACGCTATTGCATAAATTCAGCAGCCTTAAGGTTTATACCGAAAGAAGACCTGGAAAAAGAAGGCTATGGAGAATATAAAAAGCTTTTTTATAAGCCTGCCGAGCGGTAGGGAGGGAGTAAAAATATGAGAACGTTAAAACCTAAAGTATCTATCGTAGGGGCAGGTAGTGTGGGAAGTTCTTTCGCTTTTGCCTTGATGATTAGCGGCATAGCCAGAGAGATCGTCATCATAGATAAGGACACAAAAAAAGCCGCTGGTGAGTGTATGGATTTAAATCATGGCTTAAGCTTTACTCATCCTGCGGCGATATCTTCTCAAGGCTACGAGGGATGTACTGATTCCGATATTGTAGTGATAACCGCAGGGGCGAAACAGAAACCTGGTCAGACAAGAATAGATTTGGTTCAGACCAATACCGATATATTCAAACAAATTATCCCTGAAATCATGAAATATGCTAAAGAGGCGATTATCATTGTGGTTACTAATCCGGTGGATATTCTTACCTATGTAACCATAAAAATATCCGGACTGTCAGCCAATAGGGTAATTGGATCCGGCACTGCCTTGGACACTTCTCGATTTCACTATTTAATAAGCGAGCATTGCAAAGTGGATCCACGCAATGTGCACGCTTATATAATAGGCGAACATGGAGATACCGAACTCCCAGTGTGGAGTAACGCCAGTATTGGCGGAATGAAGATAGAGAAGTATTGCCCGACATGTAGGAATTTCGGTAGTTGCAATCATGAGAAGGAATTAGAAAGATTGTTCAATGAGGTCAAGAATGCGGCCTATAAAATTATTGAAGCAAAGGGCGCCACGTATTATGCCGTTGCTTTAGCATTAGTGAGGATAACAGAAGTAATATTAAGGGATGAAAATTCGGTGTTGCCTGTATCAACCCTGATTAATGATTATTACGGTATAAGTGATGTTTGTCTAAGCCTGCCGTCTATTGTAAATAGAAACGGGGTTGAACAGGTTTTAAAAATTGAATTATCAACTAAAGAACAGGCACAATTAAAACATTCAGCGGAAACGTTAAAAGGGATACTTAAAGGAATAAAATTTTAATGTGATATGAAAGAAGTAGATACTATTATTTTCGATCTTGATGGAACGCTACTTGATTCAAAAAAAGACATAGTAAATTCCGTCAATTTTACTTTAGAAAGGCTGAACCGAAAAGAAAAGCCTTTTAATGAGATTGTTTCCTATGTGGGGCATGGAATACGTGAAGTATTGAGTAAATGCCTAGATTCTGGAAATAAGGATTTACTCAATAAGGCAGTCAATATGTATGAGAGTTATTTCATAGAACATGCTCTTGATGAAACCGTATTATATCCTCATGTAGACGAGATTTTAAAATACTTTAAAGAAAAAATCCTTTTGATTGTAACAAATCGCAGCAAAAAGTCATCTGAATTTGCTCTGCGGAATTTAGGTATTCTGCGATATTTTAAAGATATCATCGGAGGAGATGACGAAGCTTGTTTAAAGCCTTCACCCTGCCCATTGGAGAGGATGATCGCAAGATTTGCTATTAATAAAGAACGAAGCATTATAGTCGGAGATATGGCTATAGATGTCATCGCCGGGAAAGAAGTTGGCATGTTAACCTGCGCGGTTACCTATGGAATAGGGAAAAAGGAAGATATAGTAAAGGCGAACCCAGATTATATAATCGACGATTTATTGGAGCTCAAGGAAATAGTAAAATGACTTAAGAGAAAATCTATGAAAATAATGAATATGTGGAAGAGGTTGTTTAGTATGAATATCTACACTATTTTTTTACTTCTCTTTTTGATTTCATCCATGGTTAATGCTGAGGATAACCAGTCTTCTACTCTTGACGCCATATTAAAAGAAGCTCTTATTTCAAATCCCGAAATTTTGTCTACAAAAAATGCGTTTGAATCCGCAAGCGCCCGGATTCCACAAGCTGGCAGCTTAAGCGACCCTACGATTGAATATGAGTATGACAGGATCACGGCCGATAGGATGCTTACAGGGGATCCCATGAACACGCTTTCCGTGACACAGGATATTCCGTTTCCTACGAAATTGTATTTGAAGGCAAAGATTGCCTCAAAACTTGCCAAGATGGCTTATGAGAATTACAAAGCTAAAGAGCGGGACATTATTGCTCGGGTAAAAAGCGCCTACTCCAAACTTTATCTTATTTACAAAGAAATCGACATCAATAAGGAGAATAAGGAAATTTTAGACCAGCTTTCAAAGACGGCCACGACACGATATGGGGCGGGGCAAGGCACGCAAGCGGATGTATTAAAGGCACAGGTTGAACTTGCTCGAGTTGATAATGAGCTTATTCTGTTGGAACAGAAACGTATTACCGAGCAAGCAAAGTTGAATGTTTTGCTTAATAGAGATCCCAAAGACGACTTTGGAATACCTTCGGCAGAATCAGCGGTTAAATTTGACCGTACACTGGATGACTTTTATCAATTGGCCCGCGCTAATAATCCAGAGCTTAAGGCTTACAATTATGCTGTAGAGCGCGGACAAGCGGCCTATGATCTTTCGATTAATGAGTATATGCCGGATTTTAGCGTTCGATTTAAGCAGATGGTCGGTCAAGGCAGTGATAAGGGGTCTTGGGCAGGAATGGTGGGCGTTACGATTCCGCTCTGGTTTTTTCAAAAGCAATCTTTTGGCGTCAAAGAAATGAAGTCTGATCTTGCTATGGTAAAGGCCGAATATAAGGGTAAGGAAAATTCCGTTTTGTTTGAGATAAACGATGCCTATGCGCGAGCCGTGGCGAACAAAAAACTCATCGAGTTGTATGGGACCGCTTTTATCCCGCAGGCGCAGGAGACGGTGAATGTGGCGATAAAAGGCTACGAATCAGAAAAGGCGGATTTCTTAACCGTGCTTGACAGCCAGAGGATGCTGATCAGCTTTAAATTAGATCATTACAAGGCGATATTAGATTTGAGAATTGCTTTAGCTGATCTTGAGAGGACGGCCGGGATCGATATAGATTTTTAATTTAAGGAAAGAGGTGATCATGAAAATATATAAAAATGGATTATTACTTATCACTACAATCATTTTTGTTGGAGCTATTTGCGTATTCGCAGGTTGCGGACAATCAAAAGATCATGCAGATATGTCACACGGCAAAGTTGCCTACCGTTGTCCTATGCACCCGACATATACATCTGATAAGCCCGGGGATTGCGTTATTTGCGGGATGAAGCTGGTTAAGGCAGAGAGTGGTCCTTCTGATAAGGCTTCCAGCCAAGAGATGAATATGCCAGCTCAAGCCAAAGAAAAAACGCTGGCAGAGGTTTGTGTGGCACATAAATGCACCATGAAGGATTGCCCCATGTCTATTAAGGCGCATATCAGACCGGGCGAGCGGCTTGCTTGTCCCGTCTGTGGCGAAGTCATCGCCACGACCAGCGGTAAAGTGATAGAAATCACTAATTATAAATCCCCTCAAGGATCTGTTTCGATCGGTGTCAAAAAAGAACGAAAACTCCTTTATTATCGAAACCCGATGAATCCGCAGGCAACATCACCAGTGCCTATGAAAGATTCGATGGGAATGGATTACATTCCCGTGTATGAAGAGGATGCCTCAATGGCTGGTGGTGCAGAACCTACTGTAACAATAAGTCCCGAGAGACAGCAAATGATTGGCGTTAAAACAGAGCCGGTTAAGGTAGTAGACTTAACGAAAATCGTGCGCGTCTCCGGTAAGATCGCGTATGACCCCGAGCTTGCTGTGACGCAGGAGGAATTCATTCAGGCACTGAATGCCGAAGATAATGCAAAAGACTCCCCACTTCAGGACGTTATTGATAGAGCTAAAAGGCTTACGGACGCGGCGCGTAATAAACTAAAGCTCTTGGGGATGAATGACGACCAGATATCTGTGCTTGAGAAGGCGCGGAAAGCCGAAACGAATCTGTATCTTCCCGGCAAAGGAGAAATCGTTTGGGCTTATATTTCTGTATATGAATACGAAATAAGTTTTATTAAGGTTGGTGATTCTGTGGATATCGAGGCCGTTGCTTATCCCGGAGAGAAATTTACAGGCAAAATTGTTTCCATTAATCCTGTATTGGATCCGAGCACAAGGACCAATCAGGTGCGCGTTGAAGTTGTGAATACGGGTGACAAATTGAAACCCGAGATGTTTGTGAACGCCGAGATAAAAGTAAAACTTGGTGAGAAGCTGGCGGTGCCCGAATCCGCCATTATGGATACGGGCTTAAGGAAAATAGTCTATGTTTCAAGAGAGGGCGATATTTTGGAATCTCATGAAGTTATTGTGGGGCAAAAAGCAGGAGGTTACTACGAGGTGATAAGCGGGTTGAAAGAGGGGGATGTCGTAGTGACAAGCGGAAATTTTCTGGTTGATTCGGAGTCAAAGCTAAAATCTGCCTTGACTGATCAGTCTCACCAACATGGTCAGTAGGACGATCATATGAGAACATTAGTAGAAAAAATAATCGAATATTGCGCGAAGAATAAATTTATTGTCTTTGTGCTGGTAGGTGTCGCTGTCTTTGGCGGTATCCTGGCGCTCAGGAATCTGCCGCTTGACGCCATCCCTGATCTTTCAGATACGCAGGTTATCATTTATTCCTGTTGGGATCGCTCGCCAGATATCATTGAAGATCAAGTCACATATCCGATAATAAGCGCGCTTCTCGGCGCTCCGAAGGTCAAAGCGATCAGAGGGTTCTCCGATTTCGGATATTCATTCATTTACGTAGTTTTCGAGGATGGGACCGATGTTTATTGGGCGAGGTCGCGCACATTAGAATATCTATCGAAGATAACTCCCCGTTTGCCCGAAGGTGTACAGACGGAACTTGGGCCGGATGCTACAGGAATAGGATGGGTCTTTCAGTATGCCCTTGTTGATGAGACCGGAAGAAACTCCTTATCGGATTTGAGAACTTTTCAGGACTGGTATATGCGGTATTACCTTCAGAGTATCCCGGGCGTGGCGGAAGTAGCACCCATCGGTGGATTTGTGAGGCAATATCAGGTTAATGTCGATCCCAATAAGCTATCTGCGTATCGTATACCGATAATGAAAGTTGTTGAGGCAATCCGGAGAGGTAATAATGACGCGGGCGGCAGGCTTGTTGAGTTTACCGGTATGGAATATATGGTGAGGGCTAGAGGTTACGCGAAATCGGTGAAGGATATAGAGGATATAGTAGTAGGTTTAGACCAAAAGGCCGGTGTCCCAATTCTTATTAAAAATGTTGCGACCGTAGCGCTTGGGCCGGATATCCGGCGCGGAGTCGCGGATTTGGATGGAAAAGGCGATGTCGTAGGTGGCATAGTTGTCATGCGATATGGAGAGAGTGCGCTTGCGGTTATCGAAAGAGTAAAGGCAAAACTCAAGGAGATTGAACCGAGCCTTCCGGAAGGCGTTAAGATCGTCACTACCTATGATCGCACCGAATTGATTAAAGGAGCGATCGATACAATGAACGAAGTTTTGTTAGAAGATTTCTTGATTGTCGCGGCCATGATCATTTTCTTTCTCATGCATATACCATCTGCTCTTATACCGATAGTATTGATTCCGATCGCGGCAATTATCGCGTTTATACCATTTTTGGGGATGCGTCTTACGGTTAATATCATGTCAATCACCGGCGTAGTGCTCGCGATAGGCGACATGGTGGATGTTGGCGTTGTCATGGTGGAGAATGTCCATACAAAGCTTCGCGAATTGACCACGGGAAAGATAAGCGGTGAACGCCGCCAGATAATGATTAACGCCATGAAAGAAGTCGGTCCTACCATATTCTCAGCTCTCCTTGTCACGGTTATAGGCCTCACACCCTTATTTACTCTTGAGTCGCAAGAGGGCCGGCTTTTTAGACCATTGGCCGCAACCCAAATATTCACGATATTATGTGCCGCGTTGCTATCGATTACTTTGATCCCGCCGTTAATTATGATATTTCTGCGGAAAACTAAAGGAAAGTCGCTCGAGGATCATAAGCCTTCCAAGGCGATGGCCGCTTACTTAAAGAGTGCGCTGAAGTGGACATTTGCTCATCAAAAGTCGTTGATATTTATACTGATTGTGGCTATAGGGATTACAATTCCCGTCTTCCTGAGATTAGGGTCTGAATTTATGCCGCCTCTTTACGAGGGGAGCATTCTCTATATGCCGACAACACTTCCCGGCATTTCGATAACAGAGGCGCATAAGTTACTTCAGAGCCAGGATAAAATTATAAAGAGTTTTCCAGAAGTCGAGAGGGTATTCGGCAAGGCTGGAAGGGTTGAGTCTTCGACGGATCCCGCGCCTTTCTCGATGATGGAGACGACAGTTATATTAAAGTCGAAGAATGAATGGAGGAAGAAACCATTTTCTAAATTTCTACCGTTCATAAAAAGACCGATTACCTTTGAAGAGCTTGTCGAGGAGATGGATAAAGCCATGCAGTTTCCCGGAGTCACCAATGCCTGGACTATGCCCATAAAGGCCCGTACGGATATGCTCACAACAGGCGTGCGTACGCCTGTCGGGATAAAGATATTCGGCTCTGACCTGAAAGAGATAGAAAAAATAGGCGAACATATAGAGATGGTTCTTAAAGAAGTCCCCGGTACCCGCAGTGTTTATGCCGAAAGAACGGCTGAAGGGTATTTTATTGATTTTAATCTTAAGCGTGAACAGCTCGCCCGTTATGGCTTAGCTGTAGATGATGTAGAGATGGTGATTATGTCTGCGATTGGCGGGGAGAATATCACCACTACTATCGAGGGCAGGGAGCGTTATCCGGTTAACGTGCGTTACCCGAGAGAGCTAAGGGATGACATCGATAAGCTCAAGCGTGTTCTGGTTACTACCATGATGGGCACGCAAGTGCCTTTAGAACAGCTGGCGGACATAAAGATTGCGCTCGGGCCTGCTATGATAAGGAACGAAAACGGCATGCTCTCGGGATATGTGTATGTTGATACAGCTGGCCGCGATATAGGCCGGTATGTGCGTGACGCCAAGAAAATAATCAGGGAGAAGGTTAAGCTTGCTCCGGGATATGCGCTTGCATGGAGCGGACAGTATGAATATATGGAGCGCGTGAAAAGAAAACTAGGGCTTTTTATCCCCATGGCGCTGCTGCTTATTTTTATTCTCTACCATTTTAATTTTAAATCTGTCCCGGCCACGCTTTTCATAATGCTTGCTATGCCATTTACGGCTATTGGAGGGATCTTAGGAATAAAACTTCTGGGTTTTAATATGTCCATCGCGGTATGGGCGGGCATGATTGAGGTTGTAGGTATAGGCGCAGCTTTATGCGCCCTTGTGATGACATTCTTGAATGAGGCATATGAGAGGTGGATGAGTGAGGGAAGAATAAAATCATCTTCAGATATACGCGCGTTATCTCTTGAGGGCGCTACCCGCGCACTACGGCCAGCGATGATGACATGTTCCGCTGACATACTAGGTCTAATGCCCGCTATGTGGGCGACAGGAATCGGCGCGGAATTTCTTAAGCGTTACACGGCGCCGATAATCTTTGGTTTAATTAGCGCTGTGATCCTAGCTCTTATAGCCATACCGACATTCTATGTGATGTGGAAAGAGGCATCTATAAAAAAGTCCAATGAAAGGAGTCTATGAAAAAATTATATTCTATTATCATAGGGTTAGGTCTTGTGATTTTGGTAAGTAACCAAATGGCTAAAGCTCAGGACGCGCCATCAGACACTAAAAATTTGGTCGAAGCTTCAGAACCGCAAGATATTGGCAATAAAATTTGCCCCGTTACAGGCGAAAAGATTGATGAAAAAACCAAGGCAACTTACGAATATCAAGGGAAGGCCTACAATTTCTGTTGTCCAATGTGCATTGATGAATTCAAGAAGGATCCGCAGAAGTATATTAAAAAAGTAGAAGAAGAACTAAAAGCAGAAAGTAAAGAAAAATAGTCATGGGATTGATATCACTTTTATTTAGTAATCCGGCTTTGTTTATAATATTGGCTGCGATACTTCTTTATTCTGTGATTTTTCATGAAGTTGCGCATGGCTGGGTGGCGCTACGTTTTGGCGATGATACGGCTTTAAGGTATGGGAGGTTAACGCTTAATCCTTCATCGCATCTGGACCCCATAGGAACACTTATGCTTTTTCTGGTAGGGTTTGGTTGGGCAAGGCCGGTGCCGGTTGATTATTATCGTCTAAAAGATACGCGTTTAGGATTGTTTAGTGTTGCCTTGGCAGGATGCGCTACAAACATACTGATTGCCATAATCGCGCTATTTCTATTGCAGTTTGAAGCTATTGGCGCCAATCCTGTTTTATCGACCTTGCTGCCGATTGTAGTGAGAATAAATATTATTCTTGGGGCATTTAATTTGATTCCTGTTCCGCCGCTTGATGGTTCAAAAATTCTAATGAGTTTCCTTCCCGAAGACGCGCAAGAGAACCTTGCCAGGATTGAACCTTATGGCTTTTTCATCTTAGCTTTTTTGCTATTTACCGGTCTATTAGATCCTTTGTTAGCCCTTATGCAAAATCTGGTTTATGGATTAATCAGTGTGATATTCAGTTTATTTAGATAGTATGGAATATTTTATTATTTGTTCGGTGGCATTTTTGATATCAGGTTTAACCCTTTTCTCAGGATTTGGGCTGGGAACGGTCTTGATGCCTGTATTTGCCATATTTTTCCCCGTCTATATTGCAGTTATGCTCACAGCAATAGTTCATTTGTCTAACAACATCTTTAAATTCATCTTGTTAGGTAGATATGCAGATAGAAAAATAGTATTTCAGTTCGGGATACCTGCTATTTTAGCAGCAATATTGGGAGCGCGTACATTATTTTGGCTTTCAGGCCTTCCATCTTTATTGAATTATCGATTTGCAGGACATGATTTCCAAATTTCACCTGTAAAACTCATTGTCGCTGTTTTAATGATAGTTTTTGCTTTATTCGAGTTATTACCAAGGTTTATTAAGATGTCATTTGAAAGAAAATATTTAACTTTAGGAGGGGCTTTAAGTGGTTTTTTGGGAGGGATTTCAGGACATCAGGGAGCCCTGCGCAGTGCTTTTTTGATAAAGTGCGGGTTAGCTAGAGAAAGTTATATTTCTACCGGCGTAGCGATTTCTTGTTTAGTTGATATAACCCGGATTTTTGTTTACGGTACAAGTTTTCCACATTTAGTTGGTGGCAATAAAATTAGCTTATTAATAGCAGCTATTGCATTTGCTTTCTTGGGTACATTTATTAGTAATCGATTAGTCAAGAAGATCACTATGCGGATTATTCAGCTTCTCGTAGCAGGAATGCTTATTGTAATTGCCGTCGGGCTAGGAGCAGGACTTATATAAGCAATAACTTTAGGAGGGGGAGTGAAATACTATGTTAAAACAATTTATAGCCGGTAGTTGTTATTCATATATCTTAAGCTCGAAGCAGGAAGCGTTGGTGATTGACCCGCATATAAGCTTATTAGATGAGTATAGCGAATATCTGAAGAGAAAAAGACTGACACTTAAATTTATCGTGGATACCCATACACATGCCGATCATTTTTCTTTGGCTGCAGTACTAAAGAAGAAGTTTGGTGCGAAGGTACTTATGCACGAAAAGGCAATATCTAGCGTTGCAGACACGCGAGTTAAAGATAATAATGAAATTACCATAGGCGAAACCAGTTATAGAGTAATGTATTCACCTGGGCATACTGATGATGCTATCAGTTTATATGGCGAAAATAAATTGTTTACAGGAGACGTGCTTTTAATCAGAAGTGTTGGCCGCACTGATTTTCAAAACGGTTCACCTGAATCTATGTTTGAAACGCTACAAAAATTAAAAAGCTTGCCTAATGAAACGAGGATATTTCCTGGCCACGATTATCATGAAAAACATTCCTCAACCATAGCCGAGGAGAAGGAAGAAAATCCGTTCTTAAAAGAGACTGATAAAGAAGCGTTCGTCAGTAACATGCGCGCAAAGACCATTCCCAAACCCTTTAATATTGATAATATTATTAGGGTAAATCAAAAAGGAGAGGCTTCCTTATTAGAAATGATTTCTCCACGAGATGCACTTGCGTTAACAGAAAAAGACCAGCAGGTTAAATTTCTGGATGTGCGTACTGCTCTGGAATTCAGCCAGGTACGTATTAAGGATTCAATAAATATACCTCTCGATATGATTTCTGTTAAGATTCCCGAACTAAGCCAATCTAAACAGAGCTATGTTGTCCTTTGTCGCACCGGGAACCGTTCGCCAATGGCTGCGGATATGCTCATACAATCTGGTATACATGGAGTGAAAGTTATGGAAGGGGGTATGACACGTTGGCAGAAAGAAAATTTACCCGTTATTAAGGGCGAAGGCGGCATATCATTAGAACGTCAGGTCAGGCTTATTGCAGGTAGCTTAGTGTTATTGGGGATACTTTTGTCCTGGTTTGTACATTGGGCGTTTATTTTTATTCCGGTATTTATAAGCTCCGGCCTGATTTACTCCGGTCTTAGCGATAATTGCCTTATGGGCATGTTGCTAATGAAGCTACCTTATAATAAGAAGCTTTACAAAACAAAATTAGGAGGTGGTGCATGCGCAATCAGCGGATAATTATGTCTAAGGGGCAGGCATTCGCTATGTCAACCTTGGTAGATTATCAGAATGACGCAGTTGTAAGTAGTGAGATTATTAAGAAAGATACAGGGACTGTTACCCTTTTTGCATTTGATAAAGGTCAGGGGCTAAGTGAGCACACCGCTTCTTTTGATGCCTTAGTTTACATTGTTGATGGATCGGCACAAATCATTATTTCAGGGAAGTCAAACAAGATAAAAGCAGGTGAGATGATAATTATGCCTGCGAATAAGCCTCATGCATTGAAAGCAATAAAAAAATTCAAGATGCTGTTGGTTATGATCAAAAGTTAAAGAGAAGAGGTGAATTTCTATGGCAGAAATGTTTAAGGCCGCAGAAATACTAAAAACAGCCGTTCGCATCGAAGAAAACGGTATCGTCTTCTATCGCGAGATGGTCAAGAAATTCGAAAAAAAAGAGTTTCAAGATGTCTTTAACTTCTTGGCAGAAGAAGACGAGAAACACCGCCAAATCTTTGAAGATATGCTTGCTAAAACAGAACCTTATGAGATGGTAGGCAGTTATCCTGGGGAATATGAGGCATATTTGCATGCATTTGCCGATGAACATGTTTTTAGCAAAGAAAAAACAGGCCAGATTATGGCAAAGAAGATAAAAGATATAAAAGAGGCTGTACAATTTGGGATAGAGGTCGAGCTCGATTCCATTAATTACTATCAGGAGATTAAGCGTTTTGTTTCTGAGCATCAAAAAGATATTATTGAAAAAATAGTAGAAGAAGAAAGAAGCCATTTTTTGAAATTATCGGGTATTAAAAAAACACTGAAACAAGGAGGAGGTAAGAGGTAACATGAGAAAGACAAATTCTGTATTTAATTTGGCCGTATTTGTTTTTTTGTTTAGTAGTACAGTCGTAGGGATTAATAAAGTTTATGCCCATTGCGATACTCTGGAAGGGCCGGTAATCAAAGATGCGAAAGCTGCGCTTGAAACCAAAGATGTAACCCCTATTTTAAAATGGGTATCTAAAGAACATGAAAAGGAAGTTAAGTCTACGTTTGATAATGCGCTAAAAGAAAGAGTCAAAGATAAAGAAAAAGCAGATATGAGATTTTTTGAGGTGCTTGTTCGTATTCACCGGGAAGGTGAAGGTGCGCCTTTTACAGGTATAAAACCGGCTGGAACACCACCTGAACCAGCGGTAGTAGCTGCTGACGAGGCAATAGAAGGAGGCTCAATAGATTCTTTAATTGCAGAAATATCAAACAACGTTGTTCAAGGGGTTCGCGAGCGCTTCAACCGTGTCATTGAAACTAAAAAGCATATAAATGATAGCGTAGAAGCTGGCAGGGTGTATGTAGCAGCTTATGTGGAATTCGTGCATTATGTTGAAGGAATACATAATACAATTTCAGGAGCCCCTGTTCATCATTCTAAAGAAGAGACTATGCGAGAAGAACACCAACATAAGCACTAAATAGAACCCATTATTTATCAAGATCTCTGTTAACTATTTGGGGGTGGAAGTGATTCTAATAAAACTTTTTTTGGAATTTACCAAGATAGGCACATTCACATTTGGGGGTGGGTATGCCATGATTCCGCTCATTGAGAAAGAAATTGTCAACAAATACCACTGGCTGACAATGGAACAATTTGCCGATCTCATTGCAATATCAGAAATGACTCCCGGGCCTGTTGCAGTGAATTCTGCTACCTTTGTGGGATATAAAGTGGCCAAATTCTGGGGAGCGGTAGTAAGCACATTAGGTGTAGTTTTACCGTCCTTTTTAGTTATATGGATAGTTGCTTCCGTATTTTTTCAGTTTCAAAATAACCCCACTGTCCAGTCTGCTTTTAAAGGTTTAAGGCCAGCGGTACTTGGACTAATTATCGTAGCTGCATTGAGTGTGGGTAGGGTAAGTGTTGTTTCAGGATATAAATCTGTGATAATCGTACTTAGCACAGTCATAGCGATTTCAGTTTTTAAGATACATCCCATTTTAATATTAGTCCTTGCAACTATAACAGGGATTATATTTTTTAAATAGTTTAATGTTTATCAATATGAGAAAAAATATTTTACATTATAATAAGCGCATTTTTTTCTACTAAAAGGAGAATTCGTGTTGCAGATGGTCGTTGATTGGTTGACATACTCTGTTTTAGGATTTAACGCTAATTCTAAGGTGGGTTCGGCTATTAATTTTTTTATTTATGACTCCGTAAAGATTACATTGCTCCTTTTTGCAATGATTTCGGTTATAGGATTCTTGCGAAGTTTTGTCACACAGCAGAAAGTAAAAGCTTGGATTACTGGGACTAAAGGATGGGGCAATTTTTTTGCTTCGCTCTTTGGAGCGATAACTCCTTTTTGTTCCTGTTCTTCAATCCCACTCTTTATAAGTTTTTTAGACGCAGGAATCCCCTTGGGGGTAACTTTTTCTTTTCTTGTTACTTCACCGCTCATTAATGAGTATCTGGTGGTATTAATGATTGGCTTCTTTGGTTGGAAGATTACATTCGCATATGTAATCAGCGGGATAAGTATTGGAATTATTACAGGAACAATTTTAGGCAAAATGAAATTGGAACAATATATAGAGAAAGATATCGTCACTGCGAGCACAAATGATGTTTGTGAAATAACCCCCAAAGGACTAAAGCAAAGAATTAACTTTGGAATAAATGAAGCAGTATGCATTGTGAAGAAGCTTTGGATCTGGATTTTAATCGGTGTAGGGTTAGGAGCCCTGATACACAATTATGTTCCTCAGGAAGCAGTTCAGTCAATTGTAAGCAAGACAGGATTCTTCTCGGTTCCTATAGCAACTCTCATTGGTGTGCCTATGTATGGAAGCTGCGCAGCTATTGTTCCCATCGCAGTCGTTTTATTTCAGAAAGGATTCCCTTTAGGCACTGCTTTAGCGTTTATGATGGCTGTTGCAGCATTGAGTTTGCCTGAGGCAATTATGCTAAGGCGCGCAATGAAGCTTAAGCTGATAGTAATTTTCTTCGCGATAACAACAGTAGGTATCATATTCACAGGCTATCTTTTTAATCTGTTACAGAAGATATTAACTTAGAATAATACTTGGCGCCAAGTTTAATTACGCCAGTATGCCCTTGTAGGCAAGGAGGATTTTAATGACTAAACAGAATGTATTATTTGTTTGTGTGCATAATTCAGCCAGGTCTCAGATAGCCGAAGCATTGTTAAAGTATATGGCAGGGGATAAGTTTGAGGTGGAAAGCGCTGGCCTTGAGCCCGGTAAATTAAATCCTCTTGCAGTTGAGGTGATGACGGAGGTAGGAATTGATATTTCTCAAAATAAAACCAAAAGCGTTTTTGATTTCTATAAACAGGGGAAACGCTACGACTACGTAATTACCGTATGTGATGAGTCTCAGGCAGGAAAATGCCCCGTGTTTCCCGGAACTGCCGCCACTAGGAGAATTCATTGGAGCTTTGATGATCCTGCGGGTTTTCAAGGAAGCTGGGAAGAAAAGTTAGAGAAAACAAGGCGAGTGCGAGATCAAATAAAAGAGAGAATTGAAATATGGTTAAAAGAGAATTAGGGATTTTAGAATATGTAAAGCGACCATGTTCTTAAGAATGAATTTATAATCAAGCCTCGGTACGTAATCACACGTTAGTTTTTTACCCGATTTAATTCCCCAAGCTATAATTTCCTATCGTTAATTTAGTTACTTACTTATTTTTATGTGGTATAATGTGAAACCATGTTAAGTAGTGTTAAATGGAGAGCTCAAGATGCAGCATAAAGGATATTTGACCGTAGAACAAGTTGCCCAAGAAGTCAGCTTAACTGAATACAGGATCCGTCAGCTCATCAGGGAAAAGCAAATCAGGGCCACTAAGATAGGTAAGTGGTGGATTAGGCCTGAGGATTTAGAGGAATTTATTAAAGCGAGGACGAATAAATAAAGAGGTATACAAAAGGAAAATGCCTTGGATAAACTCAAAGAGTATCAACTGACACAATGAATACAATAATTTTCCTAGTAGTAATATGGGTAATTTGGCAAATTTTCAAGCCTAGAACAAAAAAGTCCTCTAATCCCGTACAAAGAAGTCCGGTTGATTATCCATCAAAATATCAACAATCTTCAGTCCCTCCTGATTCAGTTTGGGTTTCTAGTGGAGAAGAAAGAATTATTTCTAGTTATACGATAAAGGGCGGATTAATTTATTTCGGCACAGGATTGCTTTCTGTCCGTGGTTGGAACAAAGAGCCTGCTTTGATTGATCCAACTTTACCCGTGGATAAATCAACAAATGATTGGGAAGGGAAGCAGATTAATTATTGGCCGTCCTATAGTAATATTAGTGGAATTGCAAGAAATACTTATTTGAAATGGCTTGCGAATGGTAAAAACGATCCATCTATTAATATTGGCTATGTTTTTCTATATTTTTATGGGCTAGAACGGCGTATTTTAGCGGACACGCGTGAATCAACCAAAGCGGCATCGGAAGTGGAAATTATCCTCATAGAGCTAAAGAGGCTACGCGAGATATATAAAACTAATTATTCTTTCAATCAGTATTCGAGTAATTTAATTGATTATTTAGAAATAATTCAGTTAAAAGATAAACTTTATAACAGTTCAATAGATGTTGAAGGTCTTATTTTTATTAGTTACGAATTCCCTTTAAAGCTAAGGGTTGGTCTTGCGCAACTTGCGGCTGACGGTATTCCTCTATCTCCAGATTGGGCTTTAGCTTGGGTTCAAAGTGATCCGGAAAATAGATTACGAACACCGGCACGGAGATGTAAAGAAGAATTTCAGAGGTTGTTTCATCTTAACTATAAAGAAAAATTTGGAAATGGGTTGTTGCTTGTTTCAAATAAAACTAAACTTAGGGTGAATTATCGTCCAGCTAGTCAAACATTCAGTGGAGCTATGGAGTTATCCTATAATGACCTTTATGATGTTTCTATGCAAAAAGAGCCGCTTAATAAACTGCGTAAAATTGCCGATATGTGTATCGATCAGATAGATGCCTATAGTCGCTATCTTGGACGGAATTCCGATAAACAGAATCCACTAGTTGCCTGGGCGTTACTTCCCGACAAAATAATTATAGGTTCTCAAATTAAAGAATTGCAGATGCTATTAAAGTGGTTAAAGGATAACTTGGGAGCATCCAAAATACTTCAAACCGATCTTTCAACCATCTGGAACCAAATACCCTCAATAAATCAAACGGAAATTGGCAAACAAGAGGTGCTTGCTTTATCTCAATTATTATCTAAGTTGGGATTCGGCATAGAGCCAGATATAAGATTTGGGAGTCCGTTAGTTACTTCAGGAACAATAGTTATATTTATTTTGCCCACAGATTCTCCCATGGCGTCTTCACTAGAATATTCTATCGCGACAACAGTACTTAGATTAGCAACTGCTGTGTCTACCTCCGATGGTAATATTTCTCAAGACGAAAAAAAATACTTAGAGAAAAAATTAGAAATACTTTTTAATTTGTCTCAAGCTGAGAAAGTTAGGTTAAAAGCGTATACTAAATACTTGTTTTTAACGCCAAGTAATTTCGCTGGAATTAAAAAACAGCTTCAAGCGCTTGATCTGAAGCAGCGTGAAAATATCGGAAAATTTCTCGTAGACATTGCCCAAGCAGATGGTTTTATTGACCCAAACGAAATCAAAATCCTCAATAAAATATACTCAATTCTGGATCTTGATGCGCAGGATCTTTATAGTCAAGCTCATGTTGCAGCCACTGAGCCAGTAAAAATTGAATCCAGCGATGTACCCCAAAAGGGATTTACCATTCCTTCGAGGCCCAAAAAGAAAAGAGAAGGAAAGGTTGAGCTTGATATGGTTGAAATTGAACGTAAAATTGCCGAGACTGCCGAAGTCACTGTTATGTTGAATAATATTTTCTCTATGGAAGATAGCGGAGGATCTCAATTTGTTCAAGAACCCGTTAGCAAGGATGGGATAATGGGGCTAGATTCCGAAAATTCAAGGTTTGCTCGTTTGCTTATCGAAAAGTCTGCATGGACACGCGAAGAACTAGAGCAGTTAGCTGCGAAGCAGAATTTATTGTTGGATGGAGTCTTAGATACTATTAATGATGCGTCCTTTCGGGCTTTCGATGAGCCTTTTTTCGAAGGGACGGATGAGATTGAGTTGAATAATAAGATTGTAAAGGAGATTTTAAAATGATTGAAATTCGACCAAAAGAAAGAGATGCGGTTATCCAATCGTTACGAGCTGGAGTTGTGCCTCGTTTAGGCCAACATCTTATTCAAGTAGGGCGCGTTAAAGAGGTTGAAGCCTTGCTGAAAGATATTGATCGAGTTATCGATGGAGGATCGACCATCCGTTTTGTCATTGGGGAATATGGTTCAGGTAAAACCTTTTTCTTAAATTTAATCAGAGCAATCGCTTTAGAAAAAAGATTAGTAACTGTACATGCAGATTTATCTCCTGATAAAAGACTTCAGTCAACGGGAGGACAGGCTAGGTCACTTTATGCTGAGCTGATGCGTAATGTCTCTACTCGTTCAAAACCGGATGGAGGTGCAATCCAGAATATAGTTGAGCGTTTTATAACAGAAGCAATGAGAGAATCGCAATCTTCAGGAATCAAAGTGGAAAGCATAATTTTACGAAGATTAGAAAAGATTTATGAAATGGTTGGAGGGTACGATTTCGCCCAAGTAATTGCTGCTTATTGGAAGGGGCATGATACTTGTAACGAACAACTCAAGTCAGATGCTATACGCTGGTTACGAGGTGAATTTTCTACTAAAACAGAAGCGAAGCTTGCTTTGGGTGTTCGTACAATAATTGACGATATGTCAGTATACGATCATCTTAAGTTAATGGCTATTTTTGTGCGCCTTGCTGGATACAATGGCTTGTTGATATGTCTTGATGAGCTAGTAAACCTTTATAAGTTAGCCAATTCTCAATCAAGGAACGCTAATTATGAGCAGATACTGCGGATGGTAAATGATAGTTTGCAAGGTATTGCTGTTGGATTAGGTATTATTATGGGAGGGACTCCTGAGTTTCTAATGGATACTCGGAGGGGTCTCTATAGCTATCCTGCTCTGCAATCTCGTTTAGCCGAAAACACTTTTGCTACGGGAGGTCGTTTAGACTTTACGGGCCCTGTATTAAGACTTAGTAGCTTATCGCAGGAAGACTTTTTTGTATTGATTACAAAGATCAGGCATGTTTATGCGCTCGGTAATCCAGAAGCCTATCTTTTACCAGACGAAGGCTTAAAGGCTTTTATGGAGTATTCTTTTAAAAAAATTGGTGAGATATATTTTCGTACCCCACGCAATACAATAAAAGCCTTTGTTAACCTATTAGCAGTTTTAGAACAGAATAAGGATTTGAAATGGCAAGAAATGTTGGGGAATATTGAGATTGATCGAGAAACAAACCCAGATCTTGAGCCGCTCCCAGTAGATGTAGATACTATACAATCCAGCACAAATAATGAGAGACAACTGCAAGGTGGGGGAGATAACTTGGGAACTTTTAAACTTTAATCAAAGATGACTTCTGAAAATAAATCAATAGCCTTTTCCCAATTAAATGAAAAGATTCAGCGATGGATTTGGGAACATAATTGGTCAGAATTACGAGATATCCAAGAAGCTGCGGTAACCCCGATATTGGAAGGGAAGAACGATATAATTATTGCTGCTTCTACTGCTACTGGGAAAACAGAAGCAGCGTTCTTGCCAATTTGTTCCAAATTGCTAGAGCAGCAAGATGGGAGTAAATCTACCATTATATATATTAGTCCACTCAAAGCACTGATAAATGATCAATTTTCTAGAATACAGGAATTGTGTGAGCACCTTAATATTTCAGTTCATCCTTGGCATGGTGACATAGCTACAAGTAAAAAGAAAGATTTTTTAAAAGATTCGAATGGTATTCTTCTAATTACTCCAGAATCACTCGAAGCGATTTTTGTAAACCATGGCCATCAAATATCTGCAATATTTAACAATACTGCTTATATAGTTGTAGATGAACTTCATTCTTTTATAGGCACAGAACGAGGTAGCCAGCTTCAATCATTATTGCGAAGGATTGAATTCTCAGTTAAAAGACGAATTCCTAGAATAGGGTTAAGTGCAACTCTCGGTGATATGCAACTAGCTGCTGAATTTCTAAGGAGTAGCCTTGGGAAGGATGTCAATCTGATTATTTCTACTTCTGTCGGTCAGGAACTAAAACTTCTTGTGCGCGGATTTATTGAAACTGCCCCTAATTTGTCTTTAGAGGCTGATACAGAAAAATTGGAAGATGAGGAATTTTATGAAGAGAAGGATTGCAAGATAGAAATAAGTGAATCTCTTTTTAAAACACTTCGAGGGACGAGTAATCTTATTTTTGCTAATTCCAGATCAAATGTGGAAACTTATGCAGATCTGCTTAGGAGATTATCGGAAGAAAGAATTGTGCCAAATGAGTTCTGGCCGCATCATGGTAGTTTATCTCGAGAACTAAGAGAAGAGGCCGAAGACGCTATTAAGGATAAGTCAAGGCCTATTAATATTATTTGTACATCTACTTTAGAGATGGGTATTGATATTGGTTCTGTTAACAGTATCGCGCAAATTGGTGTTCCGCCATCTGTAGCTAGTATGCGGCAGCGTTTGGGCAGGTCGGGAAGAAGAGGGAATCCGGCAATTTTGCGCATATATCTTGTAGAACGAGAAGTTGGAAAAGATATTGATATATCAGATGAGCTGAGGGAAGGATTGGTTCAGACCATAGCCATGGTTCGTTTACTCGCCGCTAAATGGTATGAACCGCCTCCAGCGAAAGGATTGCATCTTTCGACACTAATTCAACAAATTCTTTCTATAATTGCGCAATACGGGGGAGTGACAGCATCACAAGCATGGAAGATTCTTTGTTCTGATGGACCGTTTAATTTTGTGGATGAGAAAATGTTTGTCGATTTGTTACGTAATATTGGCGCGAAGAAGTTATTAATGCAGACAAATGACGGTTTGCTTTTACACGGAGAAGTTGGTGAAAGAATAGTAAATCATTATTCTTTTTATACTGCATTTATGACTAGTGAAGAGTACAGACTTATTGCTGGAGATAAAACGTTGGGAACTTTACCAATTGATCGGCCCGTTCCCATTGATTCTTATTTAATTTTCGGTGGGCGAAGATGGCAAGTTATAAATGTGGATGCCACAAAAAAAATAATTGAACTTAGGCCTGCAAAGGCCGGAAAAGCTCCCTTATTCGGAGGTAAAGGAGGCTGGGTACATGATAAGATAAGGCAAGAAATGTTTTCTGTTTATACAGAAACAGATATGCCAGTCTTTTTAGATGCTAAGGCAAAACAACTCTTGTCTGAGGCCAGAGTCAATTTCTTGAAATATAAACTTATAACACAGAGGATAATCTCTAAAGGCAATAATTGTTATCTTTTTTGTTGGGTCGGTGATGAAAAAATGGAAACTATTGCCGCTTTGCTAAGACATAAAGGTATTAAAACATGGAACGATCGAATTTTGCTTTCCGTAGAAGCAAATGAAAGAGAATTAAGGGATAATTTAGAATCACTGGTGAATCAAGAACCTATAGACCCCTCGGAACTTGCAAAGACTATTCCTAATAAAGCTAGTGAGAAATATGATTTGTTTTTATCTGAAGAGCTTATGAGTGTTGACTATGCAGCAGCTAAGCTAAACGTTCCTGGAGCATTAGCGACGTTGAAAAACATGCTTTTGGAAACATAGCAACTATGCCACAAAAAGTATTATGCCCTAAATGTGGAGAGTGAATGAGTAGAGTAAATTTGATACCTAATATTCTAACTTTAGAACTTGAAAAATTATCCCAAACATATCCCCGTATTGAAAAAATTCTCATCGTTCCAAATTATCAGGTTGGTCACCAAATACTAGAACACCTTGTTCGTTCAGGTATTTCATGGATTAATTTCACGCTTGCCACTCCAGCCTCTTTGGCTATTGACTTGGTGGAGGATATAATTATCTCCAATAATCTTGAGTTGTTATCTATGAGTATGAACCAGATTATTGTGGATAGCATATTTAATTCTCTGTTTGATTCTCATAAATTAAGCTATTTTGAGAAGCATCCTGTTAATAAAGGCATGGTGGAAGCATTAACGCGCACAATCTCTGATTTACGTTTACACGGTATTTCTTCTCAGAAATTATCAAAGGATGGCTTCGTCTCTTTAGCAAAAGCAAAAGATATTATGTTATTGCTTGGTGAATATGAAAAAGCACTTAGTGAGAATAAGTTTGTTGATGCTGCTGGGCTTTTCAGTCTTACTTTAGGTCAGGGTAATCAAAGGCAAAATGGGGAGAGAAAATTCATTATTCCAAAATGGTACTATATGAGTGGATTGGAACGAAAGTTTATTGAGAAAATCGCTGGGGAAAATTTAATTATTGTCTCGGAAGATCCTATTTTCGGGTTGCCCACTCCGTCAGATGTATGGTCAGTAAAGGAGCAAACATTGGATCTGAAGATAGATTCAAATAGCCAGCGGTTAAAGTGGATTTTTGATTTAGAGAATGCCCCACCAGTTCTTAAGGATTCAAGCATAGAAATATTTAGCGCATTAGGAGAACGCAACGAAGTAAGAGAGGTGCTCAGACGCATTGTAAAGAATAAGTAAAAAATAGACGAAGTAGAGTTGGTCTATACGGATTCAGAAAAGTATCTTGATTTAATTTATTGTCTTTGCGAAAAACTTAGTATTCCTGCTACTTTTTCTGAGGGTGTACCTTTTTATATAACGAATGCTGGAAGAGCTTTAATGGGTTTTCTCCTTTGGGTTAAAGAAGACTTCCAGGAAATATATATGAGACGTATTCTTGAGTCCGGAGCATTAAAAATGGTAAACCAAGAGGAATATCCTGCGAGTGGTTCGATATTGGGCCACCTTCTTAGGACTTCAGGTGTTGGATGGGGAAGGCAGAGGTATGACCGCTTAATCTTAAAAAGAATTGAGGAGTTGAAGAAAATCAGTTCCTATAATGATAAAGAAGAGGAGCAGAATCAAGACTATTTAGAAACGAAAATTAAAAACCTCGGTTTCTTATTGAAAATTTGTACTGATTTATTATCGCTTGTGCCTGAGGTTGATCGAGACAAAAAGATTGACTTTGCAAAACTGTGCCATGGATTAGAAGATTTTTTAGAAAAATATGTGAAGATATTTAATGATAATGATGCCTTTTTTGTGGCAAGCGCTAAGGAGCAAATATCTCGTCTTGGGAGAGTGATGCAAGGAACAATAGCTTCTGAAGAAGCTATTGAAAAATTAATTAATATAGTTTCTAATATTCGTTTGACGCCTAGCGGACCTAAGCCGGGGCATTTGCATGTATCTCACTACCGAAGTGGTGCCTGTACAGGAAGAATGAATACTTTTATTGTTGGGTTTGATGAAAGCAAATTTCCTGAGAAGATAGTACAGGATCCTATCTTGTTGGATGAAGAAAGAGTAAAAATCAACCCTGATCTTGAGCTTTCCAGTGATAGATTGCGAAAGAATATCTATGAAGTAGCTGCACTTGTTGCTGGCTTGAGAGGCAGGGTAACATTTAGTTACTCCACATACAATGTGAAAGAAGACCGTAAATCTTTTCCCTCTTCAATATTGTTACAGGTGTTTCGTATAAAAGAAGGTAATCCGCAGGCCGATTATAATACATTACACCAGGTGTTGGGGCAACCGGTGGTATTTAGCGGTCTTGAGCATGAACTTGACCAGACTGATTGGTGGCTTAATAAATTAGTTAGTGGTGTGTCTTTAAAAAATGGTTTGGTTGCAGTTGAAGGATATTTCCCCTGTTTAAAAGAAGGGCTTATTGCTTTTAGGAAAAGAAGCAGTGATGAATTTAGTGAATATGACGGAAAGGTTAAGGTTGAAGGTAAAGAAGTTGATCCAAGAGTAAACAAATCTTTGGTTATGTCTTGCTCTAGAATTGAAACTATCGCCAAATGCCCTTTTGCCTATTTCTTAAAGTATCTATTAGGGGTTAGTAAGCCAGATGAATCACAGAAAGATTTGACAATTTGGCTTGATTCTGCTCAGAAGGGGACATTGCTGCATGAGGTGTTTAGACGTTTCATTGAAAAGGTGAGCCAGGAAAAGAAAGAATTAAACTTCGATCAGCAAAAACAAATTATTATAGGCATTTTAGAAAATACTGTTCAAGAGTTCAAAGAAGAGATTCCACCTCCAAGCGAAGTAGTATTTCAGAATGAACTTACTCAGCTGAAACGCGATGTAGGGGTTTTTCTTAAAATAAATGAAAGTTTGGAAACTAAACCAGTAAAATGGGAGATTTCATTTGGGGATAAAGAAGAAATCAAAGTAAGTATTCCTTTATCGAGTGATAGTGAGATATCTTTGCGTGGAAGGATAGATAGGATTGATCAAGTAAAGACTTCGGAATATCACGTTTGGGATTATAAAACTGGAAGCTCCTATGAGTTTGACGAAAGTCACTACATAAATCAAGGAACCCAACTTCAACATAGTCTATATGCGGTAGCCGCTGAAAAGATTTTACAGGCGGATGATAAGGAAGCAAAGGTAACTATATCTGGGTACCTTTTACCTACCGAAAAAGGCACTAGAGATGGCAAGGGTGGAAAGTTTCCAAAGAATACCACCTTAAGAGAAAAGTGGCAAGAAGCAATGAATATTATATTTGATATTGTCAAGGCAGGGACATTTATGCGTAGTGATTGTGAAGATGGTTGTAAATTTTGTGATTATGTTGAAGTTTGCGGCGGAGATAATAGTAAGATTCAAATACAGTTAAAGTTGAAGCAAAATACAAGTAAAGAACTTCAACTTTGGCAGAAACTTAAAGAATATGACTAGACCAATACCTGATCAAAAACAAAGAGATTTAATTGCTAATGAGCTCACAACAAGTTTTTTTGTAGAGGCAGGAGCTGGCTCAGGCAAGACTCATAGTTTAGTGGATAGAATGGTGGGGTTAATACTGTACGGCCAAGCAAAAATTGAAAATGTCGTTGCAGTAACCTTTACGCGTAAAGCAGCTGCGGAATTACGGGAACGGTTTCAGATAAGGCTAGAAGAGTTGCTTCATAGTCAAGCGGTAGGCGAAGCAGCAAAGAAAAACATAAATGACGCACTGTTGAGTTTTGAACGAACTTCAATAAGTACCGTGCATGCGTTTTGTGCTAAAATTCTTAGGGAGCGGTCAGTTGAAGCCGGCATTGACCCTGGCTTTGAGGAAGTAGAAGAATCTGAAGATATCATTTTTGCTGAACAAGTGTGGTTTGAGTATATTGAAAAGCAAGGGCTTATGGGAGACCCGGCAATAGGGTGGATGCAGCATAATGGCATTGACTACAAATCTCTCAAAGATATTTATATGAAGTTGGTGCGTTATCCGGACGTCCAAATATTTACCGAATCAATATCCAACCCCGATTTCCAAGAAGCAAAAATAGGAATAAGAAATTTTCTTAGTGCGATGGGCAAAGAAATACCGAAGACCGAGCCTGATGGTGGTTGGGATAAGATACAGACGCTTGCCAGAAGAGGTCTAAAGTTAATCGATTTAGGTTATCTTGATGAAGATAGGCTTTTTATCAATCTTTTGACTATATTAAACAAAGCCAGTGAAGTGACGCAGAAAAAATGGGTAGATAAGGTAAAAGCAAAGCAATTAGAAGCTGATTTGAAGCAATTTCAACAGCAAGTAATTAGTTTGGCATTGCAGCAATGGAAAGAATACGTGCACAAGCCTTTGATTGATTTTGCTCTTGGAGGTGTAAAGTATTATGAGGAATGGCGCAGGGAAAGGTCCATCCTTAATTTCCAGGATTTGTTAATGAAAACCGCGGCTCTTTTGCGAAATAATGCAGAAGTAAGAATGTATTTTAAGAAGAACATTAGTTACCTTCTGGTAGATGAATTCCAAGATACGGATCCTATTCAGGCAGAAATTGTCATGCTTTTAACTGGAGTGGATAATTCAATTAATGACTGGCGTAAAGTTAAGCCACGGCCAGGGGCTCTTTTCTTAGTTGGGGATCCCAAACAAAGCATTTTCAGGTTTCGTAGGGCTGATATAGATATCTACAATCAAGTAAAGGATATTTTTCAAAAGGGAACGGGGAAGATTGTGGAGTTGACTTCAAATTTCCGTTCACTTGATCACATTGGTGATTTGACTAATTCTGTATTCAAGAATATTTTCCCAGAGAATCATTCCCAATACCAGGCAAGATTTGCTCCTCTTGTGACTGTGAGAGGGCCTTCTCAAAAAAATACTAATGGTATTATTGGGAATATTCTTCCGAAAGTTCCACGTAACGATCGGAAGCAAATTGTTCAAGAGGACGCCAGCATTATTGCCCGGTGGATATATGATTCAGTTAATGGAAGACTTAAACTTGAAAGAACTGAGAAGGAACTTCAGGTAGGAGAATCAGAGGATGCAAAACCAGGCGATTTTATGATTATCGCTAAGAAAAAAGATATGCTTTCGGTATATGCCCGCGCCTTGGAAGCGTTAGATATTCCTTATGAAATTACAGGCGGTGAAAGCTTCGGTAATTCGACAGAGCTATATGAATTGTATAAACTATTTAAAGCTGTGGCTGATCCCAAAGATCCTGTAGTATTAGTAGCTGCGTTAAGAGGATTATTCTTCGGTGTTAGCGACGATGAACTATATCAATTTGTCAGACAAGGCGGTAGGTTTACTGTTTTTAGTAAACCTGACAAAGGACCAGCGAAAATAATAGAAGCCTTCAAAAGGATAAAAGAGTATTGCGATATTGTTGCTAAATTTTCTCCAATGTCGGCCTTTGAAAAGATTACTGAGCACTTAGGAATTGTTCCTCTTTCCATTTCTGAGGAAATGGGTGCTAGTAAAGCCGGTAACATCTTGAAGGCGATAGAGCTTCTGAGAGGGGTAAGGGCTGATATGACTGGCAGCTTTCCGGAATTGGTTGAATACTTGAATGAGTTGTTGACCATTGGGGGTATTGAAGAAATGAGCCTTTTCCAAGGCACGACCAAAGCAGTTAGAATTATGAATCTGCATAAGGTTAAAGGTCTTGAAGCGCCGGTAGTTATTCTGGTGGATCCTTTGGGCGTAGCAAAGGATCACGAGCCGCAAATTCATGTAAAGCGTACATTAGAAAGCTCAGTTGGGTATTTTTTGGTTTCGAAGCCTAGTGGCGATTATGGAGTTGAAATTATCGGACAGCCCAGGAGATGGGAGGGGTATGCGTCTGAGGAGACATTGTATGATGAAGAAGAACGAAATAGGCTTGATTATGTGGCAGCAACCCGCGCGAAAAATATTCTAGTAGTAAGCGTTTATACAGAAGGAGATAAGAGAAAGGCATGGGGGTCGCTTTACTCGTATTTGCAAAATGTAACTCAATTGAAGATTAATTCTTTACCTGAGCAAAAAGGACGAGAGACTTTTAAGATTTCTCAAAAAGACATTATTAAAGGGCAGGCAGATATTCTAAATGCAATTTCTCTACTGAACGAGCCAACTTATCGAACGACTTCAGTAACGGAATTAATAGACAAAAGAGGGATTTTCCGGGGAGAAGCAGCTGAAGGAGCTAGCTGGGGGAGAATTATGCATAAAGCCCTCGAAGCTTGCGGTAAAGGTAAGCGAGATAAGCTTGAAATACTTGCCAAAAGCTGGCTTGTTGATGAAGGAAGGTCTCTCGAAGATTTACAAAAGGTGTTGAAGCTAGTCGATGGCATTATGCAAAGCGATATGTGGAACAGAGTATTACAAGCCGAAGAGAAATATTTTGAGCTACCGTTTTCTAACTTAAATGAAGATGAGGTTATATCGGGAGCCATAGATTTAATATTTAAAGAATCTGATAAATGGGTAATAGTTGATTATAAAACAGATAATTTTGAGACTACCCCTAAAAAGAAAGAAGCATACGAAAAGCAGGTGGATATATATTCACAGTATTGGGAAAAGTTAACTGGTGGCATAGTTAAAGAGAAGAAGCTTTATAGGGTTGGTCGAGACGAGGTCTAAAAAGAACATTATTTTCCTAAAAAATGTTCTTAATTAAGTTTATTGCAGTAAGTCTGCATTACTGAAAGCAAAATCCCCCCAAGTCTATTAATATACCCTGCTGAAAAATCAATTAAATAATCTTTACTACTATAATTTGATGAAAAAAGAGGTGAATTGGCTCGCTTCTAGATGTATCTTTCTTATTTTAGTTGAGCTTGCCAAAAAGCCCGGCACGCCTATGGACTTAAGGTTAAGAACTAGTATGACAAAAAACAACTATGTAAATATTATTTTAAAAAGACTTGGATCCGAAGGCATCATTAAGTGTTTAAATCCAAAGGAGAAAATCGGTAAAGTCTTCTGCATAGACCCGAAAAGTAAATACAAGTTAAAGCAGCTATTTAGAAAGAAGGGGCTAAATCAGAGGATAAATCCACTGCCGGATTTGAACTGGAGAGCATATGGTATATTGCTTTGTAAGGGCTTTGGCAGGCAAATACGTATAGTTTTTAAGGAGGCTTACAAACTGGGGAACGAAATAGATTTTGAAAATAACACTAAAAAGAAAATCACTATACCGCCCCTCCAGAGAGAAAAGCTCCCGAAGATGGCAACCAGTGATGTTCACCGGGCTTTTAACAAGCTTATTGAATTAGGGTTAGTGAATCGTAAGCTTACTTGGCCTAGGGAATATGTATTTACTGAAGACGCCCTAAAGATAATAGGATTTGATAGCAGTGTATTACAGTAATATACATTGCTGAAAATTCTTTTAAATAAAACGTTACTACTTCTAAGTAATGGAATACAAAATTTACAAGCCTATAAAATACGAGAAAGAATCTAACCTAATTGGTTATCTCGATAACTCGCTTCTTAAACCAAGACCCTTTTATGAAACGGGCATAGAGGAAAGTCTTGAGAGCATTGTCTTAAAAGACGAGCCCGAAAAAGAAAGAAGCATAGTGGAGAAGATATTCTCTGATAAAGGTAGGACCCTCAAAGCCACAATAAAAGCCCTGTTTAACGAGCTTCTTTTGAGACAAAACCTTAACTATAAATTATTAGATGGGATAGATTCTGACATATGTAAAACTGGTTCCTATCTTGAGCAGATTAGATTTTTTACCCAAAGACAGTATACGCCCGATTTAGAAATAGCCTTCTCAAGGAGAAGAACCCAGCTTGAGAATCAGGTAGTTGAGCTTGAAAAAGAAAAAAGACAGGAATACTTAACATGCTGGAAGGATTTAATGTTCTTAAAGAAATACTTGCTATCTGCATTAAAGGATTATTGGACTGCAAGTAATAGAAAATCATTCTTGGATCTTGAAAATGATAATGGATATAGAGGGCCTGTGCAGGAAACTGAAACCTATAATTGGCAGCAAAGCTGATGAACTCTGGTATACCTGGCTTGCCTCTGATTTACAGGAAAGAAAAGACTTAGAGATAGAGATACAGATGATTGCCGAGAAGGTCTTAAAGCACGGCCCTTTAGAAGACAAGGTTATTCTTCTGCCACCGCCATCAGAGGAGCAGGCAAAGGGAGATTTCATTTTGGGCAATGTGATTTATCGCGACAAGAAACTCTACCCTTTGCATCTAAACGAAGAGGATTTTATCAAGCAGATAGGAATTTTCAGTATTACCGGTGGCGGGAAAACAAACGTAGGGATGCTCTTGGCCTTGCAGTTATTGCAAAAGAAGATTCCTTTTATGGCCATAGACTGGAAACGCCAATGGCGCTCAATACTGAGCCTTAATGACTTTCCTAATATTGAAGATGTGCTGGTTTACACTATTGGAAGAGACATTATCCCTTTTCTTTGGAATCCATTCAGACCGCCTCCCAACATTGATCATAAGACTTGGATTTCGGTAATTGCAGAGTGCCTTGAGAAAAGCCATTTGGGTGGATTGGGAGTAGCTGATTTCTTTATCAGGATATATGAAGGGTTGTTTGCAGAGCGTAAGGATGAGAATTACCCTAATTTCTATGACGGTCTTAGAGAATTGCAGAATATAAAAGTTGGTGGTAGGGAATTCTTGTGGTGGCAGTCTGCAAAGAGGATATTCAAAAGCTTTACCTTTGGCCCTGCCTCAAAGTCTTTTAACGCCAGAAAACCGATAAAGCTTGAAGAGTTGCTTGAAAAACCCGTAATCCTGGAATTAGACCAGGAGATGCCTAAACCATTGAGGATTTTCTTTCAGGAGCTCGTGATAAGATTTATTCATCTCTACCGTCTTGGGCAAGGGGAGAGTGATAAATTAAGGCATGTTTTGTTTTTAGAAGAAATTCACAATCTTTTTCAGGTGACAAAATATGAGAGAGGGAAAATGGATAGCTTAGAGAACGTATATCGTGAGATACGCAGTTTTGGGCAAGGTTTAGTAAGTATTACGCAACACTGCTCGCTTTTGCCGGTGCATATCTTAGGCAATTCGCATACCTTGATATTTCTTGCGCTTCAACATCAGGATGATATTGAAGCTGCAAGAAAGGCGTTATTTTTGTCAAGAGACGATGAGGTATATTTGAATATGCTAAAGACGGGGCAAGGCATAGTAAAGGTAATGGAAAGAATTAACCCTTGTCTTGCCCAATTTCTGTATGTGCCAATAAAAAAAGGCGAGATAACCGATGGCTGGCTTCAAAAAAGGCATGACTTTTCGGACTTTTCAGGAGCGCATTCGACGGCATCTGAAGGTTCTGACGACTTTTCAGGCGGGGATAAAATAGAGGAAGTGAAAAGCCTGAAAAGTGTAAAAGCCCTACTCGCAGATATTTTTCAGTACCCCTTATCATCTTTAGTCAATAGATACAATAGGCTGGGGATAAATCCGCGGCTCGGTAATGAATATAAGAAGATTATCATTTCTGAAGGTCTTGTGGCACCCAAAAGGCTTATTACCAGGCAAACTCAGGTTTTACTCTTTGAGTTGACACAAAAAGGTAAGTCTATTTTGAAAGAATTAGGATACGAAGTTAAGGATGATAATGAGAGCTTAACACATAAATTCTGGAAAATAAAAATAGCTGGATATTACAAAAGCAGAGGTTTCAATACGCTCGTTGAAGAGCATATCAATGGAAGACCAGATATTATCGTCGTCAATGGAAGTATACAGACGGCCATTGAGATAGAAACGGGTAGCTCTGATTTTATGAAGAATATATCAAGAGACCTCAAGGCATTTGATGAAACTATCTGTATTGCAACAGATAAAGAAGTTGAAGAGGAAATTAAACAATGCCTAAATGAAAATAGTCTGGTTAATGACAAGTTAAAAATCACCTCTGTTCTAAATTTTGAAATAACCTAATCCTTCCCATAAATTCCCATTAATATATATTGCTGAAAAAGTATTTAAAATCCTTCTACCTCTTTTTCCCCTATATTTTCACATAAAAACTAATAATAACTTCTCTTGATGAGAGGTTATTCATAAGGCATCTTCGGGTGTCTTTCGTGAGAGAGCAATTGCTTAATAGCGGTTGCTCTTTTTTTCTTGAATAGCCAGTTATAGAGGGGGCATTTCCATTTTTACTCGCGAAGGTTTTAATGGGAAGTTTTTGCCCCCTCTTTATTCAAAGAAAGGAGGTAGGAATGGCACAAAGAAAAACACCATTTGAATTGCCAACATTCAGAGGTTACACAATTGACGCACGATTAAAACAGTTCAGAAAAATTTCTTCGGACAGGACAATTGAATTTATCGATTTTGACAACAAAGAAGGCCAAAAACTTTTGAATGAAATCAGGGAATACTTTTCATTTCTCTTTGAATAGCCACCACTAAAAAAGGAGGGAGTATGTGGCTAATAGCTAAAGACCTAAGATGCGAACTGAAGGATTCAGAGATTCTGGATTGGGTAGAGATTGACGGAACAGTATGGGTTGAGATTCCTGATGAGAAAGGAGCTAGTTATGTACAGCCCAAGCTTGAACGAAAGTTTGGTGAAAACGCTATACCGGCTGAAGCGTGTCTGGAAAAAGCCGATGACGGAAATTACTAATCTTTTGCTTCAGAGGTCATTAGACAGCCTTGATCGAGAATGCATTTGCCGGGTTTGCACTACAGAGAAGAACAACGATTGTTTGAGCTGTTACTTTAACAAACAAGGTTAAGTGTTTCAAAAAATCCAAACTGAAAGGGGGTGAATAATATGAACTTGAATGAACTGAATAATCAGAAAGTCGCTGTTACCATCGCAGGCGAAGAGGTTGAGGTTAATGCCTCAGATTCTATAAAGGATACTTTAAAAAGGATCCTACAGGAAAAAGGCATTGATTCTTTTACCATCTTGGTTGATGGCAAGGAGATGACCTCGACAGCCGACCTGCCGCAGAACTTTGTTGACCATGAAATCGAAGTCCAGCGGTATGTGAAGGCAGGATAAGAAAGTTAATGCCTGGAGAGGGGAAGGGTAGATTTTTTCTCTTCCCCTCTTTCATTTTAAAGGGAGGTGAAACGATGATAGACACGAAACTTATTAATAAGGCCAGGCATAAATCCGAGGTAATCCAGGCAATTGATACTTCGTGGAGGAGTTTTGTCGATGAATTAAGAGAGAACATCTTCAGGGTTCCGTTTAAAGGCAGTTATCAGGCTTTGGTTGAAGATGATTCCTTCTTTGTTGAGGGTTATTCGGGTCTGCTTTGGGTAGACAAGCTCTATTATCAGAATAAGACCTATCTGCTGAATGAACCGGTAAAGTATTACCCTTTCAAAATTTATGGGGTATATGACCAACGGGGTAATTTTGAGCATTTCTCATCGCGTCCTGAAATGGGTTTTCACTATTTAGGATTAACACAAAAAGGACATGCTATCTGCACAGGAGAGATTCAGTATTCAAATCCTGAGTCGCTTTTAAGTTTACAAGAAGCGGCCCGGAAAATAGTCGGTGCCTTTCGACTAGTGAACCTTGAATCATTAGGGACTGTACTCTTGCCCGATGAGTACGCGAGCTTAAGGGATATCCTACAAAACAAGGAAGAGGATATAAAGATAAGGTTTAAGAAACTGCTAAAAGAAAAGCTTATTGAAGAAATAATTTAAGGAGGTGGCTCATGCTACAGGAAGCAATTTATGAAAGGCAAAACTTAATAGGGGAGCTAGAGATTCCCGATGTTGCCACGATCGTTGGTTTGGGAGGTACCGGCTTCTGGACAGCGGTATTCCTGGCAATGTCGGGAGTGAGCGAATTAATCCTTGTTGACGCTGATATTGTTGAGGTTTCAAACCTTAACCGCCTGCCGCTGAAAGAAAGTGTTATTGGAATGAAGAAAACAGAGGCGGTAAAGGGTTTCTTGAGTGAAATTCGAAAGCTTACCAGAATTGAAATCCACAATATCCGTCTTGAAAAGCCAGACGATTGTCATGTCCTTAGGGGCGCTATTTTTTGCTGCACAGATAACCTGAGAAGTCAGCAGTTAATCTGCGCCTATTGTAAGAAAAATGATCTGCATTATCAACGGATAGGTTATGACGGAACAGTATTAAATGTCTCAAAGACTTTTCCTCTAACCTTTGAAGAGATAAAGGATGAAGGTGGATACACAACTACTCCTTCCTGGGTAATTCCGGCTGTATTTGCCGCGGCAGCCGGAGTAGCTTCCAGAGCCTACAAGGAGCTCTGCCTGATGGACGATTTGGGCAAACTGCATATCCAAAGCTCAAGCCATGTGCCCGAGAAGATACTGGATGAGGCGCGGCAGGAAAGAGAGGATGAGATAGTAGACAATATTCATGAGTATATACCTGACTCTTATGGATGTTGCGAAGATTGTAATAGGGTGGATCCGGACAATAGTGACTATGGATACTGTCCCGATTGTGAGAACCATTACTCAGAAGATGATATCGAGGACATAAAGGAGAAGGCAAAAGGTGAGTGTATAAACGACATTATTGTTCAGATCGAATCAAGGGAGATACAAGACGCTACCCTTAGAAGAGCAGTGGAAAAATACGGAAGGAGGCCGGAAAAATGCTTAGCCTAGATGATACCAAAAACGCTAATCTTTTAGAAGTGCAGGTGAAGAATTACGGAGAATGTGGTTTTTGTTCTGACAAAGAGAACAAAGAAAAGCTTAATATCCCATGGAGCATTTACAGCCAGTGGTTGTATATCTCGCTGTGTATGGGTTCAAAGGAATGGGGTGCGGTGTTCTGGATTAAGGATAGCACCATAACAAGCTTTAAGATTCCCAAGCAGATGGTGGGGGCGGCTGAATGTGAATTCAGCGAGGATTTGGGAGGTGACGGGATAGTTCATTCTCATCATGATATGGGCGCTTTTCATTCATCTCAGGACGACCATCATGCCAGAAACCTTTATGTTTATAGCATCGTCCTTTCCAATCAGAAGGGGTATGACGCTACCAAAAGGATGAAGCTACCCTGTAAAGGCTTCGGATATGTAAAGGTAGAACTGCGCCTTACCGGTTGTCCTGAGATTGATCTTTCAAAAATAACGGAGAAGACTGTTTTTACACCGCCAGAGGACCCACAAAAGCACCTTGATTTTAAAGCTGACAGGCTTCCTTGCGACAGATGCGTAACGCTGGATTGTCAGAATTGCGCCCACTTTTATACGGGGCAGTTTCCTTGCGACAATTGTCTCAGCTTTAAATGTAAGGAATGTCAACACACACGAGGCATGGATATCTCAGAAGTGCTTCCGTTCTGTGATCTATGCGAGGATGGCCTTTGTCCCAGCTGCGATAAGCTCGCTAGATATCTGGAAAACTATCCTCAAGACAAAAATAACTTCAGCCATCTTATCGCTAATAAAATTTAAACAAAACGAAAGGAGAAAGACTATGTGGAATAAACCACGTACTGAAGAGCTTGCAAAGATACCGGTTTTTTATTCAACAGAAGAAGTGCCGCTTAAGGAGAAGATAATTTACATGCATTTCTTTATTGGAGGCTGCGATTGGTATGCCTGCGAGTTTTCGCCTGAAGAAAATTGCTTCTTTGGATTCGCGATACTCAACAACGATCTTGAAATGGCAGAGTGGGGTTATTTTGCCCTTGATGAACTCGCGAGTTTGAAAGTGAGTTTTGTTGAGGTAGACAGGGATTTGCCTTGGACTCCCTGTAAAGCAGTTGAGGTTGACAAAATAAGAGAAGCCGAGGGATGGCTTGAGGAGGTGATTAAGAAATGATAGAGGTCGCAAGGATGTATCGGATGGACAACGGCTCTAACCTGAAAGCCTTTGCTGATGTGGTTATAGGCGAGGTGCTTGTAAAGGGCGTTAGGGTTGTTGAAGGAGACCGAGGATTGTATGTAAGTCTTCCTAAGTCGCAGGGCAAGGATGGGAAGTGGTATCCTACTGTTACATTGGTGGATAAGTCAATGCAAGGCGAGCTGCAAAGCATTGTGCTTGAAGCATACAATTCCTAAGAGTTGCTGGACTTAAACCAGTCCCTATGAAGGTGAAAAACCTCTCTAACTTGTCTTTTAAATGGGGCAAGGACAACAGCGGGGAAAAGCTAATCTTAACACTACCGCTAACACCAAAAGTCCTGAGCAAGACTCAAAACTGCTCATTTTTTATTGAAAGGAGAATTAGGATGAACAGATTTTTTAAGATGGCATTAACAATAATGCTTTTCTGTTTGATTCTTTGTATTGCACAGCTTGCGAGGGTTGAGTTTGGCTATGAGATATCGAATTTTCTTGATAAGAGTGTAATTGCATTAAATCCGAGGCAGGTTACGAGGCAGTATATTCTTGCCATTAAGAAAAAGGATTACGAAACTGCATATTCCTATCTTACGCCTGACACAAAGGAAATATTTTCCCTGCCGAATTTCATCTCAATGAACAAGGTATGGACTGAAATGGATGAGGACAGCGCTAAGATTCACTGGGAGGGGGTTTTTGTGGGGATGCAGATTTATCAGGATCCCGGAACCTGGGCATACCTGCTTGTTAAAACTAATGGCAAATGGAGGATTGTTATCCGTAGTAAGGGCACCCCTACCTTCCCTTATGTGAAGGAATACTTCTGCGGCAATAGTGAGTGTGAGTATTAGAAAGAGCCCTGGGCATGGCTATTAAAAGGCCCTTTTTTATTTGTTTTCTTCATTAATATTCTTTGCTGAAAATATATTTAAACCTGTTACTCCTTAAAAATTAAGACAGGAGGCAAAACAAAAAATGGAAAGTCCAAATTTAAACCAATATCAAGGCGAGAACAAAACTGAACTAAAAATAGGCATCACAAGAGATGGCAGAAGCTTAATCTTTAGGGTGCCGGGGTTTGAAAGACCTTTCTTTAAGCCCGTAGCATACCTTGAGAAGGTCATAGAATCTGCTAAAGAGAGACAGGCAAGCGCAGCTATTGGTATAGAGAAAATAAAGGGTTAAAAGTTAAAATGGCTAAGGAAGATCTGGAAACAAAAGCAAAGAAGGCAGTTTTGGAAATAAGGGAGAGGGTTAACAGGATTTATGACATCCTAAAGGACGTTGGTATGAAGCTGACTCATGTGATTGAGTATAAGTTCGACTACCACACCTTACCTAAGGGCATTGATTACGAGGATTGATCTGACTTATGGCCTTAATATAGATTGCTGAAAAGCAATAAAACCGCGATTAGAATTATAGCTTTATGCAACGCTGTAAGTTTTGCGGTGAATCTGATGAGTGCAAGCTGATTTTAAGCAGCAGATTCGTAAACGGGAAGGTTGTGCAGGAATTGATTTGTTTTCGGTGCTTCTGGCTGGATAAGTTTCAACATGAAGATGGAGATATACTATCAGAAGAATTTTTTGAACAAGCAGAAATCCGAGCAGCGAAAGCCAGAAGTCTCCATTCCTTTAGCTTATCAGAATGAAGTAGTCCCGGAGGACAGGGAACGTATCTTAAAAGGCCTCTATTCTACCGTTGATTTGTTGGAAAAACTTTTATATGAAACAAAACAAGAATTCTACAGGAAGTCGTAACCTATTCATGCGTAACAATTCGATACAATAAATTCTTAAACTATAATTCATATAAGATATATCAAACCCTTCTTTCAGGGTTTCAAACGCCATAAGAAAGTTCAAAAATCAAGCCCCGCCATAGCTCAATGGTTCGCTTTTTTTGAACACCGTAAAGTATTTAAGGGAATCCTTCCTTCCCTTTTTATGCTTAAAGAATACCCCGAATTTATGAAAGGAGAGATTGAAGATTTCTATAATAGCTTAGCCAGGAATGAAAAATCTATACTTAATGATTACTTAGCCTATAGAAAAGCAAGAGGGATAACAACAGAAGAGAAGGTGAAGGATGTAAGAAGGTATATGCTACAGTTGAGATATATCTTGCAGAAAGAATTTAAGGCTATTGACTTAAAGGATCTGAGAAATATCTTAGTCGCAATAAACAGCAGTAGATTGTCTGATTATGTAAAGAATGGCATTAAGACAGATTTGAAGAATCTTCTTAAATACCTATTTCCTAATTGGAGCTCAAAATTCTCTAATTTAGAGGATATAAAACTGATTTCTAATGCAAGAAACGAAAAGAAGCTTAATCCCAAAGCTCTATTCCAAAAGGAAGATATTGAGAAATTAATGAAGCATGAAACCCAGATGTTTTGGAAGGCTTTTTTTATGGTGCAGTATGAAGGAGGTTTAAGGACCAAAGAAACAAGGTTCTTAAAATGGGAAGATATAAAGTTTAATGTTGATGGTGATATATCAGAACTAAGTATATATTCTACGAAGACAAAGAAGGCGAGAACAATATTCGTAAAAGAAGCTACCTTTTATCTTCTTAAACTCAGAGAAGAACAGGAAAACTTAGGTGGAAAAGGCATTTATGTATTTCATTCCAAGACAGATATAAACAAGCCCATAATTAAGACAACTGTTTCTATGTGGTTCAGAACATTAACTAATAAGGTTTTGGGAAGGAAAGGATGGAATTATCTACTAAGGCATAGTAGAGGAACAGAACTCTATAGATTAGCTAGGCAGGGAAAGATAGCAAAAGACACGGCTATAGAATTTATGGGGCATTCCGGAGATATGAGCAAGGTTTATGAGCATTTTGATAAGGATGAGATTAAGGAGATGTTAAAGAATCAGGTCTATAAGATTGAAGATTTGCCTGAGGGAAAAAAGCATGAGTTGGAAAAAGAAATAGATGACTTAAAAAAAGCGAAAACTACCCAACAGGACGAGATAACCAAGTTAAAAGCCGAAGTTAAGAAATTTTCAACAATTTCAGAAAGAATCGGCTATCTCACCACAGAGATCGAAAAATATCGTAGATTATTTTCAGAAAAAGAAACTTACAGGAAGCCTTAAAAAGAGTAAAACATTCTTTAAGAAATGGCAAATATAAAAGGCTGGAGAGAGATAAGCGACAGAACATATATGAGCGAAAAGACGTTGATAAATGTAACCGAGATATCACCCACAGAGTATATCGTTGTTTTAGTTGATGGCCTCAATGCTTCGGTATTAAAACATTTTAAAACAAAGCTGGGGGCGGAAAAATTCATGCTTAAGTATATGAAATGCCATCCAGGATAAAAATACTGCTTAAATTATTCCTTCTCGCTATATATTGCAATGACTTAGGGACCTTTCGGTGGTATAATAATTTTGTTTAATAAGCAGCTTAACAATAAGGCGCAGTTATGGATAGGATGATTGCTCCCCCAAGAAAAGACATAAGGTTAGTAAATTTACCGATAAAAGACGCTGCAGAAGCTCTAGAGGACTACTTAAATAAATCTGGATGGAAGTTTTCAAAAACAGAATCCGCAGATGGATCGTTTCGCTATGAGGCCAGGAATCCAAAGGCTTCAACGATAATGCTTTTTTTTAATAATACACCGCAGATTTCTTTATGGACTCTTTATCCGGATCAGAGGGGAACAAGGATAGCGATGTATTTTAAGCTCTTTGATTCTTCTCTTGTTTGGTTTTATGGTTTATTGATTGGGATTCTGATAACAGTCGAATATTCTGCTGTTCGATACTTTACCGATAAATCTGCCTCGATTTCTTCATTTGCCCCCTTTATGCTTTCTATAGGACCTTGGATAGTTTTTACTTCCTGCATATCTTATATAAAACGATATCAAATATTCAGGAATGGTTTCTATTCCTTGATTTCTGACACATATGGAATCAAAGAAGAGAACTTGCGGGAAGGATTTTATTTCCCTGAATTATGCAAATATGGTGTTATAACTGGGATTTTTGTAATCCCGATACTTTTAATCATAATCGCAAAAAGTTTTTCCGGATTCTTTGGGTTAAATTCTTCTCCAGCATTCTTTTTCAGGATGTTGTTGTTTTTAACTCCTATCCTACTCTTCTTGGGAGCATTCATTTTCTACAAGCCCCGATTTAACAAGCGACTTAAGCTTAGCTTCTTTGGTATGCAGGCAGGAGCCTTAATAGCGATTTACTTGTTATTTCCCATTTTCCATGCAATAGTTTCTCCCTTAATCGGTGGCCTCGGCATAGGATTGATAGCTGTTTTGATAGGACTGTTTGTTATTCTTTGTATAATGGTGTTTATGGCCATTGACATATTTGCGGCAGCTGAAGAGCTAGAGGCAAACCTATATCAATATAAAACAGATAATGCAGACTCAGAAATATCGGCCTCTTTTAAAGAAGATTGGTATTCCAAGGCTTTTTATGGTCTTGTGTTGATTATATGGATAACATTAGCTTTAATCAACTTGGCCGGTGTATATTTATCTCTGAGTTTCGTTGAGTATCTTTTTGCAGATAAGAATTTTCTTTTTCCTAATCCTTGGCAGCAATCTTTTTTTGGCAGCAAAGATATAGCCGATAAACTTTTCTGGGGTGGTTTATTTTCACTCCCTATCATTCTTTTCTTGGCTATTTTTGTCTACAAGAGAACATCAGAAACTATGCGACTTATGATATTAAAAGAAAAAAATCCTATTCCCGAAGATTTGCGTGAACGAATTGAAAAAATATGCAGATACTCCGGAGTGAGAATGCCGACTATTTTCATAAATGAAGAAGATGAAATTATTGCTAACGTAAAGCTGGTTTTTCTTTTGGGCAGTATCCTCAAGATAAGCAGAAAGGCATTAAACGAATTAACTACGGAAGAATTAGAAGCCTTGCTTGCTCACGAGATATTCCATTTGAAGAGGCATAATCTTACATTCACTATTTTAAACACCTTATCCCAATGGACTTTATTCGGAAGCGGTTTTCTTACGGTGATTCAGAATTCAAAAGAAATCGAGTATGAAGCTGATAGGTTTTCTGTGAAATGGCTGGCTAAAAACGGATTGGACAAAGGAGTGCTTATAGGCTTATTGGATAAAGTTGCCCTTTTGAATTCATTAGCCGGCATAGCTTTTTCAGATTCAGCTATGAGTTTTAGCGCTTACTTCAAGAAGAAAGACCATAAAAGAATGGATGGTATGTACTTGCAGCGGTTTATTGACGAGTTATTTTTTGGCGATATAGTTATCTCTTATGTTCATCCTACTACCAATGAGAGAATAAAAAGGATTGAGCAATTGGCATGATTGACGCAAAACAGATAGCGAAAGAATTTATACTGCCTTATTTTAACCTGCGCGAGTCTTTCTTTAACGCGACCTGGGATTACGTGAACTCTAACTTCGGAAAAATATCATCTGTTGTGAGCTCTTCTGAGAAGATGGAGTTGGCCAAGATTGGCGGCCCTCTTGCATTCGGAGGAACTGAAGAGAGGGGGGCACTAAAGGCAGTTCTTATTTTTGCAGATGGTTTTAAGGAATTACCTCTTAAGGGTGATTTTTCCAGCCTGGTTGGTTCAATAAAATCGGCATGCGATAAATATCATGCTGAAGAGGGTTTAACAAGAGAGATTCTGAAGAAAGTAAACTCTCTTGAGAATAGGATCGCGAAATTTATGAAGCCTGAAGCAAAGGGCAAGGCGGTTATTCACGCGAAAGAAGAGGATTTGGAAGGTTATGTTGTGTATCTTCCTACTTCGACAGGAATAGGAACAGATATTTCAGACATTTCGGAAAAGAAAATCAGAAAGGAATACCTGCAAAAGAAGAATAATTATGAGATATTTATTTACACAAGAAATATTTTTGTCAAATTAGGTAGGGAATTAAAATCAATGCAGATGGACGAGAGAATTTACAGGCTCCTTGTAATATTCCTGAGGCAGAAGGACATGCTTATACCGCCTATCCCTTTATACAGGAAAGCATGGGCCGGCTCATTCTCGGAGCTCCGATCAATAAGAGATGAGAGGGATATTTCTGACCCTTTGAAATCTTCTATAAGCGAGCTGAGGGCATTGCTCAAGGATATTTCTGATTTTGAAATAACCAAGGCACGATTCCAAGGCTACATCTGCAAGGGTAAATTCAGATTCTGTACAATCATCCTGAAGTCTGAGGATAAGAAGTATATTCTTTCGGAAGCTGAAGAGCCGGAAGGCCTTTCCCTGTAAGAAGTTCATTTAGTTTCAGGAAAGTTTTCTTTCCATACATGCTCATCCTGCCAATATCATTCTCGCTTAATCCGTAAAGGTCTCTTACCTTTCTGACTCCTTTTCTGTAATGCACTCCATCTTCGCAGTATAAATGCCCAATCATTCCTTCAACATATCTTGCGGATAAAGCCTTATCCGTTCTCAAATTAAGATAGCCCACAAGCTTTATCAAGTCCATATCCATAATTCCTTCGGCATTACCCACCTTTCCTTCAAGATTCTTTTTGTTTTCCATATTGTTACTACGAGTTAGTAGTATTTAAATCTTTCGCTTTCTTTCCCCCAAGCCCAGAAATTGCCCTGTCTAGCGGGGTAACTCTGAGCTAACTTTACGCCTTACCCTGAGATTACCCCCGATTCGTATACTTGTAATTGAAAGTTGCGAAACAGGAAAGAAAGGAGGTGAGTGGTAAGAGTAAAAGAGGTGATAAGGGAAAATAAGGAAGTCAAATAACAGTTTCTAAAAAAGGAGAAAAAGATGAGTTGTCCAAAATGTAGTTACAGAGGTCACAATAAGGTTTATCACTGGGGAACAGGAGAGATTGAGTGCGAGAGTTGCGGGCATGATTACCCGAAGCGTGAAGAAAATAAACATCATAAAGAAGTTTTTAATTGCGATTTTTTATTTAAGCCTGCTCTTTTAGAAAAGAAAGATATAAAGTGGTCAAATGACGTGTGGATTGGACCAAATGGGAAAACTTCCATGTTCAGGCCGGTTGGCGGGGTGCACGCCGGTTTCAGATCTTCTTTTGATGATGGAATAGTTATCGACCATCAGTCAAACCCTGTTGGTAGAATTGATGGCAATGGCTATTTCATGCCATGAATGGAAACTTTGAGAAAAATTTAAATACCGATTCTCCAGGTAATCTTATGGCTAAAGGGAGTTCAGGAAGCAATAGTTATGCCTCAAAGGGTTCTTCAGGAAAAGAAGCATATAGCGGAGGCTCTTCGGTGAAGGTAGGTTATGGCAGTGGAAATTCATTTGGTTACGGCGGGGACGCTCTTAAAGGCTATGGCAAGGGCGGCTTAGCATCATTGATTTCAGGATACGGCATAAAAACTTACCCAACAATCAATGAGAATTCCCGCCTTTCATCTTGGCTGAGCGATTATCAAAAGGGATTGAAAGGAAAGATTTGTTCAGATAAAGAGACTGATAGGATAATCAGGGAATTGCTGAGGGAAAAACCTCGCTATTTTGAAAAGACCTGCAAGCCTGATGAAAAGTTAACCCAATGCCCTTTCTGCGAAGGGGAAATCGGCAAGTGTTTTTGCATGAATTAGTTTTCTGAATGGGGAATTTAAGAGCAGAGGTGATAACCATGTGGCAGGAGAATTGGCGCGAGACATTGAATGAATACCGGCACGCCATAGATGAGATTGACTCCGGGATTCTAGAGTTACTCGGTAAAAGAACAGAATTGAGCGAGAGAATAGGCGAGATTAAGCATGAACATGGATTGCCTATCTGTGTGCCGGAAAGAGAAGCGGAGGTTATCAAGAATAGGCAGGATTTGGGCAGATTGAAAGGGTTAAGCGAAAGGTTTGTCCGGGTTATGTTCAAATTTATCATGCATGAAAGTAAGCAGATTCAAAGAAAATTAGTTAAGGCGTAGCAGAAAGGGAGGCAAAAGATGGAAGAGATAATTTTGACGGGATATAACGTAAAGGAATTTGTAGAAAAGCTAAAGAAAGGCGAAAAGGGAGGTTGCTATAACTGTAAAAGGTGCGAGGGTGATAAAAGTGTATATTTTCTTAAGGATGGTGGAGGCTTAGCCACCATTCATTTAAGAATGCTTGCTGTGAAATTTGACGATGTTACATTCAACTATTTGCTGTGTCAAGAGTGTATCCCCTTGTTTCATGGAGCAATCTCTGCACCAAAAGAAGAACATAAAGACAGCGCATTTAGTCCGAATATGAATTAAGACCGAGTATAGAAAAATACTTTTCAGATAATATCAATGAATGAATACAAGGGTAAATTCCACAGCAGGGAAGATGGAGGCTCACAGCTCGTCTTAAGGATAAAAGATCGCCACGGTCATTTCCTGGCTGAGATCGTTTACGATAAATCCAGGGGCTATGTGCTTCGGATCTATTGCAGAAAATGCAAGGCGTTTCACGAAATTGAGATAAAAGAAATTCGAGATTCGGGTGTGTAGATAAATGATTTTCTAACCCATAGGGCATAGGGTCAATTAAGGACCAGAGGCTCAAGAACAAAAGGAGCCTCGATGACTCTATGCCCTAATTGTATTGAGTATGCAGAATGTAAAGAAATATGCCCCGCAGTACAGAAAGAGATCACCGGCAGAGGAAAAACCGCCTCGCGCAAACGAAAAACCTATCCAGTTGATTTTTCCTACATAGAAAATACTCACCAATCACTCAATTCCTTCCAAAGAGAAGTCCTGTATACCCTAAAAAACCTCACGTTGCATAACAAAGAACAGTCGCTTAGTAAACTGGAAATCGAAGAAGCGATAAATGAATCCTTAAACGACAAGGAAAAGGAAGTGATTTTCCTTTTCATGCAGAGTTACAGACAAGAAGATATTGCCCAAAGGCTAAACATTTCTCAACCTAGGGTCAATTTTTTGTTCAAAAGGGCTCTTAGAAAATTAAGAATTTTTCTCTTGGGGGGTTATAAAACACCTCAAAAGACACCACTGCCAATGGAAGGCGGGAAAGGCAGTGAGAAAAAATGCGCAGAATAAAGAAATCAGATACATTGACCTGTTTGGCGGAGTCGGAGGGTTTAGGCTCGGCATTGAAAGAGTTTTTGGCAATAGAAAGCCGGGAAAACCAGTTTTTAAATGCGTTTTCTACTGTGAAATCGACAAATACTGTGTCCAAGTCTACGACAAGCAATTCCAGGAAGAATACGAGCCCAAGGATATCACTACCGTCAGGGCAAAAGAACTTCCAGACTTTGATCTGCTCTGTGCAGGCTTTCCTTGCCAGGCATTCTCAATTGCTGGAAAAAGGCAAGGCTTCAATGATATCAGAGGCACATTGTTTTTTGAGATTGCAAGAATTATTAGGGCTAAAAGACCTAAGTTTGTTTTCCTTGAGAACGTCAAAGGTTTACTCAATCACCAAAAAGGGAAAACTTACAGAATCATCCTTCAGGCGCTTTCAGAATTGGGGTATGAGTTTCAATGGATGGTGCTTAACAGCAAATTTTTCGGAGTCCCCCAAAACAGAGAAAGGGTCTTCATTATCGGAAATCTTAGAGGACAACGTAAGCCAGAAATATTACCTTTCAGAGAAATTGCAAGAGCGATACCAGGAATACCTCAAAACCAAATTGTCTACGATAGAAAAGGATTTGACAGTAGGACAAAAGGATTCAGGGAAAGCATGAATGAAAGCCCTACTTTATCTACGAAAATGGGAACCGGTGGAAATAATGTCCCGATGGTTAGCTGTGCCTACAGAACAAGAACTTATTGTGGTCAAGAAGGGCATATAGAAACAAGAAAAGACAAAATCGCAAATCAGCTTACCAGTTGTCAGAAGGACTCAATGGTTTTGACCAAAGAGAGAATAAGAAGATTAACTCCCGTAGAATGCGAAAGACTGCAAGGGTTTCCTGACAATTGGACAGAAGGCGTTTCAGATACCCAGCGATACAAGATGATGGGTAATGCCGTTACAGTAAATGTGATTGAGGCCATAGTAAACAACTGGTTTGGATAAAAAGATGAATATTTTATTAGTTGAACCAAACAAATCAAAAAGTTGGGGTAGCAACAACCAGTATATAGGACTGCTCAGAATAGCTGCGTTTCATAAGGCTATTGGAGACCGCGTTGAATACATCCGTGGTTGTGCTACCCCTAAACATAAACCTGACCTAATATACGTCACTTCGATGTTTACTTACTGGTATAAGCAGGTTTGGGAGGCGGTTCGTTATTATAAGAACCTTTTTCCTAAAGTGAAGGTAAAGTTAGGTGGCATTTATGCAACGCTATGCCCCGAGCATGCGAAACAGAGCGGTGCTGATGAGGTTTTTATCGGTCAGATTGAAAGGGCAAAATATTATCCTCCGGACCCAACAGTGCTGCCCGAACGACCAGATTTTGTGTACACCATGACAAGTTTTGGGTGCCCTAACTATTGTAGTTATTGCGCAACTCATTTACTCTACGGCCAAGGTATAGAACAGATACCTTTTATGGAAGTTTTCAAAGAAATAGAGCTACAGAAAGAGCGCGGATTTAGAAAGATATATTTTGGCGACGACAATATTAGTTATAACGCAAACAGGCATTTAATCCCACTCTGCGAGCTCATCATTAAAAATAAGTTGAAAATGGAATTCTCAGTGCCGGGAGGCATGCAGGCAAGCCATATCACCAGGAATCTTGCAAAAACGATGTGGCAAGCAGGTTTTAGGAAAGTCTCTACAGCTATTGAGAGCGTCAATGAAAAAGTGCTTTTAAATATGGGAAGAAAAAATAATTCCACCAAAGACGATGTGGCAAATTGCATAGACAACTTTGAAGCAGCCGGATTCAAACGTCATGAGATAGATGTTTATTTTATTATCGGCATGCCTTACCAAACTTTAGACGATATTCTGGATACCCTTTCTTTTCTAATAAAACTAAGAGTCTGGGCTCATCCCCAGAGATGGACTCCTATTCCGGGCACCTTGGATTACAAGCGCTATAAGTTGGAAAGCTGGGATCTGGAAGATTTGTATTACAAAAGCTTCTTAATCAAAGGAGTTAATTTTACGGCCAAGGATTTGGAATCAATCTACAGAATTGCGCGTTTCTTTAATATAGGCGCAAGGTATGCCAATGGTGAGAGCTTGTTTCTTAATGGTTCTATACATCGCCTGCTTAGAGAAAAACTAAAGCTCTAATTAAAGTTAAAATAGGTATAACGATGACCTCTAAGGAAAAAGAAACATGGCAATGTGATTTCTGTCATAAATAGAAAGATACACTATATTTTCATGGCAAGAAACAGATATGCGAAAATTGCCTAAAAAAGTTAAGGAGTAGCAATGGACCTGTTAGTTAGCTTAAAGGATATTTGGATAAATTTTATTCTTTGGCTTAAGCCCAGCATCACTTTTTTTATTATTCGTATGGGCCTCATGCTTGCGATTACCTATGGCTTATTAAGCCTCATGTTGATATATTCACCGGCGCGCACTGTTTTCTTCCAGGTCTGCGCTGCCTTTTTAGGGATTATAATTTCGCTTAATATTCATCTCGATGCATTCAGACAGACAAGTAACGGCAGTTTTGCCCTGCTTGTAACATTTCTTTTTTTGTGTATGATTTTTCTACCGAATTGGCTTCCAGCTTATCTTGTGCCGGTATATGGACATCAGCAAAAACTTCGTAAGGTGCTAAGGTATATAGTTTGGGGGTTGTTTATTTTACAAATACTTCTAGGATAAGCCATGGATAACATAAAAGATTTACTTAAACAATTCATAGAGGCAGAGCGAAGCAAGGATACCGGCTCTACAGAACAAAAAGATGGTATCCCCGGTTTAGAAAAGAAGATTAAGGAGTTCGGTTATAACCCTGACACCATAAGGGATTTTTTGGATACACTTCCGCCAGAAGAAAATACCGATGAAATTATTGAGAGCATTTTCAAGATAATCGGCAAGGAGATAACTTATACTAAGCCGACAAGAGTTTCTGATGACGGTTTTATCAGCAAGAGTATCTCCACCAAGGAAACAGACCAAGGCTTGGAAAGAGAAGTCTTAAAGCCCTTAATTGTTGCAGCCTGTGGCAGGATCATCAAAGAAGAGGAAATAGGCGTGAGATGTTCTGTCCCAACATGCAACCAATATGATTGTAAAGAGCACGCCTTTGTTTGTCATGCCTGTGGAAATGGGATATGTATTCTACATACTTTATTTTTCAAGAATGAAAAAGGCGAAAACATACCCTATTGCCCGTCATGCTATAGAAATGTAATCTACAATCAGTATACATGGTAAAGAAGAAATATATTTCTTGAGACCGATATTTACGTATTTTTTCAAAAGTTAGAAGGGCAATTAAAAATAGGAGATTTTACAAATGGGAATTAGCAAGCCTTTTGAAGCATTTGAGCCAGAACAGCTTATCCAAGAAGCAATTAAAAGATATGGCGATAGTTTAGCAGTTGCTTGTAGTTTTGGAAAGGATAGCATTGTTGTTTTGCACATGGCTTTAAAATATAAACCAGATATCAAAGTTGTTTTTAGCAATACTTTAATTGAATTTCCAGAAACGATTGCATATAAAGAGAAAATTAAGGAAGAGTGGAATTTGGATCTAGTAGAAACAAGACCATACAAGGATATGACTTTTTGGAAATGTGTTGATAAATATGGACTGCCAAATACGAGAAGCAATAAGCATAAGATACATTCCCCAAGATGTTGTTATTATTTAAAAGAGAAACCGGCAATAGAGCTTTATAAAAAATTAGGTATAAGGGCTGTCCTAACAGGACTTATGAAGTCTGAAAGTAGAAACAGGGCCTTGCTTATAACTAAGATGGATAATGGTAATGATGAAAAAGATGGCATTGGTTTTTGTGGCCAGAGATATTTTGTTAAGAGCTGGGGGATTTGGAAACTTCACCCTATTGCGTATTGGACTCAGGATGAGGTTTGGAATTACATAAAACAAAACAATATACCCGTTAATCAAGTCTATGTGAGGTGGAATGGAATTTATAATAGATGCGGATGTTTGCCTTGTACAGCGTATTTAGATTGGGAAAAGAAACTTTTGATAAGTCATCCCGGACTTTACAGGCTTCTCAAGAGGAAGCAAAATCCTAAACAAAGAGATTTGGAGGCCGGTGTTTCTCATATAACTAAAACTAACGCTTTCGCGCCGGTATTGTTATGAATACAGAGAAAATGTTAGAGTTTAACGACCCCAGAGAATTTGCGCTCAAAAGTTATCTATTCCTTCGTTCTCTGGCAAAAGACGTACAAGAGCAGGATAAGCCATATATACTTAACGCCATGAAACGCATTCGCGCATTTTCACATAGCCCTGTTTTAGTAAATCAGGCAGTAAATGATGTAAGGCTGCGGTTGGAGAGGCAAAGGATAAAGCTATTCTCAGAGACAAACTCCTTTTCTTTGCCAGACCCAAAGATTCTGACAGGTGATATTTATGTAGGAAATACCGCTGGAAGCAATCTTCCGGTATGCCTGTCTCTAAGGCGCATCAACGAAAACATCGGAATCTGGGGGAGATTGGGCAGCGGAAAGACAAATCTTTCGATTATCTTATGCATTGGCTTATATCAGGCAGGTATTCCCGTAAGAATCTATGATTACAAAGATGAATACCGAAACCTATTAACCCATATAAAGGATATGGTTATCCTCAATCGTAAGTACGATAAATTAAACCCCCTTGAGCCGATGGATGATCCCAGGGCTCATCTGCAATTTTTAGGGGATACTCTACAACAGGACTTTAATCTTAGGCCGGAGACAAAATTTATGCTTGTTAACCATATGGATGAGCTCTACAAGCAATACGGCATTTATGAAGGAAGTAAAACTTATCCGAGTATTTACAATTTGAAAGAGTTTCTGTTAGAAGAGGCAAATAATCCTAAAACATCTTCTGCAAAGAAACGGAAAATCTACACCTGTGTTGAATTGTTAGACTCTTTAATTAATGGCCTGGGAAGTATGATTGATTGCAGCTCTGGGTTTAGGGAAGATAAATTAGCAAACTTTAAAATTGTTTCCCACGAGTTGTCAGGCATAAGCTCAAATATTCAGTCATGGGTGACTAAGCTAAAGGTAAAGGACCTGCACCGCACATGCTTTTTAGATAAGGAAAGAAATAAACTGAAGAAAGTCGGAGTATTTGAAGAGGCCAAGATGTCCTTTGCTGAGAGCCTTCACCAAAGCAGCACTTCTGTTGACTATATCAAGCAGTTGTTTACTCAGGGCCGTTCCTCGGGTTTTGGCTCAATTATTACTGATCAGAATAAGAATCAGCTTGCTGATTTTGTGATAAATAATCTTTCCTGCCAATTTTGTTTCAGCCTTTCTTCGCCACAGGAGATAAGGCCAATGGCTTTTTCTTTAGGATGTAATGATGAGCAGGTTAAACAATTTCATTATTTAAAAATCCCTTATGCAGTTATGTCCCCAATCGGATATCCGCCATTTCTGATTAGAATTCCCAGGATACCCATGGGAGAGCAGCTTTCTGATGAAAGGCTTATTGAAACAATGAAACCAAGAATTGAAAATTTAAGTTCTACTCCAACGCCTAAGCCGGAAAGATTGAAAGTTAAAGTTAATTTTGGTTTCATGCGCGAAGCAAAAACCCGGAGTCTTGCTGACTTGTTGAAGGAAATGAAAGGTTTTTTAGCGCAGGTTAAGAATAATTCTCAACTAAATATTTCTCAACTCTATGCTGTTTTAAGCTTGTCCGGCAGAAGAGGGGATAAATTAAAGCAACAACTTATGGGTAACGGTTTAATTGAAGAATCAGTTATCCGCACAGGCGAAAAGAAACGTCCATCAAAGAAGCTAAAACTCACTCCTAAGGGTGAAAGGATGATCCAATGGCTAGAGAAAAAGGTAAAGGCAGTCTAAAACACAAAAGACTACAACGCAACATTGCCAATTATTTTATCAAGCAAGGCAAAGTTGCCACCGTTGAACCTTATATTGGTAAGAATATCGATGTTTTAGTGCACGACCTTAATAAAACTATCGCCATAGAAATACAGCTTTCTTCCAAGCATTGCTTACAGATAGAAAAAGATTACCTATTAGGTTGTGATGAAGTTTGGTTTGTATGCGATTCATATAGTGTTGTAAACAACATTAGAAGCAAGATTAAAACCAATTTAGATAAAACCTTATTCGATAAAACAAGGTTCTACCTTATTCAGGACTTTTTTCCGACTTCGGATAATAAAAACAACAGAATAACACGGAATAAAGTCTCGGAAGAAAGTCACGGAATAAAACCTAATTCAGAGAGGAGGTGAACAAAATGCAAAAAGTTATATCAGTCGTAGTGGCAGGCAGTGATCAGATTAAAGATATCGCCATCACGCCCGGAGTAACCCCTAAAAGAGTTCTTGAGGAAGCAGGGTTAGGGGAAAGCTATGTCCTCTCAAGAAAGGGCGGTGATGCCCTGGTAGCCGATGCGGATATCTATAATCTCGTTTCCGACAAGGAGAAGCTTTACGCAACCCCCGAAGATGTAAGCGTAGGCGCTTCCACTGCCTCCCCTTCGGGGGATTTAAGTAATCCTCAGGCTAAGCTTATCCGCACAAGAAGGCTTTACCCGGAAGGCATGCAAAAGCCAGTTACTTTAACCAAAACCAGAGAATTTAAGGCTATCAAGCTGATTAAGACAGGCAAAGATATTCCCTATTGGCAAGAAAGCAACTGGATTAAAACCGGCAATACCTTTAGAGGCACTTTTAAAACCGATTATGGAAGCTGGCGTGGTCTTGTTGAGCGAAACTATGAGGGCGATTATTCTTTTTACATCTTTGAGCCACCGCAGCAACTAAAAGATAGCGACCACGGCCAGTGTTTTACTGATAAAGGTAAAGGTAGATTTATGATTCACTTTTCAGAGAAACCCGAAAATGTGGACTCTGGGATAATCACCATAGAAAGCGTAATTGCTGAAGCCTTTCGCAATCAAAAGGTTCCTCATACGCGAAAGGACGAACAGATTGAAGGAGGTACCGGATGGAAGCCAAACTTTTTGGAGATTCTTTTTCCGCGTTTGAAGTGGAGAAGGTAAAAGATGAAATTGAAGCAAATATCGGGAAGCTTTCAGAAGAGATAGCCTTGGCATGCAAAGGTCACAACACAGAGAAGGCAAATTTTTTCTTCAAGCTGGCTCTTCTAATAGGAAAAGTGAGTCAGTTGTTAAATGAGCTGCCGGTTTTTCTCAAAGAAGCCAACAAAAGTATTTTTGTTGCAAGCTCGCTTTTCTTACGTGAAAGTTTTGGTTACCTTAATAAAGGAAAGGTTGAGTCTTTGCATTTTGTCACTGGTCCTCAGATCGGTAATATCTCTGTGCTGGATCGAATCATTGATTTACCGCTTCAGACGCAGACTTTTATCTTCGCTAGGGCTGAAGAAGTGGCGGTAAGGAAAGCCCTAATTTATTTGAGCAGATGTAATCACAAACTCCAAGCATGCGCCCATATCCACCCAGGTACAGGCATAGAGTCTACTATCCCTTCAGGCATTGACCTAAGACTTCAAGAAACTTTGGATAAGGGCGGTTACAAAGCAGTGGGCGCAATATTTTCAAGGGATGGTTACATTAGATTTTATTCATCGTTTGATTTTGAGGTCGAGCTTTATGGCAGAGGAGTGGAGAGAATCGATGGAGGAGTCTTTCGCATCACTGAAATCAGTTAGGTTTTATTGCAAAGAAATTAAGCCTAAAGATAGCTCTACTGCAAGCGCTACCTCTCGGCAGGAAGTAGTCCCCGGGTTTAAGCAAGAGATTATGAATGAGCTTACCGTTGTGCTTATTGGTGCCGGTGGTTTAGGTGGAGAAAACGGCGAGGGTTTGATTAGGAAGGGCGTCGGTTGTTTGAAAATCTTTGACGGAGATAGTGTAGAGCTTTCCAATTTAACGAGGCAGAAGTTTTTTGAGGAAGACTTGTATAAAAATAAAGCAATTTGTCTTGCTAAAAATTTAGCTAAACAAGGAATTAGAAAAACCGAGATAATTACATATCCGGTGATGTTTCAAAAGGCAGTTGAGGATAATGTAGATACAACATGCGATATAGCAATTTGTGCGCCGGATAATGATGAAACAAGACTATTTGTTTCAAGGTATTTTTATAAAACTAATCCGGTTATTTTTACTGGTTTAGATCGGCAGGCCAATACAGGGTATATATTCATCCAGGAGCCCAATAAAGCAAGCTTTCTAGATGCTTTTCCGAAGGCAGCTAATAAAAAACGAAACCCTTGCCCAAACACTCCTGCGGTTATCGACATAGTAAAGATAGTCGCCGGTTATGTCCTATTTGCTGTTGATTCTGTAATGATGGAGAGAAAAAGAAACTGGAATTATAGACAGTTTTTCTTATGTGGTTTTATACCTGAGATTATAAGAAGTGTCGAGCGAGGGAATTAGTTATCATCTTTGTAAAAGAGAAGGCATAAATGGATAAGGAGAGTTTCTACAGAGAGCAGACAGAGAAATTCAGGGATTATGCGAGTAAATTCCCTGACAGGAATTTGCTGTCTGTTTTTGAGGAGTGGGCTGAATCAAAGGATTTTTCTGATGAGGACAGGCAGGCGATATGGGAGATTGCGAGAGAGCAAGGATATATGCGGAGCTGAGGGGGAGACCTAAGTGGATTTGCATAAAAGGAAAAAGAAAATAAAGTATTCCGGAAAAGTGATTCGGCTTTTTACAGTCGAAATCACTGATGCCAGCTCTGCGCCTGAGTTGTATGTTAATCCAAGTAATCCCTACACTCAATTGTCAGATGAAGAGAGGCTAAAAGAATTTAGTGAAATCTTTGGCCTGCTTTGGGCTGAGTCATGCCAGGAAGCCAGCAGAGACATTTATGGAAATTAAAAAGATTGCAATTAATTACAATTATTGTATAATGATACCCATACGAAAGTGAGGTGTAATGCCATGGCTCAAAAGGCTTCTTCCTGGAGAAAGGTTACAACTGTCTATAGTTTTAAGGATTCCAGAACTGTTCGTGTTTTTGGTATCGTTCGTGTATCAACAGACAAGCAGGCAAAGAAAATAGGTGAATCCTTAGATCACCAGAAAGAGGTTCTTAAAAATTGGGTGAGGTCTAAGTCAAGTCTACATGCTCCCCAAAAATGGGAACTCGTTGATATATTCGTGGAGAATGAGAGTGTTGATGGACAGAGAAAAGGACGAAGTGCAACAAAACGGGAAGGAAGAAAGGGGTTAGCCAAGGCCCTTGAGCTTGCTAAGTTAAAGCTTATTGACGTGGTTATTGTGACGAAGCTGGATCGTTTAGCAAGAAATATGAGAGATTACATTGATATCTCAGCGGAATTTAATGAGAATGAAGTTGCTCTTGTTTGTTTGGATTTGGATATAGATACATCGACGCCTGATGGGCAGATGATTATGCGCAATCACGCTAATCTTGCTCAGTGGCAAGCGGAACGGATAGCGCAATACAGTATAGAAACCATCTCGAGACATCTTAGCCAAGGTCGTCCAATCGGTCCACCCCCCATCGGTTATCGAATAACCAAAGATGCCAACGATAAGACTACTTATGAACCCGATCCTGTTTATAAGAAACACGTTAAATTTATTGATCAAACATATTTGAGAGTAAAAAGTGCCGGAAAGGTTGTAGATATTTTGCATCAAAAGGGGTACAAGTCTCTTCGTGGGAAAACATATTCAAAGCCCCAGGTATCACGCATCCTTCAAAACATCCGCTATACTGCTAAGCAGGAACGCGATGGAGAAATTTATCCGGGGAATTGGGAGCCCTTAAGGACTGAGGATGTTCACAAAACAATCCAAGCTATTTTTAATAGAAATAGGCTGACTAATCACAGCCCCAATGGTTCAAATCGTCATTATGTTTATCTTGCCAAAAGTCTACTTAAATGCAGTAATTGTGGATCAACCATGATTGCAAGACCGGCCACCGGGAAAGGTGGTAAATATTATCCTTATTATATGTGTATGAAAGCATATAAAACTAACGGCATTGATTGTGAAGAAACTAATTATTTGGCATCAGAAGCAGTAGATGACGCAATAATAGGGGTTCTACGGCACTTACATTTAAACCCAGATACAGTTAGCAATATCATAAAACAAGCTAATCAAGCGACAGCATCAACAATAGGGGTTTTGGAGGATGATTTAGATAGAGTCCAGTCAAGACTGAAGGATATCCGTACCAAAATTGCTAATTTGGTTGAAGTACTTACAGATAAAGGGATGGCAGGAGTTGATGCGATTAAGCAGAAACTTGAAGCTCTCAATCTAGAAGAGTCAGAGCTTGATTTGGAAGAAAAAAGACTAAAATCTGAAATCCAAGCAGAGAAGGTGCAGGCCGGTACGGCTCATGACTCTATTAAGACACTACAGCTATTTGAAGATTATTATGTAATGAATCAAAATAACAGGGAACGCATCCAAGCAATTTTGCCCCGAATAATTAATTCAGTCATCTGTCAGATCACTGATAAGAAGAGAGGCATTGGTAAACTTAAAATCGGCTTATTCGGTCGACCTTTTAATAGGGGAGAAAATGCTGAGCTATGGAATAAAACATTACAAAAAATAGCCGATGAATGTTATAATAAAAAGGTCTTTGAAGAAATAAGTGGTAAGTTTGCAACAAAAACGTATGAAAAAAGAAAAGATTCCTCTGGTGGGGGAACTTCCTTAGTCCCTAATTCAAACAAAAGATATTATAGCAATTCGGTGTTCGCAGGGGGGAACTCTTGCGACCCCAGTAATATCCTTCTGCTCGTAGTATTGGAGAGTTTAACGCCTATGATCGTAACATTGGTCATAGGCGTTTTTATCTGGCGTGTTCCCTAGGAGTTAGGGCATCGCGTTTGTTGCTCATATTTCGATTATATCCGCACCGCAAACTGTTTTAAAAGCCTCTCTGAATTAGGCCACTTTAATGCCAAAATAGGCCAATTCCTCTCTTATATAATGCTCGCTATATAATGACAATATCGGCAATATTCGATACATTTTTGAGTTTCAGGAGGCCATTATATACGGAAAGAGAGGTTTTCTATCACAAGGTTGCTAAAGAGATGAATTTAAATAAAAGGCGTATTTATTATTTAAAATCTAAAGTAAGTGTTAAAATGAATAATTAAAATGAATAATTCTTGACAAAGAATGATAAAGTGTTATACTTATTTTGACAGAGATGTCAAACGAGCAAAGAAGCCCCAAAATAATTTGGGGCTTCTTCATTTTCCAGGACAAGGACGCCCTTTTTAAAGCAAAAATGCTTTTAAGAAGGGCTATTTTACTAAAGACAGTGACGTCTCAATCTTTATTTAAAAATAGGGATTGAGACGTTTTTATTTAAGGTTAAATATGAATTTTGAAGAGTTGCATAAAAAATTATCTCCAACTATAAAAAGAATTGCCTATCGTTTAAATGGGCGCTACCGCTCATTTAACCATGATGATCTGTACCAGGAAGCGACAATCCATCTTTGGAGTAATTTCTCAAAGGGCAAGCTTAGCGATAAGACAAGTAGTTATATCTTGCAAGGGTGTTATTTTCACCTGAAGAATTATATCCGTAAAGTAAATGAAAACCCCAATACGGTTAGTATTGATGCAGCTTTAAGTACCAATGATGAGGTAACATTAGAGGATGTCTTAGGGAAATATTGGGCTTGTCCTGATTGTCGGGACCAATTACATAATAAGTTTTTAGAGCAAAGCATCCGGGACAATGATTTGAACCCGAAGGAGACAAAGCTACTCGACTATTTTAGCCAGGGTTTAACTACTAGAGATATAGGTAAGCTTCTGGGCGTATCTCATGTTAGCATAGCAAAGATGATGCAGAAGGTCAGAACTAAATCTCGGAAACATTTGGATAAAATTTAGTTACCAGATCAAAGCATTTATTACTTGTAGTAATGTAGAGCTTAAACATTATTAATAGACACAGCGATGTGTAAGATTTAAACAAAGGCGTTCTAGAGATAGAATGCCTTTTAGTTTTTAAAGACGCAGGCGTCTAAACCGTTGTTATAAGAGCGGGCTAGGCGCCTTCTCTTTTTAAAAGGAGGTAATGATGAAAAGTTTTAAAATGGGCTTACTCTTAGGATTGTTTTTGAGCGTAATAATGTTTACTCCGGTCCAGGCAGCAGAAGGTGGACTCTTGGATGGTATCTTATCAACTTTGGGAATTGAAGTTTCAGGGGATCTGGCTTTTAATTCCTTATATATGTGGAGAGGGATAATGCTGGATGGCGATGCCGTAGTGCAGCCGGGTTTTTACGTGCGCAGCCCGGAATCAAAGTTCGGCAGGATAAAGCTGGGCATCTGGATTAGTTATGACCTGGAGAACAAAGACAGTTTAAGATCCAGCGAAACGGATTATATCTTTGATTATACATATAGCTTCCCCAGCGTAGCGGTTTCTCTGGGCCATACTTATTATGATTTTCCTGATGCTTTGCCTGCTGATGGGGCTCCTAAAGGTTTTAGCCGGGAGTTTTACGGCGGGGTAACTTTTACTAAATTGTTGCTTTCCCCTGCCATTTACTACTATTATGATTATGGGAAAAAAGAAGATGGAGGAGGCCAGGGCAGTTATACTGTGCTTAATTTATCTCATAGCATACCGTTTGTTATGCTTAAGTCTAATATGAGCCTGGATTTATCAGGCCACGTAGGTTACAATAATAAACAATATTATCGCGGTAAAGGCGGAGATGCAGCTTTGGGAGTAGGGGTTACAGTCCCTTTATTTAAAAGCTTAACTTGTAAGCCAAACATCAATTATTCTATGCCTTGGGGTAATATCAGCGACAAGAATAATGGTAATCAGAAGAATAGATTGTATGGCGGCGTTTATTTAAATTATGTATTCTAGCTAAAAGCTTAATTATTAAGGTGTTGTTATTTATAAAATAAAAAGGAGGAGTCCATGGATATGACGATGAAAATAATGATTGATACAATATGGGTTTTGGTCACCGCAAAGCTAGTATTTTTCATGAATTTGGGGTTTGCTATGGTGGAATCAGGGTTTGCACGTTCGAAGAACTGTGTTAACATCCTTTCTAAAAATTTTGTTGTTTTTGCAGTATCTTCAGTAGGATTTTTACTTCTCGGCTGGGGTCTTATGTTTGGAGACGGGAATCCGTTAATTGGATTAAAAGGCCTTTTCTTTGCCAGTGGGTTAGATAATTCTCCGGCAATAGGTGAAGCTTATAAAGGCGTTTATTCAGCACTTTCCTGGACCGGAGTTCCGATGTGGGCAAAATTCTTCTTTCAATTGGTTTTTTGCGGGACAGCGGCTACGATTGTTTCAGGAGCGGTCGCGGAGCGGATTAAATATAAATCCTTCATTGTTTTTTCTTTTCTGATGGCGATGTTTATCTATCCTATAGTGGGCCATTGGATCTGGGGGGGAGGCTGGTTACAATTAAAAGGTTTCTTTGATTTTGCTGGTTCATCTGTCGTACATTCAGTAGGAGGATGGGCAGCCTTAGCTGGGATTATAGTTTTAGGGCCGCGTTTTGGAAAATATACCAAAGGCCGGATTAATCCAATACCCGGACATAATTTATCTATGGCAACATTAGGAACTTTTGTGCTTTGGTTTGGATGGTTTGGTTTTAATCCCGGTTCAACTATGTCAGCCGATCCCATGGCCATTAGCCATGTAGCGATTACTACTAATATGGCTGCGGCAATGGCGACTCTTAGCGCTACTTTATTATCTTGGATGTTGTTAGGCAAACCGGATCTCGGTATGACTTTAAACGGTTGCCTCGCAGGTTTAGTGGCTATTACTGCGCCTTGTGCTTTTGTAAGTGTACCTAGTTCATTGATTATTGGTACAATTGCGGGCATACTTGTAGTCTTAGCTGTTATTATGTTCGATAAACTTAGGCTTGATGATCCTGTAGGTGCGCTTTCCGTACATTTAGTGAATGGTATCTTTGGTACGCTTTGCGTAGGTTTATTCGCTCAAGATAAGATTGTTGGTACAGCTACTGGTAATGGTTTATTTTATGGAGGGGGTACAAAGCTTTTGATGTCTCAGGTATCCGGGGTTTTAGCAGTCGCGGTATTTACTTTTTCGATTTCCCTTATTTTCTGGTTTCTTCTGAAATATACAATGGGCATAAGAGTAAGCCTTAAAGAAGAAATCGAGGGACTTGATATTGGAGAGCATGGTAATTCTGCTTATCCTGAATTTTCTGGCAGAAAGCCCGCGTACTCTTTTATTAAGGTTGAAAAAGAATAAAATGATTATCTTGGGGAGGATAAAATGAAAAAAATAGAAGCGATTATTAGGCAGGAAAGCGTTGATGATGTACGTCAGGCGTTGAGCACTGTAGGTGTAACTGGGCTTATGATCTCAGAGATTGAAGGACATGGAAAGCAGAATGGAGTTGTGCAGCAATGGAGGGGAGAAAAATATAGGATAGAACTTCTTCCTAAGGCCAGGATTGAGATTATTGTTAAAGACAAAGATGTTGAGCGTATAAGTAGCGCTATTATCAAAAGCGTTCGGACTGGGGACATTGGAGATGGTAAAATATTCATTTATCCGGTTGATGATGCCATAAGAATACGTACCGGAGAAAAAGGAGAGGTTGCCCTTTAATCAGCTTGCGTAAAGAATATCGAACAAAACGAATATGTTAGGCGAGGAAACTGTCTCTCTAAACCAGAAATATTCTTGATATATCAAGGTATTGCGCCTATAATTAGGCTAATAAATTAAGAGAGGTTTCCCCTTGTGAAATACGAGAGGGACCGCATATTTTCGCCGTGCGATTCGGCGTGAATTTTGAAAGCGGAAGTATAAGAAACAATTAGGGTTTTGTTAAACAACTTAAGGTTCGATACAGCCCGGCGCAAAAAATCGCGCTGGGCTTCGAAATTTGCCTCCGCTGCGATGTAACTGGCTTGGTGAGCAAGAGTTAGAAAGTTTTTAAAGCGTTCGTGCCAGTCCCCGTCAGGGTTACCCCCATCCAAATTATCGAACTTCTTATTTATTAGCTGGGCTTTTTCCCGTTTATATTCTTCCTCACCGATAACGCCGCGCACTAACAAATCAAGCAGGCGTTTCAGCTGGTCGTCAATTTCCTGGTTCTTAATTTCAGCAGATACGCGATTATGGACTCGTTCTGCGTTAACTAGAGTAATTTCTCTATTGAGCTCTTGCATCATGTAGGAAAAAGCCCGATCATCAAGCGCAACCTTCAGGATGGCCTCTTTGACCTGTTGGGCGAGATTTTCTTCTCTAATAAAAACAGATGACTGCGGGCAGGGATCGCGTTTCTTGCCACAGTGATAATAGCGATGACCCTTTTGTACTTCGGTTGTAATTTGGCAGCCGCACTCAGCACGCCTTATTAACCCTCTGAAAACAAAATAATGTTTTTTAGTTAAGGATTGGCGGCTGCGAAACTTTAAAATCTCCTGCACCTTATCAAAGAGTTTCTTTTCGATGATCGCCGGATGACTCCCCTGGAAAATTTCGCCCTTATACACAAAGAGGCCAAGATAGAATGGGTTCGTCAATATGCGGTGGACGTTACTGTAAGAAAGTGGACGTTTGCGCCTCTTGCTCACCAAGCCCAAAGCCGTCGCCAATTTTCTCAATTGGTCTTGAGTGTAGTTCTCTTCAGCGCACAAGGCATACAACTTTTTCACTAATGGCGCGGCCGCTTCATCAACGATTATTTTATTTCTGTCGTTAAGGTAGCCAATAGGCGAGAAGCCGGGGAATTCGCCAAGTCTTACTTTTTCGCGCAAGCCGCGCTTCGTGTTCTCGCTAAGGTTGTCCACATAATACTTTGATTGCCCGAAGATAATGTTAAGCATGAATTTGACTTGTGCGCTGTTATCAAAGCGGTAAGTGGGAAATTTGAGGTCTATAATTTTACCTGTATCAACTAAATAAATTACCTTCCCGCCATCTATCGAATTGCGCGCAAGTCTATCCGGATGCCAGGCAATAATGCCGGACGCCTCGCCTTTTTCAATTCTTTTAATCATCTCGTTAAATATCGGGCGTCCGGGCGACTTCGCTGTTCGCGCTTCCTGAAACTCCTGTACTATTTCGAGATTTTCTTTCTTTGCGTATTCGCGAACCTCATTTAATTGCGACTGAATAGAGAGGACTTGTTTATCTTCCGTATCGGTAGACTTGCGCGCATACAAGAAATATTTCATCTCTACACCTCCTTATAAAATTGGCGACGGCTTAGCTAAGAATTGGCGTAACATCGCAGCGGAGGCAAATTACGAAGCGCAACGGGATTTTCTGCGCACATGCGGCTCGAACCTCTCCTTGAATAACGGAACCCTTGTAGTTACATACCGTTATCCCTGGCGCTATATTGCCGAAAATCGCGAAAATAAGAAATGGGGTCCTTGTTATCTGCAGATTCGAAAGCATTTTTCTAAATAAAGATTTTCTCATACCTTTCCCCGCTATAATCATCCCCATCGCAATCTGGCGTTCATAGAATCTATATAATACTGGTCCATTTACTCCTGTAAACAGAGAGGCTTTCCCCTTGTGTAATATTACTGCCCATCCTTACCGGGGATACCTCCTTGTGGATTTTGTATTTTCTTGCGATTTTTTCAGTAGGTGTTACAATGGGCGTGTTAAGCGAGGTATAAATGCCTAAAGAACAAATACTTATAATTGAAGACGATAAGCATATCTCCAGGCTTGTGAAGTACAACTTGGAAAAGGCTGGTTATGATTGTACTGTTGCTGATGATGGCGAGGAGGCATTGGGCATCTTAGCTAAAGAGCGGCCGGATTTAATTATTTTAGATATCATGCTTCCTAAAATGGATGGATTTGAGTTGTGTCGTGCGATTAAGCAGGATGTTAAGCTTAAAAACATTCCCATCATAATGCTTACTGCTAAAGGCGAAGAGGTAGACAGGATTGTTGGTTTAGAACTTGGCGCAGATGATTATGTAGTAAAACCCTTCAGCCCCCGCGAATTGATTCTACGCATAAAAGCAATTTTAAAAAGAGGTAAATCTGAGGAATCACCCAAAGATGTTATTAAGCGAGGAATCCTTATTATAGATGTGCCGAAACATAGAGTTACGGTAAATAATAAAGAAATAGAGCTTACCCCTATAGAGTTTAAGCTTCTCGTTACGCTTATTGAAAGAAACGGCCGTATCCAGTCGCGAGATCAATTATTATCTGATGTATGGGATATGCATTCCGATGTTTTTACTCGTACCGTTGATACTCATATTAAACGCCTTAGGGAAAAACTTGGTAAGGTGGGTGACCAAATTGAGACAGTTAGAGGTTTAGGCTATAGATTTAAGGAAGAAGATGAAGATTAAGCTTCACTGGAAACTAACCTTTATTTTTTGTTTTGTAGTTATCTTTGCCATTTCAGCCGGATATTTTTATCTGGATTCCCACCTCAAATCCTACGTTGAAAGTAACCTCGAAAACAATGTTAAGCATGAGCTTACGCTCGGCAAAGACCTGTTAGGAGCTCACCTGAAAGATAAAACAATCCCTATGGACTTTCAGGAGCTTGCGCTAAACATGGGAAATGCTCTTGGCCTACGCGTGACCATTATCGCTCTTAACGGTAAAGTATTGGGTGATGCGGATTTAACGAGAGAGCAGCTGCTTACCGTTGAGAATCATGCCAACAGGCCCGAAGTAAAAGAAGCGCTTTCGAGCAACTTGGGAGTAAGTAAACGTTTTAGTCATACCGTAGAGAAAGATATGCTTTATACAGCAATTCCTTTCGGAAAAGAAAAAACCGAGGGAGTATTGCGATTTTCCATTCCCCTGCATGATATAGATATAGTGCAGGGGAAGATGCGTAGGGTGGTAGGAATAAGCATAGTCGGAATCTTGTTATTGAGTCTTGGTTTGACTTATTTGGTATCTGTGTTTGTTTCGCGGCCGCTTAGCGAGATGTCAACTATTGCCAAAGCCATGGCACAAGGAGATTTTTCCAAAAAAGCCTCTATTCTCTCAAGAGATGAGGTTGGTGGGCTTGCCCAATCCTTAAATTCAATGTCTGAGGAAATAAGAGACAAGATAGAAAAAATAAATTCCGAACGGGCAAAACTAAACCTTGTCCTATCAAGTATGTTTGAAGGAGTTATTGTTACCGATGAGAAGGAAAATATTATTTTAATGAATCCTTCCTTGCGGAAACTTTTTCTTTTGGATTCAAATCCCGAAGGCAAAAAGCCGCTTGAGGTTATTAGAAACACTGCCGTTGAGGATATGCTAGAGAGAATTATTAAAGGCAAGCAGCATCTTGCAACCGAAGAAATTGTTATCAATGCTCCGGAAGAAAAAATCCTGAAGGTGAACGGCGTGCCGATAATGCGCAACAACAGGCTTGAAGGAGCGATATTAGTTTTCCATGATATCACCGAACTAAGGCGCCTCGAGAAGATAAGACAGGATTTTGTCGCTAATGTTTCCCATGAGCTGCGTACTCCGATATCCAGCATAAAAGGCTATGCCGAAACACTTCTGGAAGGTGCGCTGGAAGATAAGGATAATGCCAAAGAATTTATAAGTATTATTTATCAAGACTCAAACCGCTTGGCGAACTTAATCAATGATCTTCTTGATTTATCGAAGATAGAATCCGGTAAAATGAAGATGTCGCTTGTGCCACTTGATGCTATTTCGCTAATAAAGCGAGCAGTGACTGTTATAGAGAATCAGGCCAAGGCAAAATCAATCGCGTTGAAGATCGATATTCCACAAGGCTTGCCTAAAATAAAGGCTGATGAAGCAAGATTCTCGCAGGTTATGATCAATCTTCTTGATAATGCCATAAAATATTCCTCTGAAGGCGAGACGGCCACCATTTCTGCCAAGGTAGTTGATAATGTTCTACAAGTTAACATCTCAGACACTGGGATCGGTATCTCAGAAAATGACCTTCCTCGCATATTTGAGCGATTCTACCGTGTTGATAAAGCCCGTTCCCGCGAGCTAGGCGGTACAGGGCTTGGTTTGTCCATCGTTAAGCATATTGTATCCGCACATGGCGGCCAAGTCTGGGTACAGTCTGAACTTGGGCATGGCTCCACCTTCAGTTTTACCATTCCTCTGGTTTAACAGCCTCTAACAGCCACACTTCTTTCTTAAACCCGTTTTAAATTAATTCACAGAAAATTCACATTGCCTTAATGATATTGTAACCTTAGGTTTGTATACTTTCCTTGAAGATGAAAAAGGAGAGTATATGATTGCGAAAAAAAAGATTTTAGTTGTCGATGATGAAAAAGAGCTCGTAAAGCTGATTACTTTTAATCTGTCGATAGCAGGCTACAATGTTCTTTCCGCAAAGAACGGCATTGAAGCACTAGAAATCTCCGAACAAGAAAACCCCGATTTAATCATCCTTGATATCATGCTTCCCAGAATTGACGGGTGGGAGGTATGCCGGCGCCTAAGACAAAATCCTCACACAACCAATATACCTATTATTATGCTCAGCGCCCTTTCCGAAGTTAACGATAAACTCAGAGGTTTTGATCTTGGGATCGATGATTATGTTACCAAACCGTTTAGTCCTAGAGAATTGGTCGTAAGGGTAAAACGAGTCCTTGCCAGGTCCGAAAACAGAGTTTTAACCCCAAAGACTATCAAAATCGGACCACTGGAGATAGACGGAGTAGATTTTGTAGTAAAGCGCAAAAATGAAGAGATTGTTCTTACTGAGAGAGAAAAAAGCATCCTTAGGCTTCTTGTAAATAACCCCGGGGTAGTCATTAGCCATAACAAAATCCTGGATGAGGTTTGGGGTCAAGACAATATTGTCGAGTACGGCAACATCGACGTTCATATAAGGCATCTTAGGGAAAAGATAGAACAAGATCCCGATGATCCACAGTTGATTAAGACAGTGAAGGGGGAGGGGTACAAATTTGAGCTTTTCCCGCATACATAGTTTCAATTACGGCGGGATCCCGCTTTTCGCGGGAAAGAGTTCACATAAAGTTCACAATGCTTTAAGGATTTTGTTACACGGGTATTGTAGACTTAAGTTGAAAAGAAAGGAAAGCTAAACGTTATGAGAAAGATAATAAGAACCATAGTGAAGAAAATCGCAGATTACCTGAAAGAGATCGTCGATGACGAGCTAAAAGTCATTGATGCGTTCTATCGGCAATTTGCTTAACACCCCGCGCTTAATGGAATTGCGCGGGTGTGCCTCATGGGCAAGGAGAACAGAATGGTAGATGTAACTACTGCAAGAAAAGATAAAAGAATAATGGTAGTGGAGGATGATTTGAGCATTAACAGGCTCATTTCCTATAACCTTTCTAAGAACGGTTATAGGCCGGAATCCGTTTACGATGGTTTCGTGGCACAAGATAGGCTTGCCAAGGAAGTATTCGATATAGTAGTCCTCGATATTATGCTTCCGGGTGTTGATGGATTTCATATTTGTCAGTCTATTAAGGAAAATCCAGCTGCCTTTAAGACGTTTGTGGTTATGCTGACTGCTAAGGCGGAGTCCCAAGATAAGATTTACGGTAATCTGGTAGGAGCAGATTACTACATTACTAAACCTTTCAGTGTTGCAAAGTTGATGGAGGTTATTAAGGAATTAATTACCATAAGAGACAAAGATTATTTTGTCCAGAATAGTGGAGTAATACGTAAAACAGCGCAAGAAATAGGAGAAAAAGGATGTGTCCTTGCTTAAGCTCGAAAAGTAAATACGCGACATGCAGCCGTTTTGAGGATGGTTTAATGGTGCCGTCAGTTTTTGAAAGAGAAAATTACTGCCTTGCCCTTTATGAACTTTGCCCGCTATTTACCTCTGATATTAAACGCGAATATATTGATATCAAAGAGAAAGATTGTGAACTTGTAGGGGGTGGAGTATGAAAAAATTATTCAAGAAAATCATTAATTCAATACAAAACTTTTTCAACAAAATGGCAGATCAAGAAGCAAAGAGAGTTATTAACTATTATAGCCAGATTTTTGAAGTTAAGCCAGATGAAGGAGGTGGAAGCAAGAAAATAAAAATAAAAGCAAGTCAGAAAAGAAAGCTATGTAGCAATAACTAGAAAAGGAGGAAAGGAAAATGAGGAAGCTTTTAACGGCAATTGTATTAAGCGGGATTATTTCGCTGGGCATGGGCATGCATTCTTCTTATGCTAGTGAAGTAGATGCCCTGCTTCAGAAACTTATTGATAAAAGAATTTTGACTGCTCCCGAGGCCCAAGAGATAAGAACTGAAACCAATGAAGAAATAACTAAAACAGAAAAGCAGAAACAGGAAGATTATAAGGCATTGTCAAAAGATATCCTGCCTGATTGGGTAAAAAATACAAAACTCAAAGGTGATTTCAGGTTAAGGTTCCAGAACCTTCATGAAAAGAATGCCGGTGACATAGGTAAAGATACAACCATCGGCCGTATTCGCATGCGTCTTGGTTTAGATAGCAAGGTAAATGATAAGCTTAAGGTGGGTGTTGGTATAGCTACCGGTACTGGAGACCCGCGTTCCACGAATATTACCCTTGGAGGTACTTCAGGAGGGGATTCAGCCAAGCCAAGTGTTTACCTTGATTATGCTTATGCCAAATATGACCCTAATCCTTGGTTAAATTTAGTAGGCGGCAAGATGATTTTAAATGATGTACTTTGGGAACCGACGGATTTAATCTGGGATACAGATATAACTCCAGAAGGTGGCATTGTTGGGTTTAACAAAACCTTAAATCCTAAAACATCAGTATTCATGAAAACCGGGGCTTTGGTTCTTGTAGCCGATACGAGTACTGTTTCTGGTTCCATGGCATACCTTGTGCAGCCGGGTATAGACTACGCATTTAATGATAATTTTTCATTAAAAGGCGCTATAACTTATGAATATTTCCAAACTAAAGGTTCAGTTCCTTCAACCTATGCCACTAAGGGTCAAAATACTAGGGAAAATGGCTCAACCAGTGGTACAACATCTAGCTACGCCTACAATTATAGTAATGTTAATCCTGCATTAGAGTTTACAATAAAACAGCCTTTTAAGGCGCTTGGTTTGGGTGCTGTGGATTTTCTGAAGTTTCAAAGCGAATACGTGAATAACTTTGCTGTTTCAAAAAAATCAAACGGTTTCTCCTTAGGGTTTAAGTTAGGAAAGAATAAGATTGATAAATGGGGAGACTGGCAGTTTAAATACGTATATGCCATGCTAGGAAAAGATGCCGTACCTGATGTATTGCCTGATTCTGACCGTCTTAGCGGTAGAACTGGTATGAGAAGCCATGAAGGAGAATTTAGTTTTGGCTTAAGCAAGAACACTTTCTTTGGGTTAGATATATACCGTTCATGGAGTTTGGTTGGAGCAAAAGCTCCTGAAACCCTAGTCCAGGCTGACTGGAACCTCAAATGGTAGATAATGGTTTACTAAAAAAGGAGAGTTTTAAAATGAAAAGAAAGTTTTTAGGGTTAGTTTTAGCAGTAGTTGCGATAGGAAGCCTTATGGGAGGTGTTGCTTGGGCTGAAAAACTTCTTTTAATAAACGGCGCAGGGGCAACATTCCCCTATCCTTTATATTCAAAGTGGTTTTACGAATATACCAAGGTTGACGGGACTGTAAATTTCAATTATCAATCTATCGGCTCAGGAGGCGGGATAAGGCAGATTACCGCTCAGACAGTTGATTTTGGTGCATCGGACGGAGCGTTAACCGATGAGCAGCTAAAGCAGGCGCCGGGAGAATTGTTGCATATCCCGATGACCGCTGGGGCTGTGGTTATTACCTATAATCTTCCCCAAATAAACCAGCCATTAAGGTTTAGCTCGGATGTGGTCGCAGATATCTACCTGGGCAAGATTAGCAAGTGGAATGATTCCAGAATCGCTTCTGACAACCTAGGTGTTAACCTGCCGGGTCAAAACATCATCGTTACTCATCGATCGGACGGAAGCGGGACAACCAATATTTTTACAGATTATCTTTCGTCGGTATCTAAAGGATGGAAAGTTTCGGTCGGCAAAGGCACATCGGTCAATTGGCCGGTAGGCCTGGGCGGGAAAGGGAATGAAGGGGTTGCGGGTTTAGTTAAGCAGACTCAAGGAGCAATTGGCTATGTGGAACTCGCTTATGCAGTTAAAAATAATCTTTCCTACGCAGATATTAAAAATAAGTCCGGGAATTTCATCAAGCCAAGCATAGAATCAACTACTGCGGCAGTAAACGGAAAAGTTAATTCTATGCCTGTTGATTTCAGGGTTTCTCTGGTAAATCCTGACGGCGCGGATGCCTATCCTATTGCGGGCGTAACCTGGATCTTAGTCTATAAAAATCAGTCTGATAAAGTTAAAGGCAAAAAGATAGTTGAATTCTTGCGTTGGGCTATAACTGACGGTCAAAAATACTCTGCTGATTTACTATATTCGCCTCTGCCGGAGAGTATGGTCAGTAAAATTGAAGAAAAAATAAACCAGATAAACTATTAAGTGAAATATAGATAATAAATATAATTAATGAAAATAAAATTTGTTGATCTTGGGTTTAAAGAGGCGGTCACGCTGCTGGCTTTATTCGTGGCAGCCTTAACACTACTTTTGGTTTATAACATGGCTGTTAATGCCATGCCAGCAATCCAGAAATTTGGGTTGCGTTTTTTGTTTACCAGTACATGGGATCCGGTTAAGGAAGTTTTCGGGGCCTTGCCTTTTATCTACGGTACTATTATTTCATCAGCATTAGCCTTGCTAATTGCTGTGCCAGTTTCGTTAGGGATAGCTATTTACCTAGCGGAACTGGCACCCGTATGGATAAGAGAACCCCTAAGTTTTTTAATTGAGTTATTAGCTGCTATTCCTAGCGTAGTATATGGCTTATGGGGAATATTTGTATTAGCGCCATTTTTAAGGCAAGATGTACAGCCATTTTTAGCCAAATATTTTGGGTTTTTACCAATATTTCAAGGTCAATTTTACGGTGTTGGGATGCTGACCGCGGGTATTATCTTAAGTATAATGATTATACCTACAATTTCTTCTGTCTCAAGAGAGGTATTTTTAGCTGTGCCTTTTACCCAGAGGGAGGCCGCGTTAGCGTTAGGTGCAACACGTTGGGAAACCATAAGGCTTGGCGTATTGAAGTATACCCGGCCAGGAATCTTAGGCGCAGTTATATTGGGTTTAGGAAGGGCATTAGGCGAAACAATGGCAGTTACAATGGTTATAGGTAACAGGCCGGAAATTTCTGCTTCTCTATTTGCTCCCTCATACACAATGGCATCGGTTATAGCTAATGAATTTAGTGAAGCAACCAGCAATTTATATCTTTCAGCGCTTATTGAAATAGGGCTCGTATTATTTTTTATTACCCTGATTCTTAATATTGCAGCAAGGGCGCTTATTTGGCAGGTTTCAGGGAAGGTAAAGGGTGAAATAAGAGAATGAACATCTATAAAAAAAGGAAATTTGCCAATAAATTAATGTGTTTGGTTGCATTTCTGTGCGCATTTTTGGCCTTGGTACCTTTGATTAGTATATTGGGCTATGTTATTTCAAAAGGGATTACAAGTATAAATCTTGATTTTTTCATTCATTTACCCAAGCCCGTAGGAGAACCCGGGGGAGGTATGGGTAATGCTATAATAGGAACCCTCATTTTAATAGGGCTTTCTTGTTTATGGGCAATACCTATAGGTATATTGGGTGGAGTATATCTTTCTGAATTTGGCAATAATAAATTAGGCACTACAGTTAGATTTACCGTAGATGTTTTAAATGGGATTCCGTCTATTGTAATTGGAATATTTGCTTATACCTTGTTCGTTCTGCCAATGAAAAGCTTTTCAGCGATAAGCGGTGCTTTTGCTTTGGGGATCATTATGTTGCCTACAATAATGCGCACAACCGAAGAGATGCTAAAGATGGTGCCGCGTAGTTTACGCGAAGGGGCGTTAGCCTTAGGCATCAGCCCGTTTAGGATGATAGTTAGTATTGTATTAAAAACCGCATTGCCAGGAATAGTGACAGGAATTCTGTTAGCGATAGCACGCATTGCCGGAGAAACAGCGCCGCTTCTTTTTACTGCTTTTGGCAATAGATTTTGGCATCAAAGTCTTCAACAGCCCATAGCTGCCCTGCCACTTCAAATATTCGCCTATGCAATCTCTCCTTTTGATGATTGGCATAGACAGGCCTGGGCAGGTGCTTTTGTCTTAATTGTTATAGTTTTTTTAATGAGTTTCATAAGCCGATTTGTAATTAGATTACGATATAAGTTCCCAACATCAAGATAAGGAAAAACATATGGAAGAAGCAATTAAGATCTTAAATTTGAATGCATATTTTGGCAATATCCAAGCATTGAAGGATATTAATATTTCGATTAAAGAAAAAATGGTTACTGCTATTATTGGCCCTTCAGGTTGCGGTAAGTCCACTTTTATACGCTGTATAAACAGACTGCATGAGGTTGTACCGCATACAAAAGTATCTGGCGAGGTTTTATTAGATGGTAAAGATATTTATTCAACTAATGTTGACCCCATTGAGATAAGGCGAAAGGTCGGTATGGTATTTCAGAGGCCTAATCCGTTTCCCGTGCTTTCCATATACGATAATGTGGCAGCAGGCCTAAAATTAAACGGAATTAAAAGAAAAGATAATCTTGATGAAATAGTTGAAAAATCACTTAAGATGGCGGCTTTGTGGGACGAGGTAAAAGATAAGCTTAATGCTTCAGGCGTGAGTCTTTCTGGAGGCCAACAGCAACGGCTATGTATTGCCAGGGCCTTAGCAGTTAAGCCAGAAATAATTCTGTTTGATGAGCCGTGCGCAAGCCTCGATCCTATTTCAACGGCGAAAATAGAAGAGTTGATTATGGAGCTAAAAAAAGAGTATACTATTGTAATTGTAACCCACAATATGCAGCAAGCCGCAAGGGTTTCAGATTATACGGCATTCTTTTTGATGGGTGAACTAATTGAACTTGGTAAGACACAAGATATATTTACCAAACCTAAAGATTCTAAAACTGAAGCCTACATTACCGGAAGATTCGGATAATAAATACAAACTAGAAAGAGAGTATAGCTATGGAGAGACATTTAGACCAGGAGTTGGCGGATTTAAAGCAGCAATTACTTAAGATGGGTACACTAGTTGAGACAGCGATCTTTGAATCTGTGGAATCACTAAAAGAGCTAAATATAGAAAGAGTTAATAAAGTAATTAGCCAGGATAAGGTTATTGATGAAATGGAGAACGCTATTGATGAACGGTGCCTTGATTTATTGGCGCTCAGGCAACCAATGGCGATTGACCTGCGTTTTATTACGATGTCTATGAAGATTTCGACGGATTTAGAAAGGATAGCGGATTTAGCGGTAGACATCGCTCAGCGCGTCCAGGATCTCGTGGGTAAGCCTTTACTTAAACCATTGATTGATATTCCGAAGCTGACTAAACTTGCCCAGCAAATGACAAAAGATTCATTAGATGCTTTTGTAAATAAAGATGCGGAATTGGCCGGGAGTGTAATTTTACGAGATAGCGAAGCTGACAAATTGCGCAATTTAGTTCAAAAAGAACTAATCGATGATTATATGGGTAAAGACCCATCTTCGGCTTCGCGCGCAGTCCCGCTTCTTTTGATCGCCCGTCACCTTGAGCGCATCTGCGATCATGCCACTAATATTGCAGAAGACGTTATTTATATGGTTAATGCTGACGTGGTAAAGCATCACCCGGAAAAGTTAAAATAACATTGGAGGGTTTTTGTATGTATAGGAAAAAGGTTCTATTCGTTTGTGTTCATAATTCAGCCAGATCTCAGATGGCTGAGGCTTTTTTAAAACAAAAAGCAGGAGACAAGTTTGAAGTTGAAAGCGCGGGGCTTGAACCGGGGAAACTAAATCCTTTGGCTATTGGAGTTATGCAAGAAATAGGGATTGATATTTCTCAGAATAAAACCAAAAGCGTTTTCGACTTTTATAAACAGGGGAAACGCTATGACTATGTAATTACGGTTTGCGATGAATCCCAGGCGCAGAAGTGTCCCGTATTTCCAGGAACCGCCGCTACTAGGAGGATCCACTGGAGCTTTGATGACCCGGCAAGTTTTCAAGGGACATGGGAAGAGAAACTGGAAAAGACGCGGGCAGTGAGAGATCAAATTAGCCAGAGAATTGATTCATGGTTAAGAGAAATATCTTAAATGTCCGCCTCTTGACCCCAATAATACCATTCCCCTTATATAAATAGAATAACCAATAAGCTAAGGTCGAAATATTAGTCATAGTCTTTCTTATTTCTATAAGCTGTATGCAGAGAGTCTTTCTGCCGCGCCGTATTTCTGGGCGTCCTTACGGGAGTCACCTTTAAAATACTTCAAAGATACAATTTTACCGAAAGAAACAGTAAAATCCTACGTTATACCCAGGTACAATTGATTCTATTTTGAATATCTCTATAATACTGCCATGTAGCCAGCGGAGAAAGGTCGTAAAAAAGAAGAATTCGCCTATTATGCATAAACATTATTAATAAAATAAACATTTAGAAAAAGAAAGGGAGAGTTCCAATGCAATACATTAACGTCGGTAAGGAAAATTCCGGCTCCATTGATCTCTACTATGAGGACCATGGTACGGGAATGCCAGTCGTACTGATTCACGGTTGGCCGCTAAGTGGCGCATCTTGGGAAAAACAGGTACCAGTCTTGTTGGGAGCTGGTTATCGTGTCATCACATATGACCGCAGAGGATTCGGAAATTCAAGTAAGCCCGTATCAGGTTATGAATATGATACTCTTGCCGAGGATCTGCGCAAGCTTATGATAAAGCTTGATCTGCGTGACGCGGTGCTGGTCGGCTTCTCGATGGGTGGTGGAGAGGTAGCTCGCTATTTTGGTAAGTACGGAAACGATCGCGTAAGCAAGGCGGTTTTTATGTCCGCAATTCCACCGTTCTTACTGAAAACTTCTGATAATCCCGCGGGCGTAGACGGCAGTGTTTTTGAAGGCATCAAGAGAGCACTGTTAGCAGACCGTCCGGCGTTTCTTGCCAAGTTTTTTTCTAACTTTTACAATGTCGATATCCTAGGTGGAAAGCTGGTGAGCGATGAAGTTGTCCGGCTCAGTTGGAACATCGCTGCCGGCGCCTCAGCTAAAGGCACGCTTGATTGCGTTTCGGCGTGGCTAGAGGACTTTCGGGGAAATCTCAAATGTATTGACGTGCCTACGTTGGTAATACATGGCGATGCTGACCGAATACTCCCCTTTGCCGCCACAGGAAAACGCACTCATGAAGCGGTCAAAGGAAGCAGACTGGTGGTGGTCGAGAACGCTCCTCACGGCTTGAATTGGACTCACGCAGTGAAGGTTAACTCCGCTCTCCTTACGTTCTTTAAAAGATCAGAAAAATAATAGCCCAGAAGAAAGGATATAAATTAAGGAGAGCCAAATGAAATATTTAAGAAGTGTAATTATAGGCATAGCTGTGTTTGCGATGGTCATTTTGTTTTCCGGATCGGCATTTGCAGAAATTGGGAACGGGGCATATAAGGAAAGTAATCCTAACCAAGGAGGAGTAATGAAGAGTGATGAGAAAGTTGAAAGTGCAGCTGTGTATGTTTTACCGCCTTTACCATATGCGGAGAATGCGCTGGAACCCGTCATCTCAGCTAAGACGATCAGTTTCCATTATGGCAAGCATCACAAAGGATACGTTGATAATCTGAACAAGCTGGTAGCAGGTACTGAATTTGCTGGCATGCCGTTAGAGACAATCATCACTGTAACAGCCGGTAAAGCGGATAAGGCCGCGATCTTCAATAATGCATCGCAAGCATGGAACCATACATTTTACTGGAAGAGTTTGACTCCGAATGGCGGCGGTGAGCCACCTGTAGCACTGAAGAAAAAAATTGAAGCTTCCTTTGGCACTCTGGATGCATGCAAGAAGGAGTTGGCGGCTGCGGCAACAACTCAGTTCGGCAGCGGCTGGGCGTGGCTTGTTCTGGATGGCGATAAGCTCAAGGTAATTAAGACCGGTAATGCGGATTCACCTTTGACCAAAGGCATGAAGCTATTATTGACTATTGACGTGTGGGAACATGCCTATTATCTGGATTACCAGAACCGCCGTGTTGACTACGTCAATGCTGTTCTTGATAAACTGATTAATTGGAACTTTGCAGCGGATAATCTCAAAAGTAATTAACTGTTGGTTAAGGAGGAGGTGAAATATAATGGGCGAACACAATTGTTTTAAGACAGATGAATCGGAGTGTATCAAGAAAAAGGCTAAGGAGTTGTGGGAGAAAGATGGACGCAAGCAGGGCCGCGATTTAGATTATTGGCTAAATGCTGAGAAGGCTGTGAAGATCCAGGCTAAAAATAATATTCAAAAAGAGGAAACAAAAACTAAGGGAATTAAATAGGATATAGTATGTATAAAGGAGGATATTGAATGGAAAATATTAAAGAACAATTAATCAAGATGTTAAATAAAGCTTTGGAATTAGAACATGCGGCCCGGATTCAGTATTTAGCGCATGCAGAATTAGTTAAAGGTATCAACGCAGAGAGTGTTATTGAACGCTTAAAAGAAATTGCTTCGGATGAAGAAAAGCATGAAGGTAAGTTTCGTAATATGATCGGAAACTATTTGGAAGCAGAGCCTTCGATGAGTATCGCCCAGACGCATATGGCCAGGGATATAAACACTATCCTTAAAGTAAACCTAAAAGACGAAAAGACAGCGATTGATTTTTATAAAACTATTTATAATAAAATAGTTGAAAATAAAGACGCCTTACCCTATGTTTTTGAAACCTTGGAACATGAGCTTCGTCATATAATTCTTGATGAGCAAGAACATGCCACGGAATTATCTGTTTTGTTAGGTTAGTGGCGTATTGGAAAGCTTTAATATGACAGGTGGTATGACAAAGATTACTGAATTAAAACCAAAGGTTTCAATTATCGGTTGTGGTAATGTGGGTATGCGTTATGCTTACGCGCTTATCATGAAAGGACTCGCCAGAAGTATTATTATAACCGATATGGATAAAAAGCGGCTGGAAGGGGAAGTTATGGATTTATCCCACGGCGCGCCTTATGTCTCGCCGGTGGAAATCATTGCCGGAGGCTATTCCGATATAGAAGGTTCCGATTTAGTGGTGATCACCGCCGGTAAGAAACAAATGCCCGGTCAGACTAGGCTGGCGCTTGCCAAAGACAATGTAGAAATCTACCGCCAGATCGTATCCCAAATAGTCAAATATGCTCCTGCGGCAATTATTTTAGTGGTCACCAACCCCGTAGACATCCTTTCGTACGCAGCCTATAAATTTTCCTCTAAACCGGCAAATGAAGTCATCGGTGCCGGAACGGTTTTGGATTCGGCGCGTTTTAGGTTTCTTTTAGCGCAGTATTGTAAAATAGACCCGCATAACGTTCATGCTTATATTTTGGGTGAACATGGAGATAGCGAATCAGCGATATGGAGCAATGCTACGATTGGCGGAGTTTTGTTTAAAAGTTATTGTTCAGTGTACGGTAGCCATCATACCTGCCAACATGAGAAAGAGTTAGATGAAATTTTTTCTGAAGTAAGAGATTCTGCCTATAAAATCATCGAAAAAAAGGGAGAGACTTCATATGGAATTGGTTTGTCTTTGGTTAGGATAACTCAGGCAATTCTTCATGACGAAAACGCAGTTTTACCTGTGTCCAGCTTGATTACCGATTATCTGGATATGCGTGATGTATATTTAAGCCTTCCCGCTGTAGTTAACAAAAACGGCATTAGAGAGATTTTGAAACTTGAGCTGACTAAAGAAGAGCAGGGAGCACTCAAGAAATCTGCCAATGCTATTAAAAAAGCTATTAAAGAAGTTGGATTATAAGAAATATCCATAAATGTTAAAGACTAAAATAATTTGTACCTTAGGTCCTGCGTCAACAAAAGAAAGCATTCTATTGAAGATGATGCGCTCGGGCATGAATGTGGCAAGGTTAAATTTTTCCCATTCTACCTTAAAAGTTCATTTGGCTCGGATAGAACTCATAAGAAAACTAAATAAAAAATATCACTTAAATGTAAAGATATTAGGAGATTTAGAAGGTTACCGCATAAGAGTAGGTAGGTTAAAAGATGGTCAGGCTATTAAGGTAAATAAAGGGCAGGTAGTTTGGTTGACGCAAGAGAACATTTTGGGAAAAGGCAGTCTTATACCGTTTGATTATAAAGATTCTTTAAGTGAGATAAAAAATGGCCAGCACATTTATATTGATGATGGCAATATTGCTCTTTTAGTTCTAGGGCGAGAGAAAAACAGGTTAAAGACCAAAGTAATTATTCCCGGGCAAATCAAAGAACGTAAAGGTATTAATATGCCTGATATCAAGCTGAGCTTCAAGGGCTTGACCCCTAAAGACAAGGAGAGCATCCATTTTTGTATGGAAAATAAAATTGATTATATCGCCCAGTCTTTTGTAAGAAGTGAGGATGACATCCTTATTATTAGAGAATATCTTAAAAATTATCCGTATAAATACCAGGTTATTGCCAAGATTGAGAATCGAGAAGGTATTAAAAATATTGATGAAATAATCAAGGTTTGCGATGGAATTATGGTCGCCAGAGGCGACCTGGGAGTTTCTATTCCGATATATGAGGTGCCGATAGTGCAAAAAGAGATAATTAAAAAATGTAACAAAGCGAAGAAATTTGTGATTACCGCTACTCAGATGTTGGAGAGTATGACGGAAAATCGTATCCCTGAAAGAGCAGAGGTTTCAGATGTCGCTAATGCTATATTAGACGGTTCGGACTATGTAATGCTTTCTGCAGAAACCGCAGTCGGTTTATATCCTGTAGAATGTGTTGAAATGATGAATCAGATTATTAAATTTACTGAAACCCATGTTACAGGAAAGACCCATATTAGAAGGATTAAAATAAAGGGAGGTTGTTAATGGTTAAAATATTAGTTCTGTATTATAGCATGTATGGACATGTTGAAATATTAGCAAAGGCAATAGCTGAGGGTGCAGGTGCTGTGAAAGATATTGATGTGGTTATCAAGCGCGTGCCGGATCTGATGCCGGAAGATGTGGCACGAAAGGCTGGCGCTAAACTCGATCAGGCGGCACCGATTGCGGTAGTGGATGAGTTGTCTAATTATGATGCAATTATCTTTGGCACGCCGACACGTTTTGGTAATATGTGTGCGCAAATGCGTAATTTTCTTGATCAGACCGGCCGGTTGTGGTTGAAAGGTAGTTTGGTTGGTAAGGTAGGAAGCGTGTTCACGTCCACGGCTACGCAGCACGGTGGACAGGAAACTACGATTACTTCATTTCACTCTACTTTGTTGCATCACGGTATGATCATCGTGGGAGTTCCTTATTCTTGCCAGGAGATTATGAATATGAGTGAAATTACCGGTGGATCGCCTTACGGAGCGGGCACTTTGGCTGGCGGAGATGGTAGCCGTCAACCGTCAGAGAACGAAATAAAAATCGCCCGATTTCAGGGGCGCCACGTTGCGGAAGTGGCTAAGAAGCAATCGACTTAACAAATTGTTGAATATGATAGAAAGGAGAATAAATATGGCAAGGAATAATATTCGTTGGATGATTAGGTCAGTAGCTCATTGCAAAGAAGGCTGCAGTCTATTGTCCCGGATAAGACTATAAACTGTCCAATTTTAAAATTACACTTAATAATAATTTCTTAAAAAAGGAGTCAAAGATGAGAAGATTGTCTGTAATTATAATCGCGATATATTTGTTTTTGGCAATAGGATTAAATTCTCTATCTTTCGCCCAAGGAATGAATGAAAAGATGGGAGATCAGCCCATGATGGGGAAAGATATGATGACTAAAGAAAAAATGATGGAAAAGTGTCCTATGCATGGCATGATGATGAAGGGAATGATGGAAAAAACAATAATTGCCACTGCAGATGGTGGAGTGTTTGTTTTAGTCGGAAATAAGCTTATTAAATATGATAAAAATTTAAATCTCGTGAAAGAAATTGAAATTAAAATCGATATGGAAGCAATGCAAAAGAACATGATGGAAATGATGAAGAATTGCCCCATGATGAAAGACAAGATGATAGGAGCAGGCATGTCCGGAACAGAAGAGAAATCCGAGCAGAAAAAATAGTAGTAGCATGATGTTTTTTATGACAGCTCATCCAGTAATGGAATATTTAGAACACAAAATATACCTGCAGCAATCGGTAAACAAAATACCATTGCTTGTGTTGCTGCGCCTATTGGTGATGTTAGCGTTCCTTCAAACTGCATTTTGCCAGAATAACGACACTATGAAAGCAATGGATATGGGCGTTCAGACGCAGGACAATACAAAAAGTGTTGTGCCGAATCAGGCAAGGATGAATATGGGTGAGGAAGAAATGGATATGGTTCATCCTTTCTTTACTCATATGGGTTTGCCAGATCCTGTTGGCCATTACGCGCTGCGGTTGAGTGGCGTAGCAACTCGTGATGAGGGACATACTCGCGGGATTTCGGATTTCATTTAGAAACTGGGTTATTGGATAGAGTAGGTCTACACATTAGGAACGATCGGGTTTTAAACAATGCCCACACTGAAATTATGCTTCAATACGCCGCTATTAGAAGCCGAGACGGGATGAGTGGTTTTTCGCCATTCGTAGAGTTAGAAGTTCCGACTCATAAAGATGAACAACACGCCTATGGATTGGTTGGGTTCTCTACTATGTGGTCAACCCGGATAATTGAGTTTAATCAATCATTGGAGTATAGCCCCGAAGAAGAGGCTTTAGAAGGAAGCGTATCACTGGTGGGTAAGGTCAGTAAACGCTTATTTCCAGTAGTCGAGTTTATTATGAATACTGCTAATGGTGCTAAACCGCAGAATTCTGTGATCGGGGGTTTGAAGTATAGGATAAATAAGAATATAGTGTTTGGTATAGGGTATCAGATTCCGGTGACACAAGACAGAGAGTTTACCCATCAGATATTCTTTCAAACAGATCTTGAATGGTGATAGGGGGTTTTATGATTAATTATGGTTTCACCAAAGAATTGGCCATGCCTTTTGAAAAGGCAGTAGAAGCAGTTAGCGAAGCCTTGAAAAAAGAAGGTTTCGGAATTTTGACTAAGATAGACATCAAAGAAAAATTTAAGGAAAAGTTGGGAATTGATTTTAAGAAATACGTCATACTCGGTGCTTGTAATCCCTCAAATGCCCATAAGGCTATTCTTGCAGAGGAAAATATAGGGTTAATGCTTCCTTGTAATGTTATTGTTTATGAAAGAGAGGGAAAAGCGATTGTTTCAGTTATTAAGCCAACAGCAGCTATGTCAGCGATCGGCAATGAAAGATTGCAGCAGTTAGCGGTAAGTGTTGAAGCCCAGTTAAAAAAAGCATTTGATTCGCTATAATGAAACAAATCATTAGATTCACTGAAACCCACGCATAGAATAGCCAGTCGCGAAGCGATAAGATCGAAAGGAGATTTGTTATGGCAAAAGATTCCTTAATGAAACAGTTTATAGCGGGAAGTTGCTATTCGTATATTTTAAGCTCTAAGAATGAAGCTCTGATTATCGATCCGCATATAAGCCTGTTAGAAGAATATAAAGGTTATCTAAATAAAAATAAACTCACGCTTAAGTACGTAGTGGATACTCACACGCATGCGGATCACTTTTCCTTGGCAGCAGTATTAAAGAAGAATCTGGGGGCGCAGGTATTAATGTATGAAAAAGCTATATCCAGCGTTGCGGATAGGCGTCTTAAAGATAACGAGGAAATAACTTTAGGCTCAGGCAGTATCAGGGTTATATATACTCCTGGGCATACTGATGATGCCATAAGCTTGTACGCAGAAGGCAGAGTATTTACCGCAGATGTGCTTTTGATCGGAAGCGTCGGCCGTACAGATTTCCAAAACGGATCTCCAGAATCAATGTTCGATACCCTACAGAAATTAAAAACCCTGCCGGATGAAATGGCGGTGTTTCCCGGGCATGACTATCATGAGAAGCACTCATCCACTATTGCCAAAGAAAAGCAAGATAATCCTTTCTTAAAAGAAACAAATAAAGAAGCCTTTGTTAAGAATATGCGCTCAAAAGTTATTCCTAAACCTTTTAACATTGATAATATTGTCCGGGTAAATCAGAAAGGGGAGGCAGCGTATTTGGAAATGGTTTCTCCGCGTGACGCCTTGGCGCTTGTAGAGAAAGGCCTCCAGGCTAAATTATTGGATGTACGTTCTACCTTAGAATTCAGCCAAGTGCATATTAAAGATTCAATTAATATTCCCATAGATATGCTGTCTGCTAAAGTGAATGACCTGATTCAGTCTAAACAACAGTATATTGTCCTCTGTCGTACAGGAAATCGTTCACCCATGGCTGCGGATATGCTCATACAATCAGGAATTCATGGCGTAAAGGTGATGCAAGGCGGTATGACGCGCTGGCAGAAAGAGGGCTTGCCTGTTATTAAGGGCGAAGGCGGCATATCATTAGAACGCCAGGTCCGGCTTATTGCTGGTAACTTAGTGTTATTGGGGATACTTTTATCATGGTTTGTGCATTGGGCGTTTATTTTTATTTCGATATTTATTAGTTCTGGACTGATTTACTCCGGTCTTAGCGATAATTGCCTTATGGGCATGCTGTTGATGAAACTTCCTTACAATAAGAAACTGTATAAAACAAAGTTAGGCGGCGGCACCTGTTCAATTAGCGGTTGAAACTCGTCCATAATTTTTAAATGTCCACCTCTTTTAGGTGGACATTTTACATCTATTTACTTTTCAAACAGTTACGACATTTCAGACCATAAATGACCGGACAAATAAGACAAATTACGCGAGGAAATAACTCTCTAAATCCAGAATATTCTTGATATATTGAGGTATTGCGTATATAATTAGCCTGTGTAAATCAGAGAGGTTCCCCCTCGGCTCATACGAGAGCCACCCCATTTTTTATTTTCGCGATTTTCGACGATGTAGCGCCAGGGATAACGGTATGAAACACCGGAGGTTCTGGTCAGTGGGGTCAGAACTCGTTAACCCATTGCATTATATAAGATCATGAATAAATTATCTACAAAAACAAATTAAATGTGGAAACGAATAATGTATTTCTAAACCTAATATTGACAGATAGTTAGGTAGTTCTGACACTAAAAGATTTTTAAAGGAGGCTATGCAATGAAAGTTGTTGCTTTTAACGGAAGCGCACGCAAGGATGGAAATACTGCTATCATGATAAAGCATGTATTTAAGGAGTTTGAAAAAGAGGGCATTAAGGCTGAACTCGTCCAGCTTGCCGGAGAAAAGATTCAGGGTTGTATTGCCTGTAATAAATGTTTCTCTGCCAAAAACAAGCGCTGCGCAATAACCGATGACATAGTAAACGAGTGTATCGAAAAAATGGAGCAGGCGGAAGGCATTATCTTGGGCTCACCTACTTATTTTGCCGATTGTACGGCACAGATAAAAGCCTTAATTGAGCGAGCGGGATTCGTTTCTCGTGCGAATGGTGAAATGTTTAAACGTAAGATCGGCGCTGCAGTTGTTGCGGTCAGGCGTTCAGGAGCAATCCATGCATTCGATACTCTAAACCATTTCTTTACGATAGGCCAGATGATCACTGTCGGATCTTCGTATTGGAATATAGGAGTAGGGCGTGAAATCGGAGAGGTTGAAAAAGACGAAGAGGGGTTATTAACGATGAGCGTATTGGGTAAAAATATGTCTTGGCTGATAAAAAAGGTGTATGAAAAACATTAAGACGCTCTTGATAACCATCTGTAATTACATAAGTTAAGACATAATTGATTGGGAGCGAGCTATTATATATGCAAAAGACAAAGATGTTGGGAAACAAAATTTATCCCTACTTGGTAAGCGTAGGGCTTGTTCTGGCCATGACTTTGTTGGGTGAGTTTGTTAAAAGAAAACTTGAGCCGGCAAATATCGTGATGTTTTATCTTTTGGCCGTAGTAATAGTTGCAATTCGTTGGGGGCAGGGGCCAGCGATCGTAACTTCAGTTTTGAGCGTTCTGGCATTTGATTTCTTTTTGGTCCCGCCGTATCTCACCTTGAATGTCCACGATTTCGAGTATCTTTTTACTTTTGCGGCTTTTTTAGCGGTTGGGCTCATCGTAAGTACGCTTACTTCAAAAGTCAGAGCCCAAATTATCCAACGGCAGACCGAGAAACTCCATGACGCGCTTTTAAACTCAATTTCCCATGATTTAAAAACGCCGCTTGTATCAATCACCGGGGCATTGAGCGCTCTTTTGGATAGTAACTCTAAGCTTGACGCGCGGCAAAAAAATGAACTTTTGGAAACGGCCCGCGGGGAATCCCAGAGGTTGAATCGCATAGTAAATAATATTTTGGATATGACCAGGTCTGAATCCGGCGTATTGCGGATTTCTAAAAAGCCATGCGATTTGAGGGATTTTATAGGAGCTTGCCTTGAGCAGTTAGAAGATAAGCTAGGCAGCCGCAACATAAAAATAAATATCCTAAAAGAGATGCCCGAAGTAAACGTAGATTTTCCGTATATGCTTAAGGCTTTCTTGAATGTTATGGATAATGCTTTAAAGTATTCCCCGGATGGTTCCGCGATTGAAATTGAGGCTTTTTGTATTGGCCAGAAGGCGCGTATTTCTGTGCGGGATTATGGTTATGGAATTCCCCAGGAAGACCTGGGGCGTATTTTTAATAAGTTCTACCGGGTTGGGCGCGCTCAAAATGTACTGGGAACCGGTTTGGGGTTAAGTATTTCCAAAAATATTATTGAGGCTCATGGCGGCCATATTAGCGTAGAAAGTGTTCTCGGTAAAGGTGCTACGTTTATTATAGAACTTCCGCTGGAGTAAAAGTATAATGGCAGAACAGAATAATTTAAGAATTCTGGTTGTTGACGACGAAAAATCCATACGTAGTTTTCTTAAGACATCTCTTGCGGCGTACGGTTACGATGTTTTTGAGGCAGTAAAAGGTAAAGAAGCCCTAACAGTGTCGGTTAGTGTCCATCCGGATGCCATTATTCTTGATTTGGGTCTCCCGGATATGGATGGAAAAGAGGTCATCGCCAAAATCCGTAAACGAACAAAAACTCCGATAATCATTTTATCGGTCAGGGATGATCCCCTTGAGAAAATCGCCGCGCTGGATGCCGGAGCAGATGACTATCTTACCAAGCCTTTTTCTGTCGAAGAACTGCTGGCGCGCTTGAAGGCGGTGATGAGGCGCCTTTTGCCCTTAGAAAAAGGCCAAATCCTGCGCACAGGCAAACTGGTGGTGGATATTACTAGCCGCCGGGTTACTGTTGAAGATAACCAGATTGATTTATCTCCTACTGAATATGACACTCTCAAGCTTCTTCTTTTAAACTCCGGTAAAGTTCTTACGCATAAACAAATTTTGCGTGAAATTTGGGATAAAACAGAAGATTATGAAGGTATTTTACATCTTTTACGCGTAACCATGAGTAATTTGCGCGGTAAAATCGAACCTAACCCGGATCGCCCGATGTACATTCTTACGGAGCCGGGCGTAGGCTACCGTCTGAACTCCGATGATTAAATCTTCGTTTTGACCTTTTTTTGACTTGCCTTCCTTGTTCCTCAAGCGTATCGTAATCCCTTGATTTTACATAGTGCCAGAGTGTTTCATTCTAATGAAAATCCCCCCTCGCCCCCCTTTGAAAAAGGGGGGAATGGGGGGATTAAAAAGAGGATTTTCAGGTGAAAATAACTATTTTTTATACTGTTACGCTCGGAATATTCTGGGAAGTGGTGTATGCAATGGTAATTATCGGCATAGGCTCACTATTCGCGTTAGCCTTTCGGTATATACGATGATACTTAGGCCTCAAGTAAATGATATTAAGAACATCGGCTTTTATCTGGGAAGAATAATCCTCGGTATTGGCCTGGCCATGTTTTTGCCGTTTATTACGGGACTGGTTTTATTTAGAGAGCCTAATCCTGCTCTGGATTTCTTGATCAGCGCTAATATTGCTATATTTATCGGCTTAATTTTAAGCTGGTTGTGTAAAACAGATCAGGAACTGAATACCGGCCAGGCAATGGTGGTGATTGCTCTTTCGTGGTTGGCGGCGATGGCGCTTAGCGCCATACCGTTATTATTAAGCGGCCATTATCAGTCGTTTCTGGACGCTTGTTTTGAGACCATGTCGGGTTTTACCACCACCGGGCTGACTCTGGTGCAGGATTTGGATCATCTTTCCCGAAGCCATAATTTATGGCGTCATTTAGGGCCTTTTCTGGGAGGGCAAGGGATCGCGATCATCGCGATTTCATTTTTGGTTAAGGGCACCGGCGGGACGTTTAATCTCTATCTTGGGGAAGGGCGGGATGAAAAATTAGTCCCTAATGTTATTAACACCGCGCGGTTTATTTGGGTGATTAGCCTGGTGTACTTAATTTTAGGGACCATTGTGTTAGGCCTGGAGGGGATGTCTATTGGACTGGCGCCTCAAAGCGCGTTTTTTCATGGAGCTTGTATTTTTATGGCCGGATTTGATACCGCGGGTTTTGCCCCACAATCCATAAACATTCTTTATTATCACAGCCTGATCTATGAAATTGTTATAATTTTCTTTATGGTTATCGGCTCATTTAACTTTAATTTGCATTATCAAATCTGGAAGGGAAATTTTAAAGAAATTTGGAAGAATATCGAAACGCGGACCCTTTTGTTTATGATTATGATAGTTACTTTAATTACCATGGCTGGTTTGAAGCGCTGGGGTGTTTATTCGGATGGCTTGATACTTTTCCGCAAGGGATTTTTTCAGCTTGTCTCTGGACAAACTACAACCGGCTACATGACCATATATGCTCAGCAGTTTATTAAGGAGTGGGGAAATTTAGCGTTGACCGGGATAATTCTTTCCATGGCGCTGGGAGGTTGCGCTTGTTCTACGGCCGGGGGTATCAAAATGCTGCGCGTGGGAATTATCTATAAGGCATTCAGGCAAGACATAAAAAAAATGATGCTTTCGCCGAACGCTGTCGTGGCGCAGAAATTTCAGCATATAAAAACGATGTTTATTGAAGATAAGCAGGTCCGGGCAGTTTTGATGGTTACCTTAGGGTATCTTTTCCTCTACGGATTAGGTACTCTTGTGGGTGTAGGTTTGGGATATCCTTTTTTGGAAGCTCTTTTTGAGTCAACCTCCGCGGCTGCTAATGTTGGGCTTTCCTGCGGGATAACCGATACCAGTATGCCGGCAATATTAAAAGTAACCTATATAATTGAAATGTGGGCGGGAAGGCTGGAGTTAATGTCGGTTTTCGCGCTATTTGGTTTTTTTGTAGCGTTTGTGAAAGGCAGATAAAAGTGAAAAGTTTTTTCTTTTTCGTAATGTTGTGCTTGGCGCTAACTGTTTCTAGTTCTAACTGCTATGCTCAGGCATCTACGAGTTTGGAATTGATAAATAATGCCAAGCAGTATGACGGTAAAGCTGTTAACTACAAAGGAGAAGTCATAGGAGATGTAATGATCCGCGGAGATTACGCCTGGCTGCATGTGAATGACGGCATTATTGCAATCGGTATTTGGGCTCCCAATACGATGATCCAGGATATTCTCTATGCCGGGAATTATCATAAAAAAGGAGATATCGTAGAAGTTTCCGGGATTTTTCATCGAAGCTGCTTGGAACATGGGGGCGATTTGGATATTCATGCTTCTGGAATAAAGAAAATAACTCCGGGAAGCCCGGTTGTTCAGCCAATCAGCAGAAAAAAAGTTTACATCGGAGTTTATTCTTTAATACTCGTTTTGCTACTCTACGCATTAAATAAATTTTTTCAAATTAGAAAAAAATAAGCAAGCATTTTCTTAAATAGAACGAAAACTGTCCACCTTGGAATGTCGTTGCTTTGCGGTTAATTGTTTGTTAAAATAATTAATCGTAAGAAATTCCTGAATATTCCTTGGAGGCAGAATGAAAGAAACCATCCTAATCGTAGAAGATGAAAAAGATATAGTCAAGATGTTGGACTATAATTTAAAGAAAGAAGGGTATAAAACTTTAATTGCCAATGACGGAGAAGATGCCCTGGATATGGCGAATACAAAACTACCTGATCTTATCCTTCTGGATTTAATGCTGCCTGGAGTAGATGGCCTGGAAGTATGTAAGGAGCTAAAATCAGAAAGAAAAACAGCCTCCATTCCGGTCATTATGCTTACAGCAAAAAGCCAGGAATCGGATAAGATTGTGGGCCTGGAATTAGGCGCTGACGATTACATGACTAAGCCTTTTAGCCCTAGAGAGCTTATCGCCCGGATCAAGGCTGTGTTGCGCCGCGGCAGAGAGAAAGAAAAACTTCCTGAAGTTATAAAAATAGGAGGCCTGGCTCTGGATTTTTCTAAAATTGAGGTTACCGTAAAGGATAAGCCGGTTGAGCTTACTTTCAAGGAATTTGAACTCTTAAAAACTTTGATTAAAGCTAAAGGCAGAGTCTTGTCTCGAGATTACCTTTTGGATAATATCTGGGGTTTTGACCACGCGATGGAAATTCAAACCCGCACCGTGGATGTGCATATCAGGACTTTACGCAAGAAACTAAAAAGCGAAGCAAAACAGATTATTACTGTGAAGAATTACGGTTACAGGTTTCAGGTAGAGGAATAAGTTATGTTTGGGGCAAAAAAAGAGATTACCAGCTTAAAAGAAGCATTAGAATCTTCCGGCAAAAAACTCGACGTTTTAGAGAAACAATATAATTCCCTGCAGCAGGTTTTAGAAAGCATGGTAGAAGGGGTGGTTGCCGTTGATAAAGTTACCAGGATAACTTCCCTTAATTCTTCGGTAGAGAAAATATTAAATATTTCAAAAAAAGAGAGCGAAGGGAAATTCCTCCTGGAAGCGATCCGTAATAACGATATCGCTGAAATCGTAAGCGAGGTTTTAGCGAAGGCTGAGTTTATCTGTCGGGAATTAAACCTCCTCTGGCCTATACAGCGGATATTCCGGATTAATGCCTCGCCTATACTTGAAAATAAATCAGTAGGCGGCTGCCTGCTTGTTATACATGATATAACTGAAATTCGCAGGCTGGAGATAGTGCGTAGTGATTTTGTGGCCAATGTTTCTCATGAATTAAAAACTCCGCTTACATCCATTAAGGGATTTGTAGAAACGCTTCTTGAGGGCGCTTTGGAAGATAAAGAAAATAACCGTAATTTTCTAAAGATAATTCAGGAGCACGCGGGCCGGCTGGATAAGCTTGTAAATGATCTATTATCACTGTCGCATCTTGAATCTCAGGGGATAGTTCTTGATAAACGTGAGTTTAACTTAAACGATCAGGTCAAAGAGGTGATCGCAGGATTTAAGTCTCAGCTTAAAAGCAGAGGGATTGAAGTTACAAATCAATTGCCGAAAGAACTTATAATTAATGCTGACAAAGATCGGCTGGAGCAGGTATTAGTTAATTTGATTGATAATGCCATAAAGTTTAATAAAGATAAAGGTTTTATTAAAATATATAATCAGGATGATAGAGGCAATATAAAAGTTATAATTGAAGATTTTAGTATGGGTATTCCTGGAAAAGATATCTCGCGTATCTTCGAACGATTCTACCGGGTTGACAAAGCGCGCTCGCGCCAACTCGGAGGAACTGGCCTTGGGCTTTCAATCGTTAAACACATTGTCGAGCTTCATGGTGGCAGCGTCGGCGTAGAAAGTACCGAAGGCCTGGGCTCAAAGTTTTGGTTTATTCTCCCTAAGTAAGTAGAAATACAATACCGCAAAAGTTTACTTACATTTTACTTATCCTTGAAGTAGATTTAATCTCTTCATTATATACTTCTTTTGAAGATAAAGATAATTCTAAAAAGGAGAAGATATGTTAAAAAAATGGTTATTTGTTTTGATTGTAGTTATGTTTACGTCTTCTGCATTTGCAGCAAAAGATAAAAATTCAATCCAGGTCAAAGGCTCCGATACTATGGTGAATCTCGGCCAAGCCTGGGCTGAGAAATATATGGAGAAGAACGCAGGTGATTTTGTAGCAGTTACCGGCGGCGGTTCTGGCACAGGGTTATCCAGCCTCATAAGTGGCAGTTGCGATATTGCTATGAGCTCAAGAAACATCAAAGAAAAAGAGATAGCTATTGCTAAGCAGAAAGGGATAAACCCTAACGAAATCAAAGTTGCATTAGATGGGCTGGCAGTTGTAGTAAATCCTGGAAATTCTATTGGCAAGCTTACCTTAACGCAGCTTGCAGATATTTTTACCGGAAGGGTAACAAATTGGAAGGAAATTGGCGGTAAAGATGAGAAGATTGTTATTCTCTCACGTGAAGTCAATTCCGGAACCCATGTCTATTTTAAGGAGCATGTATTAAGAAAGAACGATCCTAACAGTAAAGAAGAATTTGCGCCAAGAGCACTAATGCTTTCATCTTCTCAGGCAATTGCTGATGAAGTAGCCGGTAATTCCGCGGCTATCGGATATTATGGAATGGGTTACATATCAAAGAAGCAAAAACCCGTAGCTATAGCTAAAGATGAAAAATCGGAATATAAAGCGCCGACAATAGAAAATGTAATAAATGGCAAATATCCTATTTCTCGGCCGCTATTTATTTATACCAATGGCGTACCTGAAGGCTTAGTTAAGAAATTTGTAGATTTTATGCTTTCTAAGGAAGGACAGGATATTGTTTTGGCAACCGATTTTGTGCCGGTAATAAGTAATTAAAAAGCGCGTCATTGCGAGGAGCCGCAGGCGACGCGGCAATCTCAAAACCGAGATTGCTTCGCCCCGCCGTTGGCGGGGCTCGCAATGACACACGTTTTGTTATTGCGACACAGTCTGAATGACGAGAAGATTTTATGCGTAAAATAAAAGAATTGATTATTGAAAAACTCATACTCGTCTGTGGGTTAGCTTCCATATTTTTTGTGGCGTTGATTTTCCTTTTCTTGCTTAAGGAAGGGCTTGCGGTATTTAAGACTGTAAGCCCGTTTAAGTTTCTTTTTGGTCAGAGTTGGTATCCCATTTCAGAGCCGGCCCAGTTGGGAATACTCCCCTTAATCCTGGGTTCGTTATTGGTTACTGTTGGCGCGGCAATCATTTCTATCCCCATAGGAGTTGGCTGTGCAATTTATATTGCCGAGATAGCCCCATTAAAAACCAAAGAGACTCTTAAAGCAGGAATCGAATTATTGGCAGCCATCCCTAGTGTTGTATTAGGGTTTATTGGCATGATAACTCTCGTTCCATTAATTAAGACAATTTTTCATTTACCTACCGGCTTGACCGCGTTATCTGGCTCAATAATGTTAGCCTTTATGGCTATGCCGACAATTGTTTCAATTGCCGAGGATGCGTTGTATTCTGTTCCTAAGACGTATAAAGAAGGCGCTCTGGCGTTAGGAGCAACACATTGGCAAACAATCTGGCGAGTGATGCTTCCGGCAGCATCAAGCGGTATACTGGCAGCAGTTATGCTTGGGATAGGCAGAGTAATTGGTGAAACAATGGCGGTGATGATGATCACCGGAAACGCCGCGGCCATGCCCAATAGCATTTTAGCGCCGGTTAGAACCCTGACTGCTACTATTGCCGCTGAAATGGGTGAAGCAGTGGTGGGGGCGGAGCATTATTTCGCTTTGTTCGCTATTGGCATAGTTTTGTTTATTATCAGTTTTGCGATTAACGTAACCGCGGATCTGTTTTTACATAAAAGAGAATGAGAAATTCTTATCGGACACAAAATATCGCGTTTTTCTTTTTATTCTTAGCGACACTTTCAATCGTGGTGCCGGTAGGCTTAATTGTGATCATTATTATTCAGAAAGGTTTGCCCGCAATTAACTGGCAGTTTCTTTCGGATATACCGCGGCAAGGAATGCGCGCGGGCGGAATATTCCCGGCAATTGTAGGAACGATATATTTAGTTACCGGAGCGATTATCTTTGCTTTACCAATAGGGCTGCTGGCGGCCATTTACTTAAGCGAATATTCAAAAGATAATTTACTTACCCGGCTTATAAAATTAGCAATCGTGAATTTGGCAGGCGTGCCTTCAGTAGTTTATGGGCTTTTTGGCTTGGCCATCTTTGTAGTATTTTTTAAATTCGGCGCGTCAATTCTTTCCGGTTCGCTTACCCTCGGGATTATGATTATTCCTGTTATTATTACTACTTCTCGTGAAGCGTTAGAGAGCGTTCCGTATTCTTTTCGCGAGGTAAGTCTATCTTTAGGTGCGAGTAAATGGCAAACCATAAGGCATATTGTGCTGCCCAACGCTATACCGGGAATCTTAACTGGAACTATTTTAGGCTTAGGAAGGGCAGCCGGGGAAACAGCCCCAATTCTTTTTACGGTTGCCGCTTTTTATTTGCCACGCTTACCTAATTCTGTTTTTGATCAGGTAATGGCACTTCCATATCATCTGTATGTTATTTCAACACAGGTACCCAATGTTGATGAGAAGATAAGGTATGGGACGGCGTTTGTTTTGTTAGCGTTGGTTCTATTTATGAATTTAGTGGCAATAATTATTCGCTATAAGTTCAGAAAAAAGAAAAAATGGTAGGAGCAATAAATCTGTCAAATTTCAAATTTTTAAATTTTGCGGGTCCTGTCATGGGGCGCTTCTCGCCAAATTTGGCTCGAAGCATCCCCATGCCACCCGCAAAACTGATTTCCTCAGAATTTGTCAGATTTATTTAAAGGGGAGAGCCGTAGTGATAAAGCTTAACATTATGAATCTGAATATCTGGTTTGGGCAGATCCATGCTTTAAAAGGCGTGAATATTGAAATCCAGGCTAATGAAATTTTAAGCGTAATCGGACCTTCAAACAGCGGTAAGACAACTTTCTTAAGAATGCTTAATCGTTTAAATGACCTTAATCAAAATTTTAGAATGTCCGGAGTAATAAAACTTGAAGAAGAAGATATTAAAAATATTGATACGGAATTGTTGCGCAAAAAAGTAGGTATGGTATTCGCGTTACCGCTGCCGCTTCCATTATCTATTTTTGATAACGTAGCTTATGGAGTAAGAATGCACGGGGAGAAAAACAAGAAGGTATTGGTAAAAATAGTAGAAGAATCATTAAAAGAATCTTATCTCTGGGAAGAGGTAAAGAATCGATTAAATGAATCGGCTTTTAAATTGTCCGGGGGCCAACAGCAGCGTTTGTGCATAGCCAGAACCCTGGCCGTCCAACCAGAGGTAATTTTGTTTGATGAGCCCTGTTCAGGGCTGGATCCCATATCTACCGCCAAAGTTGAAGATGCCATGGTTAAGCTAAAACAAAAATACACGATAGTTTTAGTGACAAATAATGTAAAACAGGCGGCTAGGGTTGGGGATAAGACAGCTTTTTTTTTAAGCGGGGAACTCATTGAGCTGGATAAAACAGACAAGATTTTTACCGCGCCGCAAGACAAACGCACGGATGGTTATATTAGAGGAAAATTCGGATAATGGCTAAGATAGTAACTAAAAATCTAAATCTTTGGTACGGATCATTCCCTGCCTTAAAAAATGTCAACTCAAGCATAGAGGCAAACAGGATTACCGCGATAATCGGGCCCTCGGGGTGCGGTAAATCTACTCTGCTTAGAGTCTTTAACCGCATGAATGACTTAATTGAGGGTGTGCGTACGGACGGAGAAGTTTTAATTGACGATACTAATATTCTGAATCCTCAGACAGATTTAGCAGCCTTACGCAAAAAAGTAGGGATGGTCTTTCAGAGGCCCAATCCATTTCCGCTATCAATTTATGAAAATATCGTTTTTGGAGAAAGGATTCATGCGGATGGTATTACAAGAGATAAATTAGATGAAATCGTTGAGAGAAGCCTAAGGGATGTTCTTCTGTGGGATGAATTAAAGGATAGGCTTAATACACCAGCCTTAAGGTTATCATTAGAACAAAAGCAGAGGCTTTGCATTGCTAGGCTTATTGCTGTTAAGCCCGATGTATTGTTAATGGATGAGCCTTGTTCTACCTTGGATCCGCAAGGCACGCAAAGAGTCGAAGAATTAATGCGTGAATTAAAGAACAAATATACTATAATAATAGTTACGCATAATATGCAGCAGGCCGCGCGCGTTTCAAATGATACGGGTTTTATGCTTTTAGGCGAATTAATAGAATTTGGGAAAACAGAAGATATATTCACAAAACCAAAGGATAAGCGCACAGAAGATTACATTACCGGAAGATATGGATAAAAAATATGTAAAATAATCTTCCCCCTCGCGGGAGCTCGGGGTCATTTTTCCCCAAGCGCCGGAGGCTGGGGAAAAACTCTCCCCCTCGCGGGAGCTCGGGGTCATTTTTCCCCAAGCGCCGGAGGCTGGGGAAAAACTCTCCCCCTCGCGGGAGCTCGGGGTCATTTTTCCCCAAGCGCCGGAGGCTGGGGAAAAATGAGGAGATAAAAATGGAAAGGCATGTTGATCAAGAGTTAAAAGAATTGAATAAAGATATCCTAAAGATGGGCGCTTTAGCCGAGGAAGCCATCTATAAATCCATTGAAGCGCTGAAGAATCGGGACAAGGAGATGGCGAAAAGCGTAATAGACAATGATTCCAGCGTTGATAAATTAGAGCTAACTGTAGATGAAAAGTGTATTGATTTGATAGCCCGCTATCAGCCTATGGCTAAAGATCTTCGTTTTATCACAACCGGCATGAAGATTAATTCTGAGCTGGAAAGAATAGCGGATATTGCGGTGGATATTGCTCAACGTACGCTTGAGATAGTGGATAAGCCTCTTTTAAAACCATTAATTGATATCCCTAAGTTGGCAGCTGTTGCGCAGAACATGATAAAGATGTCCATAGATGCGTTCGTGAGAGGCGATATCGCGTTAGCTAAAAAAGTTTTATCAAGCGATTCTGAAGCCGATCAGCTTCGAAATGAAATCCAGAAAGAGCTTATTGAAGATTACATGGTAAAAGATGCTACAACTGCGCCAAGGGCAGTTCAGCTGCTATTAATAGCTCGTTTCTTGGAGCGTATATGTGACCATACTACTAATATTGCGGAAGACGTAATTTACATGGTTCAGGCAGAAGTTGTACGACATCATCCTGAGAAATTAAAGAATGGAAAGTGAAATGTCTGCCTTTCACCATTGTCCCGAGCAAGCGAAGCGCGCCGAGGGGCAAATTACGCGAGGAAACGGCTTCTCTAAATCCAGAATAGTAATGGAAAGAACTATATTTAGACAGTATTATTTTTTGTCCTTTAGCAGCAGGAGCGCAATAATAGCAGCACAATGAGGATAGAAATGCTACGCAGAATTTTGGTTTTATTATCAATAGGGCAGGGAAAATGTGGCTAGTAACGACTTCTATCGCGGCAGCGGGCGCGACTTTAGCTAAGTTTGTTTTGCCTAAGGATTACAAGTTAGGTTTTCTGGCTTTAATGCTTTGGGGAGCGGCGGCGATGATTCTTGTCGATCATATCCTAGGATATGAGGGAGGCGCATTCCTGAAAAAGACAACCGATGGAATGATTAAAAATGGTACTGTGTTAGGAATAGCAATGTTAGTGCCTGTGTTTGTAATCTGGGGGATTTCATTATTAATCTCAAATTTAAAAAGGAGGTAAAAAATGGCCTGTTTTCTTGTTCCAACGGCTGCGGCAATAATAACAACTGCCGCAGGGAAAAAAGCTAGTGAGAAATACCATTTCAATTGGTTAAATTCCATGTTGTGGGGTGGAGTGGCAATGTTGGCAATCGAGCATATCTCCCACGGCGAATTTGTTCCTTACCCGCCATTTCTAACCGCCGGCCTTACTGAAGTTTGGCCGGAAATGATGAGAGTGGGAGTTCCGATGACTCTGTCTATTGTTCTAATCTGGGGAGTCATGGTAGCAGCAGCCGCAATAGCGAGTAAAAGAGTAAAGTATGCAGGAGTGTAATTAGATCCGCAAAGAAGAGGCCTTGCTTTTAAAATTATTGACAAAATAGTATGTTGTGTTAAACTTGTTATGAACACCTGTTCATAACCGAAGGAGTTAAATTTGAGGCCTAAAAAGTTAAGATGGGTAAAATGCGTTCCCAAAGAGCGTTGCTTTAAACCTCTGTGTAAGCCTTTGAGTAAATGCGAAGAGGTTTATTTGTCTCTTGACGAATTTGAGGCAGTACGGCTTGCCTGTCTTGAAGGGTTAAAGCAGGTTGACGCCGCAAAGCTTATGAAGATATCCCGGCCGACTTTCTCAAGGATTTTAACTTCAGCCCAGAAAAAGATAGCTGATGGCTTGGTGAATATCAAAGCGATTAGAATCGAAGGTGGTTGCTGCAAAATCGAAAGGAGGGGTAAATGAGCGGGAAAAATGATCAGAAGCAAAAAAAGAAGGGATTTTTCGCCAGGATAATTTATAAATTAGATAAGAAAATGCGAGAAAAAACAAAATCTGTTCCCTGTTGCTGCGGGCAGAACAATAAAGGTAAAAATTCATGCTGCGATTAATTGTGGACTGGTTAGTGTATTTTTTATTCAGATTGGATCCGCGGTTAAAGTGGGCGCAGGCGTTAAATTTCTTTATTTATGATTCAATAAAAATATTACTGCTTCTGTTTGTTTTAATTTCTGTTATCGGGTTCTTAAGGTCATATTTACCGGCCGCGAAAGTAAAACAGTGGCTGGTTGGAAAAAAAGTTTTCGCGAATTTTCTGGCGGCAATATTCGGCGCGGTAACTCCGTTTTGTTCATGCTCGTCGATTCCCATATTTATAAGCTTTCTTGAGGCCGGGGTTCCTTTGGGGGTAACTCTTTCATTTTTGATAACCTCACCCTTAATCAATGAGTACCTGGTAATCTTAATGCTTGGTTTTTTTGGTTTTAAAATAACCTTGCTTTATGTGGTAAGCGGTATGGCCATAGGTGTTTCTAGCGGCCTTATTTTAGGTAAAATGAAGTTGGAAAAGTATCTTGTGAAAGATTTGATTAATCAGGATAATCAGGATTGTTCCGGAAAGATTTTAGGAGGGTTAAGGAGCCGTTTATTATTTGGAATAAAAGAGGCAGAATCAATCGTCAAAAAACTCTGGATCTGGATTTTAGTAGGAGTAGGATTAGGGGCTTTAATCCATAATTTCGTGCCGCAGGAGTTTGTTCAGAGCGTAATAGCTAAGACAGGTTTTTTTAGTGTGCCATTAGCTGTAGTTATTGGTGTTCCTATGTATGGAAGCTGCGCGGCAATTGTACCCATAGCCGTAGCTTTGTTCCAAAAGGGTTTTCCTCTTGGGACGGCATTAGCTTTTATGATGGCCGTTGCCGCATTAAGCCTGCCGGAAGCGATTATGCTTAGAAGGGCGATGCGCCTGAAATTAATTGCCATATTTTTTCTAGTAACTACTTTGGCGATTATTATCACGGGTTACCTGTTTAATTTCTTGCAAAAGATATTACTGAGCCACCGATAAATAATGAGCACATTGGCTCAAGCTGATTTTGGAGCGAGACAAGGAACGAGGACGCCGGCGTAGTCTTGCACTACGCCAAGGACGAGTGACGCAGTCACAGCCCAAAATCAGCCAGCCCATAGCTTTAAATAAGGGGGAAGCCCGCCTTTCGGCCGTCTGCGGCGTTGCTCCTCCTCGGCGTAGTACTGCGACTACGCCTTCGTCGTCGCGCCTTGCATCCGGCCTAAATTCGGGCTTCCAATGTGCCCATTATTTGTCGGAGGCTCAGTATTTAGATAAGCATTAAAGGAATTCGATGTATAAAAAATTATTTTTAGTTTTTTGTATTCTTGGGTGCGTTAGGGTTTCATTTGCTGCAGATAAGCCGTCGACTGGGAAAGTATATATATATTATTTTCACGGTTCAATGCGTTGTTCTACTTGTTATAAGTTGGAACAGTATTCAAAGGAAGCGATAGGAACTAACTTTAAAGGCGCGCTGGCGTCCGGAAAGCTGGAGTTTAAAGTTATCAACGTGGAAGACAAAGGCAACGAACATTATACAAAGGACTATCAGCTTTATACAAAGTCGCTTATTTTATCCTTGATCAAGGACGGTAAAGAAACAAAATGGATAAATCTTGATAAGATTTGGGAGTATGTTGGTAATAAAGAGAGATTTATTAATTACGTGAAGAGCGGGGCCGCCGATTTATTGAAGGAAGCGCAATGACAGAGATATTCATAGGCTTTGCGTCAGCGTTGTGGTTGGGAATATTAACCTCAATAAGTCCGTGTCCTTTGGCTAGTAACGTGGCTGCTATTTCTTTTCTATCTAAGAAGATAACGCATCCATTTTTTGTGTTCATCTCAGGACTGGCATATACGCTTGGACGGATGGGTTCATATGCTGTTTTGGGGTGGATCATTATCAATTCCCTATTAAGCGTTCCCCAAGTTGCTCAGTTCTTACAGAAATACATGGGTAAAGCTCTGGGCCCGCTCTTAATTATAACTGGGCTTATTTTGTTAGAAATAATTACTATTCGTTTGCCAGGAGTGCCGCTTTCACAAAAACATCATAGTAGGCTTGCAGAGTCCGGGGCTCCAGGTGCATTTTTACTTGGTTTTATTTTTGCTCTAGCGTTTTGTCCTATTTCTGCTGCGGTATACTTCGGGAGCCTTATTCCTTTAGCGATTAATAGTAAAAGCGGCATTGTTTTGCCGTTTATTTACGGAATTGGCACGGGATTACCGGTTCTTGTATTCGCTGTTGCCATCGCCTTAGGTGTGACATCCTTAAGGTATTGGCTTAATAGGATCACTCGGCTTGAATACTATACTCGAAAGATTACCGGAGCCGTATTTATCTTCGTTGGCCTGTATTACACAGGAATTTATATCTTGAAACTGTTTTAAAAGGAGATTTTAAAATGCCTGAAATCAGAAGCGCTGTAAAACTTCCGTTTTTTGAAAGGTATCTTTCTCTCTGGGTTATTTTTTGTATTATCGCTGGCGTAATTATTGGGAAAATATTTCCCGCGGGAGTAAATTTCTTAAGTAAGCTGGAAATATCCCAGGTGAATATTCCGGTTGCGGTGCTTATCTGGTTGATGATTTATCCGATGATGGTGCAGATTGATTTCTCCAGCATTGTAAGGGCAGGGAAAAAACCCAAGGGATTAGTTGTAACCTTAGTGGTAAATTGGCTGATTAAACCATTTACCATGGCGGTATTCGCGGCAATATTCCTAAAATACGTATTCGCCGCCTTTATCAGCCCGGCTTTAGCCAAAGAATATATTGCCGGGGCTATACTTTTAGGAGCCGCGCCTTGCACAGCCATGGTTTTTGTCTGGAGTTATTTAACTAAAGGTGATCCCGCTTATACCTTGGTTCAGGTAGCCGTAAATGATCTGGTAATATTAGTTGCTTTTGTTCCGATTGTTAAATTTCTGTTGGGCGTAAATCAAATTATTGTGCCTTATGCTACCCTAATCTATTCCACTATCTTCTTTGTGGTTATCCCGCTTGCAGGCGGATATATCTCTAGGGTGTACCTATTGAAGATAAAAGGGCCGGATTGGTTTGAAAACGTATTTTTAAAAATGCTTAAACCGGTAACAATTGCAGGGTTACTCTTGACTTTAATTATTCTTTTTGCTTTTCAGGGGAATATTATACTCGGGAATCCACTGCATATATTGTTAATCGCCGTCCCGCTGATAATCCAGACTTATTTTATTTTCTTTATAGGTTATTTATGGAGCAGGAAATGGCGCTTAACGCATTCGATTGCCGCTCCAGCGGGAATGATTGGCGCGAGTAATTTTTTCGAGTTATCCGTAGCCGTGGCAATTTCTCTATTTGGGTTAAAGAGCGGGGCGGCGCTGGCTACTGTAGTAGGCGTACTTACCGAAGTGCCAATAATGCTGAGCCTGGTTTATTTTTCCAATAGAACACGGCATTGGTTTGAACCTAAAGAAGAAAACACTAGAATAGGATAGCGTTCTTGTTTTTTAGCAGGCTATGGTAAAATATAAAAAAGGCGATGGAGTTCGCCTTTAACCGCCTCAACAGGGCTGATAACTCCTACTTTTAAGAAAAGGAGGGTATCAGTTTATGTTGAGGTTTTTTGTTATAGCTTTAGGTGGCGCGATCGGAACGCTTCTGCGCTACATCGCAGGCGGGCTTGATTATCGGTTCTCAAATGGAGTTTTTCCGATAAGCACATTGGTCGTGAATGTAATAGGATCTTTGGCGATTGGTTTTTTATGGGGAATTGTTGATCGTTTCACTGTTTCGCCAAATGTCAGGCTCTTTGTTTTTGTTGGCATACTTGGAGGTTATACAACATTCTCCACGTTCAGCCTTGAAACATTTAACCTGATGAGAGACGGTGAATACCGGATTGCTATTATGAATGTGATTCTATCAGTTATCTTGAGCATCGGTGCCGTATTCTTGGGATACTTTGTTTCCAAAACGCTGATAAATTTATATAAATAAAGGGGGTGTTGTAATGAAATTGCCCGAAGAAGGAATGCTTTTAAGGATATTTATAGGTGAATCTGATAACTATCAAGGGAAGGCGCTTTACGAACAGATTGTTCTTAAAGCACGCCAGATGAATCTTGCGGGGGCAACAGTAACGCGAGGTATTATGGGATTCGGGGCGGATAGCCGAATGCATACGGCGAAACTCTTGCGTCTTTCCGAAGGCCTTCCGGTGGTAATTGAATTGGTGGATACTGAGGAAAATCTCAATAGATTGCTGCCTTTTCTTGATCAAGTGGTTGAAGAAGGTTTGATTACTTTGGAAAAGGTTAGAGTGATTAAATATCGGCATAAGTAGAGGCAGTGGTTTAGAAATGAAAGAATTGATTAGTTGGTGGAGCCATATTCCTGAGCATCTTAACCCTATTTTTCTAAAAATAGGCACTATTCAGGTGCATTATTACGGATTAATGTATCTGTTAGCTTTTCTAACCGTATATTTGCTAGTTCTGTATAGGCTCAAAACAGAAAATATAGGTTTCAAGAAAGAAGCTATAGCCAATTATTTTACTTGGTTGATCTTGGCGGTTTTAATTGGTGGTAGATTAGGTTATGTTCTGTTTTACGATTTATTTTATTACCTTAAACATCCTTTAGAGATATTCTTGCCGTTTAATATTAATAACGGTTTTCAATATACTGGCCTTTATGGGATGAGTTATCATGGCGCACTCATAGTAATAGTTATTGCATCGGTATTTTTTTGTCGTAAGTATAAACTTAATTTCTGGTTACTTGCGGATTTATTAGCT
>Ga0247842_10000262_pt1 | contig 117959 bp, 135 predicted proteins | sample LaCruzMarch2015__3_FD_192411 | JGI IMG/M metagenome (GOLD analysis project Ga0247842, IMG submission 192411) | Freshwater microbial communities from meromictic Lake La Cruz, Castile-La Mancha, Spain - LaCruzMarch2015_19m | ecosystem: Environmental > Aquatic > Freshwater > Lake | place: Spain... | reverse complement strand
ATAACTAACAAAATATTCCACTGCGTTTTTAGGAAAAAAGTTGCGAAATTCTTGGCAAAGCTGAGCCGCCAGTGTTTTATTGTGAGAAATAATTAGTGTGGGCTTTTGAATTTTAGCAATAACATTAGCGATGGTAAAAGTTTTGCCTGAGCCGGTTACACCCATTAGTGTTTGGTGAGCGAACTTTTTATTTAGCCCCTGAACTAATTTTTCGATGGCTTTAGGCTGATCGCCGGAGGGAGCAAATTGTGAGCTTAAAATAAACTTCATAGTTTTACTATTCTATGATAGAAAGGAGTAATTATCAAGTCAAAAATAAAATATTTCGCTCGGATATTATCTCATTCTCGGCCGCCCTAGCCAGCCTATTTCTTCGTCCCGCTTGCGGCGGGACATCATCCAACCGGCACTTCATTCGATAACATTCCTCGCAATATTTTATTTTTTAGATAAATTATTTAGTAACTTTGATTACTGAAGTGTAGACAAGCTGGTTAGCAAAATAAATATTGAGATTATATTCACCGGCCGGAACCGGTAAGTCGGTGCCAGTCCCGAAGTCTTTGCCGTTTAAAGTTTGCGGGTTATTTTTGGAACTCATCAAAGCAATTCCCGAAACCTGGTCAACTACTTCGTAATAAAAATCACCCTTAGTGGTAGCTTTTACTCCCCCGAGATCTATTTCGATGCCATCAGAGCTTTTAAATTCCGTTGTCACTACGGGAACGTTATTTGGGCCCGGCGGCATTCCCGGTTTAATTTTGGAAATGGTAACTTTATCAAAATACTGGGAGTAGGTTGGTGGTTTAGCGCAGGAGCCTTTTTGACAGAGTAGTCCTGTTCCACAATCATTATAACTAGTACAAGCGTTATCAACTTTACCCTCAGTGCATTTTTTATTTACACAATAGTTGCTCGTACAATCACTTTTTTGACCACAATACGAACCGGTTTTACCACTGGAGCAAATTTTATCAATACAATTTAAACCTTTTTCGCACTTGCTGGCGTTTTGGCAGCTCCCGCCTTCGGGCGATTTTTTAATAAAATAATACCACCCGCCAAACGCTAGCGCTAAAAACACTAAAATACCAATTAACCAATAAACCCATTTAGACATATTGACTCCGCTCCGTGTCTCGCCAAAGGCGGACCGGAAGTCCGCCGTAGCATCTCGGATAGAACACGGATGAATAATCCGAGTGGAATACCGAGAGCGAAGGCGGGCTGAATTAATTAATAATTCTCACAAAATAATTCGTAGTAACTCTGCGGGTGGGCGCAAGCCGGGCACTCTTTGGGAGCAGATAAACCAAAATGAACATAACCGCAATTTCGGCATTTCCAATAAACTTGTTTCCCTTTTTTAAATACTTGCCCTTTTTTGAGGTTAGCTATTAATTTGAGATATCTTTTTTCGTGATGTTCTTCTACCTCGCCAATTTCGGTAAATACTTTGGCTGCTTCAGTAAATCCTTCTTTTTTGGCTTGCTTGGCAAAGCCCGGATACATAATAGTATTTTCCCAGTGTTCGCCGGCTGCTGCTACAGCAAGATTTACCACGGTTTTTTTAACAATAGGGAAGTCATAATGATCTAAAGATGATTCAGTATTTTTTTTGAGTAATTTCATTAATCTTTTGGCATGTTCTTTTTCGTTATCGGCGGTTTCCAAAAAAATGGCGGAAATTTGTTCAAAACCTGCTTTTTTAGCCTCTGAGGCGAAAAATGTGTATTTATTTCTAGCCATTGACTCGCCGGCAATAGCCCTTACAATATTTCTGTGTGTTTCCATAAAACCTCCTTGCCCTAATTCGAGGGCATATTAATTTTTCTAATTTAATTATAACACAAGCGTTGATTTTTTAAATTAAATATGATACAATTTTTTTGTTAGAAATTTATTTGGCCCCGTCGTCTATCGGTTAGGACGTCAGCTTTTCAAGCTGAAAAGAGGGGTTCGACTCCCCTCGGGGCTGCCAAATAAAAAATGATCTTTTAGAGGTCATTTTTTTGTAAAAAAATCAACCCATTTAGTGGGTTGATTGAATTACTTTAAGTATATTATTTGGTGATTTTGGACAGTTGTTTTACAACCTCATTGATTAATATACCCGATGATCCTTTGAGTGCTTGACAATATGCTTGTGATATCAAACTGGGGTTTTTTTGATCTGGTAAAATTTCAATTGCTCTTATTAAGTCAGTTAAAGAAGTATCAGATCTGTTATAAGAATATTCAAGAATTAATGTTTTTTTGACTGAAATCATTTTTTCACGTATAAAACATTCTGTGGGGGGAGATATCTCTCTTCGTAGGCACCAATCAAAGCTCGTTTTTGAAACTTTTCCTTCCTCGGGGTCTATTATATCCATTACCTTCAAAACAAGGTATGTATGAGGCATTACAATAATTCGCATTCCTTTTTTGAGTTTAGTAATATCAACCATTTTAACAATTTTTCCCATTTTTCTCACCTACTTTCAATAAATTTTTAATAGCAACTTAGTTGCTCACAAACATTTATTATTGATAATAGCAAGGATTAACTTAAAAGTCAAGAAGAAGACAGAAGTTTTTTTACTTTTTTTCGTATCAATTATATAATGTAAATATATGAATAATAAAATTACAAAATCTACAGGAATGTTGCCAAGTCGGCTAGAGGCCTTGGGTGATGGTATTTTTGCCTTTGCCATGACACTTTTGGTACTATCTATTAATTTGCCGGAGGGCGGCAAAAATGCTGATATTGGCGCGTATCTTCTTAATCAATTGCCTAATTTTTTGAATTTTGTGCTGAGTTTTTTAATTTTGGCTTTTATTTGGCTAAATTTGAATCAAGAATTTCATCATATTAAAAGAACTAATTATGGCTTAATTTTACTTAATATTGCAATGCTTTTATTTGTAGTGCTGCTGCCGTTTTCTACCTCGCTTCTTAATGATTTTCCCGATGCTTTTGCCGCGGAAATGTTTTTTAATATAAATATGTTGCTGCTAGCGTGCTTACTTTCTTCTAACTGGTGGTATGCGAGAAAGCATAATCTTATTGAAACTATGGGGGACGATGAACATCTTGCTATGGTTAGCCGTAAACAATATGTTTTTCCGGCTATATCCTTGTTGGCTGTAGCTTTAACTTTTTTCACTCCTGGCTGGTCCTCACTTTCTTATATTTTAATTCCCATTTTAATGTATCTCCCCTCGAAAAGATAAGACAAATTTTAATGACTAACCCATCTGCTACCCTCAGGGTAATAGTTGGTTTTTTATTAAAACTTTAGTTCTTGTATTTACGTGAGTTCTCGCTGTATTTTTCAGTATAAGTTTTGAAATTATGTTTGCTGGCCAATGTTAGCGATTTAGGGTCAATTTCTGTGATATTTACCCATTTGATGCCAGTACATTTTTCTGGTTCAGCAATTTTTGGTTTACCACTTTTGTGTTTGGCAATATAGGTAGGCGAGACCCAATGTTAGTGTTCTTTTTTAATTATATGATTATTTAATTCTAAAAATTCAACTATTTCAATATCAAAATCAAATTCCTCTTTAATTTCTCTAATAACTGCATTTTGGCAAGTTTCTCCATACTCTACTGAACCACCAGGAAAATCCCATTTACCACTTTCATTTCTGGCTTTTGGACCACGTTTAGCAATAAAAACCTTTCCTTCGGAATCAAAAATCATTGCTCCAACCCCGACTCCAATATAATCAATTCCTTTTTTCATATTCTTATTATCCAAGAATATCTAACATAAGTCAAAAAGTAAGATTTAGGATTGACAAAGCCGTTATTTTTTGCTACAATTATGCATTATTTGATCATTAATAAATCCTCCTTTTGAATCTCCCAATTTGTCTATAATTTATTGTAGCCAGAGTGGGAGATTTAAGAAAAAAATAAGGAGGAAAAAAAATGAAAAGCTTTTGGTTGGGAATACTAGTTTTGGTTTTATTGGGTTTTGTGGTGGTAGGCAGCTTGTTTGTTTCCTATAACAATAGGGAGATTGAACTAAGGAATCAAGCAATTGCTCAGCAAAAATCAAATGAAACAACCTTTGACCAAGTCTGGAAAATAATCCAACAGCAAGCCGGGGTTGCAGAAGAGTATAAAACTGTTTTCAAAGAGATTTACCCGCAGCTAATGGAAGGTCGCTACAATAACCCTAGGGGTGGAGCGCTTTTAAGTTTAATCCAGGAAAGTAATCCAAATTTTGACACCTCGCTTTATAAGAAGCTAATGACTGCAATTGAAGAACAGAGAATTCAATTTAATCGCGCACAGATGACATTGCTTGATATCAAACGAGAACATAATAATATGAGAAAAACATTTCCTAGCAATTTATTTGTTGGCAATAGACCAGAGCTCAATATTCAGATAGTTACTTCTTCAAAAACCGAAGATACTTTCAAAACCGGTAAAGAAGATAACATCAAGTTAAAATAGAAAGGAAGTGGTTTGATTGATTTGGCTGGCGCTGATAATTCCTTTTATTGTTACCATATATGTTATTATTCGATATAAAAGAAAGGTAACATTGTGGGAAATAGCTATACCGCTAACGATTTGTGTTATTCTTATTGCTGTTTGCAAAGTATTTACCCATGCCATACAAACTACTGACATAGAATATTGGGGCGGTTGTGTGGCTCAAGCAGAGTATATTGAGGATTGGGATAAGGAAGTACCTTGCAGACATCCCATATATGAAACTGATAGCAAGGGCAACTCTGTTTTTGTTGGCTATGAACACGTCTATGACGTTGATTATTACCCGCCTCAGTGGTTTGTTACTGATTCTAATGGAATTAAATTACGTATCGATAAATACAAGTTTGAAGAATTGGCGAAAAGATTCAAAAACAGAGTTTTCGTTGATTTGCATCGGCATTATCATTCAAAGGATGGTGATAAATTCGTTACAAAATGGGATGGTAGTGACAATACGCTTGAGCCGGTAACAACTACTCACTATTACGAAAATCGTGTTCAAGCTTCCCAAAGTGTTTTTGGCTATTGCAGTGTTGATCCAAAAGTATATGGACTATTCAAATACCCCAAGATCAGTGGATATTATAATTGTCCGGCTATTCTTGGTTATGATGGATCAGATCTTAGCCAGGCCCAAAGAGCATTCAACGTTATTAATAGTAGATTAGGGCCTAAAAGACAAGTCAGAGTTTGGGTTCTAGTTTTCTTGAACCAGCCTCTCCAGGCAGGATTCGATCAGGAGAACTATTGGCAGGGAGGAAACAAAAATGAGTTTGTTATTACCATTGGCATTAATAAAGAGGGAAAAGTGCGATGGTGTCATGTGTTTTCCTGGACTAAAGTAGAAAGCTTAAAGATAGAAACGCGTGATTACGTGACGAGCCGAAGCAAACTTGATCTTGTTAATTTAGCTCAGTGGATTGGTCCAGAGTTGGAAAAACGGTTCGTGAGAAAACATTTTAAGGATTTTGGATATCTATCTGTCGAACCGCCATTTTGGATGATCATCATTATCTATATCTTTGTTATGTTAGTCAGTATAGGTACATCCTACTGGATAGTGAAAAATGAGTTCGAAAATCATCCAAATACTCTTTGATAGATTAGCCAACTCAAATTTATTTCAAAGGAGGGAACGAAATGGATGTTAATGCATTACGTAAATTAACACAAAAAGCGAAAAAGCGTATAGAAAAACAGAGAAAAGAAAAAATACAGATAGAAAAGACAGAAAAAGGTCAAAAGAGTAGCGAGGAAAAGCTCAAGGCTCAAACGATCATTGAGCAGATCCCTAATCGCGCTGAAGCTGAGGCGAGAGTCGGCAGAAACCACGCTATTATTATGGAAATCGGATGTGATTATAACCGGCCGTTGGAACTCCGAGATCCTGTGGTCTGCGATCGAGCCTGGCTCAAGAGTGCCGCCAAGATTGTGTGGAACTATTGCACCAAAGCAGGATTAGATCCAACTGTGGATTATTGGTACGATTGGATAGGCCATGGGAGTGGCTTTAACATCGTTATCCATTGGTAACGGCTTATATTGTACATAAATATAAAGACTGTCCAGTTTATAACATTATAATTGGCAGTCTTTTTTTTATTCACATTCTGAAAAGTTCTAATTACTTTTTTCCACTCAACCCATCTTTTACTCTCAGGGTAGCAGTTGGTTATCTAAATCCAAATTTGAATTAATAAGGCGAGGATTGTGGCCACAAAGAGCCAGCCGATAGTAGAAACAAGCAATTTGGCGGCTTCTTTTTTGGCGCCATCCAAATAAAGCATAATTGGTTTAGCCAAGATTAAATAACCAACTACTGCCGCAGAAAGCACAAAGAGCAGGAGAAAAGAAAGTTGTCCCAGGTAACTATTCATTTTGCCAAAGATTTTTTCGGCGTAGCGAAACACTAACGCAATCAAAGCCACATAAAGAGTTACCCCCAAAGCATTAATCAAACTTGTTTTTAGGATATTGTTTTTCATAAGTTCTCCTTTCTAATCTTATTATCTAAGAATATCGTGTTTAAGTCAAAGATTATTTTTCAATGATTGACATAAAAGAATTTGTTTGTTATAGTAAATTGTCATTGTGGTTATCAAGTTATTTAAAAAATGAAAGGAGGAATCGATCATGGGGAAAACTGCTCAACCTTCTTCGACAAAATTTGCCAACAATGCACTTCCTTGGTTAGAGAAATTGTCGTCTGTTGGCAAAATTGTTTTTGAAAAAACCAGTAAAATTAATAAGTGCAATAATGGGTTCGTAACAATATTTACCGAAAAGAAATGTGTGACAATTGCTTTTTATAAAGGCCGCAGATGTTTAACTTATAGTATTTTCCCTGCCAACAAAAAATACCCCGCCGAAGCGAGATATTTTTTGTTTTTAGTTTAAATTTACTTATCAAAAACTTTACGTACGCCCGGCATGTACAGATAAATCAAGACAATGACCGGAATAATTAAGCTGACCAATACTGCGGTCCAGGATTGTGTTTTGATGATGCCAGCAATAACGTCGAATACCACATCAATCCAAAGCACAATTGTAGCGATAACCCAAGCCCATTTTTCCATGGTCCAAAGTCCGCTAGCAACTGCCAATTCAATGATCCCAATAATTAAAGCAAGACTAGACAAAGCTAGTACTGCCGCCATAGGACCAGTGTATGGAGTTGCAAACAGTCCGACTGTAGAAACACCGAAAAGGGCTAAGCTTGCCAAAATCTGGATTACTGCTTCAATGCCAACTAAAATGGCAATGATCGCAAGTCCAAAAGGTCTGTTTTTCATTTTGCCTCCTACTTATTTGTTTACATTATAGCAAATAACAAAAAATAATAAAATCTTTTTGTTTATAACTTTCCCTTGCCTTCTAAAAAATCGTAAATTTTTATTGCCACTTCTTCGGGTTTATCCATAACGATTACATGATTAGCATTTGGCACTAGATCTAGCTTGGCAGTTTTAATGATTTTTTCTAGTTTTTTAGCAACAGGGGCGGGGAAAACAGAATCTTTTTCACCCTCGATTATTAAAACAGGTTTATTAATGCTTTTTAAAATTTTTACGCCATCAAATTTTGCTAAGTTTTCGAAGGTAAAAAGCCAAGATTTAAAAGATGTGGAACGGATATCGGCATAAATTCTTTTTAAATTCCAATCACCGGTATTACGATATTTTTTGTAATTAACGTGAGCAAAATGTTTTTTTCTGAGATCTTCGCGTTCCATTAACATATTTAAAATTGAAGTTAAAAAATAATTTTTTTGGAAAAGTTCACTTAACTTTTCCGGCGCTTTGTAGGTCGTAGCAATAAATATGTAAGATTGTGATTTATTAGGGTAAAGTTTATAAAACATGGTGGCTACTACGCCACCAAAACAATGCCCAATAACAATAAAATCGTCAATTTTTTCTTTATTTAACACACAAAAAATATCCTTGGCAAAATTTTCTATCTTGTAATCGGTATTTTTCGTTGGACGATCGGAAAGTCCATGACCTCGCAAATCTAGCGCCAGAGTGGAAATGCCTTTTTTATGAAAAAATTCACGTTCTTTTTTCCAAGCAGTTAAATTTCCACCTACGCCGTGAATAAAAATTAAGAATCTAGGAGAGATTTTTTTTATATCGTAATTAATCTTTGTATTGTCAAAACTTGTAACTTTTTTCTGCATACTTAATCCATATTTTTGATTTTTTTCTCTAATTCTCTAAGAGCATCGCTAGCAATCCAGTTAGCTGTTTTATTTTCTTTGTGCTCATGCTTAATTTCTTTGGCTACGCTAATAGCTTTTTGACAGATTTCTCTGTCGCGTTTTCCGATTTGACGGAGTGCCCAATTAACGGCTTTCCTGACAAAATTCCTTTCGTCAGTGGAATATTTTTTAATAATAGGAAAAAACTTTTTGAATTTACTATTAGGTAGATCCCGTCTATGCCAAGCTAAAACCGCCGTCATGGCAAAGCCGGCTCGACGAATAAATTCTTGATTATTTTTTGGCCATTCTATAGCTTTTTCGAACGCAAAAGATGTTTTATCAAAAAGATTCATACAGGTTTGATCGCAAACATCCCAAGAATCGAAGTCAGCTACCCATAAATCCAATTGTTTTTCTGTGACTTTTTTAGGATCATCAATCATAGAAGCCAAAATTCGCGCCTCATGAATTCCGGTATTCCATAACTCTTGGGCTAATTGATGGTCAGAGCCAATTTGTTTTGCCAAATTTCGTAGTTTAGGAATAGAAATGCCAAGCGTGTTTTTTCCGCCGACGGCAAAACGTTTCATCCCGATAACTGCTTGGGGATTGGCCATGGCTTTTAATCTTTTCATGGTTTGATCTTTTGTCATTTTTTCACCCTGAACATTTTTCCATGGCCAGGAATGATGTAATCGGCTAATTTTAGTATTTTTTCTCGGCTTTTTTCTAGCGCTTTTTTATCGTTGGCGTAGGAGTCATTTTTAGGAAAATTTTCTTTCCAAAAAACATCACCACAAATAGCAATGAGTCCATTTTTTGTTTTTACGAGCATTGTCTGATTGTCTGGAGAGTGACCGGGAGTTTTAATTATTTTAATATCTTTACCCAATTCTGTTTTGGGGTAATCTTTATCGTTGTCCCACTTCGCCCAAAAATCCATAATTTTAGCCTTGGGGAAAATTGCAATATTTCTTATATGATCGTAATGGCAATGAGTTAAAAATACTAGGTTTATATCTTTTAAGGTCAAATTATGTTTTTTTAAAGCGCTAACAATTTGTTTGGGATTTTTAGTGGTTCCCGGATCAATAACAATATTATTGTTTTCATTTTGCACTAAAACAATACTTGGGCACGTTCGGCCATTTGATTCACTGGATAAATACCCCTTGATCAAAATGTTCACTTTTGTCATACGTTAAAATCTCGAAAGAATAAAAGCTGCTAGAAAACCGAAAATGGTTAAAATTGCTACTGTAAATCCACCTTCTTTATAGGCTTCGGGGATCATAGAGTCAGCCAACATCGCCAAAATGGCACCGGCCGCAAATGATTCTAAGATTCCTAATGTATTAGGATCAAGATGACGTAAAAAAACATAACTTAAAACTACAACAATGGTCATGCTTATGCCCACTAAAAGCCAAAGCCAGAAAATTTGTGATTTTTTAAAGCCTTCTTTTTTTAAACCATTAACAGAGGAAATGCTTTCGGGGAAATTAGAAAGAAAAATAGCCGCTAACATTAAAATACCCAGTCCCTGACCAGCAAAGATCGCAATTCCCAAAGCAATAGATTCGGGAATACCGTCCAAAATCGCGCCGATAGTAATTAACGCTCCGTCGCTATCTTTCTTAGGAGCAATCTGTTGGTGATATTTATGTTTTCTGCCGCCAAAATAATGTAGTAAATAATCAATGCCGATAAAAACAAGGCCACCTAAAAGAAAACCAATAATAATAGCGTCAAAGCCGCCATGTTCAAAGGCCTTTTCCATTAAACCAAAGGTTAAGGCACAAATCATTACTCCGGAACCAAAAGCCATAAAAGCGGCAATGGTTTTACGTTTCAGATTAAAAAAGACGCCGACAATTGCGCCTAAAATTAAAGATAAACCGCTAAGAGCCCCATAAATTATTACTGTGTTCATATTTATGCTTTTAATTAATTATTTTTTGTGATATGATGAGCCCGAAATTATATATCTATTATAGTTGATATTTTTGAACAAATCAATTATAATATACAAATTATTCGGGGATTGGCTCAGTTGGTAGAGCGCCGCGTTTGGGACGCGGAGGTCGCCGGTTCGAGTCCGGCATCCCCGACCAATAATTTTGCGCCCGTAGCTCAGTGGATAGAGCGACTGCCTTCTAAGCAGTAGGTCAGCAGTTCGAATCTGCTCGGGCGTACCATATGGTGGTCGTAGCTCAACTGGTTAGAGCACCAGGTTGTGGCCCTGGAGGTTGGCGGTTCAAGTCCGCTCGACCACCCCATTTGCCCCCTTAGCTCAGCGGATTAGAGCGCCACGCTTCGGACGTGGAGGTCGCGGGTTCGAATCCCCCAGGGGGTACCAAAAGGGTGCTTAGCTCAGTGGTAGAGCACTTGCCTCTTAAGCAATTGGTCGTGGGTTCGAATCCCACAGCACCCGCCATAGATTTGTTGTTGGTTATCAGTTGTAAGTTATAAGTCAAATTGGAGAGGTGCCCGAGTGGCTTAAGGGAACGGTTTGCTAAACCGTCGATGGTCTAAAAGCCGTCACGAGGGTTCGAATCCCTCCCTCTCCGCCAAATGCGGGTGTAGCTCAATGGTAGAGCGCAAGTTTTCCAAACTTGACACGAGGGTTCGATTCCCTTCACCCGCTCCATTTAATATTTAATAATGCAAAATATAATTCTCATCAACAAACCAAAAGGCATAACTTCTTTTGGTGTAATAGCGGAACTTAGAAGAAAATTAAAGATTAAAAAAATCGGCCATGCCGGGACACTGGATCCTTTAGCCGAAGGTCTTTTAATTATTGGGATTGGAACAGGCACTAAAAAACTATCTGAATTTGTAGGTTTAAATAAAACATATATTTTTGAAATCCTTTTTGGTACCAAGACCACCACAGCCGATTTAGAAGGAGAAGTTATCAAAACCCAAAAAATTTCTGAAATTGATCGAGAAAAATTAGTAGAAGTTTTAAATAAGCTAACCGGAAAAATTCGTTTGGAAGTTCCGGCATATTCCGCGGTCAAAATCAAAGGAAAAGCGCTTTATAAATATGCTCGGCAAGGAAAAAAAGTTATTTTGCCAGTTCGCGAAAACGAAATATTTAGCCTAGAATTATTGAATTTGCACAAAGAAGATAACGACTATGTGGCAAAAGTTAAGGTTAAATGTAGTTCTGGTACTTATGTCCGTTCATTGGTAGAAAAGATTGGCGAGATGATGAATATGCCAACTGTAGCTAAATCTATCAAACGCGTGGCAATCGGGGATTATAAACTGGAAAATGCCTTGAATTTGGACAAAATAAGCGAGAAAAACTGCGAATAATGAGAATTTTTGCTATAATACAAATATGATAGTTTATCTCTTGGTAATTGTAATTGGCTATCTTCTCGGATCTATCTCGCCGGCCTATATTTTGGGTCGGTTTTTAAAAAAAGTCGATATTAGAAAAATCTGGGAGAAAAACGCCGGTACTACTAACGTTTTTCATTGCCTTGGATTTTGGCCGGCGGTAATTACCGCTACTTATGATGTAATAAAAGGATTGTTAGCCATTTATATTGGTTTTTGGTTAGGCGTCCCAGAAGTAGTAGCTTACTCGGCCGGGCTCGCTGCAATTATAGGCCATATTTTTCCTTTTTATCTGGGGTTTAGAGGTGGCCATGGCGCCGCAACTTCCGTAGGATTACTTTTATACTTTTTATATCTGCTTTTTAAAGATCAGTTTCTGCCACTTGAAAGCATGGGAATCCTAGCCATTGTTGTCTTGGCTCTATATTTAATTACGAGGCAAAAAAAGTTTTTAATTTTGGTGGTTGCGCCAGCTTTAAGCTTTATGATTTTTCGACATTATCAAATTAATCTAGCTGCTATTTTCGCCGAAATCATCATTATATACTTATTTGCTTTAAATATTTACCTTAGTTGGCGCGATAAATTATTTGTTTTGAAAAAAGAAACTATAACTAAAATTCTTCCTTGGCGAACTGTACTTAGACCTTTCGCCATCGTTTTTCCTTTAGCTTATTTTTATTTTGATAAAAACATTATTCTTTGGGTGGTGGGAGTACTCGCCGGAATTTGTATTATTGTAGATTTAATTAGGTTATTACATAAGAAGACAGGGATTTATTTTTCTACCAAGGCCACGAGAGTTTACAAAAAAGGAGAAGAAAAACGTTTTTCTTCGATAAGTTTATTCCTGTTTTCTTCGTTCGTGGTAGTTTTAATATTTCCTAAGATGATTGCCATTACAGCTTTAGTATTTCTAATTTTTGGTGATATTTTTGCCAAATTTTTTGGTTCGGAATATGGTAAAACTAAGATTTTTGGCGAGAAAACTTTGGAAGGGAGTATCGCCCATCTAGTCGCTTGTTTTTTAGCGGGTTATATTTTGTGGCCTTACGTTGGTTTATCGCCCGTCATCATTATTACCGGGGCAATAATCGCCACGATTACCGAAGTTTTGCCTTGGGATATTAACGATAATCTTTCGGTTCCTCTAATTTCCGCTTCAGTGATGTATATTCTCCAGGTATTTTTTTGAATAAAAAATTTATTTGACAAAAATGATGATTTTTTTTATAATAAAAACACCAAATCACAGATTATTTTGGCTCGTTACAGATTAAACCAGATTAAAATCTGTGAAAAAAAATTTAACATTATGATTGGAGTACAAAATGCAAAATTTAATTATTTACCTTGCCCTCGCACTCGTGGGCGGTGCTGGAATTGGATACGTTGTCAGAAATTATCTAACCCAGAAAACTCTTAGAGACGCAGAACAGAAACAAAAAGAATTACTTTTCCAAGCTAAAGACGAAGCACTCAAAATTAAAGAAGAAGCTAAGAAACAAGAGGAAGAAAAACGAAAATACCTCGAGGTTTTGGAGCGTGATTTAAGGAGAAAAGAAGAATCTGTTGATAAACGCAGTGAAACCGTAGAAAGTGAAAGACAAAAATTACTAGAGAAAGAAAAAGAAATTCGGACTATTAAAGATGATATCGGTATGATTAAAGAAGAACAAGGCGAAAAATTAGTTAAAATCGCTAAACTCAAAAAAGAAGACGCCAAAGAGTTGCTTTTAACTCAAGTAGAAAAAGATTACAAAGAAGATATTATCGCTAAAATCAAAGCCGAAAAAGAGAACGCTAAAGAAGTAGCCGAAATAGAAGCGCGAAAAATTCTTTCGGTAGCAATCGAAAGATTATCTTCTGAGCATACATCCGAAACGACCGTAGCATCTGTAACCCTTCCTTCTGACGAAATGAAAGGTCGTATTATCGGCCGTGAGGGTAGAAATATTCAGGTGTTTGAAAAGATTACCGGTGTGGATGTTTTAATCGACGACACTCCCGATACCGTGACTATTTCATCATTTGATCCAGTTAGACGTCACGTTGCTAAACGCGCTTTAGAAAAGCTTATTTCCGATGGTCGTATTCAACCATCCAGAATTGAAGAAGTGGTTAAAAAAGCCGAAGAAGACGTTAATAAAGAGATTAAAGAAGCCGGTGAACAAGCTGCCTACGAAGTTGGAGTGGCTGGGCTAAATCCTGATTTAATCAAGATTTTGGGTCGGCTTAAATTTAGAACCAGTTATGGACAAAACGTGCTTCGTCACTCAGTAGAAGTATCCAGTTTGGCGGGTATGTTGGCCGCAGAAATTGGCGCTGATGTTAATATGTGTAAAAAAGCAGGGTTACTCCATGATATTGGTAAAGCGGTTGATCATGAAATCCCGGGAGCTCATCACCATATTTCTATGGATATTGCCAAAAAATATGGTTTATCGGAAAGCTTAATCAACGCTATTGGCGCTCATCACGACGACATTGATCCTAAAACAGTTGAGGCAATCTTAGTGCGTGCCGCTGACGCTATCTCTGGTTCGAGACCTGGTTCGCGCCGAGAATCACTAGAATCTTATATTAAAAGATTAACAGAGTTAGAAAACATCGCTAATTCATTTAGCGGTGTGGATAAATCTTACGCTATTCAAGCGGGTCGCGAAGTACGCATTATTGTTAGACCGGAAGATATTGATGATCTAGCCGCTCTTAAATTGTCTAAAGACATCGCCAAAAAGATTGAAAAAGATTTACAATATCCGGGCACGATTAAGGTTAATGTAATTAGGGAAACTAGAGCCACGGAATACGCAAAGTAAATTTTCAATTATCAATTTCTAATTTTCAATCAATGCTTCAATGACCAAATTTTGCAATGAAAATTCAATGAAAATTGAAAACTGGAAATTATAAATTATGAACATATTATTTATCGGTGACATTGTAGGTAGATCAGGTCGGCAAGCGGTAAAACATGTTTTGCCTAATTTACGTAAAGAAAAAAACATTGATTTTGTCATTGCTAACGGTGAAAATTTGGCTGGTGGCACAGGAATGACTCACGATACCTACCGAGAAATGTTGGAAGCTGGCGTTGATTATTTTACCTCCGGTAATCATATTTGGAAAAAGGGCGATTTTGCTAGCGAACTTGATAGCAAAAATATCAAAGTACTCCGTCCGGCAAATTATCCCGAGTCCGTATCTGGTCGTGGTTTTGTTGACCTAAAAATTGAAAACCTGCCTCGCCGGCAGGCGGGTTGTATATTAAAAATTATTAATTTACAGGGTTTAGTTTTTATGCCCGAATATCTTGATAACCCGTTTTTGACAGCAGATAAGTTAATAGACCAAGACAATAAACTAATTACTATTGTTGATTTGCACGCTGAGGCTACCAGCGAAAAAAATTGTTTGGGTTATTATTTGGATGGCCGAGTTTCAGCAGTTATTGGTACGCACACTCATGTGCAAACCAATGACGCAAGGATTTTACCCAAAGGCACAGCGTACTTGACTGATGCCGGTATGTGCGGCAGTTTAAATTCATCTATTGGTGACAATGTAGAATATGCCATTAACCATTTTTTAAACGGCCTGCCTTTTAGGTTAGATGTAGCAAAAGAAAAACCGCTCGTATTTAACGCGGTTTTAATAAATATAGATGAAAAAACTACTAAAGCTAACTCGATTGAACTAATAAATAAAATTATCGAATAATGGTACCCTCGGGCCGACTCGAACGGCCAACCTTTTCCTTAGGACGGAACTGCTCTATCCAATTGAGCTACGAGGGCAAGTTATTTAATCTACTAGATTTTAGCATATTTTTAGGATATAATCAAGGTTGAATCCGGGGTGTAGCGCAGTTGGTAGCGCGCAGCGTTCGGGACGCTGAGGTCGTGGGTTCAAGTCCCGCCACCCCGACCATCACGTGTATTCGTGTTATATTCTACGTGAACTCGAAAACGCGACCATTGCCAAAATCTTATTTTTGGTTTATAATAAGCTCGAGAAAATGACACAATTTAAATTAGGAAAAATTCGTCGTATTTCTATAGCGCTTTTGGTTATTGGTGTAGGCGTGGGTATTTTAATTACCGCCCAATGGCGTACTAAGCCAACGCGTGTTTCTGACCCTATTTCTCCTTATCTATCGCTTCGCGAAACCAGAGACAAACTTCTCAAAGTTCAGTTAAATGATAAAGATCAAATTAAAACCTTACAATCGGAAATTGACGAAGGTCAACAAAAGCTAAAAAAATATCGTTCCAGTAAGACACAAGTAGAAGAATCCGAAAAAGATCGTATTCAGGTTGGGTTAACTGACGTTAGAGGCGATGGCGTAGAACTTACCATGAATGATGCCAATAGCACTGTTATTACCGTTGATTCTATAACACACGCAGCGGATTTACGCGATTTGATAAATTTTCTTTGGCGAAATGGCGCTGAACATATCTCGGTTAATTCTGAGCGGATAGTTTATCCCACCTCAATTGATTGCATAGTAAATACCATTTTAATCAATTCTACCAAAACTACACCGCCTTTTGTTATTAAAGCAATTGGCAACCAAGACAAAATGTTTGAAGCGCTTTCTGGCGTCAGCAGCTTGAAAGATATTAAAAAAAGATCCGAGGAAGAGGGTTTAATTTTTGAATATAAAAAAGTCAACGATATGGCAATTTCTGCTTATACCGGTACTTTTAAGATTGAGCACAGTAAAATAGTGCAATAAATATATGTTAAAAACAAAAGACATTATTATTATCGCTTCTGTCGGTTTGGTACTCGGCTTTATTGTCGTGAGGCAATTTTATTTGCAGCAAAAGGTCAATAAAGTGAGTCAACCCGAAGAGGGCAACGCTATTGCTATGGAAGTAGCCGAGCTTATTAAAACTAACGATGAATTACAGAGTGAAATAGATGATTTAACGGGGCAAAAAGATACTTTGTTTTCTTCTGCCGCCGATCAGCAAGCTGCCAACGAAACAATTGAAAAAAATCTCGATAAATATCGCATTATTTTAGGTCAGACCAAGGTTGAAGGCCCCGGCGTAGAGATTACTTTTGAAGACAAGGTTGATTCTACCCAAATCATAGATCTAATCAATGCCCTAAAAAACATTGGTGCCGAGGCCATTGCCGTTAATCATCAAAGATTAAACCAAAAAAGTTCGGTAGAGGACGGTATTTTTTATCCACCTAGCAAGGTAGAAGCAATAGGGGATGCTAATGTACTGGAAGAAGCGCTAAAACGTAAGGGTGGCATTATAGAGCAGATTGGCACGGGTACAGTGCAAAAGCACGATCGTATTATTTTACCCTCTTTATAATAAGTTAATAATGCTTTATAATCTAGGATAGCTTATGCAAAAATTCGATATTTCGTTTAAATCAATCATCAAATTTTTCTTGGTTTTATTGGGAATTGTTTTTCTCTATTTTATTAGAGATGTTTTGGTTTTGCTTTTCATCGTGGTTATTTTAGTAACGGCTTTGGAGCCATTTGTTAATTACGGTGAAAAATTAAAGATACCCAGGTCCATTTCCACTATTTTTCTTTACATCTTGATTTTTGGATTGGTAGGGTTAACAATTTATATCATTATCCCGCCCCTGGTGTATCAGATTAAAAACATGGCTATTAATTTACCACATTACGCCAGTAATCTTTACCCCTATTATCATCAGGTTTCTTCCTATATTTCCAATTGGCAGCAACTATTAAATAGTGTTTCTCAGAGTTTGGGTCAGCTAACAGGTGGAATTTATTCTGTTAGTTTGGCCATATTTGGCGGTTTAGCTTCAATAGTTACTATGTTAGTTATCACTTTCTATTTGCTGGTAGAAAAGGATAGTATTAACAAATTTGCTTTAAGAACTTTTGCTTTAGCTAAAAAGGAAGATGTTTTGGGTTGGGTAGAAAAAATTAGTCAAAAATTAGGTAGCTGGTTAAGAGGTCAAATAATAGTTTCTTTAACGATGGGTGTTGTTACCGCGTTAGGCATGTATGCTATCGGCTTGCCTTATGCCTTAACCATCGGTGTATTGGCAGCTGTTTTGGAAATCATTCCCGTTATCGGACCAATTATTACCGGTACAGTCGCGGTAATAATTGCGCTTTTGGCCGGATCTTGGGTAAAGGCCTTAATAATTGTTGGTTTTTATATTGTAGCGCAGATGTTGGAAAACCATTTTCTTGTACCAAAAGTGATGGGTAAAGCTGTAGGAGTTTCTCCGGCGGTAATCTTGATTGCTTTACTGATTGGCGCTAAATTAGGCGGAGTACTGGGAGCGATTATTGCCATTCCTATGGCTGCCGCAATTTTCGTTATTATTGATACATATTTACAAGCCAGAAAAATCCGCACATAAATAATATTTAGGACGGTTTTTCAGGGCAGTTAGCTCAGCGGTAGAGCGCTTCGTTGACATCGAAGAGGTCACAGGTTCAAGTCCTGTACTGCCCACCATATAAATAAACGACTCATTCGAGTCGTTTTTGCGATTGGTTATCTTGACTTTTAGGTTCAGAAAAGTTATAATAACATTAATTTATCGAAAGAGAGGTAGTATTTTAAAAAATGAAGTTCTATCACAGATTGCTTAAATTTGTCCAATGGCTTGTTGAGGAAATAAATAAATCAAGGGTAAAAGCTAACTATGAATATGACCCTGCCAGAGACAACGGTTTATTCAGTTTATTTGGATTTAAACAAAAATGAAAGGAGGAAGAATAGATGCCAACAGCTATGTTGTTTTGCAGCAATTGCGGAATGATAACTTGTCATAATAGTTGCAAGGATGGTTACCGCTGCACAAAATGTCAAAATGTTAGAGCAAGTATTCCTAAGAATACCGGTTATAATGAAGGACCACTCAAAAACAAAAAAGACCGTAAGGCCAAAGATGTAAAAACTCAGAGCAAAAAAGATAAATGATTAAAACAAGATAATTTTCAAATATCAAACCGACCCATGTAGGTCGGTTTTTTTTAGCTCATCATTTCTTCTTTTTTCTCTTTCATAAAGGCCATCCAGTTTTCGACTACTTCCAGAATGGTTTTGAATGGTGCCTCAATCACAAAATCAAAAAGGAATAAGAAGATATTAACATTGGCAAATCTAATACTTAACCAATGTCCAATTCTTAAAAATGGCAACAATAAAAAGTCCAGGAAATTAGTAATGGCGCCTTCTTTTTCTTCAACCACCAATAATTCTTTAGTACCTTCGCGGATGCGGAAAGCAAAGAAGCTAACCACAGAAAGGAAAAAGAAAAACAGAAAACTGCTGACCAAATTGAAGTCGAGCGCTACCAACATCCAAATAAGTAAACCAAAGGTAGTAGCAAAAGTTATAAAATAAAGGATTCCCATAAAAGTGCTAAAACCAAGGTTTCCTTTGATTTTAACTTCTTTTTGAAACGATTCATCCGCGCCTTTGTAAACTAAATCTTCAATTAAACTTATTAATTTATCGGTATTGCTTTGCCCCGGAACTTTAATTAATGAGGCGGAAACAAGCATTAGAATCGGTGGAAACATCAGGTTGATAATTAAAGGTAGAAAATCGACTTTTTTAATAATATACAAATCATAGGGAAGTTCGCAGATAATACCCAACGCCATTTTTGTAATAATGATAAAAAGAATGGCACGTGCTACGCTTCTGGTTAATCTCTGTCTAGTTTTTGCATAGGATTCATCAGCAAAATAACTAATCTCTTGCTTTAGTTTTTTAGGTTCACTGAAAACCTTTTCGAAACGCATGGGATTTTTAATAACTACTTCTTGGAAAAAAATATAAACCGGATAATAGCGTTTAACCAATTTTGTTATACCCTTAACCAAGGAATTATTGAGTTCGTTGGTAATATTATAATAAGCTTTTTCTAGTTTTTCTTTAGGCAAATATTCCAAGCTTTGCCCAACTTGATAATTGATTATTTCCGGGTAATTTTTCTTTAGTAAGAGAAAACGCATTAGCGGAGTATCGTATTTTAAAAATATGCGATAGAAGGCGATAATAAGTTTGAGTTCTTTTGAATCTATTTCCCAATTAACAATTTCTTTTTTGGCAATTGATTCCAGGTATTCCAAAACGGCTTTTTCGGCTTTACATGGCGCTACCTTTTCTTCGATTTCTGCCGAAGCGATAGCCAGATAATATTTTAGACCACGTTCGCTATCAGTGCGAGCAAAATAAAGATTTTTTTTAATAACTTGACCAATTTGCGTAACTTCATTAGGTAAAACCGCTTTTTCACCAATGTAACCGGCTTGAATCAATTCTTTTACCAGTCCTTGTGCAATTTCAACTGATTTTTCTCGAGAACGCAAGCGTCGGCTAATGATTCTTTGGATAGCGCTACGGCGTAGTACATTTTCTTCCCTATAATCAATAGTGTTACGAATTTTTTCGTAAACTTTAGCGGCATTATTTACTACCCAGTGAGTTTTAACAGGCGGAAATTCGCCAGCTTCGCGGCGGCGAGTTTCTTCTTCTATCGCAATAAGCTTTCTAATTAGCTCTTGTGTCTCCGGGGCAGTAGCAATTTGTACTTCATTAGTAGCCGATATAATCGAATCTTCCATGCTTGTATTTTATCATTTTGGGGTCGTATCGTCAATAAAAAAACCGACGGCTAAAGATTGTTAGTCCCTTTTATGCCGTCGGCGATAGTGTTTAATATTTGATGGTTAACCGCATAATGATTACGACAATTATTGCAGTAATCACTATTACCCATGAACCAATAGTTACAACATCAGGTTTATTCTTTTCGTCATCATTTTCCTTCATCTTTTTCACCTCTTTCATTTGAACATTTGAAAAAGTAAAGATACGATACCACCAATTACAGATGCAAGGATTATTACTATGATAAAAGCAACGATAATAATCTTAGGCGAGTTGCAAAAAATTAACCAAAAATTACCTAAATTATTTTCATCTTTGTCTTGAGGCAAATGTAACATTTCCATCCCCCCTTATTTCAGTATTATTCAGGTTGTTTCTTTATTGCTTCTGTCAAAGCTTTTCTAAACGCGGGACTTGGGGAAAAATTATGTTTCTCAGGGTGTGGCTGGACAACACTTACTGCTGTCTTGTTTAGTGCAGACAATTGTTTCAACTTCTCGGCATCTTTGTGCTTTTCGATAACACAATGAGTTTTAAGAACACGAAAAAACAATAAAAGGTTTTCTAGTTCTGGAAACTCGTTTGTGATTTTTTTGAAAATTTTTCCCTCTTTTTTAGTATGAGGTTCAAATTTCTCTAAAAAATCAATATAGTTATTCAATGCTTTTTCTTTTTCAGGAATTGTAGCTTTCGCCTTTTTTTGTTTTTTTTTATTCCCTTTTGTCATCTCGGCTCCTCCTTATGTTTTTTTTAAATTTCCCACTCTGCTTATAAAATTTAATTTACAAACAAAACGGGAAATTCAAGAAAAAGGAGATCGTTCCATTTACTATTTGATGTTGTAAAAGTTCAAACCTGTCATCAAATTATCATTTTAAGGTTGAGATGTCAAGCCTTTGAAGCGCGCTTTGTAATGTGAAATTTAAAATATCATATATTTTCGCGATCGCGAGAATTTATGATAATAAAAAAAGAGCGGGAGTTTGTCCCGCTCAGTGAAAATTGGTTAAATAAAGTTAAATTAGTTCATTGCGCTTTTGTTTTGTTATTATGAAGTGATTTTTTATATATTAAATATTAAGTTTCCATTCGTAACTAATCAGTTTATTTTTCTTTGCTTGCGACCAGTTTTTAACTTTAATTTCCAATTGTCTAGCTTTACTTTTGGACTCAATCGGTAAAGATATATAAACTAGCTTAAAGGGGCCTTGATTAATAGCAAATTTAGCCCCATACCCTCGATTATGCGCAATTATCCTCTTTTGAGGATTTTGACTAATTCCTGTATAAAATCTTTTTGTTCTGGTCTTGGCAATATATAAAAACCACAAATTATTTTTCATAAAATATTTAATGATATTTTATTTCGAATTTATTGAGAAATATTTATTTACATTATATCAAAAAAGGCTTCTCGATTCGCCGATTAACGAACTCGAAGCCATTTCTCAACTGAACTTTTGGGCGTTCAGCTCCATCTCGCAGCAAATTCTGGTTTTACTCCGAACTAGTCAAGAGGTTTATTTCGAACTTGTTGAGAAATGGAGCTGAGGGGAGTTGCACCCCTGTCCGAATAGTTTTGAATATGATGCTTTAAAAACAAGCTTAAGGTGTCTTCGTTTGTCTTTGGATATGCTACTAAGACAATCTCACACATCCGCATCTCGATTTATAACGCTCTAGCCAATCAGTCGAGAGCCAACTGGTAGAACGGCTTTAGAATTTACGCTAAAGCAAGTGAAGGAGTCATCACGCCAAAGGCGGATTTTACCTTCTCAACTAATTTTGCAATTAGAAGTTGTTACGAATTTTTACGAGTACGTAACCTGCTCGACTTGACATCATATTTTTTAATCTACTCGTCGAAACTAATACAGCCCCAGATTAGTTAATAATATAGCATAGATTGGTTTTAATTTCAAGGGTACAGGTTAAAAAAAATCCCCCACATTCCGATGGAACGAGGGGGATAGAGTAACTATTTCTTGACTTCTGATATTGTAATGCCTGGGGCTTGAGAACCGCTAATCGCCGAGCGTGATCTGACATTAGGATATGTCGGCCAGATATCATTATAGTGTAAAATTAGCCAGCACAAGCTTTGTTTTTCCATATCCGTTTCGTGATATTTTACACTCAATAACATATAATTAGCTTTATTATTTTCTCCCACTTCCCATATCATGTGTTCTCCCGTGTCCGGCCAGATATGGATGCTAAGGGTTACAGTTTCTCTTGGCGCGACAGATTTATTCCACAATTGATATTGCCAGGGAAAATGTACTCCTGGCGGAATAGCTGGGCTATACCAATTTAGACCTGTCCAATTTCCATCTTTGCCCCAAAAATCATAAGAATGATCCTGTAAAATACATTGGTTGGGACCTTTGTTTTTAATAATAATGTCAAAATACCAACCATCATCTGAAGCGTTAACATTTTCTTGAGGTGAGGTGGTAATCTCAATATTGTTACTTTTTTGCCTTGACATCACATTGGATAAATCAGCAACGCCGCCAGAAGTATGCATCATATCGCTGTGACCATAATTAAAGGTGAATGTCTCAACGGTTTTAGCAGTCAGCGAGTCCATAGTAATATTTAGCGCCAATGCGCTTGTGCGGCTTACTAGCAAATCATGGTTACCAGCAATTAGATGGTAGCTAACAAATCCACGTTGAGAGTTTTGAGGAGTATTAAGCTGATCGAAAAAATCTGATCCGGGGATAAGCTCGTTGATGGCGCCTATACCGGTAAAGGCCAGCCCAAAAGGTGGATCATCACTTGAGCGATTAAGATAATCACCTATGCACGCGCGCAGTATTTCTGTGGCAGAGGCCCAAGGAGAACCCGCGTTTGGTCCACAAACTGAATAGAGATTTGCTACAGCATCGGTTTTTCCCAGTTGTTCCAGTGCCTGACGAGCAATAAGCACTCCGCGCGAGTGGGCGACAATATCAACATGGCGATTTTGGCTATGAAGGTAGTCTAGATCGCCTCCTAAATCTTGAGCCACTGATTGTCCTTCGCGGCGCCAATCATAGTCGAAAGCATAAATTTCTCTATATCGATGCGATTCGCGAATTAAATTTGCGGCGTATCGCATTGATTCTGCGTTGGCATTGATGCCATTGATAAATAACAAGGCAGTGTCGGTAGGCGCTGACGAATCCGTATACAGCAAGACAAGATTCGTGGCAGTGTTAAGACCAAGGACTTTTATTTTGCCGATTAGTCCGCGGACTTCCGATCCGCCAGATGTGAGATAGAATTTAGATTTGTCGATAACAAGATCAGCAGAATTTATCGTTTGGGTGCCAAAATCGCTGATAGCTTCCCAGCGGTTGGCGGTTTTTTGTACAAAAAAATACAAGTAATTGCCGTCTCTTGTGTTACGATCCACTGGAGTAATCGTTATCGGAGCTTGAGGTTGATTAGATGTAATAACTTTTACGTTTGAATAATCACTCATCGTCTCAAAATTAGCAGTAGGTTTTTCTCCGGTCTGACTTACAGTAATAGTAAGTTCTGTTCTTTGCGGAAAAGCTTCAGCTGGCGCTTTAAAATTATAATCTCCAACAGTTTGGTTTAATGGTTGATTCGGCAGAATTTCCACCTGTGGATAGGTGATGCTGTTTGTTTGAATTGTGCCTTTATCTCCACCTCCGCCTCCAGCGCCACAGCTGACTATTAGTAGCATCAGTGTGATACAGATTAGAAAATACAGAGTTTTGCAGAACGTTTTACGGAACATAAAAAATTCCCCCTTTATATTTTTAAATTTTTAAGATGCATTTATTTTGATTAAACTATATCAAAATTGGTGTACATCAACAATATTAATATTCGGAGGTCGCACCTCCGATAGTTGCTTATTTATCTCATTTCTCTATCTAAATCTCGTTTTTTGATAGTTTCACGTTTATCGTGCAATTTTTTACCTCGCGCCAATCCGAGTTCAACTTTTGCGCGGCCGTTTTTAATATAAAGAGAAAGCGGTAGAAGAGTGAGGCCTTTTTGTTGAATTTTGCCAATCAGTTTATCAATTTCCTTCCGATGCATTAATAATTTACGAGTTCTAGTGTTACTTTCTTTATCTAAGGTTTGAATATTGGCATTAATTAAAAAGAGCTCGGGGTTTTTTGCCTCTTTGTTTCTTCGTTGCATTGTTAGAACTTTCGCGTGCGCTCCTTGTAAATGAATTTTTCCCGCCCTAATGGCTTTAATTTCGCTACCAGCCAAAACTATGCCTGCTTCAAAGCGCTCCAGGATTTCATAATTAAAATAAGCCTTTTTATTTTGGGTAATTGTTTTTCCCACATCTCCATTATAAAGCATACTTTATTCGTTGACAAACCAGGTTGGATATGGTAAGATTCGAATGTTCTTTAACAAAAGAATAAAATACGTCGGCGGACGTTAAACGCAAGGAGGAACTGTTGAGATGAAGAAAAAAACAAAATCTCAAACTGTCCTAATGGTTACACCGGAGCAGCGTTTAGATATTGCTGCGGCACTGGTCCAGGGTGTGCCTGTTGACCTTCCTCGAGGGCTCGCGCAAGCATGGATTGGCTGTAAGAGTTTACTACATCAGACAGAACGCTTAATGCTTCTTCTCGGACCGGGAATTCTCCCGCTTTTAGAAGAAAAATTAAGTTCTCGCACTAGGATTACTTGCTATGATCAACTCGCATTTTATCGTCAGATCGAAGGATTGATTGTGATCGGTCCCGCCGAACTAGATAAAGCCTGTCGAACACCTAACGGCCAGAATCCGCTCGGACTAAAAGATGGCTGGATTCCCAATATTCCCGTTCCCGAAGATCTGGACAAATGGATTCGTTCCTGTGTCTGGCGAGACCACAAGGATTGGCAGACTCGTGCCGCCTTGGTGCTCGTGCCTCCTGAGATTGCCGGCATTTCCACCAGTCTTATTGGTCAGCAGAAAATCTGGGGTGTGTCCCATGATAATATTGACCCTGGCGTTGTTCGTCAGGACGTATTTTGGTCTAACTGGTTTGTCAAACCCAACTATGACTGGGCAAATAGCCCAGCCATGGCCGATTGGCAATGGGTGCTTATTTACGAACATCCGCTTTGGACAACAAATCTTAATTGGAAAAATCAGCAGAAAGTAGTGACAAAACGAAAAATGCTGCTTTCCAACATTGCTCAAGATGCATTGGCGCTTAATCTCATTTTGGCCGCTACTGGCATCCGGTTTAGGAATTTGACGTACTCCCGAACTTCGACCATTTTCGACGGCTACCCGCTTGGTGTCAATTCGGGTGGCCGCGGTGTTGACCTCCGCCAGGGCTGGGATCTCGAGGATGCCGACGGCCATGTGGCGGCTTCTGTCCAGGGAGTCTCTTTGGACTTTGTTGCTTGATCGTTTGATACTTTTTAGATTCTTGAACTTTGGGGCGAACCAATTTTTGGTTCGCCCCTCTTTTTGTATTTTGGCAAAATTTATTATAAAATCAAAAAGAGAGTAGGCTAATGAACTGCCGTCTACGGATTGCAGTCGCCGAAATCCTAATTTTTCGAGTAGCCAGAGTCTGAACGTCTACGGATTTTCGGAGCGTGCGAAAGAAAAGTTTAGAAACTCCTTGCCTATCTTTAGGGGAGCTGAAAAGCCCCGGATAACAGTACCCGCGACGGTCGGGAACCACAGGAAAAATATTTTTGTAGAATTGAAAATAAATTTCCGGTGACAAGGATGAAGATAAGCATTTTTCGACGGCTACCCGCTTAATGTCAATTCGGATGACAACGGTGTTAACCTCAACCAGAACTGGAATCTCGAGGATGCCGACGACAATGTGGCGGCTTCTGTCCAGGTAGTTTCTAAATAAAGCAAAAGCACCTAAAAACAGGTGCTTTTGTAAATGTGTGATCCATGGTTAATTTTGACAAAAAAAATATCTAATGATAAATTCAAATTAAGATGAAACGCGGTAAATTGATTGTAATTGAGGGGATAGATGGTTCGGGGAAAAAAACCCAAACCGATCTATTAATCAAGCGACTCAAAAACTTAAAGAAAAAAGTTCTTTTTTTGGATTTTCCCCAATATTATACCTCGTTTTTTGGCAATATGATCGCGCGATATTTAAAAGGAGAATTTGGCAATACTTATCAGGTAAATCCTTATTTGATTTCGGTAGTTTATGCCGCTGATCGCTGGGAAGCCAAAGAAAAAATAGATCGTGCCTTAAAAAGCGGCAAAATCGTAATTCTTAATCGTTATTCTATTTCTAATATGGCTCATCAGGCGGTAAAGGTTGATTCCCAAGATCGTAAAAATTATCTTGATTGGGAAAATCAAATGGAATATGATGTTTTCAAGATTCCTCGCGAAGACGTAGTAATTTATTTAGACGTGACTGCCGGGGTTGGGCAAGAATTAATTGGTAAGAAAAAAGCCCGAAGCTACGTAGGCGGCAAGAAAAAAGATATCCACGAGAATGATCTAAATTATCAGATGAGCGTTCGCAAGCAATATTTAGCTTTAGCAAAATATAACACGCACTGGTCGGTTGTAAATTGTACTAAAAATAATAAAATCTTGTCAGTAGAAAAAATCCACGAAAAAATTTGGCAAGCGTTAAAAGGAGTGCTGTGATTATCGGATTAACAGGGACTTTTGCCTCCGGCAAAGATACTATCGCCGACTATTTAGTTAAAGAAAAAGGTTTTGAAGCCATAGGTTTAGGCGATATTGTTCGCGAATATGTTAAAAAATATAATTGGCCCAATACCCGTGAGGCTCAGCAAAAAATGGGCAATAAACTTCGCGATGAACACGGCGCTGATTTTTTAATGCGCGAAGCCATCAAAAGAACAAAATCTAAAAATGTGGTTATTGCCGGAGTTAGACAACCCAAAGAAGCAGATTTTTTAAAAGAAACCGACGGTGCTTATTTAATTAGTGTGGATGCGCCAATAGAAATGCGCATGGAAAGAATTATTAAACGTGACCGACCTGGAGATCCCAAAAGTTTAGCTGAATTAAAGGAAAAAGAAGATAAAGAAATGAATGCAAAATTTGAAAGCGCTAATTGTCAAAACATTTCTTATTGTATAAAAAAAGCCGATTTCACAGTTATTAACGACGGCACAATTAGCGAATTAAATAAAAAAACAGCAGATATTTTAACCCGACTAAACTAAGTTCATCGGGCAAGGAGGAGAGAATGTCAAAAACAACTAAAAAACAAAATGGTCGGCCGAGCTGGGATGAATATTTTATGAATCTTGCTCATATGGCTGCTACTCGCGCAACTTGTAATCGCGGTGCGGATTTGAGATATAAGCCAGGATTCAAAGGTGTGGGTGCGGTTATTGTCCGCGATAAAGTTATACTTTCTACTGGTTACAATGGTTCACCGCGTGGAACAGTTCATTGTGATGAAGTGGGGCATGAAATGGTTGAAGGTCATTGTGTGCGAACGGTACATTCCGAAGCTAACGCCATCGCGCAAGCGGCTAAAAATGGTATTTCTATTGACGGCGCCACAATTTATACTATTGCTTCTCCTTGCTATGATTGTTTAAAATTGCTGATTAACGCTGGCATAAAAAGAATTGTTTGTGGTCAATTTTACGACAGTCGCTACGGTTTGAGCAAACGTTCGTTTGATTTAGCTAAAGAGGCCGGCATAGAAATAGGATATGTTAATGGAAAAAATGAAGCTAAAAATAAAAAAACTAAATAAAGACGCCGTTATTCCAAATTACGCTCACCCAGGGGACGCTGGTTTGGATTTGTATAGTTTGGAAGATTATACTTTAGCGCCCAGTGAACAAAGAACATTTTTTATCGGGTTTGCTTTGGAATTTCCCTTTGGTTATGTTGCTTTAGTTAAAGATAAAGGAGGGGTAGCCAAAGCCGGTGTGCATACCTTAGGTGGAGTTTATGATACCGGTTACCGTGGTGAATATAACGTGACTTTAATTAACTTGAGTAAAGATGATTATAATATAAAAAAAGGTAATAAAATCGCTCAATTGGTAATTTTGCCCATGGCGCAAGGGGAAATGGAAATTACCGATCAATTATCAACCACTGCCAGAGGCGAAGGGCGATTTGGCAGCACAGGAAAGAAGTGAGTGCAAAAAATTATTAAGGAGATTTATGTCAAAAGAAACTAAGTTGCATGTTGAATTGATAGGTCATACGGAGGATGCGGAAAAGATTGTAGCTGCTGCTATACGACAATGCTATAGTCCCTCTGGCGCCAACGAATTAAAAGAAGAGATTACTCCAGAAAAAAGAGAAAAGTTAATTCGTCAAGTAGTTAGTTCCGATCATACCTCAACTATAGAACATGCCACTTTTACTTTTTATATTGAAGGCGTGTCACGAGTATTAACCCACGAGCTGGTGCGTCATCGCATCGCTTCTTATTCTCATCAATCGCAACGCTATGTTTCCGCCGAGGATTTTCATTATATTATTCCACCTACTATAAAAGCTAATAAAAAGGCATTAAAAATTTATAATAGGGCGATCCTCGAAGATCAAAAAAATTATAATGAACTTCTGAAGCTGGATATTCCCAAGGAGGATGCCAGGTTTTTAATTCCCAACGGTATCGAAACTAAAATTGTGGTAACAATGAATGCTCGCTCGCTATTTAATTTCCTACGCCGTAGAATGTGTAATCGCGCGCAGTGGGAAATACGCTTACTGGCTTATAAAATGCATTCACTCCTTATGAAAGTGGCGCCGAACATCTTTCGTTACGCCGGTCCAAGTTGTCAAACCGAAAAAATTTGCTGGGAAGGAAAGCTCAATTGCGGCTTACCGGCCACTAAAAAAGATATTGAAGTCCGATCGCATGTTGCAGAATAATAAAAAAACCGTCGGTTTTAACCGACGGCCTATTGATACTAACAATTTATTTAGGAAAGAATAATGTGCAAATTTTATTTTCAGCAATGATAGCAGGAGTCGTATTTTTTTCATAATATGCCGTTAGGATAGGTTTGAACAATGAATCGGTCATCTCGGAGTAATAATAACTGGTTATTATAGAAATCATATTAGAGGGAACATTATTTAAACCTTTTCTTTTTTTGTTGCTCTGGAAGTGAAAATGAAAATTTGTTGTTTTTAGAACACTTTTAGCAATTACATCAAAATAGAAATTATCACGTAATTTTTTCATTATTTGAGATAAGGTCATATTTTTGAGGAAAATTTGTAAGGTATTAGGTCTATTTTCTTTATTGTGTATTTCAAATTGCTCGATGACATAACAAATCAAAAAAGCAAGAAGTGTTGGCGATATTTTCTTGTAGTGTAAGCTTGCCGCGGGATTATCATGTTTTATCCGGTTTTTTAATATTTGATGTTTGTGGATATAATCCCAATTTATATGTTCTAAGCTCGATACTTTTTGCATACATCCTTGTTGAGATAGTTGAAGCCCATGATATTTAACAAGATTGCTGAGTAGTTTTAAACCGCAATCATGGCAGGTTTCAAAATGTTTTTTGTTTGTTTTTATAAAAGTCTCACGGTTGTGGTCATCCTGAATAAAACAATCAATTTGCCATCCTGCCCAGCATTTGGAAGTAGTAATGTATTTTTCCATAATGTAACCTCCTGATAAATTTTTTAAGAACAAAACCCCTGCTCATCATAATGAATAAAAATTCAAATTTCAATACTTGCCGTCAGCTAAATCTTCATTTGACAAAAATTATTGATGTTCTATAATTAAAATATAATTAGTTAAAAATGTTGACAGAAGCCAACCACTTCTCGAGTTTTTACGCTTTAATGATTTGAGCGATATCAATTATAAAGTGATCCTAAAATGGATAATCTGAATGGAACCTTCCGTAATTTACGGAATTCAGAAAATCAGTTTGGGATTTTTTGATTAGTTATTAGCCGTTAGCTTTTGGCTATTGGATAAAATATGCATAAATTCAAAAAATTGAAAATTTGGCAAGAATCTATTAAACTCGTCAAGAATATTTATGAATTAACAAAAAGTTTTCCTCAGGAAGAACTGTTTGGGTTGACTTCGCAACTAAGAAGAGCAACGGTTAGTATTAATCTGAACATCGCCGAAGGGAGTGCTAGTAAATCAGATATGGAATTTAGAAGATTTTTAATCATGTCCTTAAAATCTGTTTATGAAGTTGTAGCAATACTGGAAATTGCTAAAGAATTGAATTATATACAAGACGATAATCTGAAACAGTTGATGATTGATATAAACAATATCGGCGCAATGGTTAATGCTCTGATAAATAAATTAAGTAATAAAAAATCTAATAGCTAATAGCCAAAGACTAATAGCTAATAAGAAGGAGTTAAAAATGAAAAACAATTTAGAAACAATGCGGCATAGTTGCAGTCATTTAATGGCTATGGCAGTTTTGCAAATGTTTCCCAAGGCAAAACTTGCTATTGGTCCGGCAATTGAAAATGGATTTTATTATGATTTTGAACTTGATCGACCGCTTACTCCCATGGATTTAAAAAAACTCGAAAAAAATATGTTTAGAATTAAAGCGCAAAGTTTTAAATTTGAAAAAGAAGAGTGGTCAATCAAAAAAGCGTTGGAATATTTCAAAAAGAAAAATCAACTTTACAAAGTCGAACTCATCAAAGACCTGATAGCTGATAACTGTAAATTGAAAACTGTTAGTATTTATAAATCTGGTGACTTTATCGATCTTTGTGCCGGGCCACATTTGAAATCAACCAAGGAAATTGGTTCTTTTAAACTTTTATCCATTGCTGGCGCTTATTGGCGCGGAGACGAAAAGAATAAAATGCTCCAACGTATTTATGGTACTTGTTTTGATTCACAGCAGGAATTAGAAGATCATCTAAAAATGTTGGAGGAAGCGGAAAAACGTGATCATCGAAAGATCGGTAAGGACTTAGATTTATTTGTTTTTTCCGATTTAGTCGGCAAGGGTTTACCCATGTTGACTCCCAAAGGAACTATTGTTAGAAAAGAACTGGAAAAGTTTGTTTTAGAAGAAGAAACAAAACATGGTTATCAGCATGTTGTAACACCACCATTAGCTAAAACTGATTTGTATAAAAAATCAGGCCATTATCCATATTACAAAAATACAATGTATCCTCCCATGAAAGTAGACGAAGAAGAATTAATTTTGAGGCCAATGACATGTCCACATCATTTTATGCTTTATAAATCTCGTCAGCATAGTTATAAGGAATTGCCTTTGAGAATTGCAGAAATTTCGCCACAATTTCGTTACGAAAAAAGCGGTGAATTAACCGGGCTGATGAGGGCTAGAATGTTTTGTCTGGCAGATGCACATATAATTTGCACTCCAGATCAGGTTAAGAAAGAAATAAAATCTGTTTTAAGTTTAATTGATTCTATGAACGGAAAACTCGGCTTTGTTAAGGGTAAAAATTATCAATATAGATTATCATTGGGAGATAGGTGTGATGACAAAAAATACTATAAAGATGATAAAGCCTGGAATAAAGCAGAAAAGATTTTAAAAGAAGTTCTAAAAGAATCGCACGCGCCATTTTACGAAGCACCTGGAGAGGCCGCATTTTATGGACCAAAAATCGACATACAGATAAAAAAGATCAATGGTCAGGAAGAAACTGCTTTTACTGTGCAATATGACTTTGTTATGCCTAAACGATTTGATTTAAAATATATTGATGAAAAAGGAAAAGAAAGCGAACCAGTTGTTATTCACAGATCATCAATTGGCGCATTCGAAAGAACTATGGCATTTTTGATTGAGCATTATGCAGGTGCTTTTCCGGTTTGGCTTGCGCCAGTGCAAGTAAAGATTCTTACTATTAGCGAAAAACAAATCAAGTTTAGTCACGAGGTTGTTACAAAGTTAGCACAAATTGGTGTAAGAGTAGAATTAGATGATCGCAATGAATCCGTGGGTAAAAAAATCCGCGAAGCGGAAATGCAAAAAATTCCTTATGTTTTAATTATTGGCGACAAAGAAGTTAAAGCCAAATCCGTAGCAGTGCGTGTTCGCGGAAAAGGCGATATCGGTATAATGGGATTAGAAAAATTTACTAAAATAATCGAAAAAGAAATTTCTGATAAGATATGAAACTAAATATTTTTCCTAGTATTGTTAGTACTCGGGGTGCCTCTTGGGAAGACCAAATTAAAGAAGTGCAAAAATTAAATTTACAGGAAGTCTGTTTGTTTTTGACTTGTCTAAAATATGACCAGAGGCAAAAACTTTATACGCTCTTGGCTAAAACTTCAGTTAAAACCATACCACTATTGCATCTACGATCGGATATGACCTTAGAAGAAATTGATTTTTTAGCTGATAACTATAAAATTAGCGCCATTAACATTCATAGCAGAAAACTTTATCCGTTTAGTTTTGATTTGGCTACTAGCAAATATAAAAATCAAATATTCGTGGAAAATACAGTTCGTCCATTAGATGAAAATGAGATTAACAAATTCGGGGGAATTTGCGTTGATTATAGTCATTTAGAAGACAATAAAAAACAAAAAAATAGTATATATTATCAGTGGATTGACGCTATGCAAAAATATCCACTCGGCTGCGGGCATATCGCGGCTTTTAAAGATAAGAAAATTGATTTTGGTAATGGTTATATTTCTTACTCTGCCCATAAATTAGACAAATTATCCGAGATGGATTATTTAACTAGTATTGACCCAAAACTTTTTGCATCGATATTGGCTTTAGAATTAGAAAATTCTATCTCTGAGCAATTAAAAATTAGAGATTATATTAATAAAATATTATCGTAAACTCACCGTAGATTTAAAAAGAAGCTTAATATTAAGCTTCTTTTTTATTTATTAAGCTATTTAGTGCTAACCAACGTTTTTTCTTTTCCTGCTGGGTTACATCATTTCTTAATTTCGCGGCGGGAGTGCCGGCGCGTGGAGAAAATTGCGAAACGTACGCTCCGGCAAAGCCAACTTTTTTGCATAGATTATAGGTATTTTCGAATTGTTCACGAGTCTCACCAGGAAAGCCTACAATAATGTCTGTAGTCAGACGTAACTTTTTGACTTTCGACTTACAACTCTCGACTAATTCTAGGTAATGTCTAGCAGTATAATTGCGATTCATTCTCAGCAAAACTTTATCGTCTCCAGATTGCAAAGGCAAATGCAGTTCGTGCGAGAATTTAGGGCTTTTACTCATCCAGTCAATCAGATCATTTCCCACATCTTTAGGATGACAAGTTAAAAAAGAAATCTTTTTAAGTCCCTTGATTTTTTCAATTTGTTCTAAAAGTTTTACAAAAGGGCTTTTTTGTTTTAACGATTTAATGTTTTGATGTTTTGATGATTTATAACTATTAACATTTTGTCCTAACAAGGTTATTTCTGTAATATCATTTTTAACCAAATTTTTAATCTCCGTAATGACTTTATTCATTGGCCGGGAATGCTCGCGTCCGCGGGTATAGGGGACAGCGCAGTAAGTGCAGAAGTTGTCACAGCCGTAAATTATGGGGACAAAGCCCTCATTGTTAAATGGTTTTACGGCTAAATTGTTATTTTTTGACAATTTGGCCCGTTTCGATTCAGCGAGGCAGGCAATTTGGCCATTTAACAGTTTAGGAAGTTGTTTTTCTATTTTATCGGTGGGAATAAACGCGTCAATTTTTGTTTCCATTTTGAGTTTATCTTTGGTTAGTAAGCAACCCGTTACAATTATTATCGGTTTAGGTTTCCTTTTTAACCAAAGACGAAATTTTCCCCAAATACGATCGATCGGTTTTTGGCGTACCGAACAAGATACCACTACAATCAAATCAGCATTTTTTTCGCTACCTAAAACATAACCCATCTTGTTGAGTAGATGGGCTATGCGATTAGAATCGTAAATATTTTGTTGACAACCGGTAACAAACAAATAATATTTCATATACAATTTTCAATTTATAATTGGGATTTATTCAGTTGGTTTTTCATCCTCAGCTGGTTTGCCTTCGGCTTTAGTTTCTTCACTTTCAGCTTTTTCTCCTTCTTTTTCGGTTTTTTCCGCTTCAGCGTCGGCTTCCATCTTTTCAATGCCGGCTTTTTCTGTATCAGCTGCGGCCTCCTCTTCCATCGCGGCTAATTCTTCTTCGCTACGAGGTGGGTTAACCAAAGCTACGGCATCTTCCGGCTCTTCCAAAACTTCAATATTAGCAGGGATGGCCAAATCCTTAACTAGGATTTTGTCTTCGAAGGTTTTTAAACTAGAAAGATCAACGTCAATCTTGGCTATCAAATCGGTTGGTAAACACTTAATTTTAATTTCTTTTTTGTTAGTGATAAGATTGCCATCTTGATCTTTGACGGCAGGGGATTCGTTAATAAATTCCAAGGGAACTTCGGTTTCGATCTTTTCGGTCATTTTAATTTTATAAAAATCAACGTGTAAGATTTCGTCTGAAACAGGGTGAATCTGCGCATCTTGAATAATTACTTTAACGGCGGGTTTATTTTCGATAATTAAATCTACTAAACTGCTGGAGCCAGCTTTTTCGAAGGCCTTTTTAAATTCCTTGATTTTGACCGATACGTTCATGGGTTTCATATCGTGGCCATATAAAATAGCCGGAATATTACCTTCCTGGCGAACTAATTTTACTTTTTTTCCAATTTCTTTTCTTTCTTTAGCGTGAAGTGTTATTTTTTCCATAGCTTAATAAAATCTCCATTAAACTTATCTAGTGCCAGGTAAAGGTCGATGATCTCATCGGCACTAAGAGGGGTGATATTTTTTTGTTTTCCATTTCGTTTATAATCAGCAATAAATATTGTAACTACAGATGGCTGATGTTTATGACAAATGGTTTGAAAGATGTAAAAGTTATCAAAGGCGTCGCGAAGTTTAATTTCTTCTAAACCAAATCTGCGTTTACAAACAGGGCAAAGTAGAATTTTTTGGGCTTTTTTTAATAGGTCTTCAGGTAAATTCATTTTCCTCCCTATTTTTGCCAAGGTGGAATGGGCGGCAAAATCATTTATGATTTAGCATAGCCCTGAATTTTATAATATTATAATTCTCGGCGTTCGTCAAGGTATTTGTCTTTTAGTTTTTTTGAGAGATTGCGCCAATCTCCATTTTTTAACTAAAGCATGATTGCCGGAAAGGAGGATTTTTGGAACCTTGAGAGAGCGATTATATTTTTTGCTAATCGGCTTATAATTTTCTGGTTTGGTATATTGGGGATACTCTAAACAATTTTCAATTTTTAATTTACAATTTTCAAATCCTTCATCATCAGCGATAAGTTTGTCCATCGAAAAAGATTCTTCCTGATTGGATTCATCTTTGCCCAACACCCCAGGTAGTAAGCGGGTGATGGCATCAGTAACTACCATAGCCGGGATTTCGCCGCCAGTTAAGACGTATTGACCAATAGAAATCTCCTCATCTACTAATTTTCTAACGCGCTCATCAAATCCCTCATAATGACCACAAATAAGTATAATGTTTGAGTGAGAGGATAGGGTTTTTGCTATTTTTTGATTAAATTGTTTTCCTTGAGGAGTTAGTAAAATGACTTTTAACTTTTGACTTTTAACTTTTGACTTTAAAGAATCGATGGCTTTATCAAGAACATCAATTCTGAGTACCATTCCGGCACCGCCGCCATAAGGATTATCATCGACTTTTTTATGTTTATCAGTAGCCCAATCGCGTAAGTTATGTAGATTAATTTGAACTAATCCATTTTTTCGCGCGCGTTCAATAATCGAGTGTTCAAAAACACCTTCAAACATTTCAGGAAACAAAGTCAATATATCTATTTTCATATTTCCTCTTAAACAAAAGATCGCCTATAAAACTCATCAACTGGCTTGTTTACACTGAGCCTGTCGAAGTGTGGCGACCTTTTGTAATTATTTGTGTTATTTGTGAAATTTGTGTATCTGTGTATTATTAGACAATTTCAGTAGCTTTTTCTTCTTCCTCTTTTTCTATTTCTTTTTTCTCTGCTTTTTCTTCTTTTGCTTCTTTTTTCTCTGCTTTTTCTTCTTTAATCTCTTCTTTTTCTTCCTTTTCGGCCTTTACCGGGCGAGTTGAACCTTCTGGTTCAACAATCTTGAGGTTAATACGAGCATTATTTTTTACGCCAACTAAACGAAGCAGTGTGCGAAGAGCTTTAGCAGTTCGGCCTTCTTTGCCGATAATTTTACCCATGTCAGCTGAGTCAACAGAAAGTTCTAGAAGAACTCCCATTTCGTCGAGCTTTCGGTCGATTTTGACTGCCTCTGGTTTCTCGACAATATTTTTTACAATAAATTCAATAAATTCTTGATCTTGTTCTGCCATGATTACTCCTTTCTTTTGTGTTTTGGTTTTAACAAATCTCTGCAGATCGACCTAGGCCGTTGGCTGGCCTTGGCTGCTAACATCAGATTTGTTATCTTTGTTATCTTCTTCGATTTTTTCTTCGGGGTTAGTTTCGCTTGGTTTAGCAGGTGCCTCGACGGCTTCTTTAGTTTCCGATGGTGTTTCGGCTGGTTTTTCGGCTTCTACTGGAGCCTTTTCAACCGGTTTAGCTGGCTCAGCTTTTTTTGCTTCGGTTTTAGGTTTTTTATGAAATTCTTCAATGACAATCGATTTATGTTTTAATCCTTGTTTTTTAAATATTTTTGCGACCATATTTGATGGTTTGGCGCCTTTATTCATCCAGTCGAGCGCTTTTTTGCTGTCAAGTACAGTTGCTTTAGTTAAAGGATTATAATTTCCTAAAATTTCAATAAATTTTCCTTTAACTGGTTCAGTATGTTCGGCAACAACAATACGATAATGGGGTAAGTTTTTTCTACCAACTCTGGTTAATCTAATTCTCAGCATAAATTTTTCCTTATGATTTATATATCTTGGTATCTACTTTTTATATTTTAACAAAATTTGGTAATTTAGTCAATATTTTAGGATATCCCAGTTTAAATTGTGAGAAAGTTATAACGGGTTTATTTTCCGGTTGAATTTCATCAATAACCAGTTGATTTTTTGCTAGATGCGCTTGATGAATGATAAACCTTTTGTTATCAACCATAAAATATGATCCAGGCCACGGAAAATATGCTCTAATCTGCTGATCAATTTTTTGAGCGCCTTTTTGCCAATCTATTAAACCATCTCCTTTTTTAATTAATTGTGTAAAAGTTGCCTGTGTATGGTTTTGTGGATTTGTAATTATTTTTCCATTAAGGTAACCAGGTAGAATTTGTATGAGTAGTTTTGCTCCTGTATTGGCTAATTCTTTAGATAGTTCAATATAATTTTGACTTTTGACTTTTAATTTTTGACTTTTGACTATTTTTCCATGATCCATTTTTTCGTCCATCTTCATAATTGTTACGCCGGTTTGTTTGTCGCCATTTAAAATGGCAGTTTGAATTGGTGTGGCGCCGCGATATTTAGGCAAAAGCGAGGGATGAATATTTAAGATCCCAAACTTAGGAATTTCCAAAATTTCTTTAGGAATTATTTGTCCGTAAGCACACACGATAGCTAAATCCGGCTGTAAATTTTCAATTTTCAATTTACAATTTTCAATTCTTTCTGGTTGGAGTACCGGAATATTGTATTTTTGCGCTAAATCTTTAACGGGCGGAGAAGTTAAGATTCTGCCTCTACCTTTCGGTCGGTCTGGTTCGGTTATTACAATCATTGGTTTATTATTGTTTTTAATCAGTGACTCGAGGGCTGGTACCGCAAAAGCGGGAGTACCAATGAAAATGATTTTTGCCTGTCCCGAGCAAAGTCGAGGGGACTTATTTTTTTCTTTTAACATTTTTTACCCTGTCAGTAATTAAAATACCGTCTAAATGGTCAATTTCATGCTGTAAGGATCTAGCAAATAACCCTTTAGCTTTTATTTTTAAGCGATTCCCCTGAAGATCTTGACCAAGCACTTTTACACGATTAGTTCGTTCAATGGGAATCTCAATGCCGGGCAAAGATAAACAGCCTTCTTCAAGAGTATTTTTTTCTTTAGAGAAAGATATAATTTTAGGATTACAAATTATAGTAAGAGGAATAGTTTGTTGGTTTTTCTTAACTTTGCCATCCTTGGTTTTGATTTTTTTGTCAGTAGTTTCTTCAAATCTTTCAGGATTAAACTCAATCGCAATAAGACGAATAGTTTTTCCCAATTGTGGGGCAGCTAAACCAATTCCCTTATTTTTAAACATTATTTCTACTAAATTATCAGTAAATTGTTTTAATATATCATCAAAAACTTTCACCTTTTTGCATTTTTGGTGGAGTAAGGGATTCGGTTCGGTTAGAATTGATAGAATACTCATAATTATTTGTGTAATCTGTGAAATTTGTGTATTTGTGTAGTTTATTATAACAGATTTAAGGGGTCTACGTCAATTGACCAACTGGCTAAGTGTCGAGTAAGAGGTTTGAGTATTGAGTTAATCTGATCTTGTCTTCCTCTTAAAATAATCTGATATCGATATTTATCGCGTTTTTTGACAATAAAACAGGGGCTAGGACCCAATAATTCAATTTGGATTTTGTAATTTGAAATTTGCAATTTAAGGAAACACACTAGTTTGTTTGCCTGCTCTTGGCATTTTTGTTCATCCCTATCTTGATAAACCAGTTTGATTAAAGAGCCGAATGGCGGATAACCGTTGTCTTTTCTCTTTTGTAGTTCCTGGGCTAAAAATTTGTTAGACTGATCCCCACTAAAATAGGTAATAATCGCATTTTCTGGTGAGAATGTCTGTAAAACAATCTCTTTATTAGCTTTATGCACTAATTCAACGAGCGTTAAAAATGTATTTTCGTTAGATTTGTAATCGGGAGTGTTTAAGGCGCTATCAATGCCTATTATTCCAACTAAATCGGCTCGAATTGTTGAATAATCTAAAATTTTTCTAGTGCCGATTATTATATCGACTCCGATGTTTCGATTGGAGTTCCAACCCGAAAGAGTCGGAACTGACTCTTTGTCTATCGTCAATGTTCTTTTGTTGGGAAAAAGTTTTTTAACTTGTTTTTCGACAAGTCCTGCGCCCATACCACCAGTTTTGAATCGACTACCCTTGCAAATTGGGCAAATAAGAAGAGCATCAGTTTGATAATTGCATTTATGGCATTTTAAGGTTGTTGTTTGTTGTTTGCTATTTGTAGCTGATTTAGCATATGGAACAAGTGGTGTATCACATCTCGGGCAGGAAAAAATGTATCCGCAGTCACTGCACAAATAAATTGAACCTTCGCCTCGGTGGTTTACAAATAGAATTACTTTGCCATTATTTTTAAGAGTTTTTTCTATGGCTTGTTCCATTTTCCAGGAGATTATCCCTCTATCATTATTAGAATCAATAATACTAATATTTGTCGGTTGATGGCTGTTGACTGGTTTTTTTAAGACGTGATACTTTCCAGTTTTTTCATAGTAATAATTTTCTACTGATGGAAAAGATGAACCTAACAAAAGATGAGCTTTAGAGATCTGTGCTATTTTTTTTGCCACAGTTACACTATGATATTTCGGAGATTGTTCTTCTTTGTGGCCAAAGTTTTCACTGTCATCAATAATTATTAAACCAAGATTGGCAGTAGGCGCGAAAATTGCCGAACGAGAACCAATTATTATATTTTTTCTACCGGAGCGAATATCCAGCCAATTTTGATAATGTTCGGTTCTAGTTAAATTTCCGTGTAAATATGCAATATTGTTTATGTCAAACTCGCCCTCTATCTTTTTAAATATATCATGTTTTCCGACAATTTCTGGGAAAACCAAAATGACTTGTTTATTTTTTCTGATGGTTTTACGAATAATCTTGCTATAGTCACTTATTCTATTATCAAAGTTGTCGTAAAGGGTATAGATCTTAGGTCGCGGGTTGTGGATGGCAGGGGGTAGTTTAATAATGTCTTTTGGCACGATTCGCTTCGCAGTCGTGGGCAACATACTAAAAATGGTTTCGCCGATGGGGGCAAGATAATAATTACTCATCCAATTGGCTAATTCTAACCTTGTAGGGTCTAAAACAGGATTTTGATCAATAATTTTATTTATCGGTTTTAGTTTACTCCTAATTGCTAAACTGCTAAATTGTTTTATTGCTACAATAACTCCTTCTAATTTTCGGTTTCTAAAAGGAACTTCCACTAAAATTCCCACTTTAATATTTACTAGCAAGCTAGCTGGTATTGAATAGGTAAAAACTTGATCAATTTTTTGAGTTTTAGTATTAACGGCTACGTTAACGTATTGCATATTTATTCTTTGTGTCTCGTGACCATAAAACGATAGAGATAAATTGGCTCATTAGGATTAATATCAGCTTTTTGGCGCGCAATAGCAATTTGTTGTTCGGGTGTATCTACTCCTTCTAAATCCGGAAGTAGCAAGCCTGTTCGACCATCGTCTGTTTTAATAATCACGCCATATTTTTTTGTGTCAAGTGAAGTCAGTCCGTGGATTGGTTCAGGCTCTTCTAATTCATCAACTGAGATTTCGAGATTAGATAATTCATTACTGGTAATTGGTGTGAAACGATAGTCGTGTGTCGCCGCGCTAATGGCATTATCTATAATTTCTAGAGCAATATTTTTTTTGGTGGGTAAAAAGGTGCCAATACAGCCGCGTAATTCTCCCTCAACCGTTGCTGCTACCCCGGGGGTAGCAGTTGGTTTTTTATGGATAGAAACAAAAACGCCGGCTTTTTTACTAAGCATTTTTTTAGGTAAATCCTTGGGTAATTCAAGAGTTTTGTGATTTTTTACAATTTTCGAAATAGCATCTTGCGCCAATTTAACGTAACTATCCATCTTTCCTCCTAATGCTATTATAACAAAATTTTTAATAAAAAGTGGCCTCGGGTAAGGCCACAAATTTCATTCATACTGTAAACATTTTTTTATTTTATCGGTCATATAATCTGAGCAAAACTGTTTTTTTACGGCAATGATCATTTTTAACTCACGATATAATTCTGCATAATCAAGACCAAAGCCGCAAATCCATTCGTCACCCTCTAGGCGGTATCCCACCCAGACTTGATTATGATTAATCCTATTGATACCTTCTCTTTTAATTAGAACCGAAACCATAATATTTGTGGGTTTCATTGCTTTGAGATGACTGATTACTCCTCTTAGTGTAACACATTTATCAGCGATGTCTTCGATTACCAGAACATACTTGCCATTGATATTGTGTTTTAAATCCTTGATAATTTTTACCGCGCGCGATGAAGATGTTTTTGGCCCATATCGTGATGCAATTAGATTATCCTCTACAATGTGCAATCGATATTTTTTGTCCAAAGAGGTAACTGCTTCTCCGAGAGCTGGAATCAACTTAGCTGCATAGTAACTTGCTCCATTCAACACAGTAACAGTGTATAGAATATGGATAGCATGTTTTATAAGATAAGGAGCAATTTTATGGGCCTGTTTTCTGATGATTCCGTTTATTTCATTTTCCGTTAGAATTACCCTTTTTTGTAGTTCACTAATTGTAGGTATTTTTTGTTCGATCATTTTTTCACCTCTTTTTAAGGATCTTTTTATAGAGGATTATAGATTATCAAATATAAATTAAGTTTGCAATTATTTTAATTCAAAATTAGCTACTAGATAGCCCACACCAAAGGGGCCTTCATAAGAGAGAACTTCTGGTTGGTATTTGCATGCTTCTAGGGCGCCGAGAAGAACTAAAATAGAACGAAAGCCGCATTCGCCAGCTTCTTCAATAAATTCTTCGTCCATTTCGATGATATCGCGAACCTTATCTTGACTAATAAATTCTACTAGTTGTTTGTCAAAATCCTTTCCCGCGTTGTTATATCCATTATCGGTATCAGGCGTTAAACGATGTGATAAGTCTCCGGAAGCAATAATAGCAATACGTTCGTCGGCAAACTCCGGACTGTCGGCAACTTCTTGCATTACTTGCCCGAAGGCGTAATGCTGAGCTCGATCTAAATAAGAATAGGCGATAGGAATAACTTTGGTGTCGTTGGGTAATCCCTTTCCTAAATAATACATTGGCACCATTTCGCCGTGATCTAGTTCAAAATGATCACTTTCGGGGTCGCCAAATAAAAACGCACCGATACCGGCTTCATCAGCTTTTTTCCTGATCTTTTCGGCTAAAAATAAATTATTATCAAATCTTTGACTAATGCTAGGCGCATTAAACTGGCCGAAATTACCGTAAAAATGTGGTGAGGCATATATAGCAAAGCGATCAGAATGAACGGCGGCATGAGGAGAGATAATAATGACAGTATCTGGTTTAGCCTCAGAAATTTTTTGAGATAATTTTTCCATGGCCGAAATCGTATTTTTAGCTAATTTTAAATCCTTGGGACTTCCAATCCCCGGAATAATTATGGGCGGATGAGGCGTTATGGCAGCAAATACTAACATTTGAACTCCTTTAGGAATTAGACATTTCCAATATGTATATTCTTTAATCCTATCTTTTTACCGATTTCTCGAGCCATCTCTAAGGTTTGAACTGGCGTAGCGGGTTCATTGTATTTATAACAAGGGAAGTAGCGACTAAGATGCCAGGGAACTGAAGCACCTAATTTGTCATGAATGGTTTGGGCAATTTTAGTTAATTCTTCGGGGCTATCATTTATAAACGGTATTATCAAAGTGGTAATTTCCAAATGAATTTTCTTTTTGATTAGATACTGGCAAGAATCAACCACAAAATCAGGGTTAATCCCGCCAATATATTCACTGAATTTCTTGCTATCGAGTGACTTAATATCAATATTTGCCGCGTCAAGATAAGGAGAAATCATATCCAGGCATTCTTTGGTCATGTAGCCGTTGGAAACCCAAATGTTCTTAATTTTCTTAGTATGTGCGAGTTTCATAGTATCTAAAGCGTAATCCATATAAACAGTTGGTTCCGTGTAAGAATAGGAAATAGAAGGACAATTGTTTTTAAGCGCATCTTCGACGATTTTTTCCGGCGGCAAATTAAATCCTTCAATAATATCTTCTTTAGGACTTTGGGAAATATCCCAGTTTTGACACCATTTACAAGTGAAATTACAGCCGACTGTGGCAATAGTTAATGTTTTGGTGTTAGGCATAAAATGATAAAGCGGTTTTTTCTCAACTGGATCAATCTGTTCAGCACAGGCCAAGCCAAAGGTTAGGAGGTTGAGTTTACCTAATTTATTTTCTCTGATTCCACAAATACCGCGTTTGCCAATACTAATTCGACAACGATGGTTACACGCCTGACATTCCACGGACTTATCAGGGAATTTTTTATAAAGATAGCATTCCTTCATGGATATATTATACTTCACTCTTGACAAATGGGCAAAAATGTGGTATAGTAGTTTGATGTCTGATCATTAAAAATAGGAAAATAGTACTTTTTTCAATCCTTGTTTGACAAGAGTTGAAAGAGTTAAAAATAAAACAAAAAATAAAATAAGGGGGAAAATAAGAATGGTTATAGTTAAGTGGATTGTTGGTTCGGTTGCTGTCGTTGCAGGGATAATATCAATTTGGTTTTGGATGCATCTAGTTCTTCGCAATGGTCTTACCCCAGGTGTATTGGGGGGTGAGATAAACCCGATTTGGTTATTATATTGTTTTGTTGGGGTGGTTACATTCATTGCGGGTGGTTATATGCTCCTAGATGTATTTTTAAAAGCAATGAAAAACTACCAACAAAAAAGACGGGCAGAAATTTTTTTTAACTCAGGCAAATAAAAAACAATCGGGCAAAAAACATTAAATTAAGATGTTTATTGCCCGGTTTTTTTTATACAAAAAATAGAACTTTAATAACTGTTTTGGAGGTTGTAGACAATATGTTTAGCAAAGCCAAAATATTGTTTAGGGTAAACTACAATCCAGGCCTTGCCCACAATTTCACTTTTTGATACTACACCAAATTCGCGAGAATCAGTGGAATGGCTGCGGTTATCTCCCATTACAAAATATTCTTTATCGGATAGTCTTTTATCTAAAGTTAAATTTTCTTCGTTACCGATTAAGGTTTGACGACCTTCCGGTAAGTACTTTTCGTCCAATTGTTGACCATTAATATAAACATTGCCTTGACTGATTTTAACATCGTCTCCAGGCAAGCCGATCACCCTTTTGATATAGGTAACGCTCGGATTATCTGGCGGTCTAAAAATCATCACATCGCCGCGCTCAGGTTTTCCAACGATATAAACTATTTTATTGACTATTAAATATTCTTTATCGTGATAGCTTGGTTCCATACTGATGCCTTCTACTACGAATGGCTGGAAGACAAAAGATTTCAATAAAAAAGCCACTATCACTACGCCGATAAGAAACTTTAAAACGTCCCAACTTGTTTTAATTCCTTCTTTCATGTTTTTTTATTATATCACAAATAAATTATTTTAGTTTACCACACTTCGCCAAGGCTACGAGTGGTGGGCTCGGATGGAATCGAACTATCGGTCTCTACGATGTGAACGTAGCGTTTTACCATTAAACCACGAGCCCTTTCGGAAATTCTATCATAAATTGACCCGATATTCAATTATAGTTATACTTGTTTTAGCAACTATCAATTTACAATTTTTAATTTTCAGTTAAATGAGGTGATATGTTTCCAATTTTATTTTCTATTGGCAAGATCAATTTCTATACTTACGGATTTTTTGTATCTTTGGCATTAATTGTCAATTTTATCGTTATTTACTATTTAGCCAGGAAAAAAGGATTGCCGGTTAAGGATTTACTAGAAAGGTTATTGGGAGTTTTTGCCGTTGGGGCTGTATTTGGCCACGTTAGCTATTTTCTTTGTTATCCCAGTAACTTTACTCACTGGTATGAAATATTTTACATTTGGGCCGGATTAACTTCTTTTGGGGGCATTGCGGGTGGGGTTTTGGCGTTAATTTTCTTTTTTAAAAAGAATTTTTGGGACTGGTCGGATATTCTTATTATTGGCTTTTGGCTGGGAGTGGGTATTTGGCGGATTGGCTGTACTTTAGTCGGTGATCATCCCGGTATTGCCAGTCATGCTTGGTTTTCGGTTAATGGTGAGATTTCACAACCTTTATTTGAATCAGTTTTAGGATTTATTTTTGCAGGGCTTGCTTACTGGGTTTATGTTAAAAAAATATTTTCTTCAGGTTATTTGATGTTTTTATCGCTCGGTGTTTATGGCTTAATCAGAATCATAATTGACGTTTGGCGCATTGATCCGCTTATTTGGGGCATACACCCGGGCCAAATCGTGGGAATCATATTTGTAATAGTAGCGATTGTTGGTATAATATTCTTAAGAAGGAGAATATATGCTCAGAAAAATATCCAATAAATTATTTTTACTAAAACAAAAATCTGCGCTTTTAAAAGAAAAACAACGATTAGAAAAAGAATTAGAAATGGTGCGCAAATTTCCTCAGTTTGGTAATTCCGAAGAAGATAACGCCCAAGAAGTCGAGGCCTTTGAAGGATATAAGGGACTGGAAACCGGTATGAAAAATCTGCTCAAAGAGATTAAGCATGCTTTAGCTAGAATGGATAAAGACAAATATGGGATTTGCGAAATATGTAAAAATCCCATTGAGCATGATCGACTCGAAGCTTTCCCGGCGGCTAGTACTTGTGTAAAAGATAGCAACAAAAAAAGATAATGAAAAATAGTAAATCTACACTTTTCTATTGTTCTATTGGCCTATTGCTTGTTTTAATGGATCAGTTGGTTAAATGGTGGATGATAAGTTACCATCCATCTTTAATTTTAACTAATAAAGGAATTATTTTTGGTTTCATTGAAAACCCTATTATTAGTTATTTGCTTTTAGCCATTGGCGTAGTTTTTTTGGTTTGGATGATTAAGAATCAGTCTTCAGTTGTCAGCTATCGGTTATCGGTTATGTTAATTACAGCCGGAGCAGTTTCTAACTTAATCGATCGGATTTTTAGAGGATATATTATTGATTATATCCATTTTTTTAATCTCAATGTTTTTAATCTGGCAGATATCTTTATTATTGCAGGCGTTCTTCTTTATGCCTGGATAATCTTAAATAAAAAATAAATAGTGGCGGTCATTGACAGAATGGTTCTTCTCTGTTAGATTTAAGATGTTCTTTAAAAATATAAGCAAAGAGAACAAATACAAGAGGAGGAGGTGACATTAGTGGGTAAAAAGAAATTTGTCATTCATCAAGGATTTGAAATTGGCTGTGAAGGAGGATTGCCGCCTTCGCCCAAGAATCTGGATTTGATAAAAGAAAATGTTCCATATGGAATCCTTTTGAAAATTGCCGATTCTTGTTTTGATTGGCCGGCAGGAGTTGTGGAAAGAACTAAGTTTATTTTCGGTGCATTTTTAGTTTCTCATATTTTAGCTAACTTGAGCGGTAAAAAATATGATGAATATGTTATTGTACCAAAGGAAACATTTATTATCGATTTGAAGAGTATACAAATCAATGACGTACAACAATTGAGCGAACGGCTGGAACGCAAAATCATTCTACTTAGTTTTTCTGGCTCGGCGTCGGATGAGTTTTATCCGAGGTTCGAGACTCAGTTCACAATTGTTAAAAATAATAACTTTAAAAAAGTTTTAACTGAAAACCCAGCCTATTTGGTACCAAATAATCCTAAGTATTTCGGTATTTTGCGTTTATTCTTATCGTTGGAACCCATTGGTAAAAGCAAAGGCCGGATTATTTATAGTTTGAAGCTTTGTCCAATCAATGGGAAATTTCCCATTGATTTAAAGCAATTGATTAAGGCTTAATTTATCGAAATTTAATGAATTTTAATATTTATACTAAAAATCGGGACATTGTCCCGATTTTTTCTTTGTCAAATATATTTTCTATTTAACCTTTTCTACAATCTTTTTGAATTCTTCAGGATGGTTTTCGGCTAAATCGGCGAGGATTTTACGATCGAGCTCGATTTTTTTATCTTTAAGAGCTTTAATAAATTTGCTATAAGTGATACCTTCTGCACGACAGGCGGCGTTAATTTTAATAATCCAAAGTGCGCGAAAATCGCGTTTTTTATTTCTGCGATCACGATATTTAAAGGTTTCGGCTTTAAGCATGGCTTGGTGGGCGACACGTACCAAGTTTTTTCTGGTATGACGAAATCCTTTTGTTTTAGCTAACAATTTTTTATGTCTATTTTTGGTTGTAGTTCCACGTTTTACACGACTCATTGTGCTCCTTGATTACGGCTTAGATATTATTTGCCGCACGCATTTTATAGTTTATTTATAAGGTATCATTTTCTTAATTTTTCGTTCGTCGGTTTTATGTACAATTCTTGATTTATTAGCACTTCGTTCGGTTCTTTTAGATTTACCGGCACGTAAGTGTTGTGCAGACATTTTTACTCTAATAATTTTACCTCTTGAGGTAAAATTTTTTATTCTTTTTCGGGCTGATTTACTAGTTTTCAATTTCATTGAAACTCCCTTATTTCTTGGTTAGTATGGCGGAATAAATATTGCCAACTCGTTTAATGGGTATTTCGTAATTAGCTTTAACTATTTCCTTAAATTTTTCGATTAACTCAAAGGCCTTACCACGAAAAATATTTTCTCTTCCTTTTAAAATAATAAATACTCTGACTCTATCACCCTCGGAAAAAAACGCTTCTGCTCTCTTTGCCCTAACCTCTAAATCGTGTTCACTGATTTTATAAGTTAACTTAATTTCTTTAACTTCTGATGATTTTTGTTTAGCTCTTTGTTTTCTTGCCCTTTTTGCTTTTTCGTATAATTCTTTATTATAATCAATCAGTTTACAAACAGGCGGGACTGCTCCGGGGCCAACTTCCACTAAATCATAACCTTTATCATAGGCGAGCCACATTGCTTGATCGTAACTCATTTTTCCTAAAGGTTGACTTTGATTATCAATCAAGAATATTTCACGAGCTGAAATTTCTTGGTTAATCTTTGGTTCTTTGATCTGGGCTCCTTTGATATTGTTTATTTATTTCAAATCCATCTTATCACGTCCGGCAATAATCTTCAAGACCTTGGGTTTGACGCGTGCTACTATGGGGGTTTTGGCAATTACTTCGCCATCAATTAAAACCGGTAGTGATTCACTAGTATCTATTTTTATTCTTTTACCCTTAAAGATGCTAGTATTATTATCTTGACTTTTTTTACCAAATATCCAATTAATAGCTTTTTTGAATGTTCCGCCGGATAAACTCTCGTCTTGTAAATGTAGGGTTAAATTTGGTTCTAAAACGATATTGGTGGCCGTGGCCTTAAATTCACAACTATCAATTTCTATTTGGCAATTTAATGGTTTATTACTAATAATATTAATATTTGTTAAAAAATATTTATTGGGTTCGATATAGCTTAGATCAACATTTTTGACTTTACGAAAACGCAAATTTTCACATGCGGTTTTGATGTCACTGGTGCCAATCAAATTACAGATTTCCGCACTTGCATTAACAGGAATAACACCCAAAACGTGATCTTTTTCTTGAAGCATGGCGGCGATTTTATTAACTAAGCGATCTCCGCCTACAGCCACAATAGTAGAATATTTTTTGGCGAGACCCATGTTAGTTAACTCTTCAATGGTTCTAGCGGGGCTTACGGTGACTGTTTCTCCGGCGATACCCAAAAAACCCAGAGCGTCCTTTATTTTTTCCTGCTCACGTTTTTGACCAGAATCTTTTGGACTGTCCATTATGTAGTAATACATAGCTTAATTATTCCAGTTCGTAGGCAGTTTTTTCGTTCTTTTTGTCGATCTTATTGTCTGATGCAGTTTCTACCTTTTCGCTGTCCTTGGCTTCGTCCTTTTTACCTTCTTTAGTCATTTTGCTCTTGCCATTAAAAAGCGCACCCGAGCGAATGATTAGTTCTTCAGTAGTAATAGAACCATGTACTTTACCGGTGGGCAAAACCTCTAGTTTTTTCCAAGCATCAATGGAGCCATTGACCTTGCCGGCTACAGTTACAACTTCGGCAGAAACAGGTCCTTTGATGGAAGCAGTTTCGGCAATCACTACATTTTTTTCTGACGAAACTTCGCCATCTACAGAACCATGAACAGTAATATCATTAATGTCTTTTAGTACGCCAGTAAGTTTAACATTGGCGCCTACTACTGTTCCTGGGCCAGCAATCTTTTTGTCATTATCGAACATTTCTTCCTCCCGCCCTCCAATTAAATTTGTCTATTATCTACTATATAGCAAACCTACCAGAATTTGCAAGAGGGGGCGAGGACTTGCCATTACTTGACAATCGTGATATAATTTTTGTTGTGTAATATAAAATAATAATTTTATGAGTAAAATAACTTCTAAAAATATGGTTATTATCAAGGGTGCGCGCGTTCATAATTTAAAAAATGTGGACGCGGAAATCCCTAAAAATAAACTTACGGTTATCACCGGAGTTTCTGGCAGTGGGAAATCCAGTTTGGCGTTTGATACCATTTATGCCGAAGGACAACGTCGTTATATGGAATCACTTTCTAGTTATGCTCGACAATTTATGGGTTCTATTGAAAAACCGGACGTTGATTATATTGAAGGACTCTCTCCTGCTATTGCCATTGATCAGCGCACAGCAGGAATTTCGCCACGTTCTACAGTTGGGACTATGAGCGAAATTTATGATTATTTGCGCTTGATGTTTACAAGAATTGGTAAAATAACTTGTCCCAATTGCGGTAAAGAAGTTAATAATATTACAGATGGTGCTAAAGATAAAAAAGACAAAAAGAACAAACTCCCGGCCAATTTAAAATGCACGGGTTGCGGTTATGTTCTGCCTCGTGTGACCATGGGGTCATTTTCTTTTAATAATCCTCAAGGAGCTTGTCCGGTTTGTCGAGGGCTCGGCAAAAAACTCGAAGCCGATCCCGAATTGGTGATTCCTAATTTACGCTTGACCCTTTCGGAAGGTGCTATAAGACCATGGTCCAGGACAACCTCGCAAACACCTTGGTACAACAAGGTGTTGGTTGATTTAGCCGAAAAATATTCTTTTAGCTTAGATACTCCGGTCAGTCATCTTTCTAAAGATGTCAGACATGTTATTCTATACGGGAACGATGATTTTGAAGGAGTAATTCCTAATTTGGAACGAAAATATCGTGAAACCGATTCTGATTATTTACGTGCTGAAATCGAAAAATACATGGTAGAAAAAACTTGTGCTGATTGCGGCGGTAAACGATTAAGAAAAGAAGCGCTAAATATTACAATTTTAGGTAAAAACATTATTGATATTAACTCTATAAACATTAAACAAGCCAACGAGATGATCTCGAAATTGGAAAAGAAGTTTAGCGTTGAACAGCTGCAAATAGTAAAACAAATTATCAGAGAAATTAAAAAACGGCTGGATTTTTTAGAAAAAGTCGGTTTAGGTTATCTAACCTTAGATAGATCGGCTGAAACTTTAGCGGGGGGCGAGGCGCAAAGAATCCGATTAGCTTCGTTATTGGGTTCTAATCTAGCCGGAGTTATTTATATTTTGGATGAACCATCCATTGGTTTACATCAGCGCGACCAATACAAACTTATTGACATATTAAAAGCGCTTCGTGATTTAGGTAATACCGTGGTAGTGGTGGAGCATGATAGTTCGACGATATTAGCCGCTGATTATGTACTTGATCTAGGACCCGGTGCAGGGGAATTTGGTGGTGAAATTACCGCACAGGGTACACCGGAAGAGATTAAAAAATCCCAAGATTCCTTAACTGGTCGTTATTTACAGAATATTAAAAAAATCGCAACAACTAAAAAGAGAAGAACCAGTAATAAATTTATTACTATTAAGGGCGCCAAGCATTTTAATTTAAAAAATATCGATGCCAAGATTCCACTTAATACATTTACGGTCGTAACAGGTGTTTCGGGTGGCGGTAAGTCAACCTTGGTAACAGAAATTTTAGCCAAAGCGTTAGCTAGAAAATTTTATCAAAGCAAAGCTGAACCTGGCGAACACAAAGCCATTATTGGCACACAAAATATTGATAAAGTGGTAGATATTGATCAAGCGCCAATTGGCCGTAGCCCACGCTCAAATCCAGCCACTTTTACTGGTATTTTTGGCCCAATTAGAGAAATATTTGCTGCGACGCCCGAAGCAAAAATGCGTAAATACGATTCCGGACATTTTAGTTTTAATGTTAAGGGTGGCCGTTGTGAGGCCTGCCGCGGCGACGGGGTGAAAAAATTTGAAATGTATTTTTTACCCGATGTTTATGTGATTTGTGAAGTTTGCGGTGGAAAGCGCTACAATAAAGATGTTTTAGATATTTATTATAAAGGTAAAAATATCGCCGAAGTGTTAGAAATGACGGTGGGGGAGGCACACGAGTTTTTTCGCGAAACGCCGATTTTAAAGCACAAATTAGGAGTACTAAAATCAGTGGGGCTTGGCTATATGCGTTTGGGTCAACCTGCCACCACTTTATCGGGTGGCGAGGCACAGCGCGTTAAATTAGCGACAGAGTTAGCTCGTCAAGACACTGGTAAAACCTTGTATATTCTAGATGAACCAACCACCGGACTACATTTTGAAGATATTGATAGATTGCTGGGAGTGTTACAGGCGCTAGTTGATAAAGGCAACACTATTTTAGTAGTGGAACATAATCTTGATGTCATAAAATGTGCTGATTATATTATAGATCTCGGCCCCGAAGGCGGCGACGAAGGTGGTCATATTGTGGCCGAAGGCACACCGGAGCAAGTTGCCAAAGTTAAAAATTCTTATACCGGACAGTATCTCAAAGAATTGCTCTAGCGCAGAAAACAATTTGCCTTTTTTATTGCTAGGTACTTGACAATAATATCGTTATTTGATAATATGATTTTATATTAGAACCAGAAAAAATTAGATTTTGATCTTACAATAAGAAAGGAAGAAAGGGGTGGTGCCTATTGGATGTTTAATCCTAATAATTTTTTTAGAATTGTTATCCATGGAGGTAGAACGTGATAAGAAGAACGCATACCTATGGAGTATGGTCAGTTTATCTTAACTAGAATGTTTTAAGTTTTGGCCTCAAAAAGGCACATGAGCGCTTAGCTAAAGGCGGCGCAAACTCACCATTGTCTCAAAGAGGTCAAATGAGGCAGGCTGTAGAAAGCCTCACTTGTTGATTTCCCCGATAGAGGATTAATCAACAAGTAAAACAGCCAATTAGACGGCCGCTAAGGCGGCAGAACCCCGGGTTCTCCGGGGCGCAGAGAAAGAGTGAGGCGTTTGCGCTTAGAATAATATTTAGGAAAACTAATAAGCGAGTAGCTGAACGCCTCACTCAACCACAAATTTTATTTTTTCCCATGGAGGTCAAATTACTTGACCTCCTTTTATTTTGTCTAAAATTTGACAATTACTCTTATTTTTGTCAGAATAATAATCTCTCCAGGCAACTTAACAATTTGAACTCTAATAAGAAAGGAGGTGAAAATCATTGCTGAAACGGATTTTCCCGTGTGTAGGTTTTTACCGTTTAATTATTCTAATTAAACAAATAAGTTTGTTGTCATCAATTGTTGCACACATCTTAGTATGTAGTGCAGAAACTTATCTGCCAACACCAACATATTTGTCGCCTCACCATATTGATAAGATTCCTCGACCACGGAGTTATAACTAGCAATAGTAAGCATTATTTAGCTATTATCACACGTCTATTGCAATTCTGCCTCATTACTGTTTAGAAAAGATATTGCTAAAATATTAGACGTCTTTTTGAAAAAGGGGGGATACCCGTATGGTTGTTGAAATTTAAAATGGAATAATTTGTTCACACCCGCAGTCGTTGACTTGGATTTTCGGTTCTAATCGAAGATTCGAAATAATCACTGTCAATGGCTGCGGGGACTAATTAATCAAAAAATCCGGAGAATTAATCTCCGGTTTTTTATTATTTAAAAAAGCTTCAGATAATTGATAAGCCAGATTCTGTTTAGGTGATCATCTATCTTGGCGTCAGGATCCGTGGGCATCGAACCGAGTAAGTTTTTGATGATGGTCGGACCCACCTGACTTGCACCATGCAGGGTTTGCACAGAGTCGCCTTGCGGCGACAACGCGTGAGCTCTTACCTCACGATTTCACCCTTACCTCATCTCGCCAAGGGCGGATGGGCGGTATCTTTCTGTTGCACTATTCCCGAGCCTTACGGCTGCCCCGCCAGTGAGACGGGGTACACTACTCTATGGTGTCTGGACTTTCCTCCCCCACCAATGGCGAGGGCGATCACTTCAATTACCTGAAGCAGCACAAATATACCATAAAAACCTTGAAAAGTCAAGATTAAAATGTTAGTATTAAAAAAGTTTATCCCGCCCGCAAAACGCCTAAGCGTAGCGATGGCGGGCGCGGTCCGGGATCGTCTAATGGTAGGACAGTGGCCTTTGAAGCCATCAATCTTGGTTCGAATCCAAGTCCCGGAGCCAAATATTCGACTTGGATTCGAATATGAAAGGGGTCGGGGAAACAATTGTTTTCCCCGTTGAGGAAACATTAAAACCGAATGGTTTTAAAAAGCGAAGCGTGTGAGATTCCAAGTCCCGGAGCCAAATTTAAACAGGAGGCAAAAATGCAAAAGATAATTAAGATTTTTTCAGTTGGTTTGGTGATTTTGACCTTAACAGGCTGTACAATGTCAGCCAAGTCTTTCGTAAAGAAAACAGAACCAAAGTTTAACGAAATTGTTAACCAGGGTTCTGCTATGTCCGATATAATAAATAAAAGTTCAGTGACTGCATCAACTAAAATTACCACTATTGCAGATGTACAAACAAAAATTAGTGCCGCTCGAAATGAATTAGCCACACTCAAGCCCAACAAATCTGCTCAAGGATTAGATAATAACCTTAGTCAGTATTACAAAGAGATGGCCTTAATTCTAACTGATTTAGGGAATATGATTGATTTTGCTGATATTTCGGCAAAATTTGCCCAAGATTTCGAAAGTTCAATTAAAAGTATGCCAAGTGATTTTTCCCAAGATCTAACTGCTACAAGGAAACAATTTGTGGATGCTAAAAACAACCAAGAAAAGATTTTGAGTTCATTAAAGGGTAAAAGTGTTTCTACTAGTTACGAAAAAGCTAAATCAGCGCTAGAGACAATGGTTAGCGCCTACATTGATTATCTTAACTCTGCTATAGCGGCCATAGATGCGAAAAATGCTAGCTTGATTAAATATGATGATTTTAAGAATAAATTAGAAAAAGCGAATACGGATTTTCAGTCACAGATGGATACAATTCAAAAAGATGTCTTTGGAGCCGCGAGAGTAGACCCTGTTAGTAAACTAGAAGATACCATTAAAACGGAATTTAATACGCTTAGATAAGCTTTTATCCTAGGTAACAAAAACTCTCTGCATAGTGCAGAGAGTTTTTGTTTGAGATCCTTTTAGCGACCGCAGCCACAACCGCCACATCCGCCGCAACCAGGACCATATTTAGGTGGACACATATATACTCCTTTTATAGGAATTACTTTACTAAAAATACCTTATATCCTTCTCTGGCAATTTTTTTAACTTTTAAGCCAATTTCCTCACCTTTTTTAGCCTTTTTAATCTTTTCGTGTTCAACCTGCATGGAATCTACTTCTTGATTAAAATCAGTGTCTTCGCCGCCCTTGATTCTAATAGTATCACCTACCGAAAGAGAACCCTTTGTTATCTTGATAACGGCTACGGAAAGTTTGTCGAAAAAATGCGTAACTACGCCAATTTCCTTTTCCATATATTTTCCTTTCTAATTTAATTATATCAAACTTGTCAATAGTTGACAAAGGACAAGTTTTCTGGTATGATAACAGGATCCCAAAAATCAAAAAGGAGGTGTACATTAAAAATGAAGAAGCTTGATATTATTATTTGTTCTGATGATAATAGTAGTTTCACCTTGTATAAGAGAATGATCGAAAATACTTTGCCCAAAAGCTTCAACTATTTAATTGCCTATATTTCATTGGCCATAGATAATATTGGCATGAAGAACTATCAAAATGATGTTAATGAGCAAGTTCGAAAGACAAATAACAGGATCTTGCTAATCGACGATTTGAAGGATAATAAAGCAGTTGAGATTATCAATAAATTTCGTCAGAGAGTACCAATTATTTATTGTTTTGATCCCAGATACGAATCAAAGGGCAAAGGGCCTTTTAAACAATCAAAGCACTTAAAAAAACTGTCTAGACCAATTCTAGACTCAGGCTCTGTGGCCAAGACTATTATTAAACTAGTAGATAACACGTAGAGCTCCTTCGGGAGCTCTTTTTTATTAAATTTTAGCAAAAAAAGGGCGGCCTTTCGGCCGCCATACCCTGTTAAAGTTAACGAGTTAAAGCCATTTCCGTCAGAAGAGGATCCATAATAGGATCAATTCCACTTTTTTTAGGCATTATCTCTTCCATGAGAGGATGAGTTTGTTTTTCACAATTTAGGATAATTTTTTTGGTATCGTTTAGAACTTTTTCTCGATCCGCCAATGCCGGTATCATATTATCAGTAATTTTGGTATGTTCGAGAAGAATCATTTGGGCTTCATAAAATTCCCAAGCTATTTTAACGAGTTTTTCGTTATTTAACATGAGTTTAATCCTGTTCCATTCCGGTTGGTTAAGATCAATCCCTCCTCGGCAATAAACACCCTTATTCTTTTCGATTAAAAGAACTTCAAGCATGGTTTCAAGGAAATACAGTGGTGTGTTGACCAATCTATTACCTGTATCACCAACGGTGCACATAGGAATGTGATTATAAACTCTTTCTGCGGCATCAGCTAAAGCTCTATGAGTGATAGTAGTGGGATTCCAAACTGGTAAATCGGTAGGACCTAGAATAAAATCAAGAATATTGTTCTGTTTGGTTACTTCAAAAATTGCGTTGTAAAAGACAGGAATGAATTTTACCCCTGCTTCTTTGCAAATCTGATATGGGCGAACAAGACCTTCTTTACTGCCACATATGGTGAATAATAATACCATTTCTGGTTTATGATTAGGAAGACAACCTTCTAGACCAATTTCGTGGTAGCCGCGGAAGAGTATTTTAAGAGCGTTCTCAATGGTACTTCCCGAAGCCATGGCGGTATCCATAATCATAATTATATCAGCTTCTATGTTTTTAGCGCCACGGTAGCTTTCTAAGCAATTGATATAATCCCTTTTATTTGGATCATATTTTCGAGAGAGTTTCATCTGGTAAGTAGTGAGTATAGAATGATGAGAACGCACCAGATCAACCATAAATGGGTTAGCGTCCATAGGTAATCCGCCATTAGGAATGATAATTTGAATAATTTTTTTTCCTTCACATGCCCACTTTTCCAGAAGAGGAGCAAAAGCTAAAAGCATATAACTCGTTGCTTTTTTGACGCTCCAAAAAAATCCTGCGCCAGCTGACCCACGATTAAGGAGTGGATTTGTCCAAGGTCTTTCTGAAACCTGAACCATATATATATCTGGTGGGACTTCATAGGGTAAACTTAACTTATCTTGTAGGTTCGTTATATGCCAAGGTAGAGCGATTCCACCAACAAAAGATCCTGCTTTTCCTATTTCTTCTATAAAGATAGGTTTTTTACTTCCTCCAAATCCTTTTACTTTTGCAATGAGGCTTTCTTGTTCATTACCCATTTTTATTATCCTCCTCTTTTACTCGCTTCTTAGCGGCAGATTTTTTGACATCAAGCGTTTGCACGCTTAAGATCAAAATTCTGCCGCCTTACTTTTTAAAGATCAAATATAAAAGAAAAACGCCCTATTGGCGTTTTTTAAGATGCAAAATCATGCCCCCTGGCGCTCATCTCATAATGATTTTTTATGCCGTGCATGATTTTACTCCTGCTATTGATAATAACCAAAACTTGCCTATTTAAGCAAGGTGTACGCTTGTGGAAAACTACTGTCAGTTATCAGTTATCAGCGATCAGCTATCAGCGAAAATGAACCATATAATAAGGTTAAAAATTAACAATTCACATAATTATCCTTGACATATCTGATGCGAATCTAGATAATAAGCTTAGTATTAGTTAATAAATAATTTTTCTCCCCGCCTATGGCGAGGGCGAAAAAGGAGGTTTTAATGGCATTCTCAACTCAATCCAAAAAAACCGGCGAGACTTACCATCTTCATTCAAAAGATGTAACTCTCCGCGGTGGCAGAAAACAAACCATTTATTACTTTGCTCGTGAAGCAAAAGCCAATGCCTGTGAATTACCAGAGGGCTACGAAGTAATGGAAAATTCACGAACTGGTCTTCCAATGTTAAAGAAAAAATAAAATTGATTTAACTATAAAAGAAATCCCGCATTTGCGGGATTTCTTTTATTTTAGCAAAAATACCTTGAAAAATAATTCTAATCTGTTATAATAGTTTTTAAACACAGAAAAGCAAAATAAATTTATATTAAACAAATGAAAAAATCCGAATTGTTTTTTATTTTTGCGCTCTTGCCGGTTGATATCATTATGATACTTCTGGCTTTTGTAATTGCTTATTGGCTAAGAGCCAATCAAGACGTTATCTATATAAGTCCTTTTGGCGAATATATCCGTTTTATAATTTTCACCTTACCCGCCTGGATATTAATATTTGCCCTAGAGGGATTGTACACCAGTAAAAAAGGCCGCCGTGGAGCCGATGAGCTAGCCGGTATATTTATGGGTGTTTCTTCGGGTATTATGCTTCTGGTCGCCTGGCTATTTTTAGCAAAAACCTCATTCTTTTCACGCTTAGTGATCGTTTATGCCTGGGTTTTAGCCATAGTTTTGGTCTATCTAGGACGCTTGATTGTGCGAAGTATCCAAAAATATCTTTATCGCTATGGCGTGGGAGTGCATCGGGTGATATTTGTCGGTAACAATCAGATAACCTATAATTTAGTTAGAACTATGCAAAATAACCGGGGATTAGGCCACAAGGTGATTGGCATGGTAAGTGCAGATGGTGTAACAAAAAATAAGGAATTATCACTTAATGTAAAATCCTTAGGCAAATTTGAGGATTTAGAGGAAATAGTTAAAAAACATCCTACTGACGAAATTATTTTAACCGAGCTTAATATTTCCAATAAAAAAATATCAGAACTTATTGATTTTTGTGAAGATAGACGCTTAATATTTAAACAAACCCCTAATTTGTTTGAGGTTAAAACGCAAAATACCGAAATCTTTGCGCTGTCCGGGATTCCGATTTTAAGATACCGCCAAACACCGTTAGAAGGCTGGGGTAAAATTCTCAAAAGATTGCTGGATATTGTTGGTTCGTTCATTTTTTTAGTTATTCTTTCGCCGTTTTTCTTGATTATTTCGATTATTATTAAAATGACTTCTTGTGGCCCGGTTTTTTTTCGTCAAAAGAGAATGCGAGAAGACGGAAAAACCTTTACCTTTTTAAAATTTCGTTCCATGTATGACGGCGCCGATAAAGAACACAAAAAATATATTAAAAAATATGGCAATATGTTTAAGTTAAAAAACGATCCCCGCGTTACTCCTTTTGGCAATTTCCTACGAAAGACATCTTTGGACGAAACCCCCCAGTTTTGGAATGTGTTAATAGGAGAAATGAGCTTGGTAGGACCCAGACCGCCGATGCTTGAAGAAGTGGCGCTATACAATCGAACACAAAAAAAACGCTTAACTATTAAGCCAGGCTTAACCGGACTTTGGCAGGTATCTGGTCGCAGTGATATTGATTTTAATGACTGGGTACGTTTGGATTTATTTTACATTGAAAATTGGTCGCTTTGGCTTGACATAAAAATTCTTTTTAAAACCTTGTTAGTGATAGTTAATAAAAAAGGCGCGTACTAAGATAGGCTATCAGGTTTATTATAATCGGAGGTGCGACCTCCGACTGTACTAAATGCAAAAAAATAACCGCGAAAGGTTTAATTCAGATGAATTATCCCACCGCGGTTTTTTGGTTTTGATTAATTTTTTGTTATAATCAAAACAATGAAAGTAGCTTTGGTTCATGATTTTTTAACGCAATATGGTGGCGCCGAAAGAGTTCTCGACGCTTTTTTGGAAATTTTCCCGGAGGCGCCGATTTTTACGCTTGTTTATGATCAAGAAAAAATGGGTAGATTCTATGGAAAATATAATATCCAAACTTCCTTTATTCAAAACATGCTTTTTGGCGTTAAAAAATATAAATGGTATTTAGCGCTAATGCCCAAAGCTATCGAAGCGTTTGATTTTTCCGGCTACGATTTAGTGCTTTCCGACTCTTCTGCCTTTGCCAAAGGCGTTGTAACTAGTAAAAAAACTACCCATATTTGCTTTTTGCACACTCCAACCAGATATTTGTGGTCGGACTCGAATAGCTACCTTAAAACAGCGCCAATTCCGGGCATTGTTCGACCTGTTATGCCAAAAGTCATTGATAAACTAAAAATATGGGATTTAAAGGCCGCCAAAAGGCCGGATTATTATATTGCTAATTCCGAAAATATCAATTTACGTATGCAGAAATATTATCATCGCGCGGCTGACACAATCATTTGGCCGCCGGTTTCGACAAAAAGATTTTCTACGGCCAAAAAAATTGGCGATTATTTTTTCTTAGTCAGCCGCGCCGAACCTTATAAAAAAACTGACATGGTGATTGAAGCCTTTAATCGGTTGGGAAAAAACTACAAATTGATAATTGCCGGCAGCGGCACCAAGATTAATGAATTTAAGAGTTGTGCGGAAGAAAATATTAAATTTGTTGGCCGCGTTAGCGACGAGGAGTTGGCAAAATTATTTGTCAATGCCAAAGCCTTAATATTTCCCCAAGAAGAAGATGCGGGCATTAGTATGCTTGAAGCCATGGCTTCGGGTCGACCGGTGATTGCCTATAGGGCAGGTGGCGCTAAAGAAATTGTAATCGATAAAAAAACCGGTGAATTTTTTGACGAACAAACAATTGAGAGTATAATGAAGGTAGTAAAACAATTTCGCGAAAGTCAATATGATCCGAACCTTATCCGCCAGCATGCTTTAAAATACGATAAGGAAATTTTTAAGGGAAAAATAAAAAAGTTTATCACCAGTAAAATTAATAAATAATATTATAATTTTTTCAAGGAGTATTATGGATCTTAAAAGTTATTTAATGATTATTAAAAAACACCTTTGGCTACTAATTATTACAATAGTAATTGTAACCTTGGGTTCTTATTTATTTACCGTTACTAGACCAATAACCTACGACGCTAATTCTACGATTAATGTTTTAATTAAATCAGCCGAGCAAGCCCCCAATTACTATGAGTATGATAATTATTATTCGTTGCAAGCTGGTTCGCTTTTCGCGGATCGTGTGCTGATTTGGTTCCAGGATCCGGCTATTGTGCAAGAAATTTATCAAAAAGCTCAACTCAATCTTCCTGATGTAGATATGAAAAACATGAGTAAGCTTATTAATGCACGTAAGAAAAATCCTGCTTCGGTAATCGTGAGCATGAATCAAGCTGATAAGGACACTGTTAAAAAAATAGTAGATGCTTCTACTTCAGTAATTGCTCAAAAAACACAGGACTTAACTAAAAACGAAAGCATTAAAAATATTGTTCTCGATATTTCCCCAACAGTAGTAAGCGAAAAAAAGCCCGCAACACTGCTTAATACCTTAATTGGCCTAGCGGCTGGTTTAATTTTAGGTCTAGCCTTGGTTTTTCTGACAGAATATTTTAGAAAGAAATAGATAATTAGCGGAAATAGGGAGGGATTTTGCCCTATCTTGATGGTATTCATAGGGTGAAGAAACCAGTAGCTCCAGTTGAGGAGGTTATTAAAGCGCCTAGGGAGCGTAGAGTTTTTAGTTGGAAAAAACCGCTAATAGTTTTACTAGTACTAATATTTTTAGTTTTATCTGGCGTGGCTACTGCGCTGGCTTATCCTCAAATTAAAAATGGCACTGAGGTGTTAACGGGGCTTAGCAATGGTAAATTTCTCATTCTATTTCAAAACAACACCGAACTAAGACCCAGCGGCGGGTTTATCGGTAGTTTTGCCGTAGCGGAAACAAAAGATGCTAAATTAGCCAATATTTATTTTGATACTAATATATACAAACGCGATAATACTTTTAGCGTGTCAAATTTTATTGAGCCACCGACGGCGCTAAAGACAATTAACGGTAATTGGACCATGCGCGATGCCAACTGGGCTATTGATTATGCCGAAGCCGCTCAAAAGGTAGCTTGGTTTTACAATGAAGAAGGCGGTACTCCTGTCGACGGTGTTATAGCCATTGATACCACTTTTTTTGAGAAGATTCTTAAAGTTGTCGGCCCCGTTGAATTAAAAGAATATAATACCACTATTACTTCGGAAAATTTTGCCGAGAATGTTCAATATAAAATCGAAAAAGAATATTTTAATGATCCGAGAAATTGGTCTATTAACGAGCCAAAAAGCATTCTTAAAGATTTAATGATGGAAATTTTTTCCCGAGTACAAAACAAAAAATATTTATTCGAAATAGTAAAAACCATCAACTCTTCACTTAGTCAAAAACACATTTTGTTGTATTTTAATAATAAGGAGATGGAAAGTGTTGTTAAAGATAAAAACTGGGGCGGAACGGTAGTAGAGCCTAACGCAAGTGACTATTTGTACATTAATTATGCCAATTTAGGAGCTAACAAAAGTAGCTTAAAGGTTAAAGAAAATATAGCTTTAGAAAACGTTAACCTTGCTAATAAAAATGTGGATAAATTAACCATCACCAGAACCAACCAGAGCGAAAATGAATGGCCTTATGGTAATAATAAGAATTACGTTCGCATAGCTGTACCTAAAGGCGCCCAGCTTCTTTCTATTTATGAAGATGGCCGAGACATCATTGGCGATGCTAACACTACCGAAGAAGGCAATAAAACTGTTTTTGGTTTTTGGTTGGAAACGAAAGCACAAACCAGTAAGGTTTGGGAAATTACCTATGAACTTCCCAGCAAATTTGTGGGCAGTAAATATTCGCTGTATTGGCAAAAGCAACCTGGAACCTTGGGCGACGATTTACAAGTCATCGCCAACGGCAAATTAATTTATAAAAATTGGGTGGATGAAGATAAAATTGTTAAATAATTAGAATTTTCCCACTTGCCAAGATGTTGGGCTTATAGTATATTCAAATTAAAGGAGTGGGCATCCTTGTGAGAGGATATTTTTAATTCTGTAAAACTAATTTTTATTATGGACAAAGATAAAGAAAAACAACAAAGTAGCGGTGAATATACAGCTAAGCAAATTACGGTTTTAGAAGGGCTGGAGCCAGTTAGACGCCGACCGGGAATGTATATCGGCGGTACTGGTCCGGAAGGTCTTCATCACTTAATTTGGGAAGTAGTAGATAATGCCATTGATGAAGCTATGGCCGGTTTTTGTAATGAAATTACTGTTAGTTTGTTGCCCAATAATCGCGCGGCAATTTTAGATAATGGTCGGGGTATTCCGGTAGATATTCACCCCACTACCAAAAAATCTGCTTTGGAAACTGCCTTAACTATTTTACACGCTGGTGGAAAATTCGGCGCCGGTGGTTACAAAGTTTCTGGAGGTTTGCACGGCGTTGGCGTTTCGGTGGTAAACGCTTTATCTTCTTGGATGGTGGCTTTAGTCAAGCGTGATAATAAAATTTATTTTCAAGAATATTCTCGCGGTAAACCAAAAAACCTTGTTAAACCAGTTAATATTGCCGATTTAGACAAGACTATTCAACCTTCCGCCGAAAAACTAAATAAAAATACTTCTGGCACCTTAATTATATTTGAACCGGACGACAAAATATTTCCAGAAAAAGATTTTAGTTTTACCACTATCGTGAGTCATTTACGCCAACAGGCCTATTTAACGAAAAAAGTAAAAATTAATATTTGCAATGATCAAGACAATCAAAATAAATGCTATCACTTTTATTTTGAAGGCGGTGTTAGTTCTTATGTTAGACATTTAAACAAAAATAGACACCTATTTAACGATCCTCCGGTTTATATTGAAAAAGAACAAAATGGCATTAATACTGAGGTGGCCTTGGCTTACGCCGATGATTATAACGAGCATGTTTTTACTTTCGCTAATAATATTCATACTACCGAAGGCGGTATGCATTTAACCGGGTTTCGTACAGCTTTAACCAGATCGATTAATGAATATGCTAGAAAAAATGATTTTTTAAAAAACGGCGATGGATTAACTGGCGATGATGTCCGCGAAGGATTAACTGCCATTATTTCGGTAAAGCTTCGCGAACCGCAATTCGAAGGTCAAACTAAATCAAAACTGGGTAATCCTGAAGCCAGAACCGTGGTAGAAACAGTTACCTACGAAGGTTTAAATACTTTTTTTGAAGAGCATCCTCAAGAAGCTCGTAAAATTATTGAAAAATGTTCCTTGTCGCTTCGAGCCCGCTTGGCCGCCAAAGCCGCCCGTGAAACAGTTATTCGTAAAGGCGCCTTAGAAGGTATGACCTTACCGGGGAAATTAGCTGATTGCAGTGAAAAAGAAGCCGCAAAATGTGAAATATATATAGTAGAGGGTGATTCTGCCGGTGGTAGCGCTAAGCAAGGCCGCGATCGAAGCTTCCAGGCCATTTTACCGCTTAGGGGTAAAATTTTAAACGTAGAGCGTGCTCGACTTGATAGAATGTTAACTTCCGAAGAAATCAAGAATTTAATTATTGCCATGGGTTGTGGTATTGGCGAAGAATTAGATATAACAAAAATTCGTTATCATAGAATTATTATTATGACTGATGCTGACGTGGATGGTGCGCACATTCGTACTTTACTTCTAACGTTTTTTTACCGACATTTTCCGGAAGTTATCAAACAAGGATACTTATATATTGCCCAACCGCCGTTATATGCCATCAGTCATGGTAAAAATAAAGTTTATGCTTATAATGATGAGGAGAAAGATAAAATTATTGAGGAAATCCGTTCTAATCGTTCCAGCCGTCCTAACCGTTTAGAACAAACGAGTGAAACAAGCGATACAACAGGCGGAGCGGTAGAACAAGGCAAGGCCGATAAAGCGATTAACATTCAGCGTTATAAAGGTCTTGGAGAAATGAACCCGACACAGCTTTGGGAAACAACCATGGATCCCGAACATCGCACTTTACTGCAAGTAACCATTGAAGCCGCTGAAAGCGCTGATGAAGTGTTTACCATGTTAATGGGTGACGAAGTTCCCCCTCGTAAAAAATTTATACAAACTAACGCTAAATCAGTGAAGAATTTGGATATTTAAGGAGAATTATGAGCGAAATGCATTCTGATGCCAAACATGCTAAATCTCATGGAAAAGACCCAGTAGAAACTGGAGAGATGCGTTTGGAAAAAGATCACAAAGATTGGTATCGTAGGGGAGCAATGGGGAAGCAACGCGGAAAACCAAAATATGCGCCACCCACAGAGAGAAAAGAAGCAAAAAGCTGGAAGAAAAAATAACTATCACAGAAACAGAAACACAGAAGAGTACAAAAAAATTTAGAAAATCCTGTGTGATTTTGTGAAAAGATTCTGTGATCGGATAAACATTATAATTTATGTCAGAAGAAAATGAACCACAATTAGAACCGGAAGAGTCAGAAAAGCCGGTAAATAACGAAGAAAAACCGATCGATTTAAATAAAATCGAGGAAACTGCTTATGGCAAAATTGCTCCTAGAATTTTAGAGCAAGAGATGAAGGAATCTTACCTTGATTATGCTATGAGTGTTATTGTCGCTCGCGCGTTACCCGATGTGCGTGATGGCTTAAAACCGGTTCACCGCAGAGTTTTATATTCTATGCATGAATTGGGACTTGGTTCTAGAGGTAAATTCAGAAAATCCGCAACGGTAGTTGGTGACGTTTTAGGCAAATATCATCCGCATGGTGACGTGGCCGTGTACGATACGCTTGTCCGCATGGCGCAAAAATTTTCTATGCGATATCGATTAGTGGACGGTCAAGGCAACTTCGGTTCTATGGATGGTGATTCTGCCGCTGCTATGCGTTACACTGAGGCGAAAATGACAGCTATGTCCGAAGAAATGTTAGCTGATATTGAAAAAGATACTGTTAATTTTATACCTAATTACGATGGCACCAGAGAAGAACCACAGGTATTGCCTGCCAAAGTACCGCAACTTCTTTTAAATGGCAGCTTGGGTATTGCTGTCGGTATGGCTACCAATATTCCACCACATAATTTAGGTGAAATTTGTGACGGCGTAACTCATTTAATTGATAATCCCGAGGCTTCTGTCGACGATTTAATGGAATTTGTTAAAGGTCCGGATTTTCCTACCGGCGCTAGTATTTATAATGTCGAAGACATTAAAATGGCTTACGCAACAGGAAAGGGAAGAATTGACATTAGGGCAGTAGCTAATATTGAAGAAGCCAAAAGAGGATTTAGAATACTTATTACCGAAATTCCTTATCAAGTAAATAAAGCTGACTTAATTTCTAAAATAGCAGAACTTGTTAAAGAAAAGAAAATAGAAGGCATTTCTGATTTACGTGACGAATCTGATCGTAAAGAAGGTGTGCGAATCGTGGTTGAGTTAAAGAACAATGCTTACCCCAAAAAAATTCTCAACCTTCTTTATGAACATACTAATATGCAAACGGCGTTTCATGTTAATATGCTAGCGCTCGTAGATGGATTACAGCCCAGAGTTTTAACGCTCAAAAATGTTTTGGAAGAATACATTAAGCATCGTCAGGTAGTGGTGCGCCGCCGCACCGAATTTGAGTTAAAACGCGCCAAAGACCGAGCGCATATTTTGGAAGGGTTAAAAAAAGCGCTTGATCATATTGATGAAATTATTGCCACTATTAAAAAGTCAGAAACCAAAGAAATTGCTCATAAAAATTTGATGGCAAAATTTAGTTTTAGCGAAAAGCAAGCCACCGCAATTTTGGAAATGAGATTGTCAGCCCTAGCCGGTCTTGAAAGAAAGAAAATCGAAGACGAGCTTAAATCAATAATGGAATTAATTAAAAAATTAGAAACGATTTTAGCGTCCAAAGAAAAAATCCTGGGTATAATTAAAGAAGAGTTAGAGCAAGTTAAAGAAAAATTTGCTGACGAACGCCGAACAAAAATTTATAAACAAAAATTAGGAGAATTCTCGGCCGAGGACCTTATTCCCGATGAACAGGTTATTGTCACCTTAACCAGGGGTAACTACATTAAACGTGTACCTATTGCTACTTTTCGTTCGCAAGGCCGCGGCGGTAAGGGCGTCATTGGTATGGAAACAAAGGAAGAAGACGTGGTTGATCATATGCTCGGTGTTTGGACCCATGATGATTTAATGTTTTTCACTAATCGCGGTAGAGTTTTTAATACTAAAGTTTACGACTTGCCATCAGTTGGCCGCACGGCTAAGGGACAAGCTATCGTTAATATTATTCAAATTGCGCAAGACGAAAAAGTCACAGCCTTAATAGCCATTAGTCATAAACCGTCAACCGAAAATAATAAATATTTCTTTATGGCCACACAGAATGGTGTAGTCAAAAAGACCTTAATTAGCGCTTATCAAAATGTGAGAAAAACTGGTCTTATCGCTATTAAGCTAAGACCACAGGATCAGCTTAAATGGGTGGTTACCACTTCCGGAGAAAATGAAATAATGATGGTTAGTAAACGCGGTCAAGGAATACATTTTTCCGAGGCAAACGTTAGACCTATGGGTAGAGCAGCTTCGGGCGTGAGAGGTATAAAATTACGCGTCGGCGATACAGTAATTGCTATGAATGTTATTAAAGATCCTGAGGCCGAATTATTAACTGTTTCCGAACGGGGGCTAGGGAAACGAACAAAAATTACCCTGTTTGGCATACAAAATAGAGGTGGTTTTGGTATGAGAGCGGCTAAGGTAGCAGAACGTGGCGGCCAAATCATTGAAGCCCTTATGATTACCGGTAACGACGGCGACGTAGTAATGGTTTCACGTCAAGGTCAAGTTATTAGAATGCCGCTTAAATCTGTTAAACGACTGGGTCGCGATACGCAAGGTGTCACTTTAATGCGTCTAAATAAAGGTGATCATGTTGCTTCTATGGCGCTGCTCAGAAAAGAAGCAGAAGAAATTTTACCCACGCCGGAAATTGCTAAACCACAAAAAATTGATATCAAAGAAGTTAAAGCCGTGCCGGAGACAAAGCCACTTGACAAGGACGAAAAACCTAAAGTGGAGCCCAAACCGGTAGTAAATAAACCAAAACCAGCTAAGCCATTTAAACCAGCGCTTCGTGTTAAAGAAAAAACAGAGAAAAAGACTTTGCCCGGCATCAGCAAACCAAAAGTTAGTGTAAAACATTATCAGGGCTCCCAGAAAAAATCGGAAAAAGGGGAAAGTAACTATTGGGGTGGAGATTTGTTTAAAAAGAAAAAGATCTAAATTTTATAAGTCGTGTTGACGGATGTTTTTACTTGACAAGATGAAAATTTCTTGTTATTTTTAATGCTAGAAAAGGGAGCACTTAAAAAATTTATGAAAGGAAATAATGTCAGGTGAATATTCTTGATAAGGCTAGCACATTAGTAATAATTCTGGTTGTAATTGGTTTAACTTTTTGGGGATTGTTGTGGCCAGGTTTATTTATGAAAGGTATTCTGAGAAAGGTTATCATTGGGCTTTTTTTGTTGGCAATAACATTATTGTTGGGGTTGGCTATCATATTATTATTGACACCAGAACTGATCAGTCCGAATACAGGTTTACTTTTATGTGGTTTAGTTATAGCAATGGCAATATTAGTCATTCCTGCTCAAATGTTGTTTGTACACCGCGAAAAAATCAAAAAAGAGGGTAAATGAATGAATATCTAATGAGAAGAAGGGAGGTGAGAAGGTGTTTGATGTGGAGCAGCATAAGGAAGATTTTCAAAAACTCAGCAAATTATTAGATAGTTTAGAAAAGGATCTCAAAAAACTCCAGCCGTTGATGGAAGCAGTAGAAAAAGAAAATATAGAGCTGAAAAAAGAAAACAAAGCATCGAAGGAAGAAAATTTGAGATTAAAAAATGAGCTTCAGAAAGTACATGAAGAGTCCGAGCAACAATTAAACGAAGCTACATTAGGAGCAATACAATAGCATCATTCAATATTAAGTCCGAGGTTTACGCCACGGACTTTTTTTATTGCAAAAACGCATCAGATATGATAAAGTGTTGGAGTAAGGAAAAATATGCGTAGAAAAAAAAGGAAACTTTCTAAAAAAGAAGTTAAAGCTATAGATAAGCAAAAAGTTTTAGATGCTCAAGTTGCCAGTCAATCAGCACCTATTGATAATATTGTTGTTCCCAAAGAAAAAAAACCTATTGAAGTACCCAAAATAATTACGGTGCGCGATTTTGCAGTACTTACGGAATTACCGGTTACCAAAGTTATTGGCGAACTTATGAAAAATGGTGTAATGGCTTCCATTAATGAGTCCATTGATTTTGAAACGGCGCAAATTGTCGGTGATGAACTTGGGTTTGAGGTAAAAAGCCCCAAGGAAAAAGAAAAAACCAAAGAGAAATTATCCGAAGCAGATAAAAAGAAACTAAAACCTCGTCCGCCGGTTATTGTGGTAATGGGGCACGTTGATCATGGTAAAACTAAACTATTAGACGCAATTCGAAAAACTGATGTGGTTGCTACCGAATCGGGTGGCATTACTCAACATATTGGGGCATACCAGGTACAACTTAAAAGGAAAAACGAAAAAGGAAAAAGCGAAGATAAAACTCTGACTTTTCTTGATACTCCGGGTCACGAAGCTTTTTCGGCTATGAGAGCGCATGGCGCTAATATTACAGATATTGTCATTTTAGTAGTTGCTGCAGACGACGGCGTTAAACCACAAACCAAAGAAGCAATTTCGCACGCCAAAGCCGCTAATGTACCAATTATTGTGGCTATTAATAAAATTGATAAGCCGGAATCGGATATTGAACGAGTGAAAAGACAACTAGCCGATTTGGATCTAAATCCCGAGGAGTGGGGCGGTAAAACCATTATGGTGCCGATTTCTGCAAAAAATAGCCAGAATATCGATAAATTACTAGAAATGGTTATTTTAACTACTGATTTGGAAGATTTAAAAGCAAATTATGATACTAAGGCCGAAGGCGTGGTAATTGAATCGCATATGCAAGCAGGCGTGGGTGCGGTGGCTACCATTTTGGTGCAAAAAGGTACTCTCAAAACAGGCGATGCCATTATTATTGGTCAGACCTTTGGTAAAATTCGCTTAATGGAAGATTACCGAGGTAAGAAAATATCCGAAGCTACTCCTTCGATGCCGGTAAAAATTTCCGGTATCCGCGAAGTGCCAAATTTTGGTGATTCATTTAAAATAGTTGACGATGAAAAAACCGCCCGAAATCAGGCGGCGGTACAAACAATTAAAGCGCATAAATTTGGGCTATTGGAAATTTCGCAAAAAGCCAAAAAAGGTGAAACCATTAATTTAAATATTATTTTAAAAGCCGATACACAAGGGTCATTAACTGCGATAAAAACGTCGCTGGAATCTTTGAGCGGTGAGAATATTAAGGTAAAAATTATTCACGAAGGAGTAGGGGATATAACCGAGTCCGATATTAATATGGCCGTGGCCGGCCGGTCGCTGGTGTTGGGTTTTAAGGTTAAAGTACCTGCTAATATTCAAAAACACGCTGATGAAAAAAATATTAAAATAAATTCTTACGATATTATTTATAATTTAATTGATGATATTCAGGCCGCTTTGCAAGGGCTCATCAAAACGGAAACCAAAGAGGCGCTGGTGGGAAAACTGGAAGTGTTAAAAGTTTTTCATTCGGCTAAAGATCGAAAGGTTATTGGCGGCAAGGTAGTGGATGGAAAATTGATGAATGGTTTATCGGTTCATTTGTATCATTCCGGCGAGATTCATGCGGAAGGAAAAATTGAATCTTTGCAAAAAGAAAAATTACCGGCTGATGAGGTGGAAAAAGGTTCGGAATGCGGCTTAGCTGTGGTCACCGAAAGCCTTATTAAACCCGGCGATATTGTTGAGGCCTATACTAAAGAGGAAATTTTAACGAAGATTTAATTAATAATAAGTTGATAGGTTTGTAATTAAAAAACGGGCACGTAGGCCCGTTTTTGATAGTTGGTTATTACCTTCCTTTTCTCTTTTTTTGATTTTTCTTACTTTAGTGGTGAAAAAGTAATGACAATTCCGATGATCGGAATAATCATGGCGATTGCGGCTAGTTTTAATGTTTTTGATTCTCGATATTCACGAGCGTATACACACAGCAATATTATTAAGGCCAAAATAAATGCAATGCTATAAAGAATTATTATTGATACTTTGCCTGTAGGATCCTGTTGGCTAACATGTCTGATAAGCTCGGTGAAGATAACAAAAATCATAAAGCAAACACTGTAAGTATCTTCATGACCTGGAAGTGGTGAGTACCGAACATCATTAATTATATATATGCCGATAACCAGAGCCGCTAACACTAAAATAATGCTTATACAAAGTAACATTTTTCCGTCCTCCTAATTTGTTAATTTGCATCCCCTCAGGTTGCTAGGCTTATTCTAGAGCAAGATACCCAGTTTGTCAATAATCGGTGGTCAGAATAATAAAAAAAGAGGAGGGTTAGCTCCTCTTAATAGTTTACTGGTCATTAATTATCATTTTTTCGGGTAATATTAATTCCAATTTTTGTGTATATTCTGTTTTCACAAATATTATGGATCCAACCTTTAGATCGTTTCGCGTTATAACAGTGAGATCTTTTTTTGGAATGGATATGGCGACGTACTTCTTAAGCTTTTGGAACACATTTCCGATTATATCTTCTTTTCCAATTGACTCATCACCCTCACCAATCAAGATAATATAACAATCTTTGTCACCAGAGTTTAACATCGAGAAAACATGGTATGAAGTATTGTAGCGTAAATAGTTAGGGTTACGAGTATTGCCCACGGTATCATTCATCCCAAGGCCAACAGCTGAAATTACGAGAAATAATACTATCGCAACGGGGATTTTAATCTTACTATTGTCCATATCAATTATTACCATTAACGTTAAAACCGCAGCCAATATAACGACTATGTAAACCATAGCCGCACCCCCTTTCATTAATTTATTAGCGAATTCTACTTTCCTGGTATTTCGCTATCGATCCTGTTAGTATGACGCTTAGTGCAAAAGCTATAACTGCCATGATCGGTAATCCCAGCACGCTAACACCAATCAGAGCTGGGATGTTTATTCTAGTTTTGATTGTAAGAATCCCTTTGTTAACACTTGCTTGGGTTAGGTAAAATATTGTAGGATCTACAGCTTGTGCATATTGCAATGTGCCGAAAGTTTGACCTAGCTTCAATATCTTTGCACCCCTGTAGTTGCTGTAAACCAGCAAACTATCCTTCCCCCACGTCAATGCTTCTTCAAAAGGAACTTTGATACGGACGGAGAAAAATAATGTTTCTACTGAAACATCCTGGCGAATTTTGCCCTGGAACCCGGATATATTGATTACTCGGTCTTTGGGTAAAAGATAAAGGGCAGGGCGCACAACATACCATCCATAAAGCGCAATGCCCAAAATCATGAATATAAAAAACCATTTAGTAAACTGACCTTCTATTGTTTTACTTGGCGTTTTTTCTTCCATCTTTCATAACCCCCCTTTCAATTTTTTGCAGAAAAATTCGCGGCTTTTCTGTCTGCCGTATATAAATACTCAATTTGAGTATTGTTTCTAAAGGAACCAATAAAGCCAATTATTACATAGAACACTCTATTTGTCAAGACAAAAGATAATTGTTATAATAATCTTAAGATAGTACGAAAAACATCAATTTTTAGAAATTAGTGTTTAGAGTTTAGGGTTTAAAAAACCGGAGGATATTTGTTGGGAAGCATTACAACAGGAAAAATTGCAGGAATTACTGAGCAAATCCAATATTTTTGGCAAGGACTGGATTTTTGGCGCAGCCCTTACGCCTTACTAGATATTGTTTTAGTAGCGCTTATTTTATATTGGGGTTATCTGCTTTTAAAAGAAACCCGCGCCATGCGTATTATGTACGGCATAGTAATTTTAGGTTTGGTTTTTTTGGCCGGACGCATTTTTAATCTGGCGGCCTTAAACTTTATCTTGAAATATTTAATGACCATGATTGTGGTGGCAATTCCGGTGGTGTTCCAGCCGGAGCTTCGCGCATTACTGGAAAAACTTGGCCGCGCGCAAATTATTAGCGATTTTGCTAATTTACGCCGCACCGAAATAAAGAAGATTCTGGAAGAAATTTTACACGCCACCGAAACTTTATCCAAAAATAAAATCGGCGCTTTAATGGTCATTGCGCAAAAAACAGGCTTACGTGAATACACCGAAAAAGGTACCAAGCTTGACGCCGTTGTCAGTGAAGATTTGCTGCTTTCGATATTTACTCCAAATACTCCCTTGCACGACGGCGCTGTGATAATTTCCGGCAGTAAAATAGTAGCCGCTAGCTGTACTTTGCCTTTAGCAGAAGACCGATTTGATTTTTCTGTTGGAACTAGGCACCGTGCCGCTTTAGGACTTTCCCAACAATCAGACGCCATTATTATTGTAGTTTCCGAGGAAAAAGGTTCAATTTCTTTAGCTTATAACGGAGTTTTATCTCGCGATATTGGACTTGATAAATTAGAGCAATTGATTTTAGAAATATTAGAGCAGAAAAGACTGGAAATCGAGAGAAAAAAACTTTCGACCAAGTAGCTTATGTTAAAACTAATAACCAACAATTTTTGGGCCAAAGTACTCTGCATCGTGCTTGCACTGGGTTTTTGGGTTTACGTCGCCGCCAGCGCTAGTAAAGTCGCCAATTTTCCCGGTGGTGTTTCTATCGAACTAAGAAACGTACCAACAGGGCTAGCGGCCATTGCCGATGTCGATAAAGTAGACGTAAAGGTTTCGGCGGATCGTACTGTTTGGAAAAATCTCTCCGCCAATAGTTTTTCCGCTAGCGTTGATTTAGCTAATTTAACCCAGGGCACCCACGAATTAGAGATAAACGTGGTTTCTAACGTGCAAGATGTGCAAATTGTAGAAAAATCGCCGGAAAAAATTTTAGTTCGTCTTGAACCAATTGCTACTAAAAAAGTACCGGTTGTTAATAAAATTGAAGGAACGGCTGGCGAAGGATTAGTACCTGGTGATGTACAAACAGATCCTTCGGAAGTGGAAATTTCCGGGCCACAGAGTATTTTGAATAAAATATTCGAAGCAACAGCAGAATTAAAGTTAAACGGTGAGACCGAGGAAATTACCAAAGTTGTTAAATTAATCGCGCTCGATAGCCAGGGTGAGGTTATTAAATATGTATCTTTTAAACCTGCTGACGTTAAAGTGGTGGTGCCAATAGTTAAAGCCGGTACAGCTAAAACAGTGGGTGTTAAGGTTTCTCTAAAAGGTAGCCCCAATGGGCAATATTGGGTTAAAGAGGTAAAAGCTACTCCCACCGAGGTTGGCGTAACCGGATCAGCCGGCATTTTAAAAACCGTGAACTATATTAGTACAGAAGATATTAACATTGATGGCATTGATAGCAACAAAACAGTTTATGCTAATTTGAGTTTACCTTCGGGCGTTTCTTTGGTGGATAATATAGCACGTGTAAAAATTGACATAACGCTAGATAAAATTTCTTCGCAAAAAGAGGTAACACCCGGTTTTAACTGGCTTAATTTAGCCAGCAGTTTAAAAATTGATTCTCTTACACCAAGTTCCCTAAAAGTTGTGGCCACGGGAAGCGTAGATCTTTTAGCGGGTTTAAATTCCGACAATGTTAGGGTAAATATTGATTTAGGAAGTTATAGCGCCTCAGGAACATATAATGTTGATATTATCCGTGATTGGATTACTACGCCAAATGGTGTTGCAGTTTCGTCTTTTATGCCGTCATCGGTTAGTGTAAGACTAACTAATAAATAATGTGGAAAAGTTTGATTTTACCAGAAGGACTTGACAAGATATGACGAGTTGTTATAATGGCATTAGGCATGATGAAATAACAAATTAATTCAAAAATACGAGAAGCTATTCCCTGAGTTAAATTTGTGAAAAAATTAGTTCATGCTGAAGGAGCAATCATTAGTACGAAAGTACTTCTCGAACGATCCAAACAAATTGTCGAAAACATTGTAAACGCTAGCAAACCTTATTTAAAGGCGCATTTTGGGTTGATTTTACTTGCCTGTTTTGTATTAACCTATAACATCTTTATTTCACGTGTTCAGGCATATTATAAGATGCAAGAAATGGTTTATCTGGAACCGGAAAATACCGCCCAAGCAGTGCAAGCTATCAGTAAATATACTCCTCTTGCTTCTACCAGCGCCAATGAGGTTAAAGTTGCTTTAAATGTGAAGGAAAATGACGAATATTTACAAAAATCAGCTACCATAGCAACAGAAGGCACCAAGCTAGAAAAAGAATATATAGTAGAAAATGGTGATACTTTAACCGGTCTTGCTAGTAAGTTTGATTTACACGTAGCTACAATAGTAGATAGAAATGGACTGGGAGTTGATGGTTTAGAATCGTTAACACCTGGTCAAAGACTGATTATTCCTGCTAAAGATACATCTTCCTCGCAAGATTGGCTAGCACAGCTTAATCAAAAGAAAGAAGACGAAAGAGCAGCAGCCGAAGCAAAACGTTTGGCTGAAGCGCGTCGTACAGTGGTAACGAGAAGCAATGCTACCACAAGAACAACTACTTCAACCAGCGGCGCTTCGCTTTCCAGCTACAATGGCAATAATTCATATCCTTACGGTTGGTGTACATATTATGCCGCTTCGCGCAGAAACGTTCCTGGCCAATGGGGCAATGCCGGCCAATGGCTTGGCAGTGCTCAAAGCGCTGGTTATGCTACCGGTTCTTATCCGCAACCTGGCGCTATCATGGTTAGCAGCGAATCTTGGGCTGGCCATGTTGCTTATGTAGAATCAGTAGACGGTGATAGTTTTACGATTTCTGAAATGAATTATCAAGGTTGGGGAGTGGTTTCCCGAAGGACTATCAATGTTGGCGCCGGTTTCGTCAAAGGATTCATTTACTAATAATTTTGTTCTTCGTACCTTATTTATATAGACAGGAATCCCCCGTTCTTGCCCCGAGTATTATCGAAGGGTGAGCAGAAGGGGGTTTTTGTTAAAAATTTGCGACTAATTATATGATTACAGATGAAGTATTAATTAAAATAAAAGCGGGTGATGGCGGAAAAGGCCTAGTCTCTTTTCGTCGGGAAAAATTTATACCAAGAGGCGGTCCCGATGGCGGTGATGGCGGCGATGGCGGAAACGTCATTTTTCAAGTTGATCATAATATGAACACTTTAGCGACTTTTGATATGCGTAAAGTTTTTAACGCCGAACCGGGAAAACCAGGAGGAACTGTTAAAAAACACGGGGCTAACGGCGAAGATCTAATTCTAAAAGTACCGGCAGGAATCGAAGTTTATGAACTGGAAGACAAAGAATATGTCAAAGTTGCTGATTTAACCAAACCAGACCAGGGTTATATCGTAGCCCGTGGCGGTAAAGGCGGATGGGGCAATCCTCATTATGCCACTGCCACTAATCGTACTCCTTATGAAGCCAATCCTGGTACCCCAGGCGAAGAAAAAGAAATTAAATTGGAATTAAAATTAATTGCTGATGTTGGCTTAATCGGGCTTCCTAACGCCGGTAAATCTACTCTATTATCGCGTATTTCCAAAGCTAGGCCCAAAATTGCCAATTATCCTTTTACTACGTTAGAACCCAATTTGGGTGTGGTTAAGGTTGACCCCGAGTTTAGTTTTGTGGCGGCAGATATTCCCGGGTTAATTGCTGGTGCGCATCATGGTAAAGGATTGGGCGATAAATTTTTGCGTCATATTTCCCGAACGGAGATTTTAGTGCACCTTCTTGATGCTACAAGTGAAAATTTATTAACAGATTACAAAACCATCAGGAATGAACTTAAGCAATTTGATAAAGAATTGGCTAAGAAAAAAGAAATTTTGGTTTTAAACAAAATTGATCTTCTGGTTGATCAAAAACCTAAAATACCCGCCCAACTAAAAAAACTTAAACCGGTTTTAATATCGGGAGTTTCCGGCCAAGGCGTGCAAGATCTTCTTTTTATAATTAAAAAAAATCTTTCTAAAAAATAAATAGTTCTCTATCAGCATTGACAAAAAGCAAATTCTACTTTATAATTTAGAGTCGAAATCTTTTTTAGATTTTGCATATTAATAATTAAAAAAAAAGATGGTTGAAACGGTTTTGCATTTTTGTAATATTCTCGAAAGGGGGGATTGTTATGGATTTTGAGTTTGATCCAGAACTGTACAATAAATCGGTAGAAAAGAATCATGCCAAGGCTTTACTGAGGAAACCAACAGGATTAAAAAAGAGGCGAAGAAGAAAAAAGTTCAATGAAATATTATACCCTGAAGGCAAAAAACACTGTTTAGTTTGTGGTAAGAAATATTCAGTGAACAAATGTAATAATAGAATCAAATGTTCATATTGTTTCAGGAATAAACTTTCGCAGCAGGAAACCAAATATTGCAACGCCTGCGGCAAAAGTATTTCAAAAATGGAAGGTCAAGATCGAAAAGAGTGGCTAAGAATTCGTTACTGCGAAGGCTGTAAAACCAAAAAAGCCGAAGCAATAAAACAAATTAATCTTATTTAGGAGGCTATATGCCTCCTTTTTTTTAACTATAATATGGTATAATAAAAACAATGAAAACAAAAATTCTCTATATTATTAGTGATAGAAATTTTGGTGGCGGGAGCCGTCACGTTTTTGATTTGATTACTAATTTAGATAAAAAAAGATTTATTCCCATTTTAATTTCCATTCCCTCACCAATTTTAGATAGATTAGAAGGAAAAATTAAAACTTACCAGGTGGAAATGAATAGTCGTTTGGATTTAAAAGCTGTAAAAAAAATACAAAGCATTATTGAACAAGAAAAACCCGCTATTATTCACCTTCATTCTACCAGAGCCGGTATTCTAGGTACTTTGGCCGCCAAACGCTATAAGCTACCTATTATATATACCGAACATTTATTTACCAAAGAATACATTCCGCATAATAAATTGATACATATTTATCAGTTAAATGCCTTTAAATATCTTTCCAAACACATATCAAAAGTGATCGCTGTATCCAATTCAGTCAAAAACTATCTAGTCGATAAAAAGATTTTTGCTCCACACCAAGTCGAAGTGATCTATCATGGAGTTGATACAACAAAATTTAATCATTTGACTAATGCAACTCATCATCAAGAAATAATTGTTGGTTCGATCGGTTCATTGCACAGAAATAAAGGGTTTGGGAAACTTATTCACGCGGTTCAAGAACTTAGAAATATTAAATTAGAAATTATTGGACCCGGGACAGATATGTCAGAACTAAAAAAGATTGATTCTAAGGGAAAAGTTAAATTTTGGGATTACCAAGAAAATCCCCAAAAGTTAATGAAAAATTGGGATATTTATGTTCAATATTCTAATTTCGAATCATTTGGACTTGCCATCGCCGAAGCTATGGCATCAGGAATCGCAACTATCGCAACAAACATAGGTGGAACGCCCGAGTTAGTGGGGGATGCCGGCATTTTAATTTCTCCCGGCAATGAAAAATCTTTACAAAATGCTATAATGAAATTAGCTAATGATTCTAAGTTAAGAATCAAACTGGGTAAAAAGGCCGAAGAGAGAATTGAAAAATATTTTACAATTAAGAATATGGTTCGAAAAACCGAAGAGTTATATAAAAAATTACTATGATCAAGAAACTTTTTAACCAGGCGTTGGGTTTAAATCTACTTAGAAAATCTTTGGGAAAAGATATTTTTTATCAAGCCGCTAAAGAAGATTTGCGTTTAAAAATATCCGATCAGCCGCAAAATTTTTTACCGCCCCAAAAAGAACACGCGAAAATTTTGGTTTTGTCGCCGCATGCCGATGACGATGCTTTTGGCATGGGTGGAACTATTATTAAACATGCCAAAGCAGGGGACGAAGTTAGTGTTTTATATTTTTGTGACGGTTCTAAAGGCACGCCGGAAGGGATTCGTGATAGTTCGCTAATCGGTAAGCGTAAAAACGAAGCCGAGCGCGCAGCCAAAATTTTGGGAGCTAAGGAATTACTTTTTTGGGGTTATAAAGATGGATCGTTGAGCGCCAATTCTACTTCTGTTAAGGCCTTAAAATCATTAATTTTAGAAAATAAACCCGACATAATTTATTTGCCAAGTTTATCGGATAATCATCCTGATCATTTGGAAACAAATAAAATATTTTATCAAGTTTTAGCAAGTTTCTCCTCGGATAGTCCATTTAAATTTCCGCTAGTGGCAATGTACGAACTTTGGACTCCGTTATTTCCCAATCGTTTAATAAACATAACCTCGGTTATAGAAATTAAAAAAGAAGCCATCAGTCAGCATCAAAGCCAACTACGGTCGCGTAACTATAGCGAGGCAATTTTAGCTCTCAATAAATACCGCGCCGAAATGAATGGTATTAAGGGCTACGCCGAAGCATTTTTTGTAATTTCTAGTGATATTTATAAAAAACTTTTCGAACTCGTTTGGAAAAAATAAATTTTCTCCTTTTCTCTTGACAAAGAGCGATTTTTTTGATATATTGTAATATCTTGTTTCTTATTGAAACGAGAAACAAATACCTTAAAAAGAAGTGATCAAATAACGTGTAAAATTTATTAAAAATAAAAAGGAGGAAATGGGTGTGAAAGATGAAAATGATGTCCAAAAATTACAGACAGAAGGATTCACAGTAGAACATCTGGTGCTTTATGTTGGGAAAAGAGAAGGGAGTAGTAGTCTAATTAAAAAAATTGTTAATCGTTTGCTTAATCCTACGAAGAGTAAAATTCTATGTATGACTGTCAAACAGTCAGAGCATGTTAAAACTAGTTTGGCAGTAATTACGATGTCTTTGGTTACTTTGCTTATTCTCCGCGGATGTCAAACTAACTTTTCCTCAATGCCCGCAGAGCAAGAAGGAATTTTAATTTGGCCTCAACTAGGGCCAGAGACTGGTTGTATTTTGACGGGTAAGGCAATGGCGCGTCGTAACTATAAAAACTACGTTGACGTTTCCTTTATTGAAGGAAAGAAGAGGTTTTGCACTACCATAGAGAAAATGAATGCCCAGGCAATTAATGGTAGTTCTGATCCATTTTTTCTTTTTTATCCGCCGCAAGAGTGAAACTGAGATTAAAAGCAATAAAGCCCCGGTTTACCCCGGGGCTCTTTTTTTATGAAGAATAAGACTTGACATAAAAATATAGTTTGTTATAATTAATTTAGAATTGTGGAAAAAGGGCCGCCCAAGCAAGATTACTTGAGGCGGAATAAAAAAACAAGGGAATTGCGTGCAAAAACAGGCCCGCAAAATTTAGTCTCTATTTGAACATAAGATCTTCTGAGACGAAGTGATTTTTTTGTTTTATTTTTGTGTATTTAAATAAGATTATCAAGTTTATAACTAAATTATTAGGAGAAAATATTTATGGAGCGTAAATTTTTTAGGAAACTTCGCAGTAAGGTTTCCCTTCCTAACTTGATTGAAGTGCAAACTCAATCTTACGAATGGTTTTTAAAAGAAGGGCTAAGAGAACTCTTTGACGAAATTTCCCCTGTAGATGATTTTACTAACAAAGCATTGAGATTAAAATTCGGTGAATTCTACCTGGATGAACCCAAACACACCGAGCTGGTAGCTCGTAACAAAAATTTAACTTATGCCGCTCCATTAAAATGCAAAGTTGAATTGACCAATAAAATAACCGATAAGAACAAAACATCCGAAGTATATCTCGGTGATTTCCCGTTAATGACGCATCAGGGAACTTTTATTATTAATGGTATTGAAAGAGTAGTGGTTAGCCAGATTGTGCGCTCGTATGGTGTAATTTTTACCGCCGAAATGGTCGCCGGCCGCAATCTTTTTGGTGCCAAAATTATTCCTTCTCGTGGCGCCTGGTTAGAACTGGAAACCTCTCCTCAAGATGTAATTTCCGTAAAAATTGATCGTAAGAGAAAAATTCCTGTTACTGCCCTGCTTAGGGTTTTAGGGCTAGAAACCGACGATCAAATACTTAAAGCTTTTGCTTCGGTTGATAGAAACTCAGAGCATCGTTTTATTGAATCAACTTTAGCCAAAGATCCAGCCAAAGATTATGCCCAATCTTTAGTAGAAGTTTATAAAAGAATTAGACCTGGCGACTTAGCCACGGCTGATATTGCTAAATCATTTCTCGAAGCCATGCTTTTTAATCCCAAAAGATATGATTTAGGCGTAGTTGGCAGGTATAAAATCAACCAAAGGCTGGGTTTAAAGACCGATGAATCGCTAAAAAATAGAGTTCTACGTTTAGAAGACGTGGTAGAAGTTATTAAAGAAATTATTAATTTAAATAATGATCCTTTGGCGATTCCTGACGATATTGATAACTTAAAAAATCGTCGTGTTAGAGCAGTGGGCGAGTTAATGCAAGGCCGTTTAAGAGTTGGACTGCTTAGAATGGAAAGAATCATCAAGGATAGAATGAGTGTGCTTGATCCCGATACTGTGGCAGCAGCACAATTGATTAATAGTCGCCCGATTCAAGCAGTATTACAAGAGTTTTTTGCTTCCTCCCAGTTATCGCAATTTATGAATCAGACCAATCCATTAGCGGAATTGGAACACAAGAGATGTTTATCCGCGACAGGTCCTGGTGGACTTTCTAGAGAACGCGCCGGATTTGAAGTTCGTGATGTGCATCAAAGCCATTACGGCAGAGTTTGTCCGATTGAAACACCAGAAGGACCCAATATCGGTTTGGTAGGTTATTTAGCTTGTTATGGAAAAGTTAATAAATATGGATTTATTGAAACACCTTATTTTGTGGTTGAGCATAAAGGTGGTAAACATAAAATTACTACAAAATTGGTTTATCTTGATGCTGGCACAGAAGAAAAAGCAGTAATCGCGCCTGCTACCATCAAAACTGATAAAGACGGGTTTGTAACCGAAGCAAAAACTGTGGTGAGAAAATTTGGTGAACCGACTATTGAAAAAGTCGATGAAATTGATTATGTTGATGTTTCTCCTCGTCAAATCGTGTCTATTAGCACAGCATTGATCCCTTTTGTGGAACACGATGATGCCGCCCGTGCTTCTATGGGTTCTAATATGCAACGTCAGTCAGTTCCTTTGATTAGACCCGAAGCACCATTGGTTGGTACAGGCATGGAATTAGACGCGGCGCGAGATTCCGGTCAGATCATAGCGGCTCAGCAAGATGGCGTGGTCACTGAAGTTTCCGCTGATAAAATTATTGTTACTACTCGCGGCAAAGAACGACAGTATTCTTTACAAAAATTTGTTAGATCTAATCAAGCAACTTGTCTAAACCAAAAACCCAATGTTTCGGTGGGGGATAAGGCTACGCTAGGACAAGTTTTAGCTGATAGTTCGGCTACAGATAATGGTGAGCTGGCACTAGGCAAAAACGTTTTAGTGGCATTTTTATCTTTTAAAGGTTGGAACTACGAAGATGCTATTATTATTTCCGAAAGATTATTACGTCAAGATGTTTATAGCTCTATTCATATTGAAAAATATTCTATGGAAGTTCGTGACACCAAATTAGGACCCGAGCTGATTACTCGCGATATTCCTAACGTTGGTGAAGACGCCTTAGCTAATTTAGACGAAAAAGGCATAGTACGAATTGGGGCAAAAGTCGGGTCACGCGATATTCTAGTAGGCAAGATTTCTCCTAAAGGTGAGACAGAGCTTTCTGCTGAGGAAAAACTGCTCCGTGCTATTTTTGGCGAAAAAGCCAAAGATGTTAAAGATACTTCATTGCGCCTTCCTCATGGTGAAAGAGGTAAAATTATTGATGTTAAAATATTTTCCAAAGAAGATGGTGATGAGTTACCACCAGGTGTGTATCAGATGGTGGAAGTTTCTGTAGCACAATTTAGAAAAGTTTCAGTTGGAGATAAGCTAGCAGGTCGTCATGGCAATAAAGGTGTTATTTCTAAAATATTACCTGTGGAAGAAATGCCATTTTTACCGGACGGAACGCCAGTTGATATTGTTTTGAATCCTTTAGGCGTTGTATCCAGAATGAACCTTGGTCAAATTCTCGAGACCCATCTTGGTTGGGCTGCTCATGAATTGGGTTATAAAGCCGCGAGTCCAGTATTTGAAGGTGTGGCTTTTGACCAAATCCAAGAAGAACTAAAAAACGCTAAATTGCCGGAAGATGGTAAAATCCAGTTGTTTGACGGCGCCACCGGTGAACCTTTTAGTCAAAGAACGACCGTTGGTTATATATACATGCTTAAATTAATTCACATGGTAGATGATAAGCTACACGCTCGATCTATTGGACCATACTCCATGATTACGCAGCAACCTCTTGGTGGTAAGGCGCAATTTGGTGGACAAAGATTTGGTGAAATGGAAGTATGGGCTCTGGAAGCATACGGTGCTGCTCATACATTGCAAGAAATCCTTACTATTAAATCTGATGATGTTTTTGGTCGCTCCAAGGCCTATGAATCAATTATTCGTGGTGAGCCGATTCAAAAACCACAAATTCCCGCTTCGTTCTACGTTTTAATGAGAGAATTACAAAGCTTAGGTTTAGACGTGGAAATGATCACTAGAAATAAAGAAATTAGCGAACCAATTCAAGAAAAAGTGATAGAAAAAGCCGCAGGAGAAGAAACCCCTGCAAAGAGAAGCAAAAAGATAGAGATTATAACTAAAGAAAATGAACCGCTTGAGGAAAAACAAGACGAGGAAGTCACTGAGATAATGGCCGGCCAAGAAAAAAATCCACCTAAAGCCAAAAAAGAGGAAATAAAAGAATAAAATGAATATCGAAAATATCTACAATCTAGTTGTTAAAATGGGTATAGAAAATGATCCCAGAGGTGTAGCGGGTGTTAAAAAAATTCTAGCCAAAGAAAAAGAAAAATTTTCTGCTTTTGGTAAAGTCCAAAAAGAAACTTTTGATCAGGACAAGCTGATTAATCCTTATTCTGATTCCCGAATACTCTTTAATAATCATCCCAAAATCGTTAAAAGAGTTTTAGCCGGAATTGATATTAGTGTTTCAGAAATGCTTTTAGCGGATTGGCTCAAGGCAAAAGGTAAGAAAATTGATTTAGTGATTTCTCATCATCCGCTGGGACGAGCTTTGGCTAACTTGGGTGATGTGATAAATCTTCAGGCGGATCTTTTGGCTAGTTATGGTGTACCTATTAATATTGCCGAAGGGTTATTAGAACCGCGTGTTAGCGAAGTCGGCAGAAAAATATCTCCTGCTAATCATTCACGCGTTATTGATGCCGCTAAAATCATTGATATCTCGTTGATGTGTACGCATACTGTTTGCGACAACCTTGTTTACGGATTTTTGAAAAAAGCTATTGAAAAAAATAAACCAGAAACAATAGAAGAACTAGTAAAATGCATCTCAAATATCAGCGAATATAAAATCGCGAATCTAGAAGGAGCGGGAGTTAAAATTTTTACCGGTAAACCGGAGCGGCGTGTCGGAAAAATTGCTTTAACCGAAATAACCGGTGGAACAGCAGGATCACGTCATATTTACGAAAAATTAGCTCAGGCCGGCGTGGGCACAATTATTGGTATGCATATGGATGAAGAACATAAAGAAGAGGCCGAAAAATACCATCTTAATGTGGTTATTGCCGGGCATATTTCCTCTGATTCATTGGGTACGAATTTATTTTTAGACGAATTAGAAAAAAAAGGGATAGAAGTCATTCCCTGTTCAGGATTAATTAGAGTTAAAAGATTTAAATAATTTTTCAATAATAAGGAGATAATAATGCTAAGCACAAAGGGCAAAAACACCAAGGGTAAATATTCACCAAAAGGTTTCGACTTCAATGCTTTGAAGCTATCTATTGCCAGTCCGGAAAAAATTTCCGAATGGTCTCACGGTGAAATTACCAAGCCTGAAACAATTAACTATCGCACACAAAAGCCAGAACGTGATGGTTTATTTTGTGAGAAAATTTTTGGTCCTACCAAGGATTGGGAATGCTATTGCGGCAAATACAAAAAAATCCGTTACAAAGGAATAGTTTGTGATAAATGTGGTGTCGAAGTAACCAGAAGTTCGGTGCGACGTGAACGCATGGGGCACATTGACTTAGCTTGTCCCGTTGCTCATATCTGGTACGTTCGTGGAGTACCTTCGGCATTGGGTTTGGCGTTAGATCTCTCTTTGGGTGATATAGAAAAAGTTATCTATTTTGCCGGTTATATAGTTTTGGAAGTCAATCAAGAAATTAAAAAATCAGTGCTCGAGCAATTGGAAAAAGAATACAAGACTATGACCCAGGAGGCCAAAGGCGCAGAACGCGACGATCTTGATGCAGCCTACCGAAAAACAAAATCAGAGATTGAAGCACTAGGCGTGAAAAAAGTGGTGTCTGAAGGTTTTTATCATGAAATTTCCATGAAATACGGTCAAATAATCAGGGTAGGAATTGGCGCCGAAGCACTCTTTGAACTACTTAAAAAAACAGATATTGATCGAACAATCACCGAATTAAAGACTAAAATCGAGGAAACTATCGGCGCACAAAAAAGACGACATTTAAAACGATTAAAAATGTTCAATAATTTGAAAAAGGCCAGTATTAAACCAGAATGGGTTATTTTAACTAAATTACCGGTTATTCCACCGGATTTAAGGCCAATGGTACAGCTAGATGGTGGAAGATTTGCTGCCAGCGATTTAAATGATTTATATCGAAGAGTCATCAATCGCAATAACCGACTTAAAAAATTAATTTCTCAAGGTGCCCCAGAAGTTATTTGTAGAAATGAAAAAAGAATGTTACAGGAAGCGGTGGATGCTTTAATTGATAACTCAGCTAGACGCGGTAGAGCGGTTTCTACCGGCGCAACGCAGAGGAAACTTAGATCATTATCAGATATGTTACGTGGAAAACAAGGACGTTTCCGTCAGAATCTTTTAGGTAAACGCGTTGACTATTCTGGCCGCTCAGTTATTGTAGTAGGTCCGAGTTTAAAACTTAACGAAGCTGGTATTCCTAAAACTATGGCTTTGGAATTATTTAAGCCGTTTGTAGTTTCAAAATTACTTTCCGAAGGATTTGTTCATAATGTTAAAAATGCCTCAAAACTTATCGAAGAAGGTACTCCTGAAGTGTGGGATATTTTAGAGCGTATTACCAGCGATTCCTACGTATTATTAAATCGTGCTCCCACTTTACATCGCTTGGGTATTCAAGGATTTAAACCAGTATTAATTGAAGGAAAGGCCTTGCAAGTTCACCCATTAGTTTGTATGGCGTTTAACGCGGACTTTGATGGAGACCAAATGGCTGTTCATGTCCCGCTTTCCGCCCAAGCGCGTTATGAAGCTTCGGAAATTATGCGTTCCAGTCATAATCTTTTAAAACCCGCTTCCGGCGAACCTGTGGTCATTCCACGATTGGATATGGTTTTCGGTTGTTATTATTTAACCGCCTCTGAACCAGGCGCCAAAGGTGAAGGAAAAGTTTTTGGTGGCAAAAACGAAGCAATTTTAGCTTATCAATCCGGTTTAATCGACGTTAGAGCTCTAATTAAAGTCAAGTTATCACTTCATCCTATTGATAAGAAAAAATATCCGGAACAATTAATAGAGACAACTGTGGGTAGAATATTATTTAATAATGAGCTACCCAAGGAATTACGTTTTATAAACGATGTAACGGATTCCAAGTCGCTCAAAAAGCTAGTCAAAAAGTGCTTTAACCAGCTGGGTATTAAGGAAACAGCTGAATTTGTTGATCGACTAAAAAAAGTGGGTTTTGAACACGCCACTTTATCAGGTGCAACGATATCCATGAGCGATATCCATATTCCTACCGAAAAAAGATCAATCATTAAAAAAGGCGAGGATCAGTTAGATCAAATAGGATCGCAATATCGTAAGGGTTTAATTACCGATAATGAAAGAGTTATCAAAACAACCGAATTATGGATGCAAGTAAAAAATCAAATTGAAAAAAACATGATTGCTGATTTTCCTAAAAATAATCCCGTTTTCATTATGGTTTCCTCAGGTGCTCGAGGCACGATTACTCAGTTGACTCAGATGGCTGGTATGAAAGGTTTGTTAGTTAATCCAGCAGGAGAAATTATTGAAATTCCTATTAAATCTAATTTTCGAGAAGGCTTGAGTGAATTGGAATACTTTATTTCTACTCATGGCGCCCGTAAAGGTAAGTCTGATACGGCCTTGAGAACATCTGATGCGGGTTATTTAACCAGACGTTTAGTTGATGTAGCGCAAGATATAATTATTCGAGAAAAGGATTGTAAAACTAAAGATGGAATGTTGATTACCAAAGTAGAATCAAAGGAAGCTGGTCTAAAATTTGCTGATCGAATTGCCGGTCGCGTTAGCGCCTTACCGATTAAAGATAAATCCGGTAAAACGATTCTCAAAGCTAACGAGGAAATCAGCGATGAAATGGCAAAAAATATAGAAGAATCGACCGTAGAAGAAGTAAGAGTCAGATCAGTTTTAACTTGTGATTCCAAATGGGGAATTTGTGAAAGATGTTACGGCAGGGATCTTGCTACCGGAAAAATTGTTAAGCCTGGTGAAGCGGTTGGTATTATGGCCGCACAAGCCATTGGTGAACCGGGTACTCAGCTCACTTTAAAAACCTTTCACATGGGAGGTGTAACTGGAGCGGATATCACCACTGGTTTGCCTCGCGTTGAAGAACTTTTTGAATGTCGCGCTCCTAGAACTCCTGCAGTTATGAGTGAAATGGACGGCAAAGCGGAAATTCTTAAAAGTAAAGAGGGTACCGTTATAAAAGTGGTTTCGGCTGATATTTTGGCAGAAACATATAAGCTTGTCGATGAATATAAGCCAATTATTAAGAATAACGATTTAGTTAAAGCCAAACAATCAATAGCAACGTCACCTGGTAAAAAGGCCTTGCGCGCTAATATTGCCGGGCGAGTTAAGATTACAGGTAAAGAAATAAAAGTAACTTCATTGGAAAAGGTTTCACGTGAATATCCAGTTCATGGCCAATTAACTATAAAAGTTAAAGACGGTGATGAAGTTAAAAAAGGTCAAGAACTTACCGAAGGACACTTGGATTTAGCCATGGCACTCAAATTAAAAGGTAAAGGTGCTGTTCATAAATATATTATCCGTTCAATTCAAGAAATTTATGCTTCACAGGGTCAGACTATCGACGAAAAGCACTTAGAAACTATTTTGCGACAAGTATTTTCCAAGGTTTATGTGTTAGATGGTGGCGATTCCGAATATCTTTCAGGTCAAATAATCGATAAAATCGAAGCTAAAACCATCAACGAGAACTTCAGAAAGAAAGACAAAAAAGCAATTATTTTTGAGGAAATAATTCTGGGTATCACCAGAGTGGCTTTAAAAACCGAAAGCTTCCTTTCGGCGGCCAGTTTCCAAGAAACAACCAGCGTTCTTATCGAGGCAGCTATCAAAGGTAGCGTTGATCGACTAAGGGGCTTGAAAGAAAATGTAATCATTGGTAGACTTATTCCTGCAGGTACAGGATATAAAGAAAAAGTAAAAGATAAAAGTTAAAAAGCAAAGATTATAGGAGAAAAAGTGCCAACAATAAATCAATTAGTAAAAAATAGCAGAAAAAGAATCACTAGGAAGGTTAAAACCCCAGCACTTCATAGGAGTTTTAATACCTTAAAAAACAAACCTTTAACTTTTCGTAAAGGATCACCTTTTAAAAGAGGGGTTTGTGTTAAGGTTACTACTGTTACACCTAAAAAACCGAATTCAGCTCTTCGTAAAATTGCTAGAGTTCGTCTTACTTCCGGTCAAGAAGTCACCGCCTATATTCCCGGAATTGGTCATAACCTTCAGGAGCACTCAGTGGTAATGATTAGAGGCGGTCGCGTGAAGGACTTGCCTGGAGTCAGATATCATATTATCCGTGGTAAGCTAGATACTACTGGTGTTGAAGGTAGAAAACAAGGTCGAAGTAAATATGGTGCTAAAAAGCCAAAATAATTATTACATTGCTTAAGGCTAAATTGTCTAGTTAATAATTTAATAGTTTGACAATTTGGCAATTTAACCTAAGAACGGGAGTTTATATGAGAGGAAGAAGTCATTATAAGAAGAAAATTTTAAAGCCCGATGAAAAATATCAATCAGTGCTCGTTAGTCAGCTGATTAATAAAGTTATGATTAGAGGCCAAAAAGAGACCTCACGTAAAATCATTTATGAGGCTTTTAGTATTGTGGCTGATAAAACTAAAAAGGATCCTTTAGAAGTATTTGAGGAATCTTTAGGTAATGTTAGTCCGCTTTTAGAAGTTCGTTCTAAAAGAATCGGTGGCGCTACCTATCAAGTTCCTATGGAAGTTCGTCCTGAGCGTAAAGTAGCTTTGGCATTTCGTTGGATGATCGATTCAGCGCGCAAAAAACAAGGTAAACCTTTACAGGAATTTTTAGCAGCCGAAATTATAGATGGATATAATAAAACAGGTGCCGCAATGGCAAAAAGGGAAAATATGCACAAGATGGCTGAAGCCAATAAGGCCTTTGCCCACTTTGCGAGATTTTAATTGGAGGTTAAATGGTACGAGACTATCCTTTAGAAAAAGTTAGAAATATTGGAATTATTGCTCATATAGACGCCGGGAAAACCACAGTCACTGAAGGTGTGTTGTATAGAACGGGTAAAAAGCACAAAATAGGTGCTGTACACGAAGGTGATACAGAAATGGACTGGATGGAGCAAGAACGAGAACGTGGCATTACTATTACGGCCGCGGCTACTACTTGTTTTTGGAAAGATCATAGAGTAAATATCATCGATACTCCCGGTCATATTGATTTTACAGTTGAAGTACAGCGATCTTTGCGCGTGTTGGATGGCGCTGTGGTAGTTTTTGATGGCAAAATGGGTGTTGAACCGCAGTCAGAAACAGTTTGGCGCCAAGCTGACAAATACGGCGTACCAAGAATTTGTTTTGTAAATAAAATTAATCAAACCGGCGGTGATTTTTATATGAGTTTAGCATCTATTCGTGAACGACTTTCAAAAAATGCTTATCCGCTCCAGCTACCGATCGGTTTTGAACAAAAAATTAATGGTATCGTTGATTTAGTAAAAATGAAAGCATATAACTATAAAGAGTTTCACGATAAAGAACTAGTTGAATGTGAAATTCCCGCTGATATGAAGGAAAAAGTCCAGAAATATCGTCAAGAACTATTGGAAAAAGTGGTAGAAGCTGACGATAAATTAATGGAAAAATATTTAAACGGTGAAGCGATTTCTGAAGAAGAATTTAAATTAGCCATTCGTAAAAGTGTTTTATCTGGTAATTTTTACGCAGTTTTAGGTGGTGACGGTCGAGGGGTAATTGTGGAGACACTCTTGGATGCAGTAGTCGACTATTTACCATCTCCTCTCGATGTCGAAGCTGTGAGCGGTACAAAACCCAATTCCGAAGAAAAGATAACTAGAAAAGCTTCTGATCAAGAACCGTTTGCGGCTTTAGCTTTTAAAGTTGCCGCCGATCCGTTTGTCGGTACATTAACTTTCTTTAGAGTTTATTCCGGTTCGTTAAAAGCCGGTTCGTATGTGGCAAATTCCACCAAAGATACTCGAGAAAGAATCGGTAGAATTGTACGACTTCATGCTAACAAGCGTGAGGATGTTTCTGAAGTATTCGCCGGAGAAATTGCTGCAGCAGTCGGTTTAAAAGATACCACTACCGGCGACACTCTCTGTGAGGAAGACCATCCTATAATTTTGGAATCAATTGATTTTCCTGAACCGGTAATTTTCTTGGCCATTGAACCCAAAACTAAAGCAGATCAAGAAAAAATGGGTATTGCTTTAAAGAAATTATCCGACGAGGATCCAACCTTTAAAATAAAAACTGATGAAGAAACCAATCAAACCATTATTGCCGGTATGGGTGAATTACATCTAGAAATTTTAGTAGACAGAATGAAAAGAGAGTTTAATGTTGGAGCAAACGTAGGTAAACCACAGGTTGCTTATCGAGAAACAATCACAGCGTCTGCTAAAGCCGAAGGTAAATACATCAGGCAAACCGGTGGTCGCGGTCAATATGGTCATGTGTGGCTAGATATTACACCCAAAGAAAGAGGCGAAGGTACAGAATTTATTAACAAAATTGTTGGTGGCGCTATTCCTAAGGACTTTATTCCGGCTGTTGAAAAAGGTGTTAAAGAAGCCCTTGAGAAAGGTGTGGTAGCCGGATATCAATTAGTAGACATGTCCGTGACGCTTTACGATGGTTCTTTCCACGAAGTTGATTCTTCGGAAATAGCTTTTCATATAGCCGCTTCTATGGCACTGCAAAGTGCTGTAAAACGCGCCAAACCCGTACTTTTGGAACCAATTATGAAGGTGGAAGTGGTGGTATCGGAAGAGTTCTTTGGAGACGTCATGGGGGATTTATCGAGTAAACGCGGTCAAATTGAAGGTAATACCGAACGAGGTAACGCCAAAGTAATTGATGCTAAAGTCCCATTAGCGGAAATGTTTGGTTACGCCACAACTTTACGCGGCATGACTCAAGGTAGAGCTAGCTACACTATGGAATTTGATCATTATGAAATAATGCCTGCTAATATTACCGCATTGATTGTTGAAGGAAAAAGTAAACAAGCATAAGAGTAAAATCTTGACTTTTAATTTATTTTAGAATATTATATAATTAATTTATCCACATATTATTATTAAATTAAATTCTCGCGGAACCGGGTTATTTATCAGGTTTCAAGCGAGACACATCGTCCGAATAAACAAGGACAAGGAGTAATTATGGCTGAGAAATTTACAAGAAACAAACCTCATGTAAACGTAGGCACTATTGGTCACGTTGATCATGGCAAAACCACTTTAACTGCAGCTATTTTAAATCATTTAGCTAAAAAAGGTGGCGCGCAAGCTAAAAAAGTTGACGAAATTGATAATGCTCCAGAAGAAAAAGAACGCGGCATTACCATTGCTACTTGTCATGTAGAATACGAAACTGACAAGCGTCACTATGCCCATGTTGATTGTCCGGGTCACGCTGATTATGTTAAAAATATGATTACTGGTGCCGCACAGATGGATGGTGCTATTTTGGTGGTTTCTGCAGCCGATGGCCCAATGCCACAAACCAGAGAACACATCCTTTTGGCTTATCAAGTTGGTGTGCCAAAAATTGTAGTATTTCTTAACAAAACCGATCAAGTTGACGACAAAGAACTTATTGACTTGGTGGAAGAAGAAATCAGAGAATTACTGACCAAATACAAATTTGATGGTAAAAATACCCCAATCATCCGCGGTTCAGCACTTAAAGCTTTAAACGGTGATGCCGAAGCTGGAAAAGCCATTGATGAACTCATGAATGCGCTAGACACTTATATCCCAGAACCAAAGAGAGATATTGACCAACCATTTATGATGGCTGTTGAAGATGTTTTCTCTATCAAAGGCCGCGGAACCGTGGCTACTGGTAGAATTGATAGAGGCCAAGTCAAAGTAAATGATGAAGTAGCTGTTATTGGTCTTAAACCAACCAGAAAAACCGTTGTAACTGGCGTGGAAATGTTTAAAAAAGAACTTGATTCTGGTCAGGCTGGTGATAATGTCGGTTTACTTTTAAGAGGATTAGAGCGTGAAGATATTGAACGCGGTATGGTATTAGCCAAACCCGGTTCAATTACGCCTCATACTGATTTTACCGCAGAAGTTTATATTTTAACCAAGGATGAAGGTGGCAGACATACCCCATTTTTCAAAGGCTACAAACCACAATTTTACATTAGAACTACCGATGTAACCGGAGAAGTGGAATTACCAGAAAAAACTGAAATGGTTATGCCTGGCGATACTATTACTTTCAAGGTTAAATTGTTGCAACCGATTGCCTTGGAAAAAGGTATGAGATTCGCTATTCGTGAAGGTGGTAAAACCGTAGGTGCTGGAGTAGTTACAGAAATTACTAAATAAGATTGACGTTTATGGAGTAAAACTTGGCAAAAAAATCAACAAAAAAATCTGAACCTAAACAAAAAATTCGCATTCGACTAAAGGCCTATGATCATAGGATAGTTGATAAATCAGCGCGAAAAATTATTGATACTGCTATTCGCACTGGCGCACAAGTTTTAGGTCCTATACCGTTACCAACTGAGACAAAAAAGATTACCGTTTTGAAATCAACTTTTGTGCACAAAGATGCTCGCGAACAATTCGAACAAAGAATACATAAAAGATTGATTGATGTAATAGATCCCGGCGGTAAAACTATCGATTCTCTAATGAATCTAGATCTCCCGGCCGGAGTAGACATAGAAATAAAAACCTGAATTATACTACAAAATGAGGCTTTATGGCCTCATTTTGTGATTACCGGCGAGCGTTAATTAAGGTCGCAAGGAGTGGTTAATGTCTAAAAGAAAATTTGTGATTTTGTTTTTGGCCATAGTTTTGGTTTTAATTGGTGCAACTGGTTTCGCCTGGGCCTATTTTACGGGTAAAATTTCACCACGTGCAGATGTAATAAGCAATCTCCCTTCTGTTTCGGCCGGTGAAATTGAAAAATCCGGGTTCATTTTAGTTAATTTGTCACCGGATATTCCCAGTGAAACGGTTGCAGATATTTCGTCTGAGTCGTTAAACAGTCGGAGTTCTTCGCAGAAAGAGTTTAATAAACGGGTAGAAGAGCAGATTAATAGTACTATTATTGCCAAAAAAATAAATGATAATAATTTTGATCTACTTTCTTTAGACAACATTGTATTATTGATTGATTCAGGCGGAAATCCGATTCTTCCTGACGCCCAGCGCGTTAGGAAGAAAAAACAGTTATTCAAAACGGAGAATAATTTAACTTTTGAATATGCTGATGATTGGCAAGGAGCGCAACTCGAACAATTAAAAAGTGCCGTAGGAATTATTTATCCTAAAATTAAAGAACTATATGGTGCTCCCGCCTTTTCTAATACCGTTAAAATCTTAAAGAACAGCCAAACTAATAGTGGAAGCGTTTATTCTATTTCCACTAATACCATTGAGATTAGCATCGGCGGAAACTTAAATACAGATTTTAATATTAACTCTTCTTCTTTTAAATTATTAGCTCACGAAATGGTACATAGTTTTCATGATGATTACTGTTTTTTTGATAAAAATTGGGAAGAAGGGATGACCGAGGCTGTAACTGATATATTATTAGATAAGATTAATAATACCAGCTCGCAGGTTGGCTATGAATCTCGATACGATTTTAATAACACCCCCCAAAATAAATTTAGTGCTAATCCTCAATTTGCCTATTATCAAGGCGGTGCAGCTTGGGCCAAGATTTACTGGGAAAATAATAATTTTTTTAAGCTCTATAATCAAAATTATTATTCATTAATGGGTTCCATTAGTCAACCAGATAAGTCTATTAAAGAAAAAGTTTTATTTGACCTTATTAGCGAGGTTGAAGGAAAGCCCATTTGGGATTGGTATGCCACCCAGCATATTTTTCATTCCTATAATAATGCCAAATTTCGAGTAGAAACAAATTCATTTTCCGGTATATTTATAGATACTTTCGGAGTGCAAAAATCGCTTAATGTTAAATTATATGATTTTAATAACAATTTAATTGGTGAAAAAGACGTTAACACAACCTCAGAACTATGGGGTACGAGTGTGTATCTGTCATATGCCGATTTAGGATTTAATAATACTGGTAGTCAACTACTAAAAATTACCATTACCTGTGAGGAACAAGAGGATAATATTTTTGCTTCAAACCTGTCGGAGAGCGAACGACAAGGTATTCATGGTTTAACGAGTGGCATAAATAGTGGCAGTATTAAAATTAGTAAACTTTCTGACAGTAGCTTTTCTCCTGTGACTAAAAATATTGTTAATGGTGTGTTTTCGTTTGGTACTATCTCGGTACCGGCTGGCAGATACGAATTAACTTATCAAGATGCTAGCGGCAACAAAGTTGCCAAAAGGGTTATTAATAAATCTAACGGCAATTATTATGCTTTGCTTAGTTATCATGACCAAGATGAATATAATACTATCGTAGAATCGTTAGATGGAACCGAGCATCAATCATCAGCTGGAAAGCTAACCGCTCATTATCAACTACCCTCAACCTTAATTAGTCACGTCGGTGTTTACGGCGTGCCGCCGCTAGCTTATTCTCAAAGCGGAAAACAATACGGGAATAATATCACACAAGAGGCTACCGGTTTACAGCCTGGTTCGGATTATAATTATACAATTTATGCATTTTTGTCTGATAATTTTATGATTAAAAGTAATTCTATAGATTTCAGAACTAAAGAAAAATCTTTAGAAATTAGCAGTGTAACACCCAGTGAAGGTAGTGCTGCCATAGAAATTAATAACGAAATTAAAGTTGCTTTTAATAAACCGGTTGATCCGAATTACGGACAATTTACTCTCACTAAACTTAATGGTGGAGCTGTAAGCGGAAATATAAGCTACGATACGACCCATAGTATTCTTACTTTCTCGCCAACTACGTCCTTGGAATATAATACCGAATATGTCGTAACTGTTAGTGGTTTTGTGGACGTAGACGGCAATGAGCTAGCATGGGAGAATAAAAGCTGGAAATATACTACCAAGTTAGCACCGGGCAGTGTGGTTGCTCCGGCAATTTTAAGTACCACGCCCACAATGGATCAAATTGATTATGATTACTCCGGTCAAATAATAGTAAAATTTAACACTGAATTGGATACCAACACTATTTTAGGATCCCTTAAGGTAAATGCAGCAAGATCAATCAGTAGTATTTCCGGTCAAACTCTTTATAATAATAGCACCAAAACTTTAACTTTTATTCCCACAAAAACATTATCCTATAATACTAAATATTTTGTTTCTGTCTCGGCTCTTAAGGATAAATATGGTAATAATTTCATTCCTGTTGTTAATAATTGGTCTTTTATCACTAAAGCCAAGGTTGGCACAACTAAACCGGAAATAGTTTCTATTGAACCTGCTGGTGATAGTCGAGATAACCCTGCCAATAAATCAATCAAAATTAATTTTAACGTCAAAATTGATGCCGCTTCCGTTCCTTCAAGCTTTTTTTATGTAAATCCACGTCCAAGTGGCGAAAACGGCACCATGTTTTTGGAAAATGATAGGCAAACACTCACCTATAAGCCAGTATCAATTTGGAAGGTTAATAGCAAGATATTGGTGGGTTTAAATAGCGACTTGCGTGATTCTAACGGAAATTATGTTTTCCCAGATCGCTATCTTTCTTGGTCATTTTATACCAATAATAGAATTATCGGCGCAGCTGATGAAGTACAGTCACAAATTTCAGCAGATCCTACATCTATTGCCGCTGATAACAAACAACAGTCAAAAGTTACTATTACGCTTAAAGATTTTCAGGGTAATCCGGTTATCGGCCATAATGTTCGACTTTATAGCGATCACCAATCAGATACCATTATCCAGCCATACGACAAGGGCGGTGGCGGAAACACCGACGGAGGAGGAATGACTTTTGGTTATATTTCCTCAGGTACTCCGGGTCATGCCAACGTTAGTGCCATAGATATAACGTCTAGCGCTCAAAATATAACCTTACTTAATAAGGCCAATATTGATTTCATTACAGGCATTCCTTTAGTTTTAGCTAAAAATTGGAATTTCGTTGCTTTTCCTTATAGCAGTCCGAATATTGTTGGTTTAAATAGCGAACCAATTTATACCATTTTACCCGATGGTAGTTGGCAAAAAACTGATTATCAACACGTTATGGCCGGCTTTGGTTACTTTGTTCTGGCTAATAGCGCTAAGACATTTTATAACCAGCCAGGCATTGAACCAACTTCACCTCTTAGTATCCCACTTTCTAATGGCTATAACGCTATTGGTAACCCTTTCAATTCTGCTGTTATCTTAAAAGTTGGTTACAGCAAGAAGGTTTGTATCCTTAATGGTTGTAGCTATAAATGTTCTTTGCAATCGGTTGAAGTTCCTTTGCTTCAGGCAATTAGCGATAATGTTATTAGCAAAGAAATCCGCTCCTATGACGCCCAAAGCCAAAAGTATTTAGTTTTGAATGTCAACGATAATCCCAAGCTTACTCCCTATCAAGGTTATCTCTTCCGCGCTCTCCAAGATAACGTTATTTTGATTTTGAAGAAACAAGTTGACTAAATATTATATAAACTTTACGATTTAACGTTACGTTAAAAGAAACAAAAATTATTGAAAGGGAAAATGAATGAAGAGTTGGTTAAAAAACTCATTGAAATAAACATCGGTAAAGAATATTTTATTTCAACGACAAATAATCTCGTGATGATATTTGTTTGTATAACTACTTTGATTGTTGCCGCTATTTTGTTGATACAATATTTTAGTTATAAAAACAGGATCCAGAAGGAAGTCAAAAAAGAAGTAGCAAAAGAATCGGATATTAAAATACAAGAACTGAAAGAAAATTACGAAAGCTTTAAGAATAATTTTGTTGAATCTTACAAAAGCCATAAAAAAGTTGATGAAAATAGGATGTTCGCGACAGAAGGAGAAGTACAGAGACTATTTGCAAATTTATGTAATGAAAAAAATATGATCACTTTATCTTTTGTTTGGCGTTTAAGATCTACTTATTCGTATGCAACTTGTGGATTGATAGAACCAGCAAATAAGGCACTAAAAGACGCAAGAGAAATTCTGATCACCGCCAAGGATATCGAACAATATTATACGGAAAATCAATCTAGTTTTAGCTCTGTGTTAAATTTAGTAGACGAAATAGATAAAATTAATCATAAATCATATGGGTTAGAGATTAAATTGTTAAGCGATGTTATTAATACAAAGGTTCAGGATATAAAAAATAGACCGTTAACATTATTTCGATCTTCAAAATAACACCTTGGTAATCACGGTAATAAAAATAAACCAGAACACTCTTCGAGTGTGTAGCTCAATAAATTTATACTATGAAATCTATAATTCGAAAGTCAAATAAACAAGAAGAAATGGAGTATTGTAAACAGTTTGTGGATTGTTTAAATGCCAAATTTAAGGGAAAAACTTTTCTATATAAAGGTCATGTACAAGAACTCAGGGGTGAGGATTTTCCAGATTGTGAAATAATCGAGAATGATAAGAATCTAGGTGTTGAGATTACAAAAATTATGTTTGAGTGGCATGAACATGAAATAGAAAATCTTAAGAATATTAGAATGCGTGTATCCGAGAAATTAGAAAATTCTATATTTAAAGACTATTCATTCCGTTTGCAACCTTATCCTTTTGATGATCATAAAGTGTCGAATTTAAGACAAATAGAGATAGATGATATTGCACGGGAGTTTAAAAAATTCATAGAGGCAAGAAAAAAACAAATATTAGAAACAGAAAACCGTGTATATTTTCAGAGTGGTGATTACAAAGATTATAAAACACTAAATAAATTTTTTGAATTTATTGATGTTGATAAAAATTGTTCAAATTTATGTTGGAAAATATCTCCAAAATGCCCCCAAATAGTTGCTAATATAATGTTTTGTAACGGAAGTGAAATAATCTCGACAGTCAAAGAATGTATAGCAAGAAAAAAGCATAAAGGTCCAACAGATATTCTGTTAGTCTGTCTGTCACAATTTGGCTTTGCTTATCATATAAAACAAATTAAGAAAATATTTGATGCAGATGAGACAATTAGTGAAAAATTTGGACAAATTTGGTTAATGGATGACCTTTCTATAAACAATAAGGAAAGAAATATTTATCAAATTAAATAAGTATTATTCAAGAATGACCTGCATTTGAGTTTATGAATACTTAAAAAATTGATTTGAGATATTATTTGAAATTCATACTTTTATATAGAGAGATTTCGTCGTTGTCAAACATTAGTTTTAAATCATTTCACTAATAAAATTATCGTTAACCCGTACTGCTACCCTCAGGGTAGCAGATGGTTCAAATGTGTGGTAATATTAAAATATGACGAACATTCGAAAAGAATCCCTGGAAAATAATGAATTTTATCATATATTTACCAGAAGTATATCTAAATATATTGTTTTTAACGACCAATCGGAGTACGAAAGAATGATTGGGCTTATATCATTACATCGTTTTATTGATTTTAACTATAGTTATTCTCAATTTACCGAACTTGGAATTCAAACCCAGCAAAGAATTATTCGAGATCTAAAAAACACGAATAAGTTATTGGTAGAAATAGTTGCTTTTTGCATTATGCCGACACACATCCACCTACTTCTTAAGCAAATCTCAAATGATGGAATTACGAAATACATGGGTAGAATTCTAAATAGTTACTCCAAATATTTCAATACCAAACACCAAAGATCAGGTCCTTTATGGGCAAGTAATTTTAAAAACTTATTGGTTTCTGACGATGAGCAACTTCTTCACTTGACAAGATATATCCATCTAAATCCTGCCTCAGCCGGACTGGTTAAAAAACTTTACAGCTGGCAGTATTCATCATATAAGGAGTACATAAACACACCCAACGACAAGAACAACGTTTGTAATTATGAAGATATTATCGATCTGGATCCAAAACAATATGCCAGATTTGTTCAGGATCGAAAGGATTATCAGCGCGAGTTATCTCTAATCAAAAGTTTGCTAATCGATGATTATACCGGCTAACCGCTACCCTGAGGGTAGCGGTTGGTTCTTTATTATTTGAAATTTGTACTCTTGTATAAGCTGACCTCATTGTTATCAAAAACTAGCTCTAGATCGGTTTGGTGGCTAATAAAGCCGTATTCTAACCAGTCGGCTTCTTTTAATAATAAGATGTATTTTACATTAAATCCTAACATTTTATCACCGAGATTAGAAATGCTATCTTTTTTATCGAGTACTTCATTTTTAATAAACTCGGAACGGTGGCTAACGCTTTGGGTGTAAATTGATCCCATTTCCATATTATCGCCCGAGATGATTGGTTTAGTAAAAAATATTGAAGTAGGATTTTCAATGACGCGACCGTTGCTAAATCCAAAGGACATATATCTATGCCAGGGGAAAACCAAAACATTAAAGTTGCTGGTATCTTGAGTTAAAATAGTATTTGCTTCTGACCATGAAGCGGGGTAGTTAGTAGTTTTTAGTTGTTTGTACGTGCCCCAGATTAATCCCGGGCTGTATATAACTGGTAGAATCAGCATAGTAGTTATACAAAGAATTCTGGCTAACTTATTTTTTTGGGAAATTTCCAAAAAATAATCTAATCCTATCGCTCCAAAATAGGCATAACTAATGCAAAGAATGGCGATAAATTTTTGTGGTTCACGCAGGGCTTCAATAAAGAAAATTTGCTGGAAAAACTGATCAATTTTATAGATAAACTGGTTATTGATGCCGATTGATAACAGAAAGCCCAATAACGAGGCGATTAAAAGCACAATTATCGGATATTTAGTTTTTTCATTTTTTAAACCTCGGTATATTCCTATTACAGTCAGAATTAATATTAGTAATGCCAATAAACTCCAACCCGGAACGTAAACTTTCTGATCTAAATAATGGTTTTCGCTATCACCCCAAAAGCCATATAAAGCAGCAAGGTTAAAGTATAGACCTGTTTTTCCATCAGCTTGTGATTTAAAAACCATTTCTTGTTGTTTATCTACATTTAAAATATCTTTTCCATCGGTATTAAAAAGAGGAAAAAGCCACTTAGAGCTTAAAAATAAAAATATGGTCGCGGAAGCTAAAAATATTGCAAAAATTATCAATAACTTTTTAAGATTTTTAGAAGATTTTATGATAATTATGGCCAATATTATTACAATAAAAATTGCCAGAATATTTAAATTTCGAAGATTAATAAAAGTGATTAAAATTGTCCAAAAGATACTAATAAGTGCATTTTTCCAGTTGGAAATGTCCATAAAATCTAAATAAGATTTGATGGCAAAAGGCGTTAAGCTATAAGCCAATAGTAGTGTCCATTGGCCGATCATAAATCTCGAATAAAAAAACGGGTTAAAAATGTAAAAAATCCCAGCGAAATATTTTGGCCATTCGCTTTTAGTAGGAACTAGTTTGTGCATTCCTAACCCCGAAAGAAATATCATTAAAAACAAAATAATTTTCTCGATAACGTAGCTTGGCATCAACAGGTTTAATTTTGCTAAAAATAGCTGGTAAAAAAATCTCCAGGTGGTAGTATCTATGGGCATTTTGTAGAATGGTGGAGTAATATTATCAAGCGTAAAAACGTATCCTTTAGCTAAAAGTGGAAAAGATATTAAAAAAGCTAATAGCGCGTAAATTACTATTGGGAGCCAAAAATTAAGTTTTAATATTTTTTTTAGCATATGTTATCCACAGCCTATATATATATATTAAACTACTTTAGTGTATAATATAAGTAAAGAAATGCATTTATAAAGATTTTAAAAGGGTTTTAAGGAGGATAAAATGTCATCGCGACTAAAAATTTTGATGATATGTATGGCGGTATTGTTAGCAGTTTTAGGCGGTATCGGTGTTTATGGTTATTATACTGGTAAACTATCAAGTTCTGCCGATGAATTAGAAAAAGCTAAGCAAATTGATGCTGCAAGTAGAGCAGCTAAATTCACGAGTTGTAATAGCGAAGTATGTGTTGGTATTGATGATTTTCTAGACACAGCTGAGCCTGGCCAAAAAATAAGCGTAAAGGCTTGGATAACTGTGCCGGCGGGCAAAAACTTTAAACTTGCTAATTATACAGGTGGTTATGGTTATTTAGTCACCTGGGTAGATTTTGGTAGTAGGTATTTTTCACCAACTAATGCACGTGAAATTGTTTTTCCTGATGGAAGGACAGAATTTACTATGTATGTTACGGTTCCTGAAAATCCCACATCGCCAAATATCTACGAAGCAATTAGTTTAAGCGGCAGATTGATTAATTCTGATGAATTTGGTTACGGATCAGGTTACGGTTATAGCAATAATCAAATATATTTATATGCAAGTCATGGTACCCCTATCATTTCACAACCGCCAAAATTAGTTTCACAATACCCAGCATCTGGTGCTAATGGTGTACCTTTAAATGCTAAAATAACAGCAACGTTCGATAAACCGTTAAATCCTTCAATAGTATCAATGTCAGTAGATTCGGAAGGGCATTATATCGTAAGTGGTACAATAGCTTATGAGAGTGACAATAAAACGATTAGTTTTACACCTAATAATATGATACAACCTGGTACAGAGTATAAGGCTCGTATTCATCTTGGTGGTATTGGAAGCGATACACACAGTGTCGTTTGGTCGTTTACTACCACAACAACTAAACCGCCAGTTGTGAAAATTTCTTCACCTACCAATGGTTCAACAACCTCCCAAAGCAATATTATGGTGCAAGGTTCGGTTAGCGATCCAGATACTCAGGTTCAGCAATTAGTTCTTAAGGTTAATAACCAGATAACCCCTATAAATTCCAATGGTTCATTTTCGCAAAAAGTTGATCTTTCTAAAAGTAATAACACTGTTACGGTTATTGCCACTGATCCCGAAAAAAACCAAGATACTAAAACTATTACAGTTACCATTAAGAAAGCGTGGTACTGCATCTTTGGTTTCTGTCGATAGATTACAATATTCTATAATGATATCTAAGAAAAGACGGTTTTAAAGCCGTCTTTTCTTTTAGATCGAAAGAAACAATATCTTGACAGAATATTAGCAAATATGATAGAGTGTTAACAGAGTTAATAAAATTTAGTTCAATTGTGGAAAAGCCCGGAAAGTATTCGCATTTCGCTTATGGCGAATCGAGATAACTCCAGGCAAGTATTTTTTTACTGATCGGGATGAAAATGAGCATAATTTTAGGCAAAAAAATTGGTATGACGAGGTTTTTCGATAAAGACGGAAAAGTTGTTCCGGCTACTGTTATTTTGTCTGATTCATGCATTGTTAGTCAGGTTAAAACCAAAGATAAAGAAGGAATAAACAGTATTCAATTAGGATTTGGTAAAAGTAAAAAAAGTTCCAAACCTTTAGCTGGTCATCTTAAAAAATCAGAAGCCAGTTCAAATCGTCTTAAAGAATTTAGAGTGGGAAACGTGGATGATTATAAATTGGGTCAAAAAATTACAGTTGACGCCTTTAAAGAAGGCGATTTAGTGAGAGTTAGCGCTACTAGCAAAGGAAAAGGCTTTGCAGGTGTGGTAAAAAGACATCACTTCCGCGGAGGCCCCAAAAGCCATGGTTCAGATCAACACCGCGCGCCTGGCTCCATCGGTTCACAACAACCTCAACACGTTATGAAGGGAAGACGTATGGCAGGACACCTTGGATTTGATCGCGTGACTGTTAAAAACCTCCCTGTGGTACAAGTTGAAGTAGATAAGAATTTATTGATATTAAAAGGTTCTGTGCCCGGTCCAAAATTAGCAATACTTGAAATTAGGAAGATAAATGACTAAAACCAAAATTTATAATTTAGCCGGTAAGGAAACATCCGAACTAACACTTGCGGAAAAAATATTTAATGTAAAACCCAACATGGATTTATTGCACCAAGCTGTTAGTGTGCAAGTTGCTAATTCGCATTATTCTAACGCGCACACTAAAACTCGTGGCGAAGTTGCGGGATCAGGTCATAGACCATGGAAACAAAAAGGGACTGGTCGGGCCAGAGTTGGTGATGCTCGCACCCCATTATGGAAAGGCGGCGGAACAGTATTTGGCCCCAGCAATGTTCATAATCATCATTTAAAAATTAGTAAACAAGGTCGTCGTAAAGCTATCAACATGGCTTTTAGCGATAAGGCAACTAACAAAAAAATTATAATTTTAGACAAAATTCATTTAGATGGTATTAAAACGAGCGAGGCAGAAAAGTTGCTGCAAAAAATGCCTATTAAAGAGGGAACGATCCTCATTATGATTGCTAAATCAGACCCTGCCATCGAGCTATCTTTTCGTAATTTACCCTACGTTAAAATATTAAATGTAAAAAGTGCCAATGTTTATGATATTTTAAAATACGAATGGTTAATTACCGATAAGGCCGCATTGATTCAGTTGGAAGAATTCTTCTTGGGTAAAAAAGAAATAGCTCCTGAAATTAAAACTTCCACTAAGGTAACCAAAGCTAAAGTTACTAAAGTCGCTGCAAATAAAACAAAGTCAAAGAAAATAAGTAAAAAGGCTGTAAAATGAGTCAAATATTAATTAGCCCTATTATTACTGAAAAATCAATGTCTAATACCGCTAAAGGTAAGTATGTTTTTCGTGTAGCTGATACTGCCAATAAGCAAGAAATTGCCAAAGAGATCAAAAAGGCCTATAAAGTAGACGTTGAAAATGTAAACATTATCAATGTACGATCCAAGGAACGTCGTTTTCGTTTTAAACAACTGGGCCGCACTATTTCCTGGAAAAAAGCTATGATTAGTATAAAAAAAGGTCAACGTATTGAAGGATTTGAAATAAAAGAAGAAAAAGCCAGTAAAAAGAACAAACCATCTGTTAGCGAGAAAGAAAAGAGCAATAAATAAGGTAATTTATGGCACTTAAAAGATACAAACCTACAACTCAATCTATCAGAAAAATGACTTGTGTCGATTATTCTGGTTTAAGTAAAAAAGGTCCTGAGAAGAGTTTGCTTAGATCTAATCATCGCTCTGTTGGCAGAGATAATCGTGGTAGAATTTCTACTCGTCATAAAGGAGCAGGCGCAAAACGTTTATATAGATTAATTAGTAACTTGGGGCAAAAATTTGGTGAAGTAGCAACTGTTAAGGCCATTGAGTATGATCCCAACAGAACCGCCTTTATCGCACTGGTGGAATATCCTAATAAACAAAAAGCTTATATAATTTGTCCGGAGGGTTTAAAAATAGGTAGTCAAGTCAAAGCCGATAATAAAACAGATTTAGTGGTGGGTAACCGCATGCCTTTAAAAAATATTCCCTCGGGCACCGAAATCCACGATATTGAGTTAATACCCGGCCGTGGTAAAGGACAGATTGTTAAATCGGCAGGTAGTCATGCAGTGGTAGCCGCGCAAGCCGAAGGATCCGGAAAACGAGCAAAATATTTGCAAATTAAATTACCTTCCGGGGAAATTCGTCTAATTCATAATGAATGTTTCGCCTCCATTGGTAAAGTTAGTAATCCAGATAATTCAGCCGTAAGATATGCAAAAGCTGGTCGCATCCGCCATATGGGTATTAGGCCGTCAGTACGTGGTAAAGCGATGAATCCTAATTCACATCCTCATGGTGGCGGAGAAGGCGTTAATCCTATTGGCTTGAAATATCCGAAGACACCTTGGGGTAAACACGCAATGGGAAAAAAGACCAGAAGAAAAAAATATAGTAATAAATTTATCGTCAGACGCAAATAATATTATTAAGGAATAAAATATGCCCAGATCGCTTAAAAAAGGTCCTTGGATAGATGAGAGATTACAGAAAAAGATAAGTAATCTTCGTCCAGGAGATCGTACAATAATTAAAACCTGGTCCAGAAGATCAACGATATTTCCCGAAATGGTTGGTTTTACAATCGCTATCCATAATGGTAAACAACACACCCCAGTATTAATTGGTGAAGATATGGTCGGTCACAAATTAGGAGAATTTGCACCTACCAGAAAATTCCAACGACATGGCGGGCGTATGGCACGCGAAGAAGCAGCGGTGGCAGAGACATCAGCTGCACCAGGGGCAAAACCAGCTGAACAAAAGAAAAAGGATAAATAATGAGTGAAGTGAAAGTTACATATCGTTTCATAAAACATACTCCGCGCAAAGTTAGAGCGTTGGCTGATTTAATTCGTGGTAAATCATACGATTGGTCTATGGCACAGCTCGAGAATGTTAATCGACGTGCTTCCAAACCAGTATCAGAATTATTAAAATCCGGCTATTTCGCGGCCAAAGATAAAGATATCGATTTAGAGAGCTTGTTTGTTAAAGAAATACGTGTTGACGAAGGTCCACGATTGAAAAGAAGACGTTATGGTTCAAGGGGTCGTGCTTCCATGGTAATGAAAAGAATGACACATCTAACAATCATTTTAGATAATAAAAAAACTAAAGAAAAAAAAGATAAAAAAACGAAGAAAAATATTCAGTCGAAACCAGGAGAAAAAAATGGGTCACAAAGTAAATCCAATTAGCTTTAGACTTATCAACAATAAAAACTGGCAATCATCTTGGTTTTCTAAAAACGATTATGCCGAGTTGTTAATTGAAGATATCAATATTCGCAAAGAACTTACCAAAAAATTGGGTAAAACCAGTGGTGTAGAAAAAATTGAAATCAAACGTGACAATCAAGAAACTGTAATTAATATTTACACTTCTAGGCCTGGTATAATAATTGGCCGCAGTGGTCAAGGAATTGAAGAAATTAAGAAGTTATTGGAGCGAAAAATAGCCCAATTTAAAGAAGAAAATAAATATGTTTTTGGCAGTAAGAAATTAGATGACAACAAAGTAGCCAATAAGAAATTAAAAATAAACATTTTGGAAGTGCGAATACCTGAGTTATCCGCTCCCATTATGGCGCAAAATATCGCTAATCAACTAGAAAAACGCGTTGCTCATAGACGTACCGCTAAACAGGCGATTGAAAAGATCAGCGAAAAAGGCGCTAAAGGGGTAAAAGTAGTAATTTCAGGTCGTTTAGGGGGCGCGGAAATCGCTCGTGTGGAAAAATATTCGCACGGTTCGATACCGCTAGGTAAAATTAACGCTGATATAGATTATGCGCACAAAGATGCTTTAACAACCTACGGAATTATTGGTGTTAAAGTTTGGATTTATAAAAACCCGGTAAATGTTAATAAAAATACTAACTTGCCAAAATAAATCGGAGTAATTCAATGTTGATGCCAAAAAAAGTAAAATTTCGTAAACAGCCGCGTGGCAAGATGCCAGGATTAAGCTGGAGAGGATCCAAACTTAATTTTGGTAGTTTTGGCTTAAAAGCACTGGAAAGAAGTTGGGTGACTGCTAGACAAATTGAAGCAGCGCGACGTGCTATGACCAGACACATTAAACGCGGAGGCAAAGTCTGGATTAGAATTTTCCCAGATAGGCCAGTCACTCAACAACCGGCGGAAACCGGCATGGGTGGCGGCAAAGGCGCACTGGACCATTTTGTTGCTGTAGTAACGCCCGGTAGAATTATTTTTGAGCTTGACGGAGTTAGTAATGATGTGGCCAAAGAAGCTTTAAAACTCGCTGCTCGTAAACTGCCAGTTAAAACCAGAATAATTTATAAGTAAAAATATGAAAAATAAAGAAACAGTCAAACAAATTAGAAGTAAAAACATTGTCGCTTTAACCAGGGATTTAGATAAAGAGTATATAAAATTGCGAGATTTAAAATTTTCGCGAAGTTTTAGAAAATTAAAAGACACTCGTGCTATCGGCAAAACCAAGAAAAATATTGCACGGATTTGGACTATTATTGGTCAAAAAGCAGTTGGTGAGGAAAAAACAATAACTAAGGACTAAAATGATTAAAAAGAAAATTGGTAAAATAATTTCACATAAAAATGATAAAACTGCCATGGTTATTATCAATCGTATGAAAAGCCATCCTTTATACGATAAAAAATATCGTGTTAGTAAAAAAATTGCTGCGCACGATAAAGATAACCAATTTAAAGTTGGCGATAAGGTAGAGATTAAGGAAACAAGGCCAATTAGTAAAACCAAAAGTTGGGAAGTGGTTAAAAAAGTTTAAATGAGGTAAAATGATACAACAATATAGTCGATTAAAAGTTGCTGACAATTCCGGGGCCAAAGAATTATCCTGTATTAGGGTGATGGGCGGCCGAAGCCAAAGAAAGGCTGTTATTGGTGATACTATAATTTGTTCGGTGAAAAAAGCCGTACCTCGTGGAATTGTTAAGAAAAAAGAAGTTGTAACTGCAGTTATTGTTCGTCAGCATGCGCCGCTACAAAGAAAAGACGGTTCGTCTATTACTTTTGATGATAATGCAGCAGTTATTATTAACAAAGATGGAACGCCTCGCGGTAGCCGTGTTTTAGGTCCTGTTGCCAGAGAAGTGAGAGACAAAGGTTTTGCTAAAATTGTTTCTTTGGCCCCAGAAGTAATTTAAGGAAAAATATGAAATACAAAAAAGGTGATTTAATATTAGTAACAAAAGGCAAAGATAAGGGTAAAACAGGTAAAATCGATAAGTGTTTGCCTAAAATCAACAAAATTGTTGTCAGTGGCGTCAATGTTTATAAAAAAAATGTTAAGCCCAACAGACGTAATCCCCAAGGCGGCATAGTTGATTTCAACTCAGCTATATATGCTGATAATGTTACAATGATTTGTCCCAGATGCACCAAAACAACCCGTGTAAGTTATAAGATTACGCAAAAAGACAAATTACGAATATGTAAAAAATGCAAGGAGAGTATTGATGCAAAAGCTTAAAGAATTATACAATAAGGAAATTTCTCTTAAAATGCAGGAAAAATTTAAATTTTCCAGTATTATGAGAGTGCCAAAATACAAAAAAGTCGTTGTCCATATTGGAACAGGAAAATTACAAAAAGATGACCCCAAAGCAGTGGAAGAAGCGACCAGAACAATTATCGAGATTACTGGTCAAAAACCCAGCGTAAGATTAGCTAAAAAAGCTATTTCCGGGTTCAAACTAAGATCGGGCGATAAGATCGGTTTAATGGTGACATTGCGTGGCGACAGAATGTATGATTTTTTGGAAAAACTGATTCGTATGGTACTACCGAGAATAAGAGATTTCCGGGGTTTACAAGAATCGTGTATCGACAAACAAGGCAATCTAAATATCGGTATTAAAGAACAAGTAGTATTTTTAGAAGTTAGACCCGAGCGCATCGAAAAAGTTCATGGGTTACAAATAAACATCGTGACTGACGCTAAAAATAAAGAAGAAGCCAAAGAACTTTTCGAATTAAGTGGAATAAAATTTGTAAAATAAGGAATTTATGGGAAAAACAGCCTGGATAGTAAAATCAAAGAGAAAACCAAAATTTTCGACCAGACGGGTTCGCCGTTGTGGAAATTGTGGTAGATCGGGAGGATATTTAAGAAAATTTGGGTTATGTAGAATCTGTTTTAGAGAAAAAGCCTCAAAAGGTGAAATTCCTGGAGTAACAAAATCAAGTTGGTAAGGAGATAACAATGGATCCAATCAGCGACATGTTTAGTCAAATCACAAACGGATTGAAAAGCAAAAAATCCGAAATTGAAACTTCTTCGTCAAATTTTAAGAAGGCAATTTTGAAAACTTTGAAAAAATTTAATTGCATAGAAGCTTTTAGTGAAGAAAAGAAAGTGAATAATAAGATTTTAATAGTTAAGCTTAAATATAATGGTGATATTCCGGCGATAAGTAGTATTAAACGTCTTAGTAAACCCGGATTACGCAGATACAGAACAGCTGACGGGTTGCCTTGGTTGCAAAAGGAATTAGGATTTATTTTGCTTTCTACCAATAAAGGCATTACCAGTTGCGCAGAAGCTAAAAGAATGAATATCGGGGGCGAAATAGTTTGTGAAGTTAGATATTAAACATTGGAGAAAACAATATGTCGAGAATAGGCAGAAAAATAATTGAAATACCCGAAGGCGTCAACATTGAGATAGTCCAGCGTCACTTAACGGCCAAAGGTCCTAAAGGTGAGCTTGCTTTAGATATCAATCCACGAGCTAAAGTCGTAATTGATGACCAAAAGATTACTGTTACCAGAAAAGGAAATGATCGAATTTCCCGTGGAATCCACGGTTTAACCAGACAATTGGTCTATAATATTATTGTTGGCGTCAAGGATGGTTTTGAAAAAAAATTAGAGATTAAAGGGGTAGGGTACAGAGTTCAACTAGCTGGTACGACCCTTAATTTAAGTTTGGGTTACTCACATCCAACCGAATTTAAAGCTCCTTCGGGAATTGTTTTCGAAGTGCAAAAAAACATTATTTCAGTCAAAGGAATTGACAAGCAATTAGTAGGTCAAACTGCAGCTAGGATTCGCGAACTTCGTCCGCCAGAACCGTATAAAGGCAAAGGTATTAGGTACGTTGGCGAATTAATAAGAAAGAAAGCTGGCAAAGCCGCTAAGGTTGGTTCAGGAGCTGGCGCATAAAAATTATAAATTGGAGAACAAATGTTAGCAAATAGCAAGAATTTATTGAGATCAAAACGTATCAGACAAGCGATTAAGGCCAAATCCAATCGATTAAGATTGAGTATTTTTAGAAGTAATAAAAATATTTATTGTCAAATAATTGACGATGCAAAAAATACTACGTTGGTTTCGGCTTGCACTAAAGATGTAAAAGACGTTAAAGGAAAGAATATTAAAGCTGCCGAAGCGCTTGGTAAACTTATTGCTACGCGTGCCGTTAAAGCTTCTATTAAAACGGTAGTTTTTGATAGAGGTTTATATAAATATCACGGCCGAGTCAAAATGGTAGCCGAATCAGCCAGGAAAAACGGTCTTATATTTTAAATGAAAGGTGTATAAATGTTTAAACCCCAATTTCGCTCACAACATCGCAGAGAGGAAAAAGAATTTGAAGAAAAGATTGTGCAAATCGATAGGGTTACTTATGTTGTAGCTGGCGGTAAAAGAATGAGATTTAGAGTTTTGGTGGTAATCGGCGACAAAAAAGGTAGAGTAGGATATGGTATTGGTAAAGCCACCGAAGTACCGGATGCCGTTAGAAAAGCTGTTAAATATGCCAAAAAGCATTTAATAAATGTGGCTATCATTGATGGTACAATAGCTCATGAAATATATATTAAATCCGGGGCTGCTTATATTTTTCTAAAGCCTGCCAAAAAAGGAACATCAGTTATCGCTGGGGGTGCCGTTCGTACTGTATTAGAACTCGCAGGAATTAAAAATGTTTTGTCAAAAATTTTAGGCAGCAAAAATAAAATCAATAACGTTAAAGCTGCCGTAGAAGCGCTTGCCAGTTTGAAAAAGATTGAACCTAAAAAACAACCCGAAAAACCTGTAAAAACTAACAAAATTGATAAAATTACCGAAAAAGTTGTCAAGGTGGTGAAAAAACCTACAGATAAAACAGCAAAAAAATAGCATTATAGAGGAAACAAATATGAAATTAGAAAAGTTACAAAGAATTCATAAAAATAAGACCAAAAACCGTGTCGGTAGGGGTATTGCTGGAAAAGGTGGTAAATCAGCCGGACGTGGTACCAAAGGACAAAAAGCCAGAACCGGTTTTAACATTCCTAATCGTTTCGAAGGTGGTCAAACTCCGTTAATTTTGCGTTCCCCTAAAGTTAAGGGGTTTAAATCTAAAAGGATTAGACCAACAATTATTAGCTGGAAAGTATTAGAGCAGAAATTTGCTGACGGGGCAGTTATAACACCAAAGATTTTAAGAGAAAAACAACTTATTGACGAAGATATTAAATTTGTAAAAATTCTTTCTAGCGACAAACCAACCAAGAAATTTAAAATAATGGGTTGTCACTATTCCAAGAGTGTAGCTAAAAATTTAAAATCCAATGATCGAACAAATAGTTAAAATCTGGAATTTAAAAGACCTACGTAATCGTATTTTATACGTTTTAGGACTTTTAATTCTTTTTAGAGTTTTGGCGCATATTCCTATGCCAGGAGTGGATTTAACAGAACTCCGCAATTTTTTTGCTAGGAATCAAATATTCGGTATGCTAAATTTGTTTTCCGGCGGCGCAATGCGTAATTTTTCTTTAGTTATGATGGGTGTTGGCCCTTATATCACCTCTTCTATTATTTTTCAGTTACTGGGCATGATTGTGCCGCAATTAGAAGCCCTACAAAAGGAAGGTGAATACGGCCGACAAAAAATAAATCAATATACTAGGCTTGCTACCGTACCTTTGGCTTTTATGCAATCCTATGCCATGGTTTATTTACTCCATAGTCAAAATTTGATTGGCGACTGGTCAACCATAACCATGATAACTAATTTATTCTCGCTAAGTGCTGGTACTATTCTTTTAATGTGGCTAGGCGAGTTAATTTCCGAAAAAGGTATAGGTAATGGTGTTTCTCTAATTATTACCCTTGGTATTATCGGCGGTGTTCCGGCATCACTTCGTAATACTTTTGCTGATTTTGACGCTGGGAAAGCCTTTAGTACAATTATCTTTATTATTATTGGTATTTTAGCAACAGTTGCTATAGTTTACTTTAATGAAGCGGAACGTCAAATCCCCGTTACTTATGCGAGAAGGATTAGGGGGACTAAAAGTACAGGTGGCGTGGAAACCAATCTACCTATTAGAGTATTAATGGCTGGGGTTATTCCAATTATTTTTGCTCTTTCCATGATGATTTTTCCAGGTGTAATCGCCAAATTTTTTGAACTGGCGCGATCAGCTTGGTTAGCTAATTTTGCCAAAAGCATTGCCAATCTTTTTCAAAATAATACATTTTATAGTATTGCCTATTTTTTCTTGGTTATATTTTTTACATTTTTCTATACTTCTATTGTTTTCAAACCAGAACAAGTTGCAGAAAATCTACAAAAACAAGGCGGATTTATTCCGGGAGTACGGCCTGGTACAGAAACTGTTTCCTATCTTAAATACATCTTACAGCGTATTACACTAGTAGGAGCGGTGTTCTTAGGACTTGTAGCGGTTCTACCTTATATAGTTCAGGCCATTACCAATGTGGGAACCTTGGTATTAGGAGGAACCGGCATTCTAATTGTTATTTCGGTTGTATTAGAAACAATGAGACAGGTTAAAGCGCAATTAGTGATGAGAACGTATGATAATTATTAAGGTTTTTTATTATGAAATCTCGTTCTAAATTTTTCTTGGGTTTAATTTTAGTCACATTCATAATTGCTTTGGGTGTTTTTTTAAGTAAGGCCTCTCCAACTGCAAAAAAAAGTGACGATTCAACTAAATTAAGTTCCGTTCAAAGCACAGATGATAATTCTACGAGTGTCTCTGATGGAATACTATTTTTAACGAACTCAAGCGACGCCACTAATATATATTCCTTTAGCCCTAGCGACAAAACCAAAAAGATAATATTTACCGATAAAGACGAAAATCTTAAAATTAAGCAGTGCCAAAGCCTTACTCTGGACGGTAAAAAGATATTAGCGACTTTCGGCACGCAAAATGATAATTTTATTTCCTCATTATGGTTTATAGCTTCTGATGGCAAAGGTGATAAAGAAAAGTTGCTTGATAATTTTGCTTCTCCTTCAGCGCCAATTATTAGTCCTGACGGTAAAAAGATCGCCTATACTGTTTTCTCCAATGTTGAGTTTGACTATGGCTTTAGTTTGTTAACCGCTAACACTGATGGCACTAACAAGCAAACTATCGACAAAGATAAAGGCAGCATTGCTAACATTAATTTTAGTCCCGACGGTCAGTACATTTTGTACACTAAAGGTACTGAATCAGGTAAATCCGGACTCTATAAAACCAATCTAAATTCCCACAAAAACGAAGAAATTTATTCACTTAAGGACAAAGAGGCGATTTATTCGGTTACTGTGAGTAAAAACAATCAGGTTGCTATTAGCATGGGAACTATCGGCAATAACTTGCTCAATGAGGCAGAAATCTACATTTTAGATATTAATGGCAAAAATATGAGTAAGCTTTTTAGTAACGATACACACGAAAATTATTTGAGTTTTTCCCCTGATGGAACTAAGCTTGCCTATCTTTCTATTAAATATGATGCTAACCCCAAGAACGCAAATATTCCCGGGACCATTAACTTAGCAGACGTAGGGAATAAAACATTTGTTTCACTTGGGCAAGACGCCGATGTTATTATTGGATGGTTAGTCAAATGAAAAAAGACAAAAAAGTTTTTATAATTCTTGGCGCTCAAGGATCGGGTAAAGGTACTCAGGCAAAATTTATCGCCGCAGTCATGCACTTGGCGTATTTTTCTATTGGCGAAGAATTAAAAAAGATCCGCGATAAAAATACCAAGCTGGGCAAAATTGTAAAGAAATATTATGATAAAGGATTGTTACTGCCGGAAAAGTATACCACACAAATTATAGTTAATGCTTTTAAGCAACTAAAAGTAAAAACGCAGAAAGGTATCATTATCGATGGCTACCCGCGTACCATGGTGCAAGTTAAATCGTTCGAAAAAATATTGAAAAGTAACCATCTGGGCGACCCTTTGGTAATTTATTTAAAAATCAACACTAGAACTGCTTTAAAACGCATTGCCAAGAGAAAACTTTGTTCTACTTGCGGTAAATCGTTTAATCCCAAGGAGCGAGATTATGTTCTCAACATCTGTCAAAAATGTCGAAAACCCCTTAGTCTTAGACCTGACGATACTCCTGAAGCGATTAAAGCACGTTTGGAAATTTTTACCAAACGCACTAAACCAACTATAGTTTATTTTAAAAATAGAGATCAATTATTAGAAATTAATGGTGAATTAAGTATCGAGGATGTTAATCGAGAAATTTTAAATAATTTTAAAAAACTAGGGATTAAATAATGTACATAAAAAATGCTAGTGAAATTAAGATAATGCGTCAGAGTGGAAAAATACTTGCTAAAATCTTAAATCGTTTAGTTTTAGAAGTAAAACCCGGTAAAACCGCAGCTGACCTAGAAAATCTGGCGCAAAAATTACTGATTCATTACAAGGCCAAACCAGCATTTTTAGGGTTTGGCGGATATAAATATGCTACCTGTATTTCTTTAAATAACGAGGTTGTTCATGGCTTACCAACTTCGGATAAAATTATTAAGATAGGAGATTTAGTCAAAATCGATTTCGGAGTTTTATTTAAAGGTTTTAACACTGATGCTGCTACTACGGTTATAGTCGGTAAAACTAACAAAAAAGCGCACAAAATGGTTACAGTGACACGCGAATCACTGGATCTGGCCATCAAAATGATTAAACCCGGAATTTCTTTAGATTCTATTCAATCTGCCATCCAAAAGTACATCGAAACAAATGGGTTTGGCGTTGTCAGGGATTTAGCAGGCCATGGCATTGGTAAAAATCTTCAGGAAGAACCATCTATTCCTAATTTTTATAAGTATGGCGCTAGCATTACCCTGAAAGAAGGTATGACTTTCTGCATCGAACCGATGGTTAATATGCGTAGCTGGAAGGTGATAACTGCCGACGACGGTTGGACGGTAAAAACATGGGATGATAGCCTGTCGGCGCACTTTGAACACACCTTATTAGTTACTAAAAAAGGTTGCGAGATATTGACTAAATAATCTGGTAATGTTATTATATAAAAAAGAAACAATTTATTATGAATAAAAAAGACATTATTGAGGCAAAGGGAACAGTGACAGAAGCATTGCCTAATGCTTTTTTTAGGGTAGAATTAGAGAATGGTCATGTAATTTTGGCTCATATCTCTGGCAAAATGCGTATGAATTTCATCAAGATTTTGCCTGGGGATAAAGTATTAGTAGACATTTCACCTTATGATTTAACGAAAGGCCGAATTACTCGGAGAGTATAACATGAAAGTACGTCCATCAATCAAAAAAATTTGTCAGAAATGTAAAATCATAACTCGATCTAACAGAAGTGGAAAAAGAAGAGTAAGAGTTATTTGTGAGAATCCTAGACATAAGCAAAGGCAGGGTTAACTTAATTTAAATTAAAGATTAAAGGAAGTAAATATGGCACGTGTAGCTAGCGTTAATATTCCAGATAACAAAAAAATTAGTATTTCTTTAACCTATGTATACGGAATAGGTAACAATACTGCTAAAAAGATTTTAACACAAGCACAAATTGATCCCAATCTTAGAACAAAGGATTTATCCAGTGGTGATTTTGATAAAATCCGCAATGTAATCGAAAATAATTTTAAAGTTGAAGGCGATTTAAGAATGGTAGTGAGCCAAAATATCAAACGACTCAAGGAAATCGGTTCTTATCGTGGCATGAGACACGCTAAAAATTTACCAGCTCGTGGACAAAGAACCAAAACAAACGCACGCACAAAACGAGGTAAACGTGTTTGTGTGGGTTCCGGTCGTCGCTCAGCAGCCGAAAAAACATGATTTGAGGTTATATGGCAAAAATTGCAAAACAAACTATGGCAAAAAAGAGAAAAAAGGTTGTTAAGCAGGTTGCGCACGGTAAGCTTTACATCCAATCAACTTTTAATAACACAATTGTTAGTGTTACTGATGAATTTGGTAACGCCTTATCTCAGGCTTCTGCCGGCAGTTGCGGATTTAAAGGAGCAAGAAAATCTACTCCTTATGCCGCACAAATTGCTACCAAGACAGCTATTCAAAAAGCTAAAAATTATGGCTTGCAAAGCGTTGATGTGTGTGTTTGTGGAGTTGGTTCTGGTCGCGAACAAGCCGTAAGATCAATTTTAGACAGTGCTATTAATATTACGTCACTTAAAGATATTACACCTTTACCGCATAACGGATGCCGAGCTAAAAAGATTAGGAGAGTATAGAAATGAATAACGCAGTATGCAGAAAATGCCGCAGAGAAGGCACAAAACTATTTATCAAAGGCGCACGCTGTAATAGCGCTAAATGTGCTTTTACCAGACGTTCTTATGCACCTGGCCCTCACGGGGAAGGTAAATTTGTTAAAATTTCGGAATATGGCAAACAACTTCGTGAAAAACAGAAAGCCAAAAGAATTTATTCTCTACGCGAAAAACAATTTTATAATTACTTTAAAAAAGCTTCTAAGAATAAAGAGGCCACTGGTGAAGTTTTGCTTCAACTATTAGAATCACGATTAGACAATGTAGTTTATAAACTAGGCATTGCTCATTCCCGTCCACAGGCCAGACAAATGGTTAATCATGGTAGAATAGCAGTAAACGGTAAAAAGTTATCCATTCCTTCGTATTTAGTACGGCCGAAAGACATAATTGAGCTAAAAGATAAAACCAAACTCGAATTAGCCAAAACAGATATGCTTTCATGGCTTAAATTTAATAAAAAAGATAATAAAGGCGAGGTCATAAAGCTTCCGGACGGCGAAGAACTGCCTCGTGATATTGATAGCCAATTGATTGTAGAATTTTATAGCAGATAATTATATTTTGGAGGACAAATATGTCTTTTATTCTACCGGAAATAGAATTAGTTAAAATTAAATCAGAAAAAAAAGATAAGTTTCAAACAACGTTTGTGTTTGAACCATTAGCGCCAGGCTACGGTTTAACTATTGGTCATGCATTGCGCCGAGTATTGCTTTCGTCGCTAATTGGTGCTGCTATTACTAATGTAAAAATCGAAGATGCCAGCCACGAATTCTCCACCTTACCTGGCGTAAAAGAAGACGTTATTGAAATTATTCTTAATTTAAAAAGTTTACGTCTAAAACTTACCGGTACTGACAAAGTAGTACTTAAACTCGTTAAAAAAGGTTCAGGCGAAGTTACAGCTGGTGATTTTGAAAAAAATAGCGAAGTAGAAATAATTGATCCTAAACACCACATTGCCGATCTTGATAAAAAGGGTAAATTGAATATTGAAGCTACCGTAGAAAAAGGCCGAGGATATATTTCTACCGAAGCCCGTACCGACGAAAAAAATCCACTAGGAACTATTGCAGTAGATGCCATTTATACTCCAATTAAAAAAATTCACTATGAAGTAGAAAACACCCGCGTTGGCGATAGAACCGATTTTGACAAATTAACCTTGGACATTACCTCTGATGGCACTATTACGCCGGAGGAAGCTTTAAAACAGGCCACAGAGATTGTTACGGACTACTTTAGCAATATCATGACAAAATATGGCGCCGGTGATAAAAAAGTTCCATCAGCTAAGAAAAAATCTGCGCCGCAAACAAAAACTAAAAAACCAACCGTTAAAACTAAACAAACTGTAAAAAAATCCCCTAAAAAGAAGTAATTATGATTAAACGTAAATTTGGACGTAAAAAAGCCCATCGCGAACATATGCTAGCAAATTTAGCCACTTCTGTAATCTTATTTGAACATGTAAAAACCACCAAGGCTAAGGCCAAAGAAGTGTCAACGATTGTACAAAAACTCATTGATTTAGGCAAAAAGAATAATCTTACCTCTAAAAGAAGATTAATTGCTTATTTGCCAGATAAACTCGCGAGTAAAAAGATTATCGAGGATTTAGCTAAAAGATATTCCACTCGTGTTGGTGGTTATTTGCAATCTTATAATATGGGCGTTAGAGCCGGAGATGGCAGTCAAATGGTAATGTTAAAACTTATTGCTAAAGTAAAAACTCCCGAAGAACCAAAAAACGATAAAAAAATTGTTGAAGATAATAAAGAAAAGAAAAACAAATAGGTTTATCTATGATTAAAGAAAAAAACATACCCCAAGAAGAAATAATTATCGACGCTAAGGATAAAATACTGGGCAGATTATCAGTCGAAATCGCTGACATTTTAAGAGGTAAAAATAAACCAACCTTTGTACCTTATAAAATAGTGGGTAGCAAGGTAGTGGTAATTAATGCCGAAAAAGTTCGTTTTACCGGCCGAAAAATGATAAATAAAAAATATCAATCTCATAGTATGTGGCCGGGTGGCTTTAAAAGTATCACTTTAAAAGACGCTTTTG